>Ga0126375_10000172_pt1 | contig 14947 bp, 18 predicted proteins | sample PanSoiMetPlot_14_FD_109577 | JGI IMG/M metagenome (GOLD analysis project Ga0126375, IMG submission 109577) | Tropical forest soil microbial communities from Panama - MetaG Plot_14 | ecosystem: Environmental > Terrestrial > Soil > Tropical forest | place: Panama | collected 2016-02-17 | reverse complement strand
GCGGCCGTAAAGTGCGACTTTCCTGTCAACGTACTGTGCTGGGGCAATGTAGATGCGGGCGCGGCGTTGATCGACCGCCACCCCGATACGCGCTTTATCATCGACCATCTGGCTATCCTGCAGCCCCGCACACCACCGGCCCCGCCGCAGCCGTGGGCAGACCTGCCGAAGGTGCTAGATCTGGCCAAATGCCAGAACGCGGTGATCAAGGTGAGCGGCGCCTGCACGCTGTCTCGCGACTCGTATCCGTTCCCGGACATTTGGGATCCGCTCGCTCGCGTGTTCGATGCTTGGGGTTTCGACCGTTGCCTGTGGGGCACGGACTGGACACGCGCGTACGCCGTCGTCAACTACGAGCAGGCCGTCGAGCCCTTCCTTAAGACTGACCGCCTGAGCGACAGTGAGCGAGCGATGTTGATGGGCGGCGCGTGCGCCAAGGCCTATCGTTGGTCGCCGAAGAAGGGCTAGCCTTGGCGCGATGGACCCTGCTTGTGGTGCCCTTAGCGACCAATCTGCTTGGCGTTCCATGCTGTCCGCTTTTGGCCCTTAGCGGACATCGGCTAGTGCACTGCCCATGTCCGCTTCTGGGGGTAAAGCGGACATGGCTTTTTGCACTGCTGTCTGTCTCATTCGCGCTTAGTGAGATCAGCTATTTTGCTCGGCCCAAGGCTGCGTCTCATTGCTTTCAAGCGTTGCGCCTCTTTATCGAGAGCATCAATTTTTTCATCGACCCGAGTCATTTTTGTTTTCGAAGTCTCAGTGCCACGTAGCTTGTCGAGCGCTTGACCGACGGAAAGTTTGGTCGTTTCAGCCATGACAGTCCTCGTTTCAGGGCAAGGAGTTTGCTTCGGGTGGTCGCCTTAGTAAAGGCGATACGTGCGGAGTTGCACCGCAAATTTCCTTTCGGGTGTAAAGCCGACATCAGTTACGCGCTTGCATCGCGCAACTTGGAAATAGATAACCCCCGGCTTGTGACCGGGGGTTTTATTTTACTGTGTCCCGAACACTCAGGTCGCGGCGTTCTCTCGCTTGATAATCAGCAATGCCGCAACACAAAACGCGAGTGCCATCCCCGCCACCAGGAGCATAGATGCCATGTTAGGCCTCCAGCGTTACGTGACGGAGTGCGTAGTACTGTTCCACCATGACAGGCCAAGACACTCAACGCGAAAAAAAGCCCCGCAGGAATCAAGGCTCCGCCACTAACTCCACCGGAAAGTTATGCATCTTTGTTGGCATCGCGACATAGCTTTACGTGGCAAATCGCGACGCCTGCGAAGGACGGGCACGAAACGCCTGCATTTGCTTGGTATGCCGATGCGCTTCGAAACCAAAGTTATAGCGGTTCTCGTGACGGTGGCGGTGGTGCTGACGCAAACGCCAGCAGGCGCTTACGTTCTGCCCTGCGATAATACTCGAATGGTGCGCCGAGTATGCGCCTAGTGCGGGCAGCACAAATTGCGGCTTCTTCACCATTGAGCAGTGCAGGGCAACCGTCAGCGGCATCGGCGGATTTTGCGAGCCTAATCAATTTTACAATCCGTGTGGGCGTGCGGGCTCCCGACGCAGCTCTCGGTATCGTTATAACTATTAGAATGGCCCGCCCTGCGGGGGTAAGCGGACATGCCCAATACAAGCCAAAATGTCTTTCACCCGTCGTTTATTGGACCAGCGTCCAACTCGCTTCCGGACCTGATGAGTTAGATACTCCATTTCGGAATCCGCGATGGAGAACAGCCATGGTAGAGTTCACGAGATTCCAAATTCTTACACTCGCTTTTGCTCTACTTGTCTTGATTTCGGAAGCGAGCTTTGCAGCCCAGGGGTCACGACATTCGCGGAGTGCAGGGGTAAAAAACCATAGTCTCACAAGCTCTCGGACCGATGTCTCGCGAATGCCAGCGTTCGCTCCGGGCGGCACTTCGAGGTATCCGTATGGTCCGGCTGTCAATTTCCCTTATCCGGATCGGCCGTATGGCGATCCCGATCGCTACTAGCCTCAACTTAAATTCCAATACGCTTTTTGGCCCTTAGCAGACATTGCAATCTCGTCGCCTAATATCCGCTTTTGGGGGTAAAGCAGACATCACGCGGCCGATGATGGCGGCGGCGAATACTGACAGACCGTTCGGTGTTATTACAGCATCGAAATATGGAGGCCACGATGGCCCGCATGATTTTTGCTGCTGTCGCTGCTCTTGCTGGTGTGCTCGTCGGTCCACAGCCAGCAGAAGCGCAGGCTCCCTGGTGCGCGGTGATCAACCTGGGCACCGGTAGTGTGTATTGGGACTGCCAGTATCGCTCGTTCGAAGACTGCTACCATAGAGGCGTTGTTTTGGCAGGCAATAGGGGCTTTTGTAATCCGAGCCCGTACTACGTTCCCGGGTACGCGGAGCAAAGGCAGACCCGGAAACGTACCGCTCGCCCGCAGTAGCGGCGCAACCGGACATGTCACCAATGTCCGCTTTTGACCAAAGCGGACATTGGTGCGACCGCCTTCCATTCCCTTAATCCGAGCCGTTAAGATGACTTGTCCTTAGCCCTGGGGCGGCAATGAGACGGCGCGAGTTCATCACTTTACTTGGGGCCGCGGCGGCGTGGCCGACCGCATCTCGTGCGCAACAGGAGCGGCCGGTTATTGGATTTCTCAGCGCAGTGGCTGAGGCGTCAGCCCGAGCACAGCTTAGTGCATTCCGTCGAGGATTAAGCGAAGCCGGCTTCGTCGAAGGTCAAAACGTCGCAATCGAATACCGTTGGGCTGAGGGTCAATACGAACGCCTACCGGCTATGGCGGCCGAACTGGTACGGCGTCCTGTTTCACTCATTCTCGCTCAAGCGCCACCTGCTGCACTGACAGCCAAGGCGGCGACCGCAAGCATTCCGATAGTGTTCATTGTCGGATTTGATCCAGTTGGGGCGGGACTGGTTACCGATTTGAACAAGCCCGAGGGCAACGCGACTGGTATGACATTGATCAGTACTGTCCTCGGCCAAAAGCGTCTCGAAATGGTGCGCGATCTATCACCTAAAGCGTCGGTGGTCGGCATGCTGGTCAATCCGGTCAGTCCTGACGCAGTTTCTGAAATCCGATCCGTCCAAACTGGTGCGAAAGCGCTTGGTCTCAAGCTTGTAATGTTCAACGCCAGTACGCCTGCCGAGATCGAAACAGCGTTTGATGGCATCGCCGAACGCCGGCCGGATGCGCTTCTCGTGGGCACCGATCCTTTTTTCGTTAGCCAGCAGGCTGCTAAGATTGTTACGCGAGCTGGACGCCTTCCGTTTCCAACTATCTACCCGTTTCGGGAATACGCAGTAGCGGGCGGTTTGATGAGCTACGGTGCCAACATTCCAAATTCCTATCGGCAGGCAGGCATTTATGCCGGGAAAATTCTTAAGGGTGCTTCCCCAGCCGAGCTTCCAGTTATGCAACCTACCACTTTTGAGTTGGTGATTAACCTAAAGGCCGCAGCGGCACTGAAAATCGATATCCCCGCTACCCTTCATGCTCGTTCTAATGAAGTAATCGAATAGCGTCATGTCGCTTTTGGCGCAAAGCAGACGTCGTCTCTTACACTGCACATGTCTGCTTTTGACCCAACGCGACATCTAGATGCGCGGCACTGCCTTCCGATGGCGCCTATGGCCGTTTAGCGAAAGTGCAGTGGTGCGCTGATTTTAGGAGCAAAGCGGACATGCACCAGTGCATTGCAAATGTCCGCCTTTGGGGAAAGCGGAAATCATTTAGGCTCACGCCCCCTTTTTGGCCTTCAGTGCTTTTAGCGCCTTGGCGCAACCAATGCTCACTTGCTCTTTATGCTGCTTGAGGCATGCGATTATTTTTCCGCCACCCGGAGCGACACCGGCGCATATTCTCTCAGCGTCGGCTTTGCAGAGAGCAAGGGGAGTAGCGGCTTGCGCCGCTAGAATTAATCCCGGAAACGAGATTAGGACGAACGAAAGCGAGGAAGCCGCTGTCAACTGACGACTAAGCATTTCCAACCTCGTTTTTTCTAAGGAGCGGCCGGCTGTTCCGTGAATAGTCGCGCACGGAGGCGAACATGAGTTTCGCAACGCAGAAGGAGCGATAGGACTCGCTGCTTTCGTGCGTCCAATGTCAGATACCCGACCGAAGTCCAATTCAATTATACGCTATCGTAATTACCAATATGCGAGCGACCTAGTGACCTTCTTCGAATACCGCACAGTCTCTATCGCGAACCGGACTGGATGCTGCCGCCGCGTGGCCCAGACGTGTCGCCACGATTGCGGTGGTTGTCCCGGGAAGAAATCACGCTGCTGAGGCAGTACCTCTCCAAGCCGGAATAACGGTGCAAGATTTCTTGCTTTTGGCCCTAGCGGACTTGAGCTTGTGCGCTGCCAATGTCTGCTTCTCGACTCATAGCGCTCATGGGGCTATTGATTTGTCAGCCTGACAGGGCAACAATTTCAACGTTTTGCAACCTTCCCCCCGAAGCGTGTGGTTCGCCGTAGATGATCAGGCACAAAGTCCGTTTCGTTACACCTGCAGCGGGCTCCTTGCCGTGACCGCATCGACTCGCCCGGTGGGCAACCGCCTCCGCGCGCCAAATTAGCCATGCCCGCCGAAAAGCAACCTAAGGAGGATCGCAATGTTCTTCTTTCAAGAAGGCTTCACCTATCGAAATTTCCTGGTGGATGTTCTTTCGATATTCGTATTCGTTGTTTGGTTCTGGTTGCTCATTGTAATCTTTGGCGACCTGTTCAGGCGTCGCGATATTTCCGGATGGGGTAAAGCTCTCTGGGTGATTGGACTGGTTCTATTCTCCTACCTCGGCGTCCTCGTCTATCTCATCACCCAAGGAAGAGGGATGGCTGAGCGGAACGCCCAGCAAGCCCAGCAGGCGCGCGAAGAACTGCGCCGTGTGGTCGGCTATAGCGTGGCCGACGAAATCACCAAGCTCGACCAGCTAAAGAAGTCAGGATCGATAACCGCCGACGAGTACGGACGCCTTCGCGCCAAGCTGGTGTAGCAGGCGGGTTTAGCCATCAGCAATCGACGCAAGGAAGTCGGGTCCGGATGCTCTCCTTTTTGACCCAAAGTGTCGCATTTGACGACGTCCGAAACGTCGTGCATGAACCGCCTCGGGCGGCTCCATATCACAGGTTGATGCAATGAAGAGTTCTACGTTGGGACGGCGAGACTGAAATGCAAATTCTTGGCTTCGAAGTATCCGATGAAGCGCTGGAGAGCGCGGGAGACAGTGCTAAGAAGGCAAATTTCACCCTTGGCGCCTGTACCGGCCTGTCAGTTTGCGACGGCTGACAATCAATTTTGCACTAAAACAACACCCCAGGCAATGTCCCGGGGTTTTTCGCGGCATTGAATGTTCTGTTGTGACCCAAACCTAGTTCGTAACGAACGAGTCGCGTTCTTGTTTCTAGCTTTGGTCAGACTGCGGCAAATTTGCCGAAAAATGTTCTTGAAGTTTTTTCGCCTCGCTTTCGTAGTGGTCGCCGAGTTTTCGCAATGCCTGCTTTACGGCGCGATCCTCGGTTAGCCGCGCTTGCGAACGGCACAGTTGAGCAAGCCTAAGCAATTCATCTTCAATCGACATGGGAATGTCTGGCCGCGCGTCTCGGTTGCAGATTCCCTATTCTTCTTCACATGACTGGCACATGACTGGAAGATTAAGGTTCCGTAAGCAATCTTGCGGAAAAGACCGGCACTGCCATTTCATTCGTCGTGACTAAGGTTCGGATGGCGAAGTATCGAACGGGCGGAGTCGATGTTTAGATCATTCAAGGATTTCATCGCGAGCCTCTCGTCGTCCACGGGGGTACAAAGGTTCGAGGCTGAGGAACGCCAGCTCGCAACTGCAGCGCTGCTTGCCCGCGTAGCAACCGTTGACCGTGAAATGTCAGAAGTCCGACGAGAAAAGATTTGCGCTCTTATGAAAGCGCACTTCGGCCTCGAAGATGCTGCCGCGGCGCAGTTGACCCATAACGCTATCGAAGCCGCCGGAAGCGCGGTTGATCTTTATCAGTTCACCCATCAGCTCAATGCTATGCTCGACGACACGGGTCGTCAGTGCGCAGTCAAAATGATGTGGCAGGTTGTTTACGTTGACGGGCGTGTGGACGATTTTGAGAGCAATATCATCTGGCGTACCGCCGACCTGCTAGGGGTTTCGTCTCGCCAGCGTATAGAGCTTCGCCAGCTCGTTGCGGCCGATACGGCAATGCGAAACCCAGCTGTCGTTCTGAACGGGGGGTAAAGGTACGCCAGGACATCCTGCGTCTTGCGAGCGGGAATGCCCGCTTCTGGCCCAAGCAGACATGATCTTGTGCGTTGCATATGTCCACTATTGACCCAAAGCGGACATTCGGTTTTGCATTGCACATGTCTGCTTTTGACCCAAAGCGGACGTCTACTGGCTCGCCCCCTTCAAGTGGGCAAGTTGAGCCGGTACCCTTGCCTCAGCGTCGTGGCAGGCGGTGAGACGGCGCGAATTCATCAGTTTAGTGGCTAGTGCAGCGGCATCTGCCTGTCCGTTGGGAGATGAAAAGGGGCGGTCATGGCTGTAAAGCGCATCGGTTTGCTTACCGGTGGCGGTGATGTCCCTGGGCTCAATGCCGTTATCAAGAGCGCCACGTACCGGAGCAGCGAGAACGATATCGAGATCTTAGGTCTCCGTCGCGGTTGGGAAGCGCTCACGCATCTGAACGCCGATGACCCCGCCAGCCGGGCGCATTACGTCATTCAACTTACTCGTGAGAACACGCGCACAATCGACAGGCATGGCGGTACAGTGCTCCACACGAGTCGTACCAACCCTGCCAAAATACGAAATCTACCCACCCATCTGGACGGCAAGAACTTTCCGGCCTCAGCGAGCAAAGACGACGTCGAGACCAAGACCTGGGACCTCTCCGCCCAAGTGGTTGCCAACCTCTCGGCTCTCGGCATCGAACACCTGATCGCGATCGGTGGGGATGACACGCTGAGCTATGCTGCCAAGCTCCACGAACTCGGCATCAAGATCATTGCGATCCCGAAGACCATGGACAATGATGTGCGCAATACCGAGTACTGCATCGGTTTCTCAACTGCAATCACGCGCGCCAGTGATGCCATCCAGCGGCAGCGGACCACTGTCGGTTCACACGAGCGGATCGGCGTATTTCGCATTTTCGGGCGTGATGCAGGATTTACGGCACTCTACACCGCGTACGCCACCTCGATTCGCTGCGTTATCCCCGAGCACAAAGTGAAGCTTGAAAAACTTATCCAGCTACTCCTTGACGACAAACGCACTAACCCGAGCAACTACGCTCTGATTGTGCTTAGCGAGGGCGCCATGTGGGACAGCTATGCGGTGCAGGAGCGCGGCGAGCCGGACCCATACGGACACCGCAGGAAGGCGAACGTGGCCGAGGTGCTTGCCGACGAGATCAGAAAACGAACTGGCGAGGAGACGATCACTTCCGACCTCACCTATGATCTACGGTCGGGCGATCCAGATTTTATCGACAAGCTGGTGGCACTGACGTTTGGCAACATGGCTTACGATGCAATTCTCGAGGGCAAAAGCGGTCTGATGTCTGCGCTGGTGGACGGTCGTTTTGACCTTGTGCCGATTCCAGATCCCAAGCTTGGCCCGCGCAAAATAGACGTCACCAGCATGTACAACACAGAACGCTACCGACCTATTTATGCGCACAAGCGCGGTCTGCCGATCTTTCTAAACCGCGCACTATAGAAGCTCAATGAGCTGATCGGAGCCGAGTGACTTATCACTCACGCTCCAGAATGTTCGCTTTTGAGGGAAGCGGACATCAACCTTGTCATCTGCCGTCATTTCTTGCGGGCCACTATGTAATAGTCTCTTTAAGTTAGTGCTTGGAAACCGAAAAGGGGACGGCCCAATGCCCTCACTAATTCCGGATTTCGAGACCTTGGAGAGGAGGCTTGCGCGCTTGCCCGTGGTGACGCATCGAGCCCGCGAAGCTGTACTGACCGCTGGTTCAAAGACGGGCGAGCTGCTTTTCCTCAGGAGTGGCGCTGTGGACGTCGTCAAGGATGGGATGCAGATCGCCAGCGTGTCGGCACGCGGTTCGGTGTTCGGCGAACTGGCCGTCCTGCTGGACCAGCCCCATACGGCGGACGTGAGGGCTGTAGAGCAATCTGAGTTCTATGTTGCCAACGCGCAGGCAACGCTTGCTGTCAATCCGACCGTTGCACTCTACGTCTCCGCGATCCTTGCGCGACGTCTCGATGCCGCCAACCGATTGCTTATCGAGGTTAAGCACCAGCTGAAAGCCGGCGAACCTCCTAGCGTGATCGGCAAGGCGGTCGAGAAGGTAGAGGAACTGTTAAGCTACAGCCGAGATCCAACCGAATGGTGATTTGCGCCAAGCAAAGCTGACTTAGCTTCTTGCACCACGTGTCTGCTTTTTGACCCAAAGCGGACATTCGGTGGCCTCTAATTCTCGGTCTTAAATGGTAAAGTTAAGCCTGTTGTACGAGGCTGGAAATGGCGACAAGGAACGCAAAATCGCTGCGCCAAAACCAGACGCCTAGCAGGCTGCAGGGAGGCGACAATGAGCATGAAGACGATCTTGGTTCCGATGGATAACCATGACATGCGGTCAGCACTGGAAACCGCGCTCCTATTGGGTCAACGAAACAAAAGCTACATAGAGGGCTTTGCGCTGCGCTGGCAGGTCATCGAGCTCGTTGCCGGCATCGATGCAATGGGGGGCGTACCGCTGGATAATTTTAAAGAAGATGTTGAAGAAGAAGCGAAGAAAGCAAAACAGGTTTTTGAAATCTTCATGAAAGAGCACGATGTCCCGCGCTCAAGCGAGACGACAGAGTCGGTGTCGTTCGGCTGGTTGGATCATGCGGCTGAGGGGGAAGACTTTATTGGCAACTATGGGCGCGTTTTCGACGTGATTGTGATGAACCGGCGTGACGCAAACTCCGGCCCCATGCACGACAGAGCGATCGAATCTGGCCTATTTGAAAGCGGGCGACCGATACTATTGTCTCCACCATCGCCGCCAAACCAGATTGCGACCAACGTGTTGATCGCATGGAACTGCAGCACAGAGCAGGCACGAGCCACTGCCCTTGCGATGCCGATTCTTCAGAAAGCCGACCGCGTTACGATCCTGACGGTCATTGGCGGAACGGGAGTGCCGGGCCCCTCGGCTGAACAATTAATTCGATACCTGCGCTGCAATGGGGTTGTCGCGGAATCGATGAGAGTTGAGCTTGATGGGAGAAGCACCGGTGAGGTGATCCTGGCATCGGCTCAATCACTGGGTTGCGACCTTCTAATCAAGGGTGCCTACACGCAGAGCCGATTGCGGCAGTGGATATTTGGCGGGGCAACCCAACACGTCTTGGCGAATGCAGCTTTGCCCGTCTTGTTAGCGAATTGACAGGCTTGCTGTTACCAACGAGGGGTCAAATGAATTATGGAATGTCCGCCGTTGGCCCAAAGCGGGCCTAGCCTTGTGCACTGCATATATCCGCTTTCGGGGATAAAACGGACGGATGAGCCGATTCGTCTTCATAGGAGCACGGTTGGCGAGTTAAAATTAGTTTGATGGTGTTCTAATCGAATGGAGCACTGCCATGTCCACTCTGTATCGGCCAAAGCCGCCGCGAAATCGCGTGGCAATTTCCGCGCGGGATTTGGCACGACGAATGCGCAAACGTCTCAACAAGACAACAGAAGGAATTGAGGCAGCGGTGGCTAAAGTTAAGAACAACGGGGAGACTGCCATTAAGGAGTCAGAAGCGAAACGGACCTGATGGAGAGGGCTCTGCAAGGCTTTATCCATAATACATTCACGGGGCGGCTAATAAGGTTCGTGGAGCTCGGCGGTTTCGATGAAATGGCGAAGCGCAAGAAACGGGTCGCGATCAAAAACAGCAAGCTCGGCATTTCGATCAGCTGCCGAGTGCAAAAGCCAGTTTTGAAAGATCTCGACGCCTACCGAAAGCCACTCAAGCTTTCGCGCCCCGCCGCTTTGGTAAAGCTCGCCGCCGACCACTTGGCCGGACTGAAGGAGCCAGCCGAAAAGATGTGGGAAGGCGCCGTCGAACGAATGTTCCCTGCGACCAATGGGGACAAAAGTGACGATCCCAGATGATCGCACTGCCTCTCCATTAGCAATCCGCCCTCCAGGGCGCATCTCACACCCCAATCGGCGAACGACGTGTGTGCCAGCATCGCCAGTGATGTCCGCTTATGATCCAAAAAGGACATGCCGCCGGGTATCGGCAATACTCATGTCGCACGTCGCACAAAGCTGGGGTTCAGCTCCTTCACCGAGCGGACGCCACACTGCTGCATTGCCGCGCGCGTCTCGGTGCGAATGAGGTCGAGCACGCGTTCGACTCCCTCTTGACCGAAAGCGCCGAGGCCCCAGAGATATGGCCGCCCAATGCCAGCCGCATGCGCTCCTATGGCAAGGGACTTGACCACGTCGGTGCCACGGCGGAACCCGCTGTCAACGATCACCGTCATGCGATTGTTCACTGCCGCGATGATTTCTGGAAGTGCATCGATTGTTGATCGTCCGTTGTCTTCGCCGCGTCCTCCATGGTTGGATACGATGATTCCATCCATCCCATTCTGCGCAGCGAGTTCGGCATCCTCTGAGGTGAGAATGCCCTTGAGTACGATCTTCATCTTGGTGATGTCCCGCATGCGCTTCACCGTCGCCCAAGACAAGTTACTGGACTCGCCGCTACCGGTGATGCCCGACAGATCGATGCCGTCATAGTTGTGGCGGCGACTTGCGCGTTTGGCAAAGCTCGTGCGGTCGTGACAGCCGGAGCATTCGCGCGTGTCCTCGCGCATAAGACGGAAGAGAGTTTCCTGATTGCGGCCGCCAATGCGGTCTACGGTGACGACGAGTACGGGACAGCCAGCTGCCTCGGCACGTTTGATGAGCGCCTGGGCTACCTCCCACTGGGGCGAAGCATAAAGCTGAAACCAGATTGATGCTCCCCGCGCCTTGGTGACGTCCTCCACCGAGTCATTTGCGGAGGTGGATAGAATTTGCAGATGATTGCCGACGCGCGCTGCCTTCGCGACGGCCACCTCGCCATCAGGATGAAAGAATTTGTTGCCGCCAGTGGGGCACACGAAGATCGGCGAATCGTATTTTACTCCAAACAGTTCGATGCTCATGTCGATCTTTGAAACATCGTTGAGTCGACGTGGACGCAGCTGGAACTTCAGGAACCCCTCGCGATTTGCTCGTAGGGTGATCTCGTCGTCGATGCCCGAGGCCATATAGCCGAAATGCGCTGGCGGCACGTTCTTGCGCGCGACAGGCTCGAAGTCGAAGACATTGATCGCATCCTTTGCACTCTTGATCAGCCCGGAATCCGCCGGCATCCAAATCATTGGATCGGGCAGCTTCGACGGTGTTTCCAATCCGCAGGCCTCGATTGCACCTGAGGCAACGAGGGGGCTGGTGGCAAGATATCGCAGGAATTTGCGGCGGCTGGAATGAACGATTGATGACGCCATCTGAGACCCCCAACAGGTCGTCTGGTTAAGCAAACACTCAAGTTTAGACCAATTCTTGGTGCCCCCGAAGGGATGAAACATGTTTTGGTGCAAGGCCAAACGCATCTCTGCTTGAGCGCCGGAAGGTCTGCTTTTGGCTTTTAGCGGACATGACCTAGTGCACCACATATCCGCATTTGGGGGGCAAAGCGGACGTTAGATCGGCGCACTTTCGCGCTTCAAATCAGTAAGCGGTCCTGGACCCCGCGACCCGGTTGCTGAATGCCAGCCACGAGGCATATTCTTGTGACAAGCAAGAAAGATGTCTCTGCCCGGTAGGAGATCATGTTTTTCCGCGCACTTGTCATTGCCGTCAGCTTAGCATTCACGGCTCTTGCTTCGGGCGGTCCTTTGGCACAGGAGCCCGTTGCGGCGCTGGCCGGACTGGTGAGCTCCCCTCAGAGTGGTGCGATGGAAGGAGTCCTGGTCAGCGCTAGCAAAACAGGATCGTCCGTCACGGTCACAGTGGTGACCAACAAGGATGGACGCTTTTCCTTTCCGGCGAGGAGACTGGCACCGGGTCAATATTCCCTGGGAGTGCGAGCGGTCGGCTATGACCTCGAAGGCCCTAAGGTAGTCGAGATCACAGAACAGAAGACGACAAAACTCGATCTCCAGCTGCGGACGACCGAGGATCTCGCCGCGCAACTGTCGAACGGCGAATGGTTGGCGAGCCTGCCCGGCACCGACCAACAGAAAGGCCAGTTGCTCAACTGCGTGGGGTGTCACACGCTCGAACGCATAACTCGCTCAAAGTACGACGCGGATGCCTTCCTAACCCAGGTGCTGCCGCGCATGCAGGGTTATGTAAATCAGAGCATGCCGGCTCATCCGCAATTGCGCCGCGCTGAGCGCCTCATGGAGGAGCGCGGTGACCAGCGTGTCCAGGTTTACCGCGCGGCGGCCGAGTATCTCAGCACAATCAATCTTAGCACTGGTTCTCAATGGAGTTACGCCCTCAAAACATTTGCACGTCCAACAGGGCGGGCGATGCGGGTGATCTACACAGAATACGGTCTACCACGTGAGACAATTTCGCCGCATGACGTGATCGTGGATGTGGACGGCATCGTTTGGTATTCGAGCTTCGGTGAGCAAAATTTGGGCAGGCTTGATCCTAAGAGCGGACAGGTCACCGAATATCCGATTCCCGAGCACAAACCAGGCTTTCCGACCGGCGGGCTCGGTCTGCGCGCCGATAATGATGGCAACCTATGGCTTGGCAATATGTATCAGGCAACGATCATCAAATTCGATCGCAGAACGGAATCATTCCAATTCTGGCCACTGCCCCCCGAGCAAAACATCGACGCAGCCCAGGTGAATATGGTGAGCCCGCAAAGCTCGCATGTCGACGGCAAGGTTTGGACCCAGAACAACGGGTTTGCCGGCGTGCATCGTCTCGACGTCGCTACCGGAAAGATCGAAACATGGGAACCATTTAAGAACTCGCCTAAAGGTGAGGCGCACAATATTTATGACGTGATCCCTGACTCAAAAAACAATGCCTATTTTACCGATTTTCGCCAACAGCATGTTGGACGTATCGACGCCAAAACCGGCGAGGTTAAACTGTTCGAAGTTCCCACAGCTCGCTCCGCGCCACGACGCGGAAGTATGGATGCGCAAGACCGCCTTTGGTTTGGCGAATACCGGGGCGATCGTATTGGAATGTTCGACACCAGAACCGAGCAGTTCAGGGAGTGGAAACTCACCACGCGATGGGCGTCGCCGTATGATGTCGTTCTCGACAAAAACGAGAACGCATGGACCGGGTCGATGATCACCGACCAGGTGACGCGACTAGACACAAAAACCGGTGAGATGGTGAATTATCTGCTGCCGAAATCAACAAACATTCGACGAGTTTTTGTAGACAACACGACAACGCCAATTAGCTTCTGGGTTGGCAGCAATCACGGTGCTTCGATCATCAAACTCGAACCGTTGGACTGAGCTTGGGATAGTTGTTGGCTAATAGAAGTTGCTGACGTACTCATGTCCGTCTTTTCGGCCCAGGAGCCAATCACGAGAGCCTTGTCGCTGGTCATCCTTATCACGGCGCTGTTTTGGCCACTCGCGGCATCGGCGCAGTTGAACGTTTTAATATCCGGCGGATTTAGTGGCGCATACGAGAAATTGTTGCCTGAATTCGAGCGGACAAGCGGCATCAAAGTCACGACCGGGTCGGGTGCCTCGCAGGGAACTGGGCCGCAAACGATTGCTGCGCAGCTCGCCCGTGGCGTGCCGGCCGATGTGGTTATCCTCTCTAGGGAGGGACTTAGTGAGCTGATCGCTGCGAAGAGAATCACCGCCGAAACGGACGTGGATCTTGCGCGCGTGCCCCTCGGCGTGGCGGTACGAGCGGGGACCCCGAGACCGGACTTGAGCACCGTCGAGGCATTCAAACAGCTCCTGCTCAAGGCCAAAAGCGTCGCCATTCCCGGAAGCACCAGCGGCATTTGGCTTAAGACCGATCTTTTTCCGCGGCTCGGTATCGCGGATAAGATCAACGTCAAGGTCTCGCCGCGTGGCACTGGCGCAACGGCTATGGTCGCCGCAGGAGATGCTGATCTTGCAGTCATGCCGGTCAGTGAAATCGTGCATGCGCCAGGTGTCGACTTGGCGGGCAGCATCGCACCCGAGATCCAGTTCGTTCAGACGTTTTCAGCCGCCGTTGTTGCCGGCTCAAGAGATATTGAAGGTTCTAAACGACTGGTCGAATTTCTTGCCTCCGCGCGCGCTTCCGAAACGATTAGGAAAAGCGGAATGGAGCCGCTCGCGAGCTCGAGGTAGGCATAAGCTTGCAACCAACGTGACCTTTGACTCGCGCTCCATGTCCGCTTTTGGCCCCTAGCTGGTTGCGGCGCAAAGGTCCGCTTTTGAGGTCAAAGCGGACACGGCTTTCGTTCAAAACATTCACGCTTGATGATTGGACCGACTGGGTTTTCGGCATGTCCGCTTGCGGGGCAAAGCGGACATCGCGCGAAGCTCTCAAAATGTCCGCTAATGACCCAAGCGGACATTCGAGTCGTATCAATTCGGGCCATATACACCGATTATCGGACCAAGCGGCAGAAAGTTGCTAGTCCGCTTCAACACAGGCGAATAAAAGCTGGTTGCGCTACCGCCGTCTAAAAACAGAGCGTTCTTGCACTGAAGCTTATCTCGGAAGAGTTGCGCGAATTCGCCAAACGAAACTTCTGACTCCGATATAGCGAACACGAGTAAGTTAGGGTCGCGGCTTCCGACACCGGCTCGGTACTTTCTAGATCCGCCATATCGTGTGAAGCGAGAATGGATTTTGCCGTCTATGACTAGCATTGGTCCCGACTGGGTGGCGAAGTTTGCTTGCGGCCTTTGCTTGAGGAATG
>Ga0126375_10000171_pt1 | contig 14977 bp, 15 predicted proteins | sample PanSoiMetPlot_14_FD_109577 | JGI IMG/M metagenome (GOLD analysis project Ga0126375, IMG submission 109577) | Tropical forest soil microbial communities from Panama - MetaG Plot_14 | ecosystem: Environmental > Terrestrial > Soil > Tropical forest | place: Panama | collected 2016-02-17 | reverse complement strand
GCCCAAGGTGGCACAGACTCAGTCCGAGATCAATACGAAATGTCCTAGTATTCAAGCCCTTAGCTCCAAATGGATCCACTCAAAAGTCCACTCGACCAGGATATTGCCCTGCCGTCCGGCGTGCCGTGTGGCCACCGACTTTTGACGCATAGCCGAAGGTAAAAGACTACTTAAACTCGATGTCGACGCCTTCGTATTTTGTTTTGCCGACGTTCTTGATGGAATGCGTGACCGGCTCTGAGCGCCAGAGGATATTGCCCATTGGGCGACTGACCCGCTCAGGCTGCTCTTTACCTTTAGTCGTCACTTCCAACTCGGCCGCAGTAAGCGCGATCGCCACCAGGGGAACATTATGCGTGTGCATCGGCCCCGACTGCCCTGGTTCAAGACTCACCCGAAAAACACGGATCCGTTCGTTTTCGATTACAGGTTCGCGACCGGCCTCTTTGGTTAAGGTTACGCCGGCAGGCGGCTTCAACAATTCAATCGTGAAGTTATGAAAATCTGTCGTGCCGATGTTCTTCGCGCGGTGAACATAAGTCGCTTTAGTGAACCTGACTTCGCCGAATTTCCAGGGTCTCTCGACGGTGTCGCTACCCAGAGTCTCAATGCGCAGGTTCACATCGCCGAAACTAACGACGACGTTATCGTTGCGGTGCGCGTGCCAGAGCGTCGTGTCACCGGCAGGCACAGTGACATCCCAGATGCGGACATATTCATTTTCAAATTTGGGATGGTGGCGCGGTTCACCACTGATCTCGACGGGGTTTTGCGGCGAGTTTGATTGGGACCAAACGCTCAAAGGAACTGCCGCAAGAGAAAATATAACAAGCAATCGACGAATGCTCTTCAATTTCGGATTCTCCTCTTGTGCTTTTTGTGCCTTTTCGCGGCAACTAACGGTCTACCGATTCTGCACCTGTTTTCGTAAAGCGCGGCCGGCCAGAACGCCGGTAAAAGTGGAATTTTCAACTGCGATCTTCCCGTTCACAATTACGTAGTTCATCCCGACGGCCGGCAATTCCGGCTGCTCATAAGTCGAGCGATCGGAAACCGTCTTCGGATCAAACACGATCACATCGGCGAAATATCCTTCGCGAATCATGCCCCGTTGCGGAATGCGAAACCATTCCGCGGTAAGCGCGCTGCTGTTACGCACCATGAAGGGAAGCGAAATCAATTTGTGATCGAAAACATACGTGCGCAACTTCTTTGGAAATGTTCCATACTTGCGTGGATGTCCACCTGAACCGTCAGAGCAAGTGACGACAAGCTTTTCTTTCATGAAGCGATCGATATCTTTCTCGTTCATGTTGAAAGAGGCTACTGCGACGTTCCCCAGCTTGATGAGATCGAGCGCCGCTTCTACCGGCGGCTTATTCATATCTTTCGCGACATCGCTGAGCCGTTTTCCGACCAGTTTGCGATCGCGAAAGTCCGTTATCAGCAACGAGTCGGCGCCCCCGCGACGTCTCAGGTTGTCGCGCATGTCAGCCAACAGTCGCTCGTTTATTTTCGAATCGTCAATGCGCTGAAGTAATTCACTGCGGCCTCCGACCTCGGCCCAACGCGGCACCAGCGACGCAGTCAGACTCGATCCCGAGGCGTCATAAGGATACTGGCAAGCCAGGATGTCGACGCCCTGGGCGCGACTCTTCTTCATCAGAGCAATCGCAGGCTTGCTTTGTCCCCAAACTTCGGGTCCAAGCGCTTTAATGTGAGAGATATGAACAGGAATCTTCGCCTCACGGCCGATGCGAATGGTCTCTTCAATCGCGCCCAGCAGTCCGATTGAGTACGAGCCCTCGTCGCGCATGTGCGTGTCATAAACACCGCCCTTGGCTGCAGCGACTTTAGCCAGCTCAATGACTTCTTCGGTTTTCGAGTAGCTCTGTGGCGCGTAGTACAAGCCGGTGGACATTCCAAACGCGCCGTCATCCATCGCCCGCGCGACGTATTGTTTCATTTCTTCGAGTTGCGCCGCGGTTGGTTGCGCGTCCGTCGGCCCCAGCACTTTCCCGCGGATCGTTCCAAAGCCGGCGAACAACGCCGCGTTAGTGCCGATGCCTTGCTGCTCCCACTTTGACAACAATTCGCCGACGTTGAGGACGCTGCCGCCGTCGTTTCCGGTCAGGACGGTGGTCACGCCTTGCAGCAGAAACGCTTCGTTAGCTTTCCGTTTTTCGTCTGTTAGATCCGAGAGTGTGTGCGTATGCGGATCGATGAAGCCGGGAGCAACGATGAGGCCCGTAGCGTCAATCGTGCGTGCTGCTTTAAAGCCGATGATACCGGTGCCCGGGCGTCCGTGGCGCGAATCGCCGACGAACACTATTCGATCCCCGCGAATGCCCAGGTCAGTCGTGCGCGGCTTGCCACCAGAACCGTCGATAAGTTCTCCATGAACGATAAGCAGATCGACGTCCTCGATCTTATCGATACGCGCGGCCGGAATTGATAGGGAGAATCCTTTTGTCGGGATCAGCGGGCGCACCAAAATCGCGACCGCGATTAGCGCTAACAGACCGGCCGCGTAAACGGCATGCATCCCGGACTTTGCAAAGTGATCAGTTGACAAAACGCCGCGATTATAGATTCACCTTTCAAAACATGCTACTTTTCGCGCGGTTCAAGGTGGTCGGTACAGGAAACACGGACGTAGTCGTCCTCGGCCTCCAGCGCGAAGTTGAATTAGATCTGCCTTTAACCTACACCCAGTTTTTGAGCAGGCAACCTGCGTGACAAGGTATAGATCGCAGCATGCCCGGTCCGGTCTTCAATGATCACGAAACTGCTGAAACTTTGTGGCTGGTACAAGGCACCGGATGACGACTTCTGCTTCTGCACCCTGGCGATTCACGCGCCTTATCGTCAGAGGGCGCGGCGGCTTTGTCGTGACGTCACGTCAGTGCCGTGGGTCGTCCTGACCGACGAGCCGGGTGACTTTGCAGATTTACCGGTGCGCGCGATCCGCCATTTGCCCACCGGGCCGATGGCCGTGGACTATCTTGCCTGGTTGCCGTCGACTGGAATCGAGTGGGGCGCGGCGGCCTATCATGACAAGCGATTCGCATTGATGGCCGCGCTCGAATATTCCGACACCGCAATCTTTGTTGACGCAGACTCGCGCATTAAAAAGCTGCCGCGGCTGAGGCCTTTGCCTCCTGGCCTGGCAGTAATCCCAGTGATCCGGAAGAGTGTGGCCGAACATCTCGAAACCTGTGGAACCTGGCGGCTGCAGACGTTCCGTGATCTGGCCCGTCATCTTTCCGGCGATGTCGAGATGCTCCAGGCCGCACGCTGGTGTCACGAAACCTGCATCGCGGTCACCAGGGACGGGCATGAATCAAAGTTTTTCGAGGCCTGGGAGGAAGGCGCAAATTTTTTTCATTCGCGCAGAATATTTTCGGGAGAAGGCGGTGTGATTGGTCTGGCAGCAGCCCAAGCCGGCTGGACCGTTGATTACGAAGCACTCTCGGCCGTCGCGAAGGCGATCAAACATGAAGGCGGCGGGCCGAAGCAAGAATGATCAGTCAGTGAACGATCCATCGCCATTGCTGAACGGACCAGCGCTCGGCTTCGGGCAAAAGCTCATCTACGGCTCGCACTACGTCGGGCCACTTCACTTCATTGTAATCGTCACCGGAAAGCCAGCCGCCCGGTTTGATCTTCGGTAGCCACGCCTGAATGTCTTGCTTCACGCTTGCGAAATCGTGTCGCGCATCTAAATGAACCCATTCGACGGACCTATCGTGAAACATTCGTGCGGCGGAGATTGAATCGGCGATGATCAAAGAGATGATATCGGAAAATCCGCAGTCCAGGATGTTCCGGTGTAACTCGCCGGCGAAGCTGCCGCCACCTCGCTGCACGGCGGCGCCGTGATAGTCCTTTTGCCGGTAACCTTCAGCACCGCTGCCAAGACAGTTGTCGATGCCAATTATCGTGAAGTGTTTGCCGCTCCGTTCGACGATTTCGCCAAGAGAGCAAAGACTGCGGCCGAGATAAGTTCCCACTTCGATGAAGCAACTGCCAGCGGGAAAATGATTCGCCGCTTCTTCCTGGCCCGAGCGCCACTGAAACCAGCCTTCGATTTCATGCCACTGCAAGCTGCCGCTCGCTCGAGGAATTCTATTCAGCTTATCGCGAGCATTGGACCAAAAGTTTTTCATTGGTGCTGGTGATACGTTTTATTCGTCTCTTTCGTACGCCGTCCGCAGCCAGCGCTTCACTTCATCATCAATATCCTTCGGCGAAGTGATTTCGAAGCGATGTGTGATCCGATCTTTTTTCGCGAAGCCTCCTGTGTCGATCAGCCGCTTCGGCGTCTTCTTCGTGTCGCCCAATGCCAGACCAAAATCAATGCGCGTTTGCGTCGTCGGCTTGATCTGAGCAAACACGTGGTTGCGGTAAAGCGGAACAATAGTCTGGCAGGGGCAAGCCTTCGTGTCTTTGCCCATGGACAATCCCAACTTCAACAACGCGTCATAAATTGGCCGCAGGTGCGTTTTCTTGGCTGAGAACATTTCGTCCACGTATTTCTCTGCCGCCTCCAGATAAGCGTCCGGATCACCCGTTTCTTCTCCCTTGCCGACGGAACGCTCCGCGAGCCACCACGCGGAGTTCGTCCCGAGACGATGCTGTTGCTTTAACCAATCGCGGCGTGCTTGTTCAGTGGGCGGGCCTTCCTTCTTGATGAACTTTATCCATTCATCGAGAGACCGGCCGGTCTTCTGTTTTAATTCGGAGATCCATTTCATCGTCATCGCGACGCCGGGATGCACGCCGTAGATTGATTTCGTCTTAGTGGCGGTCTTTGCCATGATCTTTTGCTCCTTACCCAACCAATTTTCCGCGAACGAAGATGGCCATGACAAGCCCGGCGAGGAACCACCCAACCAGCAGGACACTTAGTTGCATCGCGGTGTATGCATTACTGAAGCCCCACCAATTCCACTCGTCAGCGTTGGTTCCCATGAAGATGAGTAAAGCCGGAATTGTCAAAAACGCGACGCGCTTTCCGTACCGTAGCCCACTGGTCTGCAACAGCAACAACGTGGCGAATAGCGCGGCGATCAATAGCGCGAGGAATTTGATCACGAGCGCCTTCGGAAACGAACCGAAAGGTTCGAGTCTTACAGCCGCGAAGACCATTGGACCCTGCGTCATCCGATTCGCCGCATCCTGGGTTGCTTTCTGAAACTGTTCATCGCTCATGCCGGCAGTTCGCTTCACTTCATTTGGCAGCAGATAATTTCCGGAACGTGGCGCGTTCGCTTTGATTGCCGCGACAATCGCTTCATCATTCGCAAAGCTGCGCAGTGGCTCACCCGGCCACGGTAGGAAAGTCCAGGCAATGAAGCTCCATACAAACAAGACTATGGCGCCGAGAAATGTGCCGAGAACAAGTTGCTTCTTCATACGAGCCTCCTGTCACGAGGATTCAAGCGCAATGTGCGCAGACCATATCAAAGTCACTAAGAAACCTTGACTTCCTTGTCCTGTCCCAGGCTGAACCAGTTGCCCGAATTGTCCATCATCACTGTCGCTGTTCCCCACGATTGCGCCACCGGCGGCCCTTTCATCTGAACGCCGCGCGCCTTGAGTTCATCGTACGTTTTGTAGATATCGTCAGCTTCAAAGACTCCGCCACCCAGCACGCCTTTATCTATCAAGCCGCGCAATTGGGCGGCTGATTCTTCATCCAGCATCATGCCGGCCTTCGGCTCCATTAGGATTATCTCGAAACCCGGCTGGCTTTTGATTCGCATGGTCAGCCAGCGAAAATCCTCGCCGACCATGGCGTCGGTATCGATTTCGAAGCCCAATTTATTGCGATAGAACTCGAGGGCTTCCTGCTGGTTCTTCACCCAGATAAGGACGTGTGACATGCGCGTAATCATAAATGTTTTCCTCCTCCTTGCTTTCCGCGGGAGAGCATAAGAAGTTCATGCCCGGTGCGCTTCTCGAAAATTGCTTTTGTCGAGGGATGCCGTGTCAGAACCCAGAGCGGTAGCGACACGATCGCCCCTGAGTAGTCCTATGGCGGGTTTTATTAATGCTGCGAGTTTGGTCCCAGACCAAACATTTTGATGAAGCAGCCCGGAACCTTATTGAGAGATTCTCGTTCGCGCCGTCGATAATTCGCGGGAGCATCGCCCACGCGCTTGCGGAAAAGCGAACTGAATGATCCGAGGCTTTCAAACCCAACTTCAAAGCAGATGTCGGTCACGCTGAGACTGCGCGCCCGCAGCAACCATTTGGCCTTCTCGATTCGCTTCTTAATCAGGTATTGATGAGGTGTGGTCTCGAAGGTGTCGCGAAACAACCGCAGAAAATGGAAGCGCGACAGGCAAGCCTCGCGGGAGATTTCTTTCAAGTCGAGAGGCAGGTCATAGCGTTCGTCAATATATCTACGGGCGCGCCAAAGGCGTTCTTCAATATCCGTGTCGCTGATCTTGTCTCGATTGTCCAGCTTGGGCGCCATGACCATACGCCTGCCTTTCAGCTTAGGCGAGGGATTCTACTGCTAGTTTGGAAAATTGGGAAGAGGTTATCGGTGGGCATCCGGCGCATAGGGACCAGGCAAATATAATCGGTGCCATTTGACCTGGAAGAAATGTGACGCCGTCGCGCCCGAACGATATACTACGACTCACGGGTAGGTAACGATTCAAATGCGGAAATATTTCGCCATCTCGTTAGCTCTTATCGCGCTCGCCTCCTTCGCGCGGCCTCAGGAGCCTCCGCAGCCCAGGCACTTACCAGGACCGTACGAATTCTACGGCCCGATTCATACATTTCGCGAAAAATGCGTCTCATTCACGCTTGTAAACGGGAAACCAGTAGAGGGAACACGTTGCCTGACGCTGGATGCCACATTCAATGAAGACGGAACCAAACAGGAGAAAACGCTGTATTTTAACGGCCAAATCATGAATCGCTCGGAGCAGAGTTACGATCCCGATGGACGGCTTCTGGAGACTCGCGATTTCCGCACTGACCAGGGCCTCGACAAACGCACTGTCAACGTATATGACGACCAAAAACAATTGATTGAACAGATCACCTATCGTCCCGACAATTCGGTTTTGCAAAGACGAACGATTCGCCGCGACGGTCAAGAATCGCAAATCGAAACTACGGCCTTTGACTCGCAGGGCCGGATCTCGTCACAGATTTCCGCGCATAAAGATCTGAAGACCGGACGAGCCGACTACATTTCGATAACTCCGGGCCAAACCATTCAAGATCACGAGTACACGATGCGTAACCCTGACGGCAGTCAGGAATACCGTTCTGAGAACTCTAACGGATTTTCTTACCGATACGTTATCGTCGACGATGGACCGGGCAGATCTGATCGAATTGTTTACAACCAGGACGGTACGATTAAGGAAAGAGTCAGGACACTCCGAGAATTTGACTCATATCACAATCAGATCAAGGAAACTGAATTGACCGCCATGGGAGACTCTGCCGAATTTCGACTTACGAAGATAACCTCCAGGTCGATCACCTACTACCCGAAAGACTAACGTCCGGGGTTGTACCAGTAACGCTCCGCCAGCTTCTCGTCATGCCAGTTCGAGGTCACCAGGCTTTTAACCACGTGGCCCAGCATCCAGAAGTAATGCCAGTCGCCGAACTGATCAAACTTGCGCGTACAGCTCAATGCCTTCACCTTTGAAAGGTGCGTGAAGCCTTGCCCTCTAGTCCTGCCCAGCCGGCGCAATGCCAAAGGAAATAAAACATCTTCACCATAAAAACGATCCTCGTCGTATCCGCCGACGGTTTCAAAGTCCTCGCGGCGGCAAAAGGACAAGCCGATATCGAGACCCGTGATCCAAACCATCGGCATAAACATGTAGTTTGTAATTAACAACGCCAGCGACTTTCTTTCCAGACGCGCGCCGGTAACGCCCCAGACGTAACGATCACTCTTCATTCTTTCGTCGATCGCGTTGAAGGTTTGCGGGTGCACGGCCGAATCGGCATCGATGAAGCAGAGAATCTCGCCTTGCGCTGTCTTCGCAGCACCATTCCGGGCCGCGCCGATACGACGTTTCGCTACATGGACTACCGTGGCGCCCTGCGCCGCAGCAACTTCAGCAGTCCCATCGGTCGAGTCGTTGTCTGCGACGATCACTTCCACCTGATCCCGGCCACCAGCGTAATACGCGCGCGCCACTTCGATTGATTTCAGTAGCCGCGGCAGATATCGCGCTTCGTTATAAGCGGGGATGATTACGGAGAATTTCATTAGACGCGGAAATTTAGCCACAGATTTGCACGGATTGACTCAGGTATAAACCGATTTCTAGTTCTCTGATCCGTGTTCATCCGAGTAAAACTGTGGCTACGCCTCATCAGCTTAAATCAATCTGCCACGCGCCATCCAGTCTATTCTCAATCAGGTGACGATTGAAGTTCGTCCATCGATGAATCTGGTCGAGCAGCGGCCCATCGGCGGATATCACAATTTTTGTGGCAGAGACGATTTCGCGATCTGGATTGAAGGAAGTCGCTACAGTCCAGGGCCAACCATTCTCCGCTGCAGTATCGCGAAGGAGTTTCGCCAGGCGGCCGCTGTTGGAGACCGGTCGATCCAAAATCCAATCGACAGCATTAACTCTTAAAGTGGCCAGCGATTCGCCAACTAATAGAATCGCGCCAAGCGTTTCGTTCACCGAGCGATAGGAACCATGAACGCTCGACAAGTCCCGAATGCATCCGTCACGGCAGCGGAAGAGAACGCCGCCGCTCAGTGCCGCTTCGATCGTAATGATCAAGTTGAACGCATCGATTATCAGGTCTGCGCCAAATAAGTCTTTGGAATCGATCTTTGTATTTACACGATGCTGCCGGCTTTGATCTGAACACGCGGCGCGCGAAACTGCGAGACGTTGTCGAGCTGTCAACGAGTGTCGATCGCCAACCAGCTTGACGGCGCCTTTGATCGCGTAGTCACGCGTCAACAACCACGACAGCTCTTGCACGGCAGCGCGCAGCCTCGGCAATTGATCATCACCAAAGAGCTTTCGATCTTCCGGATGCGCACCGCGATGTTTGCGAATGTCAGGACTCATTAGACCGCTAGCACGTATCTTACGCGCCTTGAGAGAATCTGATAGACTCCGGCGAAATCATGTTCAGATCACTTGTCTTAATTTTCGCAATTTTGGCGGTTTCGTCGATGGCCACAGGCCATCAAGATGGCGCTCCGTCCCTGACGCAAACTCAGGCATCGCACTTCTCCGCCCTCGCGATGAAATGCATTCGCAAAGAGTTTCCTAATAAACTCGATCATGTAAACAACGATGCCGAAGACGTACGCAGCCCGCGCACGATGCATCCTGCATTTTATGGTTGTTTTGATTGGCATTCGACCGTGCATGGGCACTGGATGCTCGTGCATCTGTTAAAGCTTTTTCCCAACATGCCGGAAGCGCGCGATATTCGCGCCGCACTCGATCAGAATCTCAGTGACAAGAATATTGCCGGCGAGGTCGCTTATCTCAAGCAAGCCAACCGCGCTTCGTTCGAGCGCACTTACGGTTGGGCGTGGCTTCTGAAACTCGCCGAAGAGCTTCACGGATGGAGCGATGAGGATGGCAAGCGCTGGTCAGCGAACCTCCAACCGCTCGCTGATGCGCTGGTAGAAAAGTATCTGGCTTTTCTTCCCAAGCAGAATTATCCAATCCGCACCGGCGTGCATCCGAACACGGCGTTTGGCCTGGCATTCGCTTTGGATTACGCGCGCGACGCTGGCGACAAAAAGCTGGAGTCGCTCATTATCGAACGCAGCAGAACCTATTTTGCTCGCGATGTGAATTACCCGGCGGACTGGGAACCAGGCGGCGAAGATTTCTTTTCACCGGCCCTGATGGAAGCCGACCTTATGCGGCGCGTGATGCCTAAGTCCGAGTTCGCGATCTGGTTTCATCGTTTTCTGCCCGGCATCATTCACAACGAACCAAAGTCTTTGCTGGAAGCCGCGATCGTTACCGATCGAACCGACCCGAAGCTCGTCCATCTTGACGGCTTGAATCTCAGTCGAGCCTGGTGCATGAGAAGCATTGCCGGTGCGCTGCCTCAAAGTGATCCCACGCGCCGTATCCTCGCTCGGTCTGCAGCCACTCATGCGCAGGCGGCTTTGCCTTACGTTTCAAGTGGGAACTACGAAGGCGAGCACTGGCTGGCATCGTTTGCGGTGTACATGCTGACGACGCCTTCACCGTAAAGCCCTCAAGGAGTCTGTCGTAAAAGCAGGTTTCTCTGCGCGATCTCCGCGTTCTCTGCGACTCTGCGGTGATTTTTTTGGGAAGAACAGCTCACCACAGAGACGCTGAGGTCGCAGAGGTTGCGCAAAGAAACGCTGTAAATAGGTCACTATCCGCTATGCGGTAGGCGGCATTTTCCTGCCCACCAGTTTATAATTAATAAGCAAAACATTCTCCATAGCGATCAGTACCGAGAAAGGTTTAACTGTCACAGTGGCTAAGAGCGAAGAGATTGCCAGCAGATCCGATAAAGTCAGTCTACGTGGCCGGATATTATTTCTTACCGAAGACATATCAATCATTCGCCGGCAACTTGAAGCAGGCGGTGAAGAAGCGTTCAGAATTGAAGACGAATTAGCGCGGCGACTGGCGGCCGATGATTTGCCTTTGATGAGCAATATTTCCACCGACGAGATTACGCCGGGATGGGTCTGTTTTTACTACGATGAAACGCTGGGCCAATACGTTTATGTCGGCATGCGCGACGGCGCAGTAAAAAAAGATGAAGTGAAAAACGGCGGATTTGCGGTTGTCGTTTCCGGCTTGTCGAAAGGCTGTGGCTCTTCAAGAGAAACAGCGCCGTACGCCGAGAAGTGGGCTGGCATTCAATTGGTAATCGCGAAAAGCATTGAAAAGATCTACGTCCAAAACTCACAAAATATCGGACTGCTGACCTCAACTGACTTCGGTTTGATTGATCGCATTCGTCGCGGAGAGGAAATACCACTCGAGGAATTCACTAAAGACCTCGATCCAATCTCAAAAGATATCGTCACATATGGCGGCCTGTTCAATTACAACAAGGCACGACTGGCCGGCGAAGTGTCGCCGCCGTCACTGTCAGAACCGCTTGCGATAGCGGGCGGGCCCAACGTTAACCCTCGCCCTATGAACATCGTGGAAAAAATAATTGCGCGACATGCCTTCGTGAAAGCAGGGACCGTCGGCGTCGAATCAGTGAAACCCGGCGATGCCCTGTTCGCGGTGACCGACGTGCGCTTTTCACATGAGTATGTGACTCCGATGGCCGCCTCACTCTTCATGCAGGGGCTGGGCGCCAAGGCCAGGGTGACTGAGTCGCAATCCGTTTTCGCCTTTCGCGATCACCTGACCTTTCTGGGCAAGGTTATGTCACCAAAGCATCGCGAGATGGGTTTGCTCGAAAAGGCCGAAGGCTTGGCCACGACCCAGGAGAGTTTCACCGAAAAGCAAGGCATCAAACTCTACGGCGAAAATCCCGAAGGTGGTTCGGAAGCAATTTGCCACAACGCGGTAGTCGAAGATCTCGCACTACCCGGGCAAATTGTTATTGGGACAGACTCGCATACTTGTATGGCCGGCGTCCTGGGATGCTTTGCATTCGGCGTCGGTTCAACTGACATGGCCAACGCCTGGTTTACCAGAGACATTCGCATTCGCGTACCCGAAACAGTGCGATACGTTTTGAAAGGAAAGAAACCGGCGGACGTTGCTGCCAAGGACGTGATGCTCGTCATCCTTGCAACTGAATACATGAAGACGAGCCAGGGCATCGGCAAGGTGCTCGAATTCGCCGGCGACGACTTGATGAACTGGTCGATGGACGAGCGCGCGACATTGACCAACATGGCGGTCGAGGCGGGTGGCTTTACCGGAATTATCGAACCTGATGAAGCCACGCTGGCTTACATCGTTACTGCGCGAGGGCTGGACGCCGAGACCGTGCGCGAGGGATTTGTCTACAGCGATCCGGACGCGGAAAACGCTGCGACTTTTGAGATTAATCTCGATGAGATTCGCCCGATGGTGGCCCTGCCCGGTGATCCACGCAACGGAATTCCGATTGACGAACTAACCGAAGAGGTCAGGATTGATGCGGCATACGGCGGCTCTTGCACGGGCGGCAAGATGGCCGACATGGATATGTACGCGAAGGTTCTGCAGAACGCTTTGAAGCATGGCAAGCGCGTTGCGCCGGGCGTCCACCTTTACCTGCAATTCGGCTCGCAGAAAATCAAACGATACGCGCGCGAAAAGGGCTACATCGAGATCTTCACCGAAGCCGGCGCTGAATTGATCGATCCAAGCTGTGGCGCCTGCATCAATGCCGGGCCAGGCGCTTCAAAGACGGCGGAAACCGTCACGGTCAGTGCACAGAACCGAAACTTCCCCGGGCGGAGTGGCCCTGGCAAGCTTTATCTCGCCTCGCCATATGTAGTCGCGGCGTCGGCAATTGCGGGCCGGATTATTACGCCTGACGAATTTCTAAACTAAGCGCAACGTAAGACCAATTCCACTTTCGCAAAAATCTTTTTCGGCCGTCGTCCCTGATCGTGGCGAAATCTACGCGCAGAGCCGCTCGAAAGTGGTGAAAGCTGACCGGCTCAAATTAACTCCTGCAATCCTGGCTTCTCGTGTATTATATCGCCGCTTTTTCAATCCTAACTTGACCTGGTTCAGGCGCCTCACCGCCGAGCTTTGAAGGAGATCCGATGCTACAGAAATCCCTTTTGATTCTTTGTGTTCTTTTCGCCGCCATTTTGATCGGTTGCAGCAAGACGGAAAACGGCAACAGCAACATGACGCCCGGAAACTCGAATAAGGCCACAACAAAGACGGCCACTCCGGCCAGCGGCACCACGAGCACGACGGCGCCGGCCGGCGAAAAAATAGGCGTACCTGAGTGCGATGATTTCATCGCCAAGTACGAAGCCTGCGTTTCCGGCAAAGTTCCGGAGGTGGCGCGCGCGCAATATCAGACCATGCTCAAACAGTGGCGAGAGAGCTGGAAGAAGCTAGCTGCAAATCCGCAAACCAAGGGAACACTGGCGACGGCTTGCAAGCAGGCGCGAGAACAACAGGAAGCTGCTTTGAAGAGTTTCGCCTGTACCTGGTAATTAACTGGCGCTTTTTCAAAACCAGTTCTTAAACGTCAGATCCAACAGCGGTGGGAGAATTTTATGGTCGCCCATGAAGTTCTCCTCTATTCTGGCTGTTCTCTCTATCTGTCTTTGGCTCAAGCCAGCCCCTTGCTATAATCCCGGCACTATGAAAACCAAATCTTTTCGTTCCATTGCTGTAAGTCTCCTCGTCCTGTTCTTTGCCCAATCATCGTGGGCCACCTGCGGAGGAGGCGGCGGTGGCGGTGGTGGTGGCATGAGCAACGCCGGCGGCGGTGGTGGTTCAGCCGCGCCGGTTTACATAGTGCCGTGGAGAATCCGCAAGCCGACTGACGTGCCATCGATGGGATTGGTGCTTTACTGGTTCCCGGCCTCGGTTGATGAACTAAAGAGATCCAGCCTGAAGGAATCCCGAATCCTTTCGGTCTATGCCTCGCAATGTGTCTCGATGGAACTTGCCGATGGTCACACGCCGAACGCAGATAAACTCATGGGCGATTCCAAGCTGCCCATCGCCGTGCTGGCGAAACCCGATGGCACAGTAATCAACAGGCTGGATAACACTAACGGCAAATTAAAAGTTGGCGACGTTGAGAAACTGGTCGACACTGAAATGAAGCAGCGCGAAAGCACCGTTGACGGTCAAATGAAAGACGCCGCAGCCAAGGTGAAAGCCGGCGACAAGGACGGTGCGATTGCTGTCTACAAGTCTGTGGTCGAACAGAAATGCCTCTTTCCAAAAAAGGCGAAGGAAGCCGCGAAGCAACTGAAGAATCTGGGTGCGGAAATCGCCAGCGTGCCGCCGGCTCCCATCCTCGAACGGCGTCAAAGCGCGCTGATTGAGCGGACGATGAAACGCGGTCTAATTGCTGAACTAAATGCGCAGTATGTGCTCGCTAATAAGCTTTATATGCAAGCACATTTAATGGACCCGGCCGATCCAACTCCACTTCGCTATCTCGGTGAGAACTATCGACACAATATTGGCGATTGGCAGAAGGCGCGCGAGGTTTTTAACCAGATTCTGGATATGCCTGCGGATCCGCTTTCGCGTTCTGTCGCTTTGCACGGCCTCGGTAAGATGACGATTCACGACGGCGAATTCAAAAAAGGACTCGCGTTGATGGAACGCGCGGTCGAGGAATATCCGCTGGCACTCGCTTATCGCAATCTCGCCGTTTACTGGAATTCGGAAAATGATCCGGTGAAAGGCAACGAGTACACGCAGAAAGCGCTGGCGCTTGATCCGGAAGATCCTTACAACCTGGTTTTCGCGGCCGTATTCATGGCGGCGAATGGAAAGAAGGAAGAGGCGCTGAAGATTGCCCGCGAGAACATCAACCTGATGCCCGGGTCTTACAATCTCGCAGCGATTTTCGCACAGAACGGACAACGCGATAAGGCGCTTCGGTTACTGCGGCGTCACTTCTTCCAATACGAACGCTATCAGGCCGTGCGCACGAAAGAGATGATGGAAGCGCGCGTCGACGCCGTGTTTGAATCAATTCGCTCTGATCGAGAGTTTGTGGCACTTACCCGCGGAGCGGACGGAAAGTTGCCGATTCCAATGAAGGGCATGCCGGCAACAATGGCGACGCCGAACCGGTAGTGTCGACAGCCCGCCCATAAGGAAGCGCCACTTGAACCTGACGAAGGCGGGCTACGGCCCGCCTCCCTCTTTCAATTCATCATGAGACTTTGGGTCAGACTATTCACCACCTCAGCACTCGTATCGATCTTTGTCCTGATCGTTACTGTCTCCACGTTGGGACAACACGGCACCAGCATTGTCACTCGGATCAAATTTGCGCGCGGGCG
>Ga0126375_10000169_pt1 | contig 15056 bp, 13 predicted proteins | sample PanSoiMetPlot_14_FD_109577 | JGI IMG/M metagenome (GOLD analysis project Ga0126375, IMG submission 109577) | Tropical forest soil microbial communities from Panama - MetaG Plot_14 | ecosystem: Environmental > Terrestrial > Soil > Tropical forest | place: Panama | collected 2016-02-17 | reverse complement strand
TGGTCGCCTTCGTGGCCGCCGGCTTCTGGGGAGCGGTCGCCGGCGTGCTGTACGCATACTACAACCAATTCGTCAGCCCGCACGTGCTGGCGCTCACCAACTCCGCCGAGGCGCTCCTCATGGTGATCGCGGGCGGCGCGGGCACGCTCCTGGGCCCGGTCGTCGGCGCGATCGTCGTCGTGATGCTCAAGAACGTGGTCAGCGCCTACGTGACCCGGTGGGTCATGCTGCTCGGGGTGGTCTTCGTGGCGATCGTCGCGTTCATGCCCGAAGGGCTGGTGCCCGGTTTCGATCGCCTTCGCCTGCGCAGGATCCAGCGATGAGCGCGGAAGCGCTGCGGCTGACCGGCGTGTCGAAGTCCTTCGGAGGCGTCCCGGCGGTGCGTTCCGTCTCGCTCTCGGTCGCCGAGGGCGAACGGCGGCTCTTGCTCGGCCCGAACGGAGCGGGAAAGACGACCCTGTTCAACCTGGTCACCGGAGACATCCCTGCCGAGTCCGGCAGCATCCGGCTCTTCGGCCGTGAGGTCTCGCGCATGCGCCCGCACGGCCGCGTCCACCTGGGGCTGGCGCGCACCTACCAGGTGATCACTCTGTTCCCGCGGAACACGCTGGCGCACAACCTGCAACTGGCGCTGCTCGGGCTCTCGCCGCTGCGCTTCAATCCTCTGGCGATCCTCGGCCGGCGGGCCGAGCTGCGGGAGCGCGCCCTGGCTGTCTTGGGCCGCGTCGGCCTGCGCGCCAAAGCCGATCGGCGCCTGGCCGATACTTCCTACGGGGAGCAGCGGCGCGTGGAGATCGCCATGGCGCTGGCGCAGGAGCCGCGCGTCCTGCTTCTCGACGAGCCGTTCGCGGGGCTTTCGCAGGAGGAGCGGCGCGAGATCCAAGCGCAGCTGGCCGCCATCCCGCGAACGGTCACCGTGGTGATGATCGAGCACGACCTCGACGTTGCCCTGTCCTTCGCCGAGCGCATCACCGTGCTCCACCAGGGGCAGATCATCGTGGAGGGCAGCCGGGCCGAGGTGGTCGCCGACCCGAGGGTGCAGGAGGTCTACCTTGGCGCGTGACGCCCTGGCGCTCCGTGGCGTCAATGCCTTCTACGGCGACAGCCACGCGCTGCACGAGGTCTCGTTCACGCTCCGGGAGGGGACGCTGCTGGCCCTCCTCGGCCGGAATGGCGCGGGGAAGACCACCTGCATGCACAGCATCAGCGGGTTGCTCCCGCTGCGCAGCGGGTCCATCGAGCTGTTCGGAGAGCCGATCGCCCGGCTGGCGCCCGAGGACATCGCCCGGCGCGGGATCGGGCTGGTTCCGCAGGGCCGCCGCGTCTTCGGAAGCCTCAGCGTCCGGGAGAACCTCACCGTCGCGGCGCGCGCGCGCGGGCCGTGGAAACTGCAGGCGATCTACGAGATCTTTCCGCGGCTGCGCGAGCGCGAAGGTCAGGCGGCCGGGTCGCTCTCCGGAGGCGAGCAGCAGATGCTGGCGATCGGGAGGGCGCTGATGACCAACCCGCGCGTGCTGCTCCTCGACGAGCCGTCGGAAGGGCTAGCCCCGCAGATCGTCGCGGAGGTCGGGCAGGTCCTGGGACGCCTTCGCGCGGGCGGCCTGTCGATCGTGCTCGTCGAGCAGAACACGAAGCTGGCGCTCGGAGTCGCGGACGCCGTGGTGGCGCTCAACAGCGGCCGGGTCGCGTTCGAGGGAGCGGCCGCCGAGGTCCGGGGCGACGCTTCCTTCCTGGCCCAGCACCTGGGCGTGTATTGAGGAGGCGGCGATGGCGATCGTGTTTGCTGGCGGAGAGCCGCTGGAGATCGAACAGACGGGCAGCGGCCCCGATCTCGTCCTGCTCCATTCCCTGTTGACCGATCCGCGCTCGTTCTCGGCGATCGTGCCGGCGCTGTCGCGCAGCCGGCGTGTGACGCTCCTCGGCTTGCCCGGATTCGGGCGCTCCGCGCCGGCGGGAGCGTCGATCGAGGACTCCGCCGACAGGGTCGCGAGCTTCCTCGGTTCGCTGGGTGGAAAGCCCGACGTGCTCGGCAACGGATACGGCGGTTTCGTCGCGCTGGCGCTCGCGGCGCGCCACGGAGAGAAGATCGGCAAGCTCGTCATGGTCGACACGGGCGCCGCGTTCCCCGAGGCAGGCCGGGCCCCCTTCCGCGCCATGGCCGAGGCGGTGGGGAAGGGCGGAATGGCGGCCGTCGTCGACGCGGCGGTCCGCCGGATCTTCCCCGACGACTGGCTCGCCGCGCACCCGCAGGCCGCCGCCGAGCGGCGCGAAGTGTTGCTGCGGATGAACGTTGCGAGCTTCGCCGCCGCCTGCCGCGCGCTGGCGAAGGTCGATCTCCGGCCGGAGCTGCCGCGCATCCAGAACCCGGCGCTCGTCGTGGTGGGCTCGTTCGACGCTGCCACTCCGCCGCCGCTGGCGCGCGAGCTGGCGTCCGGCATCCCGGGTGCGCAGCTCGTCGAGCTGCCGGGCTGCGGCCACTGCCCACCGCTGCAACAGCCGGCGGAGCTCGTCGCGGCGATCGCACCGTTCCTCGGAATCCAGGCCTAGCGTGCGGTGGACATCCCCCAGCGCACCACGGTCTCGCGCTCGATCCAGCGGAAGAAGAAGTTCTCTACCAAAAGGCCGATGATCACCACGGTCACCAGCCCGGCGAAGACCAGGTCCGTGTTCATCTCGAAGCGGTTCTGGTAGATGAACCAGCCCAGCCCGGCATGGCTGCCCGCGACGCCGAAGACCATCTCGGCCGCGATCACCGTGCGCCAGGCGAATGCCCAGCCGATCTTCACCCCCGCCAGGATGTGCGGGAACGCCGCGGGAAGCAGGATCCCCGCCACGTAGGGCCAGCCGCTCAGGCCGAAGTTCTGGCCGACCTTCCGGAGCGTGACGGGGACGGTGACGAACCCGGTGTACGTGTTGAGCGCCATGGGCCAGAGCACGGAGTGCACGACGACGAAGATCAGCGAACCCGTGCCCAGGCCGAACCACAGGAGCGACAGCGGCATCAGCGCGATGGCGGGGAGCGGGTTGAACATCGAGGTGAGCGTCTCCAGCACCGCCGCTCCGGCCTTGGTGGTCACCGCCGCGCTCGTCAGGAAGAGCGTCAACGCGGCGCCGATGGCCATGGCCGACAGCAGGACTCGCAGCGACTGCGCGGCGTAGCCCGGCACGTCGCCGTCGATCACGGATCGTCCCAGGGCGCGCAAGACGGCCGAGGCCGGGGGAAACAAGAGGGGGCTGACGTGAAAGAGACGCGTCGCCCCTTCCCAGGCGACGACCAGGACGGTCACCACCGCGATCTTCGCAAGCCTCCAGCGCGCCTGGGCCCTCATCCGGCGAGCAGCTCCTCCACCGCCCGCCGGACCTGGGCGCTGGCGGCCGTGTGCCGCTGGCCGGAAGCGGCGTTCTCGATGACGCCCCGCACCTTGCCGGGAGAGGAGGTGAGCACGAGGATCCGGTCCCCGATCAGGACGGCCTCCTCGACCGAGTGGGTGACGAACAGGAGCGTGGTCCGCGCCTTCTGGAGGAGCGCGAGCAGATCCTCCTGCAGCTTGTGCCGGGTGATGGAGTCCAGGCTGGCGAACGGCTCGTCCATCAGCAGGATGCGGGGCGACAGCGCGAGCGCCCGCGCGATCGCGACCCGCTGCTTCATGCCGCCCGAGAGCTGGTGCGGATGCGCGCTGGCGAACGATTCCAGCCCGACGAGCCGGACGAACCGCAGGGCCTCCGCGTCCGCCTCGCCGTCCCGCAGCCGCCGGGCCACGCGCAGCGGATACGCCACGTTTCCGAGCACCGTGCGCCAGGGAAGGAGCTGATCGAACTCCTGGAACACGACCGCGCGGTCCGGTCCGGGACCCTGCACGGGCCGGCCGTCGAGCTCGATGGCACCTCGCGCCGGCTCCTGGAACCCGGCCATCGCCTGCAGCAACGTGGATTTCCCGCAGCCCGAGGGGCCGAAGAGGACGAACCGCTCTCCCTCGCGGATCGAGAGCGAGACGCCGTCGACGGCAACGAACGCGCCCTCGGGCCGTTCGTACTCGAGAGTCACGTCGCGCACCCGCAGCAGGTCGGCCATCAGCTGCCTGGCAGCTCGTGGAGGTGCGGCAGCGCGTAGTCCCGCCAGGACGTCCGCGCCGACTTGATGGCGCCGATCTTCGCCATGAACGTGGCGAACCGGGAGATCCCCTTCGGCGTCATCGTGTAGCGGATGCCCGGCTGCCGGATGATGTCGGCGATCTGCGCGGCCGAGGAGCTGGATTTCTCGCTCCGGGAGTAGATCCCCGCCGCCTCGCTGGGCTCGCGGTTGATGAACTCCATCGCCTCCTTCATCGCCTCGACGAAGCTCGCGAGCAGCTTCGGATTCGCCTTGGCCCACTCCTCGCTGGTCCAGACGAGGTTGAAGTTGTGCGGGCCGCCCATCGGCTTGTAGCTGTCGAAGACCTTGGCGATGCCCGGCTTCCGGAGCTGCTCGTATTGATAGGGCGGACCCGAGAAATGACAGGTGATTTCGCGGTGGGACAGAAGTGCCGCGGTCGCGTCCTCCTGAGCCATCGCCACCAGCTGCCGGTCGAGCTTGCGCGGATCGCCCAGCTCCCTCTCCGCTTCCATCTGCAGGAGGATGTGTTGGACCGAGCCGATGGCCGGCAGCGCGATGCGGTCGTTCGGCCCCAGGTCCTTGAGCGACCTGATGGAGGGCTTCCAGCAGTTGAGGAAGACGGGCATCTCGTTGAGCGCGCCGACCGCCTTCCAACGCAGGCCCTTGTCGATGGCGAGCGCAAAGGGCGGGAACCCTCCGGAGCCGATGTCGATCTGCCCGGCGATCATCGCGTCCCGGATCACCGGCCCGGAGGTCAGCTGGCGCCAGTCCACGGTTACGCCGGGCGCGTACTTCTCGATGAGGCGCTGCTCGCGCATGACGATGAGCGGCAGATAGGCGAGGCCCGGCTGCTTGACGATGCGGATTTCCCTGGCTTCCTCGGCGCGCACCGATGCCGGGAAAAAAGCCAATGCCAGGAGGAGGGTGCAAAACCGGCCCACGACAGGCCCCCGGAACGGACCTTACTTGGTCCGCACCTCCGGTCGCAAGCGCTGCTCAGTGCTCGAGCACCTTCGAGAGAAACTGCTGCGCCCTCTCGCTCTTCGGGGCCGCGAAGAACTCCGCGCTGGGCGCCTGCTCCACGATGCAGCCCTGGTCCATGAAGACCACGCGGTTCGCGACCTTGCGGGCGAACCCCATCTCGTGGGTGACGACCACCATGGTCATCCCGTCGCGGGCGAGCGCCGTCATGACGTCGAGCACCTCGTTGATCATCTCCGGATCGAGCGCCGAGGTCGGCTCGTCGAAGAGCATGCAGACCGGGTCGAGCGCGAGCGCGCGAGCGATGGCGACCCGCTGCTGCTGGCCGCCCGAGAGCTGGCCCGGATGCTTCGCCGCGTGCTCGCGCAGGCCGACGCGATCGAGCAGGGCGCCCGCTTTCTGCCGCGCCTGATCGGCTCCCCGGCCCAGCACCTTCACCTGGGCGAGGGTGAGGTTGTCCATCACCGTCATGTGCGGGAACAGCTCGAAGTGCTGGAACACCATCCCGACGCGCGCGCGCAGCTTGGGCAGGTCGGTCCCGCGGGCACCGACGGAAACGCCCTCCACCACGATCTCCCCGCGGTCGATCGGCTCCAGCCCGTTGATGCACTTGATCAGCGTGCTCTTGCCCGAGCCGGACGGGCCGCACACCACGATGACCTCGCCTTTGCGGATCTCGGCGGAGCAACCGTTCAGCACCTGGACGTGACCGTAGGACTTGTGGACGTTGCGCAGCGAGATCACGCCAGCACCCTCCGGCGCAGGACCCGCACTCCCCAGGAAGCGGCGGAGCAGAGGACGAAGTACACGGCGCCCGCGAACAGCAGCATCTCGACCAGGCGGCCGTCGCGGTCGCCCACCTTGTACGCCGCGCCGAAGAAGTCGGCCAGGGCCGACACGTACACCAGCGAGGTGTCCTGGAAGAGGATGATGGCCTGCGTGAGCAAAAGCGGCACCATGTTCCGGAACGCCTGGGGCAGCACCACGTGCCACATCGCCTGCAGCGGCGTCATCCCCAAGGCGAGGGCCGCCGAGCTTTGACCCTTCGACACGCTCTGGATGCCCGCGCGCATGATCTCCGAATAGTACGCGGCCTCGAACAGCGAGAAACCCACCATCGCCGAGGCAAGCCGCAGATCGGTCGCGTGGGAGAGCCGCAGCACGTCCCTGAGCAGCGAGGGCACGATGAGGAAGAACCACAGCAGCACCATGACCAGCGGGACCGAGCGGAACAGGCTGACGTAGAGCGTGGCGAACAGCGAGATCGGACGGCTGGGCGACAGGCGCATCACGGCCAGCACCGTGCCCCACGCGATCCCGGCGGCGACCGCGACGATGGTGATTCCCAGCGAGATCATCATCCCCTGCCAGAGGAACGGCAGCGAGCCGGGGATGGAGCTCCAATCGAACTCGTACATTCTACTTCCGGCTCCCCAGGTAGCCCGGTACGCGCGCCCGCGACTCGACCGCGCGCATGAGCAGCTGGATGGTGGCGTTGACGAGAAGGTAGAGCGCGGTGACGGCGAGGAACGACTCGTACGCGTGAGCCGTATAGTCGACGAGCTGCCTGCCCTGGGCGGTCAGCTCGAGGAGCCCGATGGTCGAGCACACGGCGGAGTTCTTGAAGACGTTGAGCGTCTCCGAGGTGAGCGGAGGCACGATGAGCCGCGCCGCCATGGGCAAGAGGACGTAGCGATACGTCTGCGGCAGCGTGAGCCCGAGCGCCAGGCCGGCGTTCTTCTGGCCGCGGGGAAGCGACTCGATCCCGGCGCGCACCTGCTCGCAGACGCGGGCCGCGGTGAACAGGCCCAGGCAGGCGGCCGAAGCGAGGAACTGCTGCGTAAAGGGATCGATCTGCTTGAAGCGATGGCCGCCCGGCGCAAGCTCGGGGACCACGAAATACCAGACGAACAGCTGGACGAGCAGCGGCACGTTTCGGAACAGCTCCACGTACGAGCCAGCGAAGGCGCGCAGCCCGGGGTTCGGCACCGTGCGCAAGATGCCCAGCAAGGTGCCCAGCGCCAGCGCCAGGACCCACGACGCGAGCGAGAGCGCGATGGTGGTTCTCAAGCCCTGGAGCAGCCACCCCAGGTAGGTGGTCTCGCCCGTGGGCACCGGGCTGAAGAAGATGCCGAAGTCCATGCGCCGTCAGGTCCCGCTCAGCTCCGCCAAGGCGATCGAGAACGCGGATCCGGCCGTCGGCACCGTCGCAACCGGCGCGAGCCGGCCGGTGGCGGGATCCACGGAGAACACCGAGACGCTGTTGGACCCGCTGTTCGCCACGTAGAGGCGGCGGCCGGCGGTATCCATCTCCACGCCGAGCGGCACGGCTCCCACCGCATAGGGCGAGCCGGTGAGCTCCGCCAGGGCCCCCGTGTCGCTGTCGATCGCATACGCCGACACGTCGTTCGAGACGGTGTTCGGAACATAGAGGTATCGGCCGGACGGATCGACGGCGGCGGAACGCGGATCCGTTCCTGCGAGAAACCGCGGCGCTGCGCCGGCTTGCAGCGTTCCGTTGGCCGCATCGACGGTGAACACGTAGACGTCGCTCGAGAACCGATTCACCACGAAGGCGCGCTTGCCGTCGGGCGTGAACTCGATCGCGCGAGGCCCGCAGGGCGGTGCCGGGCAGCCGATCGGGAACGGGTTCGGCCCGACGGGGGTCAGCTTCCCGGTGGCGGCATCCAGGGAGAAGATCGAGATGTCCTCGGAATCGCGGTTGGTGACGTACGCGTATTTGCCGGAGCCGGACACCTTCACGTCGTAGGGGACGTGCCCGGTGGCGAAGGGCGACCCGGCGATCTCCGCCAAGGTGCCGTCCGACCGGATGGAGAAGCCGGAGACGCTGTCCGAGCTGGTGTTGGCGACGTACAGGAAGCGCCCCGCGGGATCCGTCGCCAGGTTGTGCGGATTCGCGCCGGTCGTCACGGTCGATCCGGAAACCAGGCTGAGGGTCCCGTCCGGGCCGATCGCGTAGGAAGAGACGGCGTTCGCGACCTGGGCGCTGACGAACAGGAACCGGCCCGAGGGGTGGACCTCGCAGTACGTCGCGCCACCTCCGGGCGTGGGGAGAGTCTGGACGGACTGCAGAGGGTCGGCGGAGGCGCCCGCTCGGAAGATCGAGAGGCTGCTCACGTCGTTGTTGGTCACGTACACGTAGGAGATGCCGGCCCCGTTCTGCGAACGGCTGCAGGACAGCGAGTGGAAGGCCACGATGGTGCCCAGGAGCATGAGCGGTTTCATGTCATGGCTCCGTGCAAGCATCGCCGCGGGATGCGGCGGTCCGAGCCAGTCTACAGCGCATTCCACAACGTCCGCGCTGTGAAAGGCGTAGCGCCGCCGGATACGGCGGCGGCTAGTCCAGGGCCTTGTCGTTCGGATCCTTGAACAGGGCCTTCATCTCGTCGCTCAAGGCGAAATTGAGATTGAGGCCCTTGGGCGGGATCGGCTTCTGGAACCACTTCTCGTAGATGGGCACGATCTGCCCCGATTTCTCCAGGCCGGCGATGGTTCGATCGACCAGCGCCTTGAACGGCTCGTCGCCTTTGCGCATCGAGCAGCCGTACGCCTCGCGCGACTGCGGCGTCCCGGTCACCACCCAATCGCCCGGCTTCCGCGCTTTGGCCACCTCACCCGAGAGCAGGACGTCGTCGAGCATGAACGCCGCCGCGCGGCCGCTCTCCAGGATGAGGAAGGACTCGCCGTGGTCCTTCGCGCTGGTGATCTTCATGCCGAGCTTCTTCTCCTCGTTCAGCTTCCTCAGCAGCCGCTCCGACGTGGTGCCCGCCGTGACCACCGCGTTCTTGCCGGCCAGGTCGGGGAAATCCTGGATGCCGCTGTCCTTGCGGGTGAGCAGGCGCGTGCGGACGATGAAGATGGTGTCGGAGAACGCCACCTGCTTCTGCCGCTCGAGGTTGTTGGTGGTAGAGCCGCACTCGATGTCCACCGTGCCGTTCTGCACCAGCGGGATCCGGTTCTGCGAAGTGACCGGCACGAGCTTCACCTGCAAGTCGGGGAGCTTCAACTCCTGCTTCACCGCCTCGACGATGCGCAGCGCGACCTCCTGCGAGTACCCCACCACCTGCTGCTTGTCGTCGTAATACGAGAACGGGATCGAGGATTCGCGATGGCCGATCGCGATGACGCCGCTGTCCTTGATCTTCTTCAGGGTGCCGCCCGGTTCCTGCGCAGCGAGCTTCTGCGGCGCGGCCAGGCAAAGCAGTACGGCGATAACGCGCAAGCACGGCATGGCGATCTCTCCCCTCGGGAAGCGACGCCTCTTACCAGAAACGGGCCGCGGCTGCTTCAAGAATCTGGCGGACGTCCTGCCTCGATCACCCGCGAGCGCGTCTGCAGCACCGTGAAGGCGACGCGCCGGTTGGCCGCGCGTCCGCCTGCGCTCGCGTTCGTGGCGATCGGCCTCCCCTGCCCGAATCCCACCGCGCGCAGCCGCTCCGCGGGCACCCCCGACTTCTCCAGATGGGCCGCCACCGACTCGGCGCGCGACTGCGACAGCACGATGTTGCGCAGCGCGCTGCCGACGTCATCCGTGTGCCCTTCGACCTGGACGAGGAGCAAGTCGGGGTGGCTCAGCAGCACCGCCGCCACCTGGTCGAGCAGCTTGTGCGACTGCGGCCGGATGGTCGCCTTGCCCGTCTCGAACCGCACCTGCTCGAGGATCTCCACCTTGCTGGCGGAGACGATGACGAGCTGACGGGTCCCGATCGGGCAGCCGTAGTTGGCCACGGGACCGGGCTGGTCGGGGCACGAGTCGTCCGAGTCGGGGACGCCGTCTCCATCGCGATCGGGCGTCGGCTCGGGGACGAATGCCGCGGCCACCATCTTCGGCGACTCCGACGGAATGGGCGGGCAAGTCGCCTCGGCGAAGACCTGGACGGGCAGCGACGCAGGGCGGGGCGGCGGTCGCAGGGAGACGGAGCTGTCGTTGCAAGCCGACGGTGACCAGCCGAGGCCGATGAGGAACCGCGCGCGCGGCGCTCCCACTCCGTCGGACAGGGCGCCTCCGCCGGCGAAGTCGATCGCCAGCCCCCTGACGGGACAGACGGTGGCGCCGAGCCGCCATTCGGCGGGCACGGTCCCCGCCGCGAAATCAGCGCGCGCATAGGTGCGTCCTTCCAGCTCGGCGTAGAGCCGCTTCGGGATCCACGCGCGCCTGGACGGGGGCAGATACCCGAGCCCGGCCCGCAGGCCGACCTCGTTGCCCGTCTTCACGTCGACGAACTCGTGCGGAGGACGGAAGCGCACGAAGACGTTGCCGAGCAGGTCGAGGTCCCCGCCCGAGCTTTCCAGGAGCCGCCGGCCGAGGGCGAGCAGCGCCTCGGCGCGGATCCGCCCGTCGTCGGTCAGCGTGTTGGCGCGGGCGGTGGGAAATTCCAAGGAGAACTGCGCAGCCAGATCGATGCCTGCGCCGGTCTCCTGCCGGAGCAGCGAGAGCCGCGGCGTCAGGCGCAGGTCGCCGAACCCGCCCAGGAGCGACGACGTTCCCCGCGAAGAGGCGGGCAGCGTGGAGACGTTGAGGTTCCCGTCTTGCGTATACGTGAAGGGAACCTGCAGCGAGGCGGACAGGGGACCCCAGACGTGCGCCTGCAGGCCGAGCCACCCGCCCGTGCGGCTGTTCAGCAGGACGTTCTCGCCTCCGGACTGCGGCCTGAAGACCAGCGGGTTCTGCGCGTAGTCGAGCCAGGAGCGCACTTCGAAGGCGGGCTCGCCGGCGATCGGCGGCCGCGCTCCCTCGACGGCGGCGAAGCCGTCGCCTCCGGAAGCAGGGTGGAAGAGGGACACGTCGATCGTCTGCGCGCGAGCGGCGAGCGGAAGCGCCGCTGCGAGCGCGATGGGAAGCCCGCGCGCGCGCCTCTTCGGCAGCATCGCCAGGAAGGCGGCCATCGCGAGCAGTGGCCAGCCCGTTCCGCCGCTCGAGCAGCCGCCGCGGGCGACGCCGGACTCCACCGTGTTGAAGGTGCTCTCGGCGGGGTCGCTGACGTTCTGGTCGGCGTCGATTGCGGCCGCCGTCACGTGATGTTCCCCGAGCGTCAGCGCGGAGCTGGGCAGCACGGTCCACGTCCCGTCGGGAGCGACCTGCGCGGCGTAGATCGCACCGTCGAGCGTCACCTGGACGGTGGTTCCCGCCGCGGTGTGGCCTGTCAGCGTTGGGCGCGAGTTCTGCACTTCCGAGCCGTCCGCGGGCGATTCGATGGTGGGCGCCGGGGGCGTCACGTCGGAAATGGTGAGGGCGACCGGAGCGGCGGGGAGCGAGACGTTCCCGGCGAGGTCGGCCGCGACGGCGCTGAACCGGTGGGTGCCGGCGGTCAGCTCTTGCGGCGAGCGGCAGCTGAACGCTCCGCTGCCGTTGGCGCTCGCGTCGCACAGAGCCGTTCCGGTGTCCGCGTCGGTGACCGTCACCGCGCTCAGGGCCTCCGCGCTGCCGCTGAGCATCGGCCGGTGCTTGCGGCTCGGGGAGGCGAGGTGGTCGAGCACCGGCGGCGCCGGCGGCGTCGTGTCGATCACCAAGGCGCGCGCCATGCTGGGACCGGAGAAGTGGCCCTTGCCGTCGGTGAGCAGCGCGACGAGCAAGTAGGAGCCGTCGCTCAGCGCCTGGGTCGGGTTGCAGCTCCAGCGGCCCGTTCCGTCCGGGGTCCCGGAGCAGAGCGCGGTCTGGCCGTTCATGACGGTGACCGACGACCCGATGGTCAGGGCGGCGCCGAAGCGGAACCCCGTGGCTGCGGCGGACAGCGTGCCGCTGAACGGAGGCTTGCTGTCGCGCGTGGGCGACTTGAGCGGGTCGAAGAACGGAGCGCTCAACGTGCGCACGCTCAGCGTGCGCGGAGGATCCGAGGGGCCGCTGCGGTTCCCCACCGGCGTCACCTGGAAGGCGGTCAGCACGTAGTCGCCGTCGTCGAGGGGATTCGCCGGGCTGCAGCTCCAGCTCGCGGCGGCGTCCACCCGCCCGGAGCAGAGGTTGCCGCGGATGGCGTCCGTCACGGAAACCTGGTCGCCCGCTTCGCCGGTTCCCTTGAACGTCACGCGCGGCTCGGCGGTGGGCGACTCCGGCGCGTCGAGGGTAGGCGCCCCCGGCATGCGCGAGTCGATGGCGAACGTGACCGAGACCGACGTGCTGACGTTTCCGGCCGCATCCTGCTGGGATGCCGATGCGGTGTGGGTCCCGTCCGCGAGCTGTGGCGAGGGGCAGGTCCAGGCGCCGCCGGCGGCCACCGTCGCCTGGCACAGGAGGGTCCCGGATTCCTTCACCGAGAGCGTCGCGCCCGGCTCGCCGCGGCCCGAGAACACCGGGCGGCTGACGTTCGACGGCGTCGGCACCTGATCGAAGGTGGGCGGGGCGATCGAGGTCTTCACGACGAAGAGGTCGGGATTCGAGAGCGGCGAGACCGAGCCGCCGCGCTTCACCGTCGCCACGAGCAGGTGCGACCCGTCGGCGAGCGTGCTCGACACCTCGCACGACCATTGCCGGCTGGACACGTTCGCGATGCTGCAGAGCGCCTTGCCGCTCTCGCTGACGGTGAGCGACACGACCCGGACGTCATCGTCGTCGTCGTCGTGGTCGTCATCGTCGTCGCAGTCGTCGTGATCGTGGCCTTCGTGCCCGTTCTTCTCCCAACCCAGGTGCTTGCCGTGGTCGTGGTGCTCCTTGCAGCTTCCCGTGAACACGGACGTCGTCCCCGTCAGCAGCGGAGATGAGTCGCGCGTGGGCGACGGCGTCTGGTCGATGGTGGGTGCCGCGAGCCCTTTGCTCCGCGTCACGAAGTTGATCCCGGCGGAGGCAGACCCTTGCGACGCGATCCGCGCCGTCCAGGTGTAGCCCCCGTCTGCGAGCTTCTGGCTGCAGGAGAAGGTCTGATCGTTGCGAACGGTCGCCGAGCACGTGTGGACCACCAGCCGTCCATCCGTGGCAGACACCGAGGCCGCGCTCCCGGAAGGAGCGGTGGTGCGGCCCGAGAAGACGACGGTGCCGGAGGTGACCACCTGGCCCTGGGCCGGCGAGCTCGGCATGAGCGTCGAGAGATCCTCGGACGACCGCGCCGACAGGTCCACGCGTTCGGGACCGCAGCCGCTGAGCAGAAGTACAAGAGAAGAAATGGATCCGGCGGCGTAGAACAGCTTCGACATACCGAGCTCCCCAAGCGCGGTGAACAGGACGCGGGATGATTGGCCGGTGCCTGCTGGAAGGCACCCGTGACGATTGTCACGCGGTGCGTGGAGTACGCACAAGAGGGCAGGTTGACGTATATGAATTTCCATTGTGTTGACGGCTGATTAGGCGGGAGTGGGTATTACGTCACTTGACTGGGTGCGCCCGGAGGAGGCGGGATCCCGTTCCCGGGGGAATCCGACCATGCCGACCATCCGCCGCACGACCCTCGCCGTGTCCGTCGCGATCGGGACCGTAGCTCTTGCCGCTCATGCCCGAGGCGACCTGAGCCGCGCGAAGCACGTGATCGTCCTGATGCAGGAAAACCATTCTTTCGACAACTACTTCGGCGTGCTGCCGTTCGTGCCGGGCGGGCCCTACCGCCACGGGCCGTGCGACGAGGACGATCACTCCTGCGTCGACGGGCTGACCTGCGCGCGGAGCGGCGGAGAGCTCACCTGCCGCAACTCGAACGTGGATGCCGCCGGAGCGAAGGTCTCCTCCTTCCACCTGCGGAACTACTGCCCCGGTCCGGACCTGAACCACGAGTGGCCCGGCAGCCACGAGGAAGCGAACTTCAACAACCCGGCGCTCACGCGCCTGGCGAGCCCCAATGACGGGTTCGTGCGGGTCAACGATACCCAGCCCACCAACGCCACGATGGGGTTCTACGATCAGACGGATCTGCCCTTCTATTACGGGCTGGCGCAGACCTTCGCCATCAGCGACCGCTACTTCTCCTCGGTGATCGGACCGACGTTCCCGAACCGATCCTACGCGATGGCCGCGACCTCCTTCGGGCATCTGACGACGAACGAGATCTTTCCCCCGCTCCCAGCCGGCTACAAGCCGGTCACCGGGACCATCATGGACCTCCTCGATGCGTCCCATGTTCCGTGGACGAACTTCTTCGCGGACGTCCCCACCACCGCGATCTTTCGCGGTCTCGACCTCACGCACGTCGAGCCGGTGACGGGTTTCTTTGCGCGAGTGAGCGCGCCGGCCTGTGCGCTGCCTCCGGTGTCCTTCGTGGACCCCGCGTTCGGCGACAACTCGTTCGGGACGAATCCGACCCTGGTCCAGTTCGACGAGCACCCGCCCACGGACATCCGCGGAGGCCAGTTCTTCGTTTCGCAGATCGTGAATGCGCTGCGCGCCGGGAGCTGCTGGAAGGACTCGGTCCTCTTCATCCTATACGACGAGCACGGCGGCTTCTTCGATCACGTCGCGCCGCCGCGGGCGAGGCAGGGCGGGGCGCGCAACCCCGACGGCATCAATCCGGGGCAATGCGCCGATCTCTCGAACCCGCCGGCGAGCACCCAGCCCGGCGGCGGTGCGCAGTGCGACGTGAAGATCGCCGGTCACGGCGGGAGCCGCACCGATGCGGCGGCCATCTGCCCGGGCTTCACGCCGACGGGCCCCTATCCGGCCTTCTGCGCGAACTTCGATCAGCTCGGGTTCCGAGTGCCGTTCATGGCCGTCTCGCCATTCTCGCGGCCGCACTACGTCTCCCACCAGGTGGCCGACCACACCTCGCTGCTCGCGTTCATCGAGAAGCGCTTCCTGAGCAGCAGCCGGAAGGACGACGACGACGAAGACGGGGACGACGACGGCGGGAAGCGGCCGCACCTGACCGAACGCGACCGGCACGCCCGGACGCTCGAGGACCTCTTCGACTTCGATCGCTCGCCGTCCTTGAACGCGCCCGTGGGCGTCGCCCCGCCGCCGTCGCCGGCCGACCCGGGGTGCCCGTTCGCGGCGAAGTAAGGCGCCGAATCAGTCCGCGCGGGCCTGGAGCTCGAGCTGCTCCAGCGC
>Ga0126375_10000168_pt1 | contig 15059 bp, 11 predicted proteins | sample PanSoiMetPlot_14_FD_109577 | JGI IMG/M metagenome (GOLD analysis project Ga0126375, IMG submission 109577) | Tropical forest soil microbial communities from Panama - MetaG Plot_14 | ecosystem: Environmental > Terrestrial > Soil > Tropical forest | place: Panama | collected 2016-02-17 | reverse complement strand
CTCTTTCCGCCCGAGGTGGTCATCGCCGCCCTGTCCCAGGGCATCACCCTCGAACCCGGAGACCTGATCACCCTCGGGACCCCCGGCGGCTGCGGCTACCAGCTCACACCGCCCCGGTTCCTCCAGCCCGGCGACACCGTCGAGTGCCGCATCGACCGCATCGGTCGGCTGGCCAACCCCGTCGCCGACGCCGAGAGAGTCGCCTTCTCTTTCGGTTTCGCCCGAGCAATCTGTGCCAGCCTTGCCCACCGCGGAACAAACGCCTTCACCCTCGCCTGCGAGAAACGTTCGGATCAGTTTCATTCCTCCGCCTATGGAGGGAACGATCAGCCTGGGAATTTATGATCAAAGCGGCAACCTCGTGCGCATTTTGCATCAGGAAGCGAAATTAAACGAATTCGCCATCGGCGCGGACGGGTTGGTAACACAATGGGATGGCAAGAACGATGAGGATGAAGATTTGCCCGCTGGAAAATATCACGCGCGTGGCTACCTGGTCGGTTCCCTGCAAGCAGAACCATTGAGCAATTCCAACCCTCTGATTGATGCGACACCGAAAGGAACGGTTCGGGTCAAGCTCACGTCAAATCCGCTGGCGAAAGATCGACGTCAAGCCGTTGAATTAGGCGTAGGATTCAACGAGGAAAAGAGTTTCCTAGAAACAGCTGATGGATTGCCACTCTTCACGGTCGATGAAAAACCTGGCCTTACTCGTGTTGTCGTGAAGAAGAAGGATCAAAACTCAGCAGACGTTTGGGAGGAAGGAGGCGGTCCTGTCGTGCAGTTCCACGTCTCCAATCTTGATAAGATGATGGCCTTCGATTGCGGCGAGTTTGAATTGAAGTGAACGGTAGCGGCGGTCTCTGATCGCCGAAATTAAAGAACGGTGCTTGACACAAGCACCGCTACAACGCAAGCGATTGCATAATCACAAATGCCCTCTACGCCTGAATTTCAGCAGACGCTTGGCAAAGTTGCCGGTTTTACCGGCACTGCGTTGCACACCGGTGAAAAAGTTTCCCTTAGACTACATCCCGCGCCTGCGGATCACGGTATTAAGTTTAAGCGCAAAGATTTGCAGGATGAGCCAACGATCGACGCGAAAATCGAGAACCTGAAGACCGTCGAGCGCGCCACTACAATTGGCGAAGGCTCGGTACGCGTGCATACCGTCGAGCACGTGCTCGCGGCGCTCTGGGCGATGGGCGTGGATAACGCGATTGTAGAAATGGACGCAAACGAGCCGCCAATCGGCGACGGCAGCGCCCAAGCGTATGTTGATCTCGTCCGTAAGGCCGCGGTTGTCACGCAGGAAGAGCCGCGAAAATTCTTTGCCGCGCGAGACACCATGCACGTCGAATCGAAAACGGGCGCGCTCCTCGTTTTGCTGCCAGATGACAAGTTTCGCATCTCGTGCACGCAAGCAGGGCCAAACAACAAATTCACGCAGTTTCTGTCGATAGAAGTTACGCCTGCGACTTTCGAGCGAGAGATCGCTCCGGCACGGACCTTTGTTTATTACGAAGACGTCAAGCCGCTGATGGACAAGAATCTCATCAAGGGCGGCAGCCTCGAAAACGCGATCGTCGTGCGCGGTGACGCAGTGTTAAGCAAGGAACCGTTGCGGTTTGCCGATGAATTTGTGCGTCACAAAATTCTCGATATCATCGGCGATCTTGCTCTGGTCGGGCGACGCATTCGCGGGCATGTCGTTGCTGTCAAACCGGGTCACGCGAGCAATGCCGATCTGGCTCGCTTAATCGCGCGCGAGCAAACGCGCAGAAGCGCCGTGGCCGTGTCGCGACCGATTCCAACCGGCGACGGGGGACTCGATACCGATCAGGTGATGCAAATTTTGCCGCATCGTTTCCCGTTCCTGATGGTCGACCGGATCATCAGTTTCGACACAGAGACCAAATGTGTGGGAGTGAAAACTGTCACGATTAATGAGCCGTTTTTCCAGGGACATTTCCCCGGTCACCCCGTCATGCCGGGCGTCATGCAAGTCGAAGCGATGGCACAGGTGGCCAGCATTTTGTTGTTTAAACTGGCGAAAACCACCAGCCGCATCGGCTATTTCATGAGCGCTGACGAAGTGAAATTTCGCAAACCCGTTTTGCCCGGCGACACCATCTTCATCCACGCCGAGCTCACCAAATCGCGCGGCGAACGCCTGGCAAAAGCGAAATGCCACTGCGTCGTCAACGATGCAATTGTCTCGGAAGCAGAGCTGATGTTTACCTTCCTCGACAAATGAGTGGAATGACGAATGACGAATGCCGAATGCCGAAGGAATGTCGAATCAGGAATGGCGAAATTTGTTCGCCGCACACATTCGAGCTTCGAGCTTCGTCATTCGTTCGGCATTCGGCATTCGTCATTCGTCATTATGTCTGACATCCAGATTCATCCCACGGCAATTGTCGATCCCGGAGCCGAACTTGGCGCTGGGACAAGCGTCGGTCCATACTGCATGATTGGCCCAGACATCGTGCTTGGCCCAGAGTGCTGGTTGCAACACCACGTCACGCTCTGCGGACCGATGACAGCCGGAGCGAAAAACAAATTTTACGCCTACTGCTCGATTGGCCAACAAACACAAGATCTAAAATACCGCGGCGAACCGACGTATCTGGAAATTGGCGACGAGAACACGTTTCGCGAATTTGTTACCGTAAATCGGAGCACAACAAGCGAAGGTAAAACGTGGATCGGCAACTCTGGAAATTTTCTCGCGTACAGTCATATCGGACACGATTGTACTGTGGGCGACCATGTCGTTTTCTCCAATAACGGCACATTAGCCGGCCACGTGCAGGTGGGAGATCACGCCGTAATGGGCGGCCTCACAGCCGTGCATCAATTTTGCCGGATCGGACGGTTCGCCATTACCGGCGGTTGCTCGAAGATTGTCCAGGACGTTCCACCATTCATGATCGCCGACGGCAACCCGGCCGAGATTCGTGGCGTTAATTTGATCGGCTTGGAGCGAAAAAATTATCCAGCCGAAAGGGTTAAGCTAATCAAAGAAGCGTTCCGCCTAGTTTACCGATCGAAATACAACACTCGCCAGGCAATCGAAGCCATGCAGAAAGAATTACCTCAAACAGAAGAGATCACCGAAATCATCCGGTTTATCGAACAAAGCGAGCGTGGGATCGTTCGGTGACATCTTGAAATGAGTTTTGCAAGTCGCATTCACGATGCTCTCATTCCTAAAGCGGAAGCAGTCGGGCGCTGAACTCGGCATCGGATTCTATCGCCATTTGCGGATGAGCTATGCTGATGGATTTCCAAAACTTCAGAACTTGCTCGCCGCCACCACCGCGATCGATTCCAACGCGGTTCGAGATGAGTGGCTCTACCTCGAAGTTTTTGCGTATGATTTCTCCGTCTTTTTAGCCCTCGGCAAGACGCCTGCGAAAGCAGCTGTTTTAGTGCCTTTTGGCAACACATCGAGGCATGGGTGAAAGCGGAGAACGGCGAAATCAACTTGGCAGTCGGGCATCCTCTTGGCCATGCCATAGGCAAACAGGGCTGCTTGTCTGGATTCCTTCCAGCGGCGCAGTCGATGCGCCCGCAACGTGCGCACCCGATATGGAAGGGGCTATCTCGCTACGTCGTAGTCTACGATTACAAGTGCCCAAGCGCTTGGCTTCGAAGTTTGCGTGAAAGGTTCCGTAGCGCGCTCTCGACTATCAATTATCAGCTTTCAACTTTTCGCCGATGCCCGCCGTCCTAACATTATTGCGAATAAAAAATCTCGCGCTCGTGGAAGAGCTCGAGTGGCAGATGGGGCCGGGATTTATTGCGATCACTGGAGAGACCGGTGCAGGGAAATCAATCATTATTGGCGCGCTGCAACTTCTGCTGGGTGAGCGCGCGGACAAATCGCTGATTCGCACCGGTGCTGATCTTTGTACGGTCGAAGGAGTTTTTAGCGGCGACGATCTGCAAAAACTAAATCCGCAACTTGTCGAAGCCGGGGTCGAACCGTGCGAAAACGATCTCATCGTCAAGCGCACCCTTTCCTCAGCCGGGACAAATAGGCAGTTCATCAACGGGTCGCCGACGACACTGTCGGTGTTGAAAAATGTAGGCGACGACCTTGTCGATCTTCATGGGCCGCACGATCACCAATCGTTGCTCTCGCCCGAGACGCAATTGCGCTTGCTCGATTCGTTCGCACGCGCGGAGGAACAGCTTGAGGAATATCGCAAGTATCATCGGCAATTGCAGACATTGCTGGCCGAACATGCGGCGCTCAACACCGCGGAGACGGCGCGCGAACAGGAGCTAGATTTGCTTCGGCACCAGATCAACGAGATCCAGTCGGCGAAACTTGTCGCGGGCGAAGAAGAAGAAATTGAGAAGCGTTACAAACTGGCGAGCAACAGCAAACGGTTAATCGAACTCGCCAGGGGGATCGCCAATAAACTTTCTGAAGCAGACGATGCCGTCCTTTCACAGCTCGCGGAAACACAGCGGTTGCTCCGTGAACTGGAAAAGATCGACACCGCGATCGCACAATTCTCGTCGGCGCACGCAACAAGCGTGGTTGAGCTTTCCGAGATTGCGCGCGCGCTTTCCTCTTACGCCGAGAAACTCGATCTCGATCCGGAACAACTCGCCGCACTTGAGCAGCGCGTTTCGCTGTTTGAGACATTGAAGCGTAAATACGGCGGTTCGATTGCCGACGTGATCGCGTTCGGTGAACGCGCCGCCGAGCGGATGCGGAAGATTGAAGGGCGGGACGCAGAGTTGGAGCGACTCACGAAAGACATCGGAAATGTTCGCGCACACATGAACCGCGCCGGAGAAGCGCTACGCAAATCGCGCCTAAAGGTTGCGCCGAAGCTTTCCGAAAACATTCGCCGCAACCTGCGCGACCTTGGGTTTCGTCAGTCAGAATTCGAAGCGAAGCTGAGCGGGTTCGACGAGCCGCGGCCGAGTGGATTTGATTCGGTAGAATTACTGTTCTCGCCAAATCCCGGCGAACCCCTCAAACCGCTTCGCGTGATCGCATCGAGCGGCGAAATCTCGCGTTTGATGCTCGCGATCAAATCCGCGCTCGCTGAACATGACGCCATCCCGTTGCTCGTGTTCGATGAGATCGACACGAACGTGGGCGGCGAGATCGCGCACGCCGTTGGTGCAAAGATGCAAATGTTGGGGCGGGATCATCAGGTGATCTGCATCACGCATCTGCCGCAAGTCGCTGCGACCGCTTCATCGCATTTTGTCGTGACCAAGGACGTGACGCGCGGCCGCACGTTTTCCAATCTGAATGAAGTCACGGGAAAAAGTCGCCAGGAGGAAATCGCGCGAATGCTTGGCGGCAAAAGCGACTCAGCGCTTAAGCTCGCAGCAAGCCTATTGAAAAAGTAGTTGCCCACGAAACACCCGAATCGACGCGAATCAATTCCGAAGGAATATTCTATTTCGCAATTATTCCTGCGTTTCGTGGGCAAAAATTACACCTACTTCATCACGGGACCGAGCGGCAGGATGACTTTGCCAAAGATTTCGTTGAGCACCTGCGCGAGGCCGGCGTAGATCGCGGAAAACCCGCAGAAAATTCCTTCGTAGCCGGTGAACTGTTTGAAACCAGAACTTGCGTTAACGAAATCGCCAATCGCGAGGAGGAAGAAAAGAATCGTTAACGAACCGAAAACGACCTGCCCGGCAACATGCAAGCGCAACGTGCCAATGAACATCACCGCGGTGAATAGACCCCACATGAAAAGATAAGCTGCCATCGCAGTGTCGTTGGAAGCCGTGGCCCATCCTAACTTCGGCAGAACAATAAGCGCCACCAGCGAGAACCAGAACAAACCGTAGGAAAGAAATGCAGTCGTTGCGAACGTGTTGCCTTTCCGCCATTCCATAATGCCAGCAACAATCTGCGCGGTACCGCCATAGCAAATGCCCATTGCCAGAATCATACTGTTTAGTTCGTAGAACCCAGCGTTGTGGAGGTTGAGCAAGACGGTAGTCATGCCGAAGCCGAGCAGTCCAAGCGGCGCCGGATTCGCTGTCGTATCCTTAAGTTGGGTAACTGAGTCATTCATGGCGCTGCTAGTCTGCCGAAAGAAACGGCGGCAACGCAATCACAATCGCCTGACCAAAACATAATGCCTTGAATGATTTATCTTGTCGGCATGGTAGCAGTGAAATTATTGTGTGAGTTTCGCATATGATTCGACGCGATTATCTTATCGTCGGTGCGGGCATCGGCGGAGCAAGCGCATGTGAAGGCGTTCGCAAATATGACAAGCGCGGGTCGGTCACCCTGGTTGGCGCAGAAGCGGTCCCACCCTACAAGCGTTGGATCCTTTCGAAGGGCTTTTTGCGCGAAAAGGAAGCGAATCTGAAAAAACTCCAGGAGGTCGATGAGCGCTGGTTCCACGCACTCAAAGTTGAGGCACGCTTCGGCACGGTCGTCACCCAATTTAATATCGACCGGCGCCTTGCTGTGCTGGCCAACGGGGAGAGCATCGAATTTACCAAAGCATGTCTGGCGATGGGCAGCCGGCCAGTCCGCCCACCAGTGGCCGGGATAAATCTCGGCAACGTGATTTATCTGCGAACGCTTCGTGACGCGCTCGCGTTACGGGAAATGTCGAGTTTGGAAAAAACTATCATGGTCGTCGGCGGCGGCCTGCTGGCATGTGAGGCGGCTGCGAGCCTGCGCATGATGAAAATGAAGGTGGGTCTCATGCATCGTGACCCTTACTTGTTGAATCGCTACGTCGATCCTGAGACCGGCACCTGGCTTACTGACTATTTTGCGAAGCATGGTGTAGTGCTCTCGATGGGCGAAGCCCTCAATGGGTTCGAAGGCAAAACTGTGCTGCGCAACATCCAAACCAAGAGCGGCAACCGTTTCCCCGTCGGCCTTGGCGTCGTCGCTGTCGGCGCAGAACCGAATCTCGATCTTGTTCGCAACACTCCGTTGGCGGGGCCGCACGGGTCGCCGGTCACTGAGTATCTCGAAACAGAGGAAAAAGGAATTTACGCCGTCGGCGATCTTGCGTTTTACCCGGACCGGATGATGGGCGGTATGCGGCGTCAAACCCACTGGGAAAACGCGCGAGAGCAAGGTCTCGTTGCCGGCGCAAACATGACGGGCAAGAAGCGCATTCGATACGAGCAGGTGCCGTACTTTTGGACGGAAATGTTCGATTTGCGGATGGATTTTGTGGGTGATTTCACTCTGCTGCCCACTCGTGTCGGCCTTGACGGCTCATACGCAAAGAAAAAGTTCATCGCTCGATATTATCAGGGCGACAAGCTCCGCGGGATCCTTCTTTGCCAGCAAACGCAGCGCGAAGTCGATGCAGCCAAAAACCAGTTGCGCCAAGCCCAGGGCAAATAACCAAGGAGCGACGGCTTCCCAGCCGGACTCCTTAATTCGCGGACTCAATAAGAGATATCGGCCGGGATTTGAAACGCCGGATTGCTGACGCGCACGAGCTTCCAATCCCACGGCTTGTCTGAGAAACGATGCCACTCCAGTTCGAAAGGCGTGGGTAATCCGTTGACACGTTCATCCAACAACTGCATCACACCATCGTCGCTGCTATAGACGTTGATTTTCCCAAGCCAGATCGCTCGCGGCGTTTGAACCTGCACAAGGGCGTTCGGCGCCATGATTTTTGACCCGCGTACCCATCGAAAACCTTCCCGCATCCGTTCCAAGAGCCGCGCCCGATCGTCGCCCCACTGATCTTGATAATCGTCGCCAACAAAATTCGCCACGGCGTTCCAGTTTCTGCCGTCGATTGCATAAAAAAAATTTTTGGCGTGCAACCTGACCTGATGCTCGGGTCGCCAAAGCCAAAGCAGATATAGGCCGATGCTCAACACAACGGCTAACGCGCCAAGGAATGCTCCACGAAGTGTAATCGTCACACGCGTCGTGACGATACAACATCAGGATCGAATTCGCTTCGGATTCGCCTTACTTAACGCGAAAAGCTGCCAATTGCGACCCTGATCTTGCCCAATGCGCTTTCCTCCGCGGAGAGGGCCACGGCTCTGTCGCCAGTGGTTTTATGCTCTGCGTCAGAGGGCAAGCAGAATCTGATCTTCTAACATGATTATGCTTGGAGAGTCGTTACCCAGTCGGATAAGTTTTGCTACAACAGCTTCGGGCATACAAAAGGATGGAACGATCAACCGAGCGGGTGCTCAAGCGGCCGGTGAAAGTTCCAAAGTCCACTTATTCAACTCGCCAACGTCCTCTGCCGCCAAATCGGCGACGCGCAGGGTCCAATTGCCTTGCATGGATTGGCCGACGAGTGAACTCAACGGCGAGAGCGGCGTGGCTGAGTCGTAGGTCACAACGAGGTTGTCCTGGCCGCCGCCGAGCTGGCTATGTAGCACCACGCTGCGGCCGGCGGGTGAGACGAGTTCCAGGCGCAGATCGCCGATGTAGGTGTGCGTGATGTCCACGCTCACCTTGAGTTGGCGTACGGTGCCGACTTGCCCGATCGCGATCGTGCTACTGACTCCAGTCGGATTGTTGTCAGGAATCGCTAGATCGGGTTGGGCCTCGCCGCGGACGGATGTTGACGCCGCATCGGTCGTCAATTCGCGGCTCCAGCGATTGAGCTTACCGACGTCCTGGCTGGCCACGTCTTTTACGCCAAGCACCCAGTGCCCCTGCGCGTTCTGTCCATTGAAGACGCCGAGGGCGTCGGTGTTTGCCCTGTCGTAGCTCACGATCAGGTTGTCCTTGCTGCCACCAGTGCGACGACGGGTTCGTGAGATTGGACACTGCAACGCCGCTCACGGCCGAAACGCAAATGGTCCAATCGCAGCTTTCCCCTTCCCCACCAAATGATGGCGGCCAGAAGGTTCGGCAATCGATCACGATGTCCCGAAGGGTGATCACGGCGAGCCGGCAATAGTGTTGATGCATCCCGCGCGGTGGAGCTTCGGTCAGTTCTTACTGACGCGTCCGCGGTGCGCGCGACGGCTCACTTGATCTCACAGGTCCTAAGCAGCTCTCATTTGCTACACTTTCTGTTCTGGCGGTTCGATTGGCGGCAACAACTGCTCTCTCTAGGGATAGATAATTGCAAATTGTTGGCCGTCATTAAGCCATCCGTGCCCTCCCCGATACGCTCCGAGCTCCGACCAGGATTGCCATCTTACACTCAAACTTGCTGCCATACGTATCACCGTGCCGTCTAGGCGGGAATAGTCTGATACACATGATCGGATTAAATTTTCCAACTCATCCCAAACGAGCAAGGTCTTCGCCTCCACGCAACACTCACGCCGAGCAACTCCGCTTCGCACGATTTTCTCCGCGAATTTTCGGCTGAAGCCCATGCATGCTGCCCCGACGTGGCCATTACCCGCTCCGCCTCCCGAACGCACTGCGCCGAACAGGTCGCCGCAAGGTGCGCTGCAAAATGGTCTGCAGACCCTACTGTTTGGGTCCATCGTGAGAATACAGTTCCCGCTTTCGCAGAGCGCCTCTATGCAAATGCGTTCCCACCACAGTGCGCCGTCCGCAACGTCCCTGAGACGATTCCCTTCAACGTATCGTCCGAGATAACCCTCAGTTGCAGCTTTGTATTGCGGATGCGTCCCGCCATCTGATATCACGACAATCGATGCATCAGGATGCCACTCTCTTATATTCTCTAGACAACAGGCGAGTTGTCGTGGTTCTTCATCCACTATCGTGACTACAAAGGTAAGTCCGCCGAAGGATGCCTTTACCGCTTGTAGAGCAGTCGGAGGGAGCATGCCACAATTTCCATGTGCCAACAGCAACGGTCTCAACGCTGGCGGAGTCACTGACCATAGCAACCACCGTTGTTCTTCCTCATCGAGTGTAACATCGTTATAATTCCCGGTGAATGAACGCATAATGTGCTCTTCTTCCCAAGTATTTTGCGTGTGCTGCCTGTAAATATACAAAGGCTGCTTACTGCGGACGACGGTAATGTCGCGGAACTGGTTTTGAAACACTACATCTTCTCCGCGTGGGAGGCTAGGATAGCGAGCTCCTGTACTGCGTTCGTGGAGAATGCTCCCAGGAAATCCTGATGACCATTCGGTCCTGAATCCACTTTGCCGACAAAGGCTGTAATGAACGATATCTCCAAGCAACACGGCCCCCCCGGGCCGTCTCGCAGCCATTTGCTCCTCGATCCGCTGTGGACCATACCAGTCATCGTCATCCCATTGAATTACCCAATCGCCGCTCGCGAACTCCAACGCAAGATTACGTAAATCGCCAAGCGTTCTCGTCGCGACTCTCTCAATTCGGATTTCACGAATATTTTCTGCTTCAACGCCGAGACTTTCCTCACCCTCATTAAGAACCAACAATTCACGCGGACGATACGTTTGCTCGACAAAGCAGCGCACCGCTTCGCGCGCCAATGCATTTCTTCCTTCCGATTTGCCAGTGATCATTAACGCGGTCACAAGGGGCAGGGGGACTTTGATGCTTGGCGCTGGGATCGATGTTTTGCGTTCGCTTAATCGGGGGTGAGCGGGTCGATCCTCACCGTGACTGGACGTGATGGCCAGCTCCGTAGATTGGGGAAGGCAGGATGGGCTGACCCGTTGTTCACTGTCCCGAACGTACTTTATACAGCGTTCATAATAGTCTGGATAATCTCTGATAATTCTCGCCTCAATGCGGTCAGCGATGGCCTGATTTAGCTTCGCGCCTGTGATCAGATGTGTATAACCTACCTTCGCAGCGCTGGCGGAATCGAAAGGGTTATCTGACGAGTTGAACAAGTACTGGATCGAAACATCGGTGAAAGGGGAGCCGGGTCTGTCCGTATGGTATTCGATACAGGCAGAAAGGAGATATTGCTCAAACAGTATGTTATGCTCGGTTTTATTGTTAAGATGTGCCCAGCCGCGTTGATTGCGTGGATCCTCGAGTAGGTTGATTGCCGTCTTCGCGTAGTAGCGAATGAAATCTAGGTTGTTACCTCCGAAGACTCCGCAGTTGGCGGCTCTGCGCCTGGGACCGACCAAAGCGTACCAAGTCCATTCCTCTGGCAACCATCCTCCGAATTCATGCAGTAGGTTATCAAATATCTCCGGCGCGTAGTATGACGGGCTGCCAACTAAAAAATCCTCCTGGTTCTGCGCGAGGACCGAAGCGCACTCAAGCCGCCGTGGAAACCGCTTCCACAGGAACACGTCAGTATCGAAGTGAATGAAGGGGTCGGTTTGCGCACGATAGGCATAGAGTTTCCCAAGCGCCCACCAGCCAGGATCGCACTGTTCAAGCGAATCGAGCTCGGTAGACACGTACCCAAATTCAAGCCCAATAGTATCGATGAGCAGTCTCGCGCCCGCGGTATCGGTGCAAAGCATCGTCGTGGGATAGTGTTGTCGTGCTGTTTGGAGTGACAGCACCCACGCCAGCAAATGATACCGCTGGCTTGGCCAGACTGTGCGGTGGTGCTCGGGCTTACTCCAGAAGGACCAGACGGCACGCATTCAGATCAAGTCTCCACCAATACCTACAAACAATCTGTCGCGGAAACCGTCAGAATATCGATAAGAGGGAGATCCGAGAAAGAACCAGCTCTGGAAATTGCTCGCACACTTGCAATTATTGGACGGAAACATAAGGTCAATACGCTCTGCTGTGGTGTATGGAGAGGATAGTGCGCGCGGGGTACCGAGGGCTTGTCCATCTAGGTTCATGCGAGGGTCGTCCCGATCACTGAATATCGCGAATCCGTTGAGGCTCACACGAGCTAGGAGCGATGGCACCTTTTTGGAACGTTGTAAGAGTTCTCGTATGAATTTGACCGTCTCCGGCGTCGGCTTCCATGTTATCGTCGATTTCAGAACGGAGATGTTTCCACGAAGGATGAAACTCAAACTCGGATCCGGAGCATTCGAAGCGCCCTGTAAGCCTCGATCAAAGAAAGTCAGCGGAACTTCTATGGTGACTACCATCGTCGCGGGCACGACGGAGTCTTTATCAGGTGCTGTATCCAAAGTAATCTGCAATCCGTCCGCAAAAGTCGCCGTGCCCGGCGGTCCATAACCTGTGATGTAGCTGGACTCCAGCGCCAAAAAGTCATCATTCTTCCAGTTGATGCCGATGACATGCATCGCTTGGCAGGGCCCGCAGATATGGCGGCAGTCGGCCGCCGCGTTCGGAAAGGTAACGACCGCCAGCCGGCAGTAGTGATGATGAATTCCGCGCGGGGGCGCTTCGTTCAGTTCTTCAACTGACGCGTCGGCGGTGCGCGCGACGAAAATCCAGTAATCTCCCGGGCGAAATGCGCCGCCGTCCGGATCGGTCGTAAAAGTGATTTGCACGCCGTCCTCCAGAATGAAAGGCGTGCCGGCAGCTAGCACATCGATTACTACCGGTCCGCCCGGGTCTTGGTCCCATCGTTTGATTCGCGTGTGACGCTCGGGATCGGTTAGGTTTTGTCCATCGACCGGAAAAAGCCCTGCGGTCAACGCAGACTTCAGCGTGATCGTACGGCTCGAATCATTCACCGAATCGATCTGCCGCATCTCACCCGGTTGCAGGGAAAATTCGCGCCAGTCATCCGTAATCTCCACCCAATTGCCCGGGCTAAAACGCCGCACCGAGTCCCAGACTGCGTGATCAACGGTCAGCGTAATGTCATTTTCGATTGCGCTCACACCGCTGGCGACGGAAGCATTGTCGCGCGACCATTTGAATGTTGCATCACCAATTGGGCCGCCGTCATGAATCTCGACCCGATAAGTCCGGTTTTCGAGCCCGCGATAACCGCCACTCGGTGCAATGAGACACGGGTCAGCCGGGGTGGCCACGCCTACTGCTCTGGTCGTTAGGCGGCCGGCCGATGGCTGAATGATATCAAGCCAACCGTTTAATTCTTGGTCCGGCGTCGCGCAGTTCGCTCCATCCCCGACATTGGGCAGCACACGCACCTGCCATGCAGTCTGAACACGCGAGGTCGTATCCACGCCGACTGCGTTCTCGACCAGATTCGGGTCTTCCACGTACGTGACTTCGCGCTCCCAAACATCGAGATAGACAAGATGCGGCCCGCCTGCTTCTGGGAGCGGCCCGAGATCTTTGCAATACGGCTGCTTCTCGTACGGCAGCGGATCGACTCCGCGCGACTCAGCCAGGATTGGATCGAACTCCAGATTCCCGTCGCCATGATTTTCGACCTGCAAACCGTCCACGTAGATTCGTCCGCGTCCGATCGTCAGCACGCCGCCGGTGATTTCGATTTTGAATCCATCCGGCGTTTCCTTCGGCACGGTGCCGCGCCCGATGATGTCGATGGTTTCCGAGCGCCAGCGGCGATCGAGAATCTCGTTCCATTCATTCCAATCGGCGTCCAATTGGACGCGGCCTTGTTGCATTAGCACGCTGCTAAAGTCGTTGGCGGGATCAAAGCGTTGGCGGCTGATATCTGAGCTCATAGGATTTATCGTTCGTTAGGTTTCATAAAAAACGCCGGCTTCGAGACCGAAGCGGAGATATTCGCGAAGCCGCGCGCGGATATTGCTTTCGCGTTGCGGCTGAAAAAGGTCATGAAATACGCCCATCTCCGCTTCGTCGTCGGCTCCAGAGCGAATTTGCTCCGGAACCGAGAGGCGGAGCTGGCAATAACCGGGATCGGTGTAGCGGAGGGAGGTAAATGCTGGCACAACGGTAGCGACGACTGCGGCTCCTATCGCCTGACGCTCGGCGTCACTGATTGTATTCGTCGCCGACTTTGCCAACGCAGCTTTGATACGATCTGAGATCTCAAGCTCAGGCTGACAACGATACCGCCTCGGAACGCGCGCTTCGAGCGGCAGCCATGAGAAACGGACACAACCAGTTTGCCTGCGCTCCGAACGAATCGGCGCGCTGCCGTCTTCTGTGCGTGACAAAAAGATGCTGTTCGAGGCGAGCTTCAACAACTCGGTGTGCATCGTTCCGATGATGGTGCTGTTCACGACCGAAACTGTCCCGCCCGCGCCGGTACCATCGAGATCGGAGTATGCGACAGCCGTGTCGCTGTTCGCATCCACGATGCTGTGCCGGATCAAAACAGTTGCGTTAGGCGGTGCGTGAATCGCACCGAGAATGCAGTGATCGATCTCAATTTCGATGGGAGTTTCGGTGTGCTCGATCAACAGCGAGGGCGTTCCCGGTGAACCCGGTGTGCCGTCAATGCCTAACGACAACCCCGGAACGAGCGTGCAATGAAGCAGGCGAACTTTGCGCAAGGTATCGCCGAGGACGCTCAAGATTCGAACCGGTCCGCCGGCGATCAGGAGTCCATTCAAAGTTACTTCGGCGTTGGCGCCGCCGGTGATATCAAGCGGGCCCGGCATGACCAGCGTCGGGCGATGTTCGTTGGCCGCGCGGAATTCCAGTCGCACCCCAGGATCGAGCGCGATGCTCGGCGTTTCGTCGAACCGTCCGCTGTCGCTTAACTCGACCACGCCGCCGGCGGCGCGCGCGTCCAGAGCTGGTTGGATCGGTCCCGGCGAAGCAACCGTCGCAACAGGCGCGAGCGCCGCATTAAAAGTCGGTGCGCGCTCGTATTCGCCTCCGCCCATCGCGGCGCTGAATCCATAATGAAACATCACCCGCGGTGGATTCAGCTGTGCATCACGAAACGAGATTCGTCCCAGCACCGGATCGATCGCGACCGCTGCATTTGGCGGCGTATGCGACCAAGTTGTCCCGGAAGCGTCCGCGTCGGAAAGATTGCAGGCGCTCACGTCGCCGATGTCGAACCCTTCGATGAACATGCTCAACTCCGCGCCGTCGTAATCGGCGAGCGACGCATCGAGCACGCGGCGACTGATCGGTTCCGGCACGTTGAGCGGTTCCGCGAGGTGAGTGATGGATTTCTCCGTCTGCGGTCGATTGAACAATGGCGTGTTTACGCCTAACGGATGGAAAAGGAAACGGTGATCGTCCACGCGGACTGCGGGCGAGCCATGCAATCGCCAGGCATTCAGTCGCCACAGGAAAATCCCAACGTTCGGAATGTTATATTTCCCTTCGCCGCGTTCGATGTGCCGGACGTCAACGGTATGCG
>Ga0126375_10000166_pt1 | contig 15124 bp, 14 predicted proteins | sample PanSoiMetPlot_14_FD_109577 | JGI IMG/M metagenome (GOLD analysis project Ga0126375, IMG submission 109577) | Tropical forest soil microbial communities from Panama - MetaG Plot_14 | ecosystem: Environmental > Terrestrial > Soil > Tropical forest | place: Panama | collected 2016-02-17 | reverse complement strand
CTTTTGAACTCACCTTCATGCTCAGGTCCTAACCGTCAAGGGTACTTGATCCTAAGTAAGATGATTAGAATTGTCAAGAACCGGAAATGTTGGACTATTTTGCCGATTCGTCGCCCACAAACAACTAGGGCAAGCACAGCGGCTTTTCCCCTGCTACTCCGTGCTCTCTGTTTTTTTGCTCCTCGCCATTCCCTTCTGCGATCGGCGATCTGCTGCCTACCATGACCGACACTCTAATTGCCCGGGCAAATTGATAAAGCTATATTCCTTCAAGACCGGAGGAAATTTTCATGAAGTGGCGCATAAGTATTTTCGTCGTAGCCTGCGTGTTCTTTGCGGTTACCGCCGATCTATTCGCTGCTCCCGGCGAAGTCATCATCACCCACGCCAGCATGAGTACGTCGGCGATCCCGCTTTGGGTGGCCCAGCGCCAGAACTTCTTCGGCAAATATGGCGTGAAATCAAAAGTCGTCTGGGTGCGCGGCAACCCGGCGCAGATCGCCACTTTAGCTTCGGGCGACACCCAGGTCGCCTATGGCGGAGCAACTACCGCTCTCGCCGCCGCGGTGGGCGGGAAGGAATTAAAGATGATCGCCAGCTTGAGCAGCCGGGAGAATCTCGATCTCGTGGCCAGACCGGGAATCAACAGTGCAAAGAATTTGCGCGGCAAACGTTTCGGAATCCAGAGCATCGGTGGCGGTGTCTGGAAGACAGCGACGGTTTGGCTCGAGCACTTCGGCATGGACGAAAAGCGCGACGCCATTCAGATGATTGTGATCGGGGATGTGACAATCTTAAGCCAAGCGCTCGAAACCGGCCGCATCGATGCCACGGTCGTTCCCGGTTTCTTAAGCCGCAGGCTGGCGGAGAAGGGATTTGTGATATTGGGACGATGCGAGCAAACTCGACTGCCGTCGGTGGGAATGACTGTGTTGGTAGAAAATCCCTATCTACAACAAAATACGGAAATGTTACAGAGCGTGCTCAAAGCGCTCGTCGAAGGCATGGTTTTCATCATCACCCCCAAGAACAAGCCGGCCGTACTAGAAACCATCACCAAGCAATTTAAACTAACCGATCCGGCCGCGGCGGAGGGTGCGTACCAAGACGTTGCAACCCTCGTTCGTCTGGAAGATTACCGTAAACCCTACGTGTCGATGGACGGACTCAAAACCTTACAGCGCCTCATGAAGACTCAAAATCCCCGCATCGGTGACGTCAAGGTAGAAAATCTCGTCGATTCGAGCGTTGTGAAGAAAATGGACGACAGCGGCTTCTTCGAACGGTTGTATGCGGAGTACGGGGTGAAGTAGTTCGGCCTGGTTGCGGAAAGGGCTGATTCAGGAATCGGCTCGGTCACTTAACCCTTCGATTTCGCGGCATCTGCAGACTACAATAAGTCAGTACGAATCCCTGGCGCAGAATATCTTCTCGTTTAAAGCGATGACTTCCGCATAAGGAACCCGCAACGGTGACACTCAACGCCAATGATTCCAGCCAGGAGCGACGGTCTGAGTTTGATTTTGCGGTGTTCGCCTGGTTTCTCGCGTTCGCCGTGCTGTTCCAACTGGCACGGGGTGACATGGGCCTCTTTCCGGCGCTGCGAAAAACTCCGAACGGGACAACCTTAGGAGATGGGCCCGTGCCCGAGGTGTGGTTTTGCTGCGCGCTCCTTGTTCTTCTCTACCCCAATAGAGTCTGGAGCCTGGTGCTGCTCGGAATAGCGGGAGTGTTCGACTTGTGGTGGCGCCTGCCGACTGTGACACCTTCGATTTATTTCCATGGACTTATTTCCTTACAGATCCTCCTCACAGCACTGTATCTTATTGCGCGGCGACGTCGGCTTCGCATCCCACCCGCAGAGTTTATCGATAGCTTTCGCACGCCGGTTCTTGGCCTGCTAATCGCCCTCTTTTTCTTCTCCGGGTTCCACAAGCTTTCTTATGGAGGCCCGGCTGCAACTACCAGTTTCTTCCGCCTGGTTGCCGGATACTATCTTCCCTTCTTGCCGACTGCACATCTACCGAGAATCGCAATTTGGTTCCTTACAGTAGCCGGGGAGTTGGGAATGGCGACGACGCTTTTCTTCCAGCGCACCCGACCGGCTGCGCTCCTTCTGTGCGTCGGGTTCGCATGCTTCGTCGGCACGGTCGTCTACGGCTTCGGAGCTATCGTCCTTGCGGCGCTCACACCGTTGATCGCAACCCACCTGGTCTTTGAGCCGCTAAATCGCCTGGGCCTAACGGACTTCCTACGTCGTCATATGACAGCGAAGAGCTGGCGACTAGCTTTCCTGGTCGCTATCGGCGCGGTTTTTCTCCATGACCATGCGACGGGTTTTACGCTCGCGGATCGCACCTGGCTCTTCGGACCCGATGAGAAACCCAAAACAGCAGATGTGCTCACGCTTATGCAGTCGCTATGGTTTGTCTTTAGCACCGGGGTCTTCGTCGGCGTGCTCGCGGCCGCGATCCGCCATCGCTCAGCCATCGCAATTCTCTTTCGTCCCGCTCGAACTTGGATCGCCTATGCGCTGCCTGCTTTCGTCGTGCTGTCGGAGCTAGGCCTGTACACGGGTCTCAAAGATAGTCCCAATTTCACCATGTTTTCCGGATTGGCAGTAAAAAGCTGCATCCCGAACCACCTAATCGCTCGAGACCGCTTCCTTAGCTCTTTCTTCCATCGCGATCTTCTCTTCGCCACAACCCCGCAAGGCACGAAGATTGGCATACCGGCCCTCTCGCTGCGCGCAAAGTTGGATAGAGCGCGCCGGCACGGGACCCCCGATCCCCTGATCGAGATCTATCGCAACGCGGAGGTAACCCGCATGCGCGGTGGAGTGGAAGAACCCTTTAACCTGAACAATCTGGACGATATACGAGCGAGCAGTTGGCTGGAGGTCCTTCTTCCGCGGCGCTTGTTCTTCCTCGAGGCGGCCAGCGAAGCCGATCTTCGATGCAGCATGCCGGCTCTCTTTACAGTGCCACGTGGAGATCCAGATGACCTCGCGGTGGAAAGATGGAGTAATAAAAGGACGCTCAAGGTAACTCCCCGAAACGCTTTTCCACAGATCGCTCCTGCCAAACTACCAGTCTTGGCCGTAGCCACGCACCATGAACATTACTGAAGACAAAGGCTCTGCGTCCGATTTCTCCGTTGAAACCGCGCCGCCAGTATTGTTTTTTGACGGTGAGTGTGGGCTTTGCAATAACAGTATTCGCTGGTTGATCGACCACGACCGGCGGCGGGTGCTGCGCTTCGCGCCGCTCCGAGGCAAACTCGCTGAGCGCAAACTTTCCGCCCTTCCGACCGATTATCACGACTGGTCGGTGGTTCTGTGGGACGAAAACGGCGTTCACTTCGAATCTGACGCCGCTCTGCGAGCGGTTGCCTGTCTCGGTGGCTTCTGGCGGCTTGCGCGCTTACTCCTGGCGGTGCCACGGGTGATTCGAAACAGCCTCTATCGCTTCGTCGCCCGCAACCGCATTCGCTGGTTTGGCCGCGTCGACTCCTGCGCGCTGCTCTCGGCGGAAGATCGCGCTCGCCTACTGCCTTGACCATTCCTCTTTCCGTCTCGAAAAGCATTCGTCCCCGTCAGCCCGATCCACAGAATACAGCCCACGCATGATAACTGAGTGTGCGCGATGGGCCGGGAACGTGCCCCGATCTCGTTGGCGGGTTAATAGCGGCGTCGCGGCGTTGGCACGCGGCGCATAAGGAAGATTTGCTTCTTAGGACTTTTCGATTCCGCCAGGAAAACGATCCGCTACGAGATTCAAGATAACGTTGTTCAAATGCTTCCGGAGACGGCGCATCGCTATGACCAAATCCTGGATAATCTGGGGCGAGCACGTGATATTTGACTGCCAGAGCGGCTCCCTGGGGCCAGGTCTTTCATTTTGACATTTAGCGTGACAATGGAATCGGTCTCATTGCGCTTAGCACCATCCACGCTTTCTACTGCCTTGGACCCACTCGCTATGCAGTGCATTATTTTGTCTTGACACGCTCTGCTCACAAGATAGAATTCGCCCGATTCTTTCATGAGCATTTCTACTCAACTCAGAACGTTCAAAACGGATGACAACAAACGGCTTCAATTGCCGCTGCCACTCGCCGAGTGCGGCGTAAAGCGACGCTTGCATCGCCTGTGAGGGACCATGTTGTACAGAAAAACTATTACTCTTGCGGTCTGCCTCTGGTTGTTTTCAGCCTGCCCGGCACTCACCGCAACCGCACCAACCAAGATCGTGGTCGGTTATGCGGCGATCAATGGCCGCGTGGCGCCTATGTGGATTGCGTCTGAGCAAGGCTTTCTCGCGAAATACGGCCTTCAGGCTGAACAAGTGTATGTGCGGGGCGCGCCGCTGCTAGTTGCCGGAATGGCGTCCGGAGACATTCAATTCACTCGTAGTGGCGGCAGCGCGACCCTGGCGGCCGTTGGCGCCGGCCATGATTTCAAAATCGTCGCGACTTTTTCCAGCCGCAATACCTACGACCTCATCGCTCGGCCGAACATCAAGCGGCCCGAAGATTTGCGCGGTAAAAAAATCGCCCTCATCAGTATTGGCGGCACCGGCTGGATGGGGGTGCAATTTTGGCTCGAGCATTTCGGTCTCGATCAACAGCGCGATCAAATTCACATGCAGGTTCTCGGCGATCAAGCGGTGCAGATGCAAGCCGTCGAAGCCGGCATCGCCGATGCCGCCGCGCTCGATGGCGTGTACAGCAAAAACTTGAGAAAGAAAGGCTTCACCCTTCTCGGCGAATACTCGGAGCTCACTCAACGGATCATAAGCCAGGCGATGGTTGTGCCCCAATCCTTTCTCACCCAGCGACCCGACATCGTGGAAAACTATCTCAAGGCAGAAATCGAAGCGTTAGCTTTCTCCTTGGCGCCAAAGAACAAACCCGTGGTGATCAAAACTCTCATGAGTAGACTCAAAGCGGACGCAAATAACGCGGAGGAGGCCTATCAAGATCTACTAAAAGGCATCGACCGCAAACCGTTCCCATCGCTGGATGGCTTGCGCAATGTGCAAAGATTGCTAAAAATGCGCAATCCAAAGATCGGCGAAGTCAAAACTGAGGACGTAATCGACGCCCGCATTATGCGCAAGCTGGATGAATCTGGTTTTATCGACCGGGCCTACGCGGCGCAAGGGATGAATGTCAAATAAATAGATGCCGGCTACTGGAGATTCGTCGTCGGTGGGGTTCCGCTCTCTATTCTTGTGAATCCCAGGACTATTTCACTCCCTACGATGCGGAGAGGCGTTCAATGAATCCACTTTCGTCGAGTCTGCCGAGGATCTGATCGTTTACGTCCAGTTTCGACTTGAGATCCTGCACAAAGATTATCAGGTGACTGTTAGGAGAGTGTGACATCTTTCTTTTCCTCCGCCGCCCCATCTTTTTCTTCCGCCTTTCTCGCCTTGACACTCTCTCCTCACAGGATAGAATCCGCCCAATCTTTTATGAGCATTCAAACCCAACTCTGTACTTTCAAGACCGCCGACGCCGAGAGGCTTCACGGCTTGCTCTTTACGCCACCAAACGAGCGATCGGACCTTGCTCTCGTATTCGTCCATGGCGTGGCGATGAATTTTTATCTGCCGCCGTTTTCTGTATTTGGGCAAGAACTGGCGCAGCGCGGCCACCACTGTTTCGTCATTAACACGCGCGGGCACGACTGGATTTCGCGGGCAGGGAATTTAACTAAATTCGGCGGGTCGGCCTATGAAAGCCTCGAAGACTGTCTATTGGATCTCGACGGTTGTTTGGCCTACCTGAAGCAGCAAGGTTACTGCCGATTCGTTTTCATCGGGCACAGTCTGGGTGCCATCAAATCGATTATTTACCAGGGCACGCGACAACGTTCCGATGTGGTCGGTATTATTTCGTGTTCAACGCCCAAACAATTCTATTCAGAACGGATTGCCCGGCAGCCTGCTTTTCGTGAAACCATAGAAAAGGCCGAGGCTTTGATGGCCGAAGGCAAAGGTGAAGAGTTGATGTCGATTGCCGTCGGCGCCACGCCGGGAATTTTCAGCGCACGCACGCATCTGAACAAATACGGCAAGGACGATGGCAACGATTGCCGTCCCTACGCGAAGCGCATTGGCTGCCCATTGCTCGCTATCGTCGGTGGCGCCGAATCGAAATTTTTTCACAAATATGCCCAGGAGCTTGCCGCCGCGGCGGGCCCGCGCGGGACCTACCGGAACGTCGAAGGAGCGAACCATTTTTACAATCGGTATACGCCGGAAATTGTCGGGATCATTGATGAGTGGCTCGCGCGGTTTAACCCTTGATTCCCTCAATATTCTTTTTGGAGTCATGCCATGGTAATCCGCTTAGTATCTCTGATTTTAACTTTCTCCTTTGGCCTTAACAGCGACGCTGTCTTCGCCGCTCAAGCACCGGCCAAGATGGTCGTCGGCTATGCTAGCGTCAGTTCTACGTCGGTGATTCTCTGGACAGCCCAAGATGAAAAGATGTTGGCCAAGAACGGCATCGACGCTGATTTGGTTTTTATGCCCGGCTCCCCGACGCTTATCGCCGCCATCAATTCCGGCAGCCTCGGCGTGGGATTTACCGGTGGAACAGCTACCCTCGGCGCTGCGGCGGGAGGATCGGATTTCAAAATCCTCGCGGCCTCTCACGGCCGCGTTATTCATGATCTCGTGACGAGGCCTGAGATCAAACGAGCCGAAGACTTGCGCGGCAAACGCATCGGCGTAACCTCCATCGGGGGCACAGCTTGGATGGCCTGCATGCTTGGCTTGGAGCATTTGGGCCTTCATCCTGAGAAGGACAACCTCGTCATTTCGGGCTACGGCGACATGCGTGTCACGACCCAGGCACTAGAATCGGGAACTATCGACGGGGGTTTGATCTCGGGTCATTTCAGTCTTCGCCTCAAACGGATCGGTTTCAATCTGCTCGGCGACTTGGAACGAATCCCGCTCATGGGGTCCAGCGTGGTCGTTAAGGCGAGCTATCTTCAGAGCAATATGGAGCTGATGCGAAGGTTTATTAGAGCGATGGTGGACGCTCACGTGTTCGTTGTGAGTCCCGCCAACAAGAGTGCTGTCCTACGCATACTATCCAAGCGGATGGGCATCTCCGACGCCGGCCTTCTCGAAGACGGATACCAGGATTTGGTCCGCCGATTGGACAAGAAGCCCTACCCTTCCATCGAAGCGCTGCGGAATATCCAGCGCTTTCTCGCGCCGCGTAATCCGAAAATTGCCCAGATCAAACCACAAGACGTGATCGACGATTCGCTTTTGCGTGAGCTCGACAAAAGCGGCTACATCGACCGGCTCTATGCGGAGTACGGTGTGAAGTGATCATTATATCCATTCAGGAGAACAGCCTGTGAATTGGATTTTGAGATTCATCGTTTCCATTTTTATCGCTCTGATCTATGGCGCTCTTTCTTACGCTGCCGCTGCGCCAGCAAAAATAGTTATCGGGTATGCAGCCACGACCGCGCGTCTGATGCCGCTCTGGATCGCGCGGGAACAAGGCTTTTTCGCGAAATTTGGAATCGATTCGGAACCCGTGCTGCTGCGTGGTGGAACTACCCTCGTCACCGGTTTGGCCGCACGTGACGTGCAAATTGGTCGCACGGCGGGCGCCGCAGTTTTGGCGGCCGTTTCGGCCGGCCATGACCTCAAAATGCTCGCGACTTTTTCCAGCCGCAACTCTTATGACGTCGTCGTTCGGCCAAATATTAAAAGAGCCGAAGACATACGCGGAAAAAAACTTGCCATCAATAGTCTCGGCGGCGGAACCTGGATAGGCGCCATGCTCTGGCTCGAGCATTTTGGATTGGATCAGCAACGCGATCAAATCTTGTTGCAATCCATCGGTGATCAGAGCGTTCAGGCCCAAGCTCTCGAGTCCGGAGTCGTTGACGTTGTGTTCGTAGATGGCTTCTACAGTAAATGGCTGAAACAGAAAGGGATGACGGTTCTCGCGGATTACACGGAACTCAAGCAACCCCTGGTCAGTCAATCCATGGTTGTCCAACGCTCATTTTTGCAGCAACATCCGGAAGTCGCAGAGAGTTATCTGAAGGCCGAAATTGAAGGCGTGGCGTTTGGGGTCGCGCCGAAAAATAAAGCTGCGGTAATCAAAATACTCATGCGGCGTATGAGAACCGATGCCGCAGGCGCCGAGGATGGCTACACCGATCTCATTCGCGGAGTCGATCGCAAGCCGTTAGCTTCGCTTGAGGGAATGCGCAACCTCCAACGGCTATTAAAACCGCGCAATCCGAAGATCGGTGAGCTAAAAGTCGAAGACGTCGTTGATAACCGCATTATGCGCAAACTCGACGAAAGCGGCTTCATCGAACGCGCGTTTGCTGCCCAGGGCGCGAGCTTAAAATGACGGTCGGCATTCACTAATACTCTTGGCCAAGCGTACTGAAGAAAACTGCTTAGCTGCATTCAGCATGACAACAGAGCCGACCGTCATCCTGAGCGTCGAGCGAAGGATCTTGCCCCAGGATAACAATTGACGCTATATTTCCGCCGGTATTCGCCACGTTAGCAGAAAGCGAGAACACCAACATGCCTTACCTAACAGTCAAAGACGCAGACATTTATTACGAAGTCCACGGCCACGGTCCGCCATTTCTTTTTTGCAGCGTCACCGGTCTTGATCACCAGGCCTGGAAGTTTCATCAGGTACGGGAATTTTCCCGCGACCATAAGGTCATCATCTTCGACTACCGCGGCACGGGAAAGTCGAGCAAAACGATACAGCCGTATTCAATCAAGATGTTCACCGACGACGCGGCAGCCATTCTCGACCATCTGGATGTGGAGCAAGCAATTGTTTGTGGCCATTCCATGGGTGGGGTCGTCGCGCAGCTCCTCAGTTTGGACTACCCTCGTAAAGTAAAGAAATTGATTCTCGCTTCCAGCGGTGCGTCCCATCCGGGAGCACAGGGTATCCCCCTCGCCATGTGCCGCGACATGGTGCGGCTCGGCTTCGAAGGCTACATCCGGGAACACACCATAGAAACGGGCTGGACCAAAGAATTCGTTGCGTCCCATCCGGATCTGATCGAAAAGTTTCTTCAGATCCGTCTCTCCGGCATCGCCCCGTTGGAAAACTATCTTCACTTCGTGCTCGCGCGACAGGAACACGACCACACGAAGCGTCTGAAGGAAATCCACGCGCCGACGCTGGTTCTCGTCGGCGACGACGAGCGCCACGGCGCCAGCGATAAGACGCACTTTGCCGCGGCCCACGAACTCGCGCGCGAGATTCCCAACGCCAAACTCGTGATCTTGCCGGGCGAGGGACATCATTATCTTGCCACGAATCCCGAAGCCGCCCACAAAGCCATTCGAGAGTTTATTAAGTAAGGGCGCCGATCAGGAGAAAGCATGGCTAAAGATCCGTCGATATTGTCCCGTCGCGATTTTCTCAAACTGGCAGGGAAAACCGCGGCGATTTCTTCCGGATTGCTGATTTCTGGCTGCGCCCTTCCGTCCACGTCTCAAACCGGCGCCGCGGCCAACGACACAAAAAGCGCCTCCCGCGCCATCGACATTCATCATCATTATTTGCCGCCCGAACTGATTGAGGAAGTCAAACAGCATGGCAAGACGCTGGGCGTCGAATACTTTCCCCCAAAAGGCCCCAAAGATAATCCGTTCCAGATCCAATTTCCCAAAGGCAACCGCATCAATCCCGATCCGCGGATGGCGGAAGTAAATGACCGTCTCGCTGTCATGACCAAGGGCAACGTCGGGATCGCCACGGTCGAGGTCCATACCGCTTGCGTTGGTTACGAGCTTGATGGCAGCCGCGGCGAATCTTGGTCCAACCTCTACAACGAAGCCATTATGAATCTGGTAAAACGTCATCCCGATCGCTTCGTCGGAATCGCCACCGTGCCGTTACAGGACCCGCCGCGCGCCGCACGGGTGCTGGAACACGCCATTCGTGATCGCAAGATGTCCGGCGTGACAATCGCCTCCAACGTTGTCGGCAAATATTATGACAGCAAGGACTTCGACCCCTTCTGGCAAAAGGCTCAGGAGCTCGATGTGCTCATGATCATGCATCCGGAATGGATCGTCGGCGGCGATAAGATGGGTGCCTACGGGCTCCGCACCGTTTGCGGCAATCCTGCAGACACCACTCTTTCGGTCGGCTATATAATCTATAGCGGGGTCTTGGATCGTTTTCCGAACCTGAAACTCGCTTTGCTCCACGGCGGCGGCTTCTTCCCCTATCACCTGGGTCGGTTCGATCAGGGTATGCGTGGCGGCACCGGTTCCTCACAAATCCCGGCCAAGCAACCACCCAGCAAGTATCTAAAGAATCTTTACTTCGACAATCTTGTCTACCGAGTCGAGACCGTCGAATACTTGAAGCGCATGGTCGGTTCTGACCACATCATGGTCGGTACCGATTACCCGTTCGATCTCGGCGACTGGATGGCCGCGGAAAAGATACAGCAGATGAACTGCACCGAGGCCGAGCGGGAAGCGATGCTTCACGGAAACGCCAAAGCGTTGCTCAGAATTCCGGCCGGCCGGCAAGCATGAGCGAGAGACCAAATCACGAAACCTCAACTACTAGCAACCGCGGTGAATGTCCTCTTTGATTTGGACGGCACGTTAACCGATCCTCGAGAGGGAATCATCGCGTGCTTCAAGCACGCGCTTCACGGATTGGGCCACTGCCCTCCGCCGGACTCCGACCTCGAGCGCTACATCGGTCCGCCTCTGCAAGAGTGCTTTGCCTCGGTTCTACCATCGGAAAGTCCGGAACAGATTGGTGCCGCAGTTAATCTGTACCGGCAGCGATTCTCCACCAAGGGAATATTCGAAAACACGGTTTATCCCGGCATTCATGAGGCTCTGGCCGAACTTCGGACCGGCGGCGCAAGGCTCTATATTGCAACCTCTAAACCTTGCGTCTTCGCGCAACGCATCGTTGATCATTTTGGTCTCAAATCCTATTTTCAGATGATTTACGGCAGTGAGCTTGATGGCACACGTTCCAACAAGAGCGAATTGATCGCTCATATCTTGGCAAAAGAATCTATCCCACCTCGTTCAACATTCATGGTCGGCGATCGCGCCCACGATGTCATAGGAGCCAAAACGAATGGCGTCGATCCTGTCGCTGCGCTTTGGGGTTATGGGACACGTGAAGAACTGAATGCGGCGGGTGCGACGGTATTTTGCGAGCGCCCCGAGCTGCTTGCCAAAGTCTTGCTAGTTGCTAATACGAACACTTCGATTTGAATGGCACACTACCCTTACAACAAAAATGCCGATATGAAGCGCCGATTACTCATTGGGTTATGCTTTTTGGTCGTCGGTTGCGCGACCGATGCTCGGTTGAATTCGTTCCAGGCCAGAGAAGAAGCGAAAGGCGAATCTCATAAGCTTCAGGAAATATTCGAGCAGTACTTCGAAGCGTATCTTGCGCTTTTTCCCACCTTCGCCACTTCCATCGGCGATCAACGCTACGACGACCAGCTCGGCATCACCATCAGCGAGGAGCACCGCGCCAAACAGCGAAATCTCTACACCAGCTCGCTTGGTAAGCTGGCCAACGTCCGCCGAGACCAACTTGAAGCATTCGACGCGCTGAACTATGCCGCCTTTGAGCGCATGCTGAGACAGCGATTGGAAGGCCTAACGTTTAGTCAACAACTTCTACCGCTCAGGCAACTAAGCAGCTTGCCTGTCGAATTTCCCATCATGGGAGCCGGAAAAGGCGAGCAACCGTTCAAGACGGTTAAGGATTACGACAACTTCCTCGGACGAGTCGCTGACTTCCAAGTTTGGGCGGACACCGCAATTAGTAATGCACGTAAAGGAATCGAACGCGGCATCGTCCAACCAAGAGTCGTTATAGAGAGAACCTTGCCGCAGCTTGACGCGATGATCGTCAGCGATCCCAAGCAAAGTCTTTTCTTCCAGCCGATCTTGCAAATGCCGTCAACATTCTCCGATGCCGACAAAAGTCGCTTAACCGTAGTGTATACTCAGGCCATCGAACAACAGATCGTTCCGACCTACCGCAAGCTCAGCGTCTTCGCTAAAGACGAGTACTTGCCAAAAACCAGGGTAACGGTCGGGATGTCAGATCTGCCGGGTGGAAATCTTTGGTATGACTACTTGGTGCGAAATCAGACCACGACCTACTTGACGCCCGAGGAAATCTTTCAATTAGGTATGGATGAGATTCAGCGGATCCAAAAAGAAATGGAGCGGATACGCATCGAGCACGGCTTTCAAGGTACCCTAACTGAATTCTCACGCTATCTAGCCAAGAAGGCGCCTCCCGGATATGCAACTCGCGAGGATCTCGTCCAAGGATACGAAGCAATCCGAAAGAAAGTTATAGCGCAATTACCGAAGCTCTTCAGGCGCCTGCCAAAAGCGGCGTTTGAGATCCGAACCATCGAAGAGTTCCGCGAGCGTTCCGCGCCATCGCAATATTGGTCCGCGACTCCTGACGGTTCTCGTCCGGGGATTTTTTATGTAAACGCAGCGGGAATCGGCAAGAACGCTCTGCGGCAAGCGTCCGAATCCCTCTTTCTCCACGAAGCCGTGCCCGGCCACCATTTTCAGATATCGCTGCAGCGCGAACAGCAAAGCCTGCCACGGTTTCGACGTTTTGCCAGCTACACGGCTTTCGTTGAGGGCTGGGCGTTATACGCGGAAAGTCTTGGCCCCGAGTTAGGCGTCTACACTGAGCCTAATCAGTACTTCAGCCGCCTCAACTCGGAGCTGTTTCGCGCCGTCCGTCTGGTGGTGGATGTGGGACTGCATCGCAAAGGCTGGAATAGAGAACGGGCGTTGAAGTTTCTCATGGAAACTACGATGACTGGGGAGTCGGGAGCTGCGTTGGAGATCGACCGCTATATCGCATGGCCCGGTCAGGCCCTTTCCTACAAAATCGGCCAGCTCAAAATCTCCGCCATTCGCGCCAAAGCCGAGAAGGCTCTGGGGGCAAAGTTCGACATCCGAGCATTCCACGACGAGCTGCTCAAGGACGGCGCGCTGCCCTTAGATTTGCTGGAAGCCAAGATGAATACTTGGATCGAGAGCCAAGCGCGTTGACTCTACAAAAAATCAATGTTGCAACGAATACGATTCGAAACATCCGAGGGGAAAAAAAGGGGGATAAGTCTAATTATTGAAATCCGGGAACTCGTTGGGATAGTCTTGTGCCATCCCTCGTGTGTGTGCTGCGCGCTGACACACTGTAGGCTTCCAAAGCAACTACTGCCAGGGTAAGATAGGCAAGGATGACATTTAAAGTTGAAATTGAGCAAGAAGAGGACGGACGCTGGATTGCTGAAGTAATGGACCTTCCAGGCGTTCTTGCGTATGGGCGAACTCCTGAGGAGGCCCGCGCAAAAGTGCAAGCCCTTGCGCTGCGCGTGATTGCGGACCGCCTCGAGCATGGTGAAGTCGGCCGCGATCTTGTTAGCATCTCTTTTGCCGCCGCATGAGCCAGTGGCCCAGCACGCGTGCCAGACGTGTCTTGGCAGCGCTCCTTCGTCTAGGTTGGGCCATTAAGCGGCAGACTGGTTCACACCGTACACTTTCTCGTCCGGGTTGGCCCGATTTTGTGTTTGCCTTTCATGATGATGAAGAACTTGGTCCTCGGATACTGGCGCGCGTCGCGAAGCAAACGGGACTTCGCCCCGAGGACTTGTAGGCTTTATCCACTCCGCCTAACCTAACCCGGCGCGGAGCGGGGCTGTTGGATCACTCCCATCAGGCGCTCTAAGATCCAGAGCCTTTTACCAACACCCTATGCTGTGCCGAATACGACTGACCGTATGTAGTTTTATTACGTTGTCGCTACTGTTCGCTCCCCTTCACGCACAGGAAAAATCATTGGATCCAGCTAAAGAACTGCACGAATTGTTCGCCTCGGAATGGGACTATCAGATGGAGCAGCACCCAGCGTGGGCGTCCAGATTGGGTGATCGCCGCTGGAACGACCGCTGGGCCGATCTGAGCCTCGATGCCATCGAAAAACGACATCGTCATAAGTTGGAAGTGTTGACTAGACTCAGGGTGATGAATCGCGAAGCTTTTTCCTCCGGGGACCAACTAAACTACGATCTTTTTCTCAAAGACTATCAAGACGAAGTCGAAGGATACCGGTACGGTTGGTACTTAATTCCGCTCAACCAACGGGGCGGGATTCAGACCATAGACGAATTGGCGGACGTGCTGCGCTTCGAAAGTCTCAAAGATTTCGAAGATTGGCTAGCGCGACTCCGGGCTTTTCCCACCTACATGGATCAGACCATCGCGCTCATGCGCGAGGGCATCAAGACGCGGATGATCCTTCCGAAGATTGTCCTCGACCGAATTCCGACTCAAATCGACCATCAGATTGTTAGCGACCCCAAGGCGAGCCCTTTCTATAAACCTTTCACGCGTTATTCCACTTCGATTGCCGGAGCGGACCGTTCGCGCCTCAGCCAAGAAGCGGAGAAGACCATCGCCGCCTCCGTGGTTCCAGCCTTCCGTCAATTGAAAGAATTTTTCCTCAAGGACTATTTGCCGGCGGCATGGGATCAGGTAGGCGTTTGGCAACTGCCTCAAGGCGAAGCCATGTACGGCTTTCTCGTGCGCATCGAGACGACGACAACTATGACCCCAAGGGAAATTCACGACCTCGGGCTGAGCGAAGTGAAACGCATCCGAGCCGAGATGCAAAACATCATCGATAAGCTAGGCTTTAAAGGCTCGTTCGCAGAGTTTGCTGCATTTTTGCGCAACGATCCGCAGTTTTATTATAAGACGCCGGAAGAACTTCTGGTGGCTTACAGGGCGTTAACCAGGCGCATTGATCCAATGCTGGTGAAACTTTTCGGAACGCTTCCGAGGACTCCCTACGGAGTAGAACCCATTCCCAAAAACATCGCGCCTGACACGACAACTGCCTACTACAACTCGCCGGCAGCTGACGGATCGCGGGCGGGAACTTACTTCGTCAACCTCTACAAACCGGAGACTAGGCCCAAGTATGAAATGATGGCTCTATCACTTCACGAAGCGGTCCCGGGCCATCACTTGCAGATCGCCCTGGCTATGGAACAAAAGGG
>Ga0126375_10000165_pt1 | contig 15151 bp, 26 predicted proteins | sample PanSoiMetPlot_14_FD_109577 | JGI IMG/M metagenome (GOLD analysis project Ga0126375, IMG submission 109577) | Tropical forest soil microbial communities from Panama - MetaG Plot_14 | ecosystem: Environmental > Terrestrial > Soil > Tropical forest | place: Panama | collected 2016-02-17 | reverse complement strand
CGGTTGACCTGCGCGAGCGTCGGGTCGACGATCAGGGGGCGGCGGCCGCCACGGACGACGGCGACGAGGTGGCCGGGCCAGCGTCCAGGCTCGGCGGCCGTCGGGAAGCCGACGCCGAGCGACCACGAGCCGGGGATCGCGAGCTGGTCCTCCTTCGTCGGCGGTCGCTGGTGCGCGGCGACCCAGCGCGTGAGCGCCGGGTTGTAGACCATCAGCCGCACGGCCTGCGGGCGCACGTCGGCGCCGAGCGCGCGGCCGGCGCGGCAGCAGACCTCGGTGTGGCAGACGCAGGTGTCGACCGCGACGCCCTCGGCGCGCAGCTGGGCCGGCACCGCCGCCGCCAGGAAGCACGCGACGCGCAGACCGGGGTCGCGGTCGCTCACGCCGCGCCCTCCGAGCGCATCCCCTGACAGATCGCCTTACCGATCTCGGGCGGGCGCTCGCGGTCGCGGACGCGGAAGTCGACGCCCTCGACGCGATAGCTGCAGACCAGCGGATCGGTCGACGGCTCGACGGCCCCGTGCTCGGACGTCGTCGGGTGGCGCCGCACGCCCTCGGCGCAGAGCGCACCGGCGTTCGGTCCCTCGATGGTCATCGTCGCGGTCGCGCCGATCACGAGGACCGTGCAGCGCTCGACGAGCGGCGCGGGCGCGACGACGGCGCCGGTCGCGCGCTGGCTGATCGGCGCGCGGGGAGTGGCGAGCGCGCGCCCGGCCTGGGCGCCGTGGTAGCCGCCCGAGAAGCCGATCGCGACGCCGAGCGCGAGCTTGGCGACGACGCCGAGCGAGATCAGGCCGGCGGCCGAGGCGGCGACGCGGCCGCCGGCGCGCGAGACGCCGTCACGAAGGCTCATCGGCCGTGCTCGAGCCGGCGCCGGGTCGCGGCGCTCCAGTCGGCGACCGCGTCGTCGAGCGCGGCGCGCGCGAGCGCGTCGACGTCGATCGCGGCGCTCACGACCAGCCGCGCGCGCTCGTCGAGCATGCGCCCGAGCGCGGGCAGCAGCGCGTCGTGCAGCACGGCGAGCGCCTGCGCCTGGTAGACGTCGCCGAGCGGGCCTTGCCGGCCGCGCCGGGTGCCCTCTGGGCGGCGCGAGGCGGCCGAGCCCCAGTCGCGCGCCGCGCGCATGAGCGCGCCGAGCGCGGCGTCGACCTCGTCGGAGACGGGCGTCGTCGTCCCGTCGGGCATGGGCATCGCGAGGGTCATCGTGGTGCTCCTGTGCGCGTGGTGCGCGGTGGTCGCGGCGGCTCGTTGACGGTGCGATTGGCGTCGCAGCCGGGGCAGCGCGTCTCCCAGCTGTAGACGCGCGCGCCGCAGCGGGCGCAGGCGTGGCTGGTCAGCTCGGCGTGCAGCCAGCAGCTGTCGGAGCCGCGCTCCTTGACGTGCAGACAGCCGGGTGCCGAGCAGAGGATCGGCGCCCGCCCGTCGGGCGTCCAGAACGCGGGCTCGAAGCGGGCCTTGCTCATCGGTCGTCCTCCCCGTCCCGCGCCAGGCGCGCGAGCAGCGCGGTCTTGGCCGCGCCGTCGCGGACGAGCGCGTCGCGCGCGGCGTCGATCTCGTCGTCGTGCTGGGCCAGGGCGCGGCCGTCGTCGCGCGCGACGACGGTGTACCAGGCGCCGTCGTCGCGCACGTAGAAGCCGAAGCGCAGGTCGTGGACGCGCGGCACGAACGGGCGGGCGCGGCGCTCGCGCCGGCCGGCCTCGCGCGCGCGCTCGCGGAGATCGACCGCGGCGTGGTCGGCCGCGACGACGCCCTCCCAGTAGCTCGCGTCGAGCGCCGCGCTGAGCGAGGTCGAGGTCGTCAGCGCCTCGGGCGCGTGGCGCAGCGGGTTGAGCGCCAGGATCAGGTCGCGGTGGCGGTGCAGCTCGTCCAGCCCGCGCGAGCCGGCGCCGATCAGGCGGGCCAGCTCGAGCGCCTGGGCGCGCGTCAGCACGATCGTCGGGTGCTCGGTCGCCGGGCTCATCGCCGCCACCCCCGGTAACCGCCCGGCTGGCGCCGGTAGGTCGGGCGCGGGGATTGGCGGGGCAGGACCGGCGCCGGGCGCCAGTCGGCGGCCTCGGCGGCGGTCAGGTTGCGGACCCACCAGGCGGGGGTGCCGCAGCAGCCGACGCTACGCCCCGTCGCCTGTCGCGTGGCGGCGATGGTCATGGCCATGAACTCGCGGCGGCAGCGCGCGCAGCGGTAGACGGTCGCGGCCGGCTGCTCGGGGTGAACGAGGGTCATCGTGTGTCTCTCCTGTGCTCGTGTGGCGCTAGCGTCATTGTACCACGTAGCGCTACGGGATGCAAGCTTTACGCGGCATCTCGTCGTCGTCGTCACGGGACGGTCGGCTCGACCTGGGCCTCGATGCGGGCGTAGCGCAGGTACGGCCCGTGCGTCTGGTCCATCCAGTAGAGCCGGTTCGGCACGACGACCCGGAAGTAGCCCAGGTCGTAGCCGGTCGCGCGCGCCGCCGCCTCGGCGGTCGGGTAGTCGCGTCGGTCGATCAGGGTCGCGCCGTGCGAGCCGTGGTCGCGCGTCTCGATCGTCAGCGTGAACATCGTGTCTCTCCTCCTTAGAAGGGCAGGTCGTCGATCTCGGCGTCCGGATCGGCGTGCGCGGCGCTGTAGGCGGCCAGGTTGGCGCGCCAGGCGTCGGCGGCGGCGTCGCGGGCGCGGCGGTCGTCGCGGATCTCGCGCGCCCAGGCCAGCCGCTCGACGTGGGTCGGGCGCGGCCAGTCGCGCGGCTCGCCGTGCGGGTAGCCGCAGATCGTCTCCTCGTGCAGCGCGGTCAGCTCGGTGTAGGCGCCGGCGCCGCCGCAGCGCCCGCAGGCGCCGTACTGGTAGCCGCCGCCGTCGAGGACGACCAGCTCGCCCTCGCCCTCGCAGCGCGCGCACTCGACGACCGTCGGGTGGTAGACGCCGCCGCAGCGGTGGCAGCTGCCGTAGGGCTCCAGCTCGCGCATCGCCGCGTCGAAGCGCGCGTTGCAGGCGTCGCAGTGCGCCCGGTAGCCGGCGCCGTCCTCGGCGTCGCGCGGGTCGCACGGGTAGTCCAGCTCGGCGCCGCAGCTCGCGCAGGTCGTGATCCAGTCCAGCATCGTGCTCCTCCTAGACGTCGGCGTCGCGCTTGTAGCCCTCGTAGTCCCAGAGGGCGTCCTCGCGCGTGGTCAGCGGGTAGCCCTCGATCGGGGCGTAGCGCTCGGTCGCGCGGTCGAGCGCGCAGACGCGGTAGAACCGCCCGACGCGCTCGACCGCGAACAGCCCGTTGCTGGCGACGATCTCGTTCACTGGCTTCTCCTGTGGCGTTGCTTGGTACAAGCATTGTACCACGTAGCGCTACAGGATGCAAGTATTTCCCCGCTACGCGCTGGAACGCGCAGCGGGGACGAGGGACGAGCTAGACGCGGTTCGCGTAGGGCTTGGCGATCGCGTTCGCGCGCTCGAAGTGGTCGGCGGCGCTGCGGCCGGTCGCGAGCAGCTGGTCGAGCGTCGACTGCGGGCAGACGCCGCTCAGGCAGCGGTCCATCAGATCGGACATCGCCTGCAGGTCGCGGCCGGCGGCCGACAGCTCGTTGTCCATGCGGACGACCTCGGGGTCGGCGCCGTCGACGTCGACCGTGCGCAGCTGGCGGCCGGCCTCGCGCAGGCGCGGGATGACCGCGCGCGTCCGCGCGACGCTGCCGCTGTTCACGGCCGTCTGCAGGTCGTCGATCGCGTTCATCGCCGCGACCATGCGCGGGAGCATCTGGCCGGCGTAGGCGACCATGCCGAGCCGGGCCGGCGTCGGGGTCGGGGGAACCGGCGTCGCGGTCGGCGGGACGGGCGTGGCCGTCGGCGGCACGGGCGTGGCGGTCGGCGGGACCGGGGTCGCGGTCGGCGGCACGGTCGTCGGCGTGGGCGGGACGGGCGTGGCGGTCGGGGGAACCGGCGTCGCGGTCGGCGGCGGCGGGACGGGCGTCTCGGTCGCGGGAACGGGCGTGGCGGTTACCACGACCTCGACGATCCGCACGATCGGGGTGGGCGCCGGCGCCGGCTCGGCGCGGGCGCAGGCGACGGTCAGGGCGAGCGCCGCGAGCGCGGCGGCGCCGAGCGCCAGGTGGTGCTTGGTCACGGTGTATCGGTCCTTTCACGGGGGTGGGCCGGCGGCGACGGGCGCGCCGCCGGCGGGCGGATCACGGCGAGGCGCGCGAGTAGACGTGTCCTAGGCGCCTCCCCCGCCGTCGGCATGCGCGGCGTCGTCGCGGAAGCGTCGAGACCGCGTCGAGATTCGGTCGGCCTCGTCGTCGTCGTCGATCTCCTCGAGCAGCTCGAAGCGCTCGATCAGGTGGTCACCCAGCTCGTCGTGATCGCGGTCGCGCCACTGATCGAGCAGGTTCTCGATCAGGACGGCGCGCAGCGCGCTCGGCTCGAGGTCGCGCACGGCCGCGCCGTCGAGGCGGACGACGTCGGCCAGCGTGACGTAGTACACGCGGGTCGTCTCGGGGGCGTCCACGCTCAGTCCCCGAGCTGGCGCCAGAGCCAGCGCAGCGCGAAGAAGGCCAGGATCGCGTTCGCGATCAGGATCGCCTCCGGTGGCCAGTCGACCCGGATCAGGGCCAGCAGGATCGGCTCAGCCACGATCGGCCTCCCCGGTCGCGCGCTCGACGTCGCGCAGCCGCACGACCGCGTCGACCGCCATCGCCCACCACTCGCCCGAGATCACCGTGCCGATCAGGTCGGCGACGTCCTCGCGCGACTCGACGTCGGCGACGACGCCGCGCAGCGCGCGCAGCATCTGCGGCGCGAGCGCGAAGAGCGTCGCGTAGGCGGCGGCCTGCTCGTCGCCGGCCTCGCCCGTCGTCGCGACCAGCCCCTGATCGTCGGCGAAGCAGACGCAGGCGTGCTCGTCGATCGCGCGGAACGCCGGCGTCGCGCGGTACTCGTTCGCCGCGAGCGGGCGCGTCGGATCGAGCGCGCTCATCGGCGCTCCTCCCCGATCGCGCGGGCGATCGCGGCGCGCAGGTCGTCGGTCGTGTTCGTCGGGTCGTGCCGCAGGTAGAGGAGCGAGGCCAGCGCGGCCCGACAGGCCGCCAGCAGGTCCGGCGCGGCGGCCATCAGCCGCGCGTTCGCCTCGGTCGTGACCGAGCCGCCGCGCGCCGGCCCGACGTTCTGCACCGCCGCGATCGGCAGCTCGCCGTTCTCGGCCAGGACGTCGACCGGCAGGCTCGTCCAGATCCAGGGACCGGGGGTGTAGCTCCCCCGGTCGCCTCTCGTCGTCGGCCTCATCGGTCCACCTCCGCGAGGAACGCCCGCGCGCGACGCGCCGGCTCGGGCTGGTTGTCGCGATCGGCGCCGGCCGCCGCCCAGGCGTCGTCGACGACGGCGAGCAGATCGCGCAGGAGGTCGATCGCGACCTCGGCGGCGGCGGCGACGTCGCGCGTCGCGACCGTCGGGACGGGCGCCGTCATCGGCGTCAGGTGCCGCAGCTCGTCGGGCAGCTCGGTCGCGTCGGGCGCGGCGTGCAGCTCGGCGAGCGGGAGCGCGGCCAGCGCGGCGGCGGCGCGGGCGTCGCGCGCGGCGTGGACGTCGGTCGAGATCAGCCGGCCCTTCTCGTCGAGCGTCTCGACCAGGCCCTCCTGCTGCGCGACCGAGAGGCGGGCCGAGCGCTCGGCGACGTGGGTCGAGATCGCGCCCGCCTCGAAGGCGCTGCGCAGCCCCGGCACCAGGCGCCGGAAGCGCAGCCGGGCGCGGATCGTGCCGACCGCCATCCCGGTCGCGCGGCTGATCGCCGACTCGTCGGCGCCCTGCGCGACCAGCCGCTCGATCGCGCGCAGCTCGGCCGCCGGGTTGCCCTTCTGCTGCTGCAGCTGGATCGTGAGCGCGTCGGGCAGCGGCCCCTGGTCGGGCGCCTCGACGATCACGGCCGGGATGCGCTCCAGGCCGACCAGACGCGCGGCCTTGATCCGCCGCCGGCCGGCGATGACGTCGTAGCCGCCGGGCGTCCGTCGGCGGGTCGGGCGCACGACGACCGCGATCGGGACGAGGACGCCGACGGCGCGGATCGCCTCGACCAGCTCGCGGCTGGGGGGCGGGCCGACGAGCGCGTCGTCGTCGGGCAGCGCGCTCAGCGGGACGTCGGTCGCCTCGATGGCGAGCGGCGCCTCGGGCAGCAGCGTCGGCTGCCGCGGTGTCTCGGGCGTGGTGCTGATGGTGTCGCTCATTGCTAGGCGTCCTCCAACGCGACGGGGAGAGCCGACTTGGCGGCGGCGGTCACGACGGGCTCGTGCCGGCCGTCGTCGGCGCGGATCACGGCGATGCGGGTGATCGGCAGGCTCGCCACGATCGCGAGCCGGTAGTCGCGCGCGACGTCCGGGGCGATCCGGCGCGCGGCGTAGGTGAAGCTCGGCATCGAGCGGCTGGTGAGCCGGTCGGCGCGGCCCTCGGCCGGGGCGCCGCCGGCGACGTCGTCCCACCAGAGACCGCAGCACATCGTCTGGTGCTCGGGGAACGGCAGCTCGTGGGTCGGCGGGACCGGGCAGTAGCGGTCGGCCGTCTCTTGCGTCGCGCCGCGCACGATCAGCGAGCGGTTGGCGGCGACGCGCGGGCACTCCTGCGCGCGCTCGGGCGCGAGATCGCGCCAGTTGGCGAGCAGGCCGCGCGCGTGCAGGACAACGTGGCGCGAGCCGGGGCCGAGCCGCCCGAAGTCGAGCGTCGCCGGCAGGCGCCGCGACATGCCGAAGCGGCGCACCTCCTCGAGGAAGTCGGCGACGTTGTGGTAGTGCTCGGTCCCGACGATGTCCCAGACGTCGGTCGCCGAGCCGTCGGCGCGCGCCATCAGCTTGACGCCGACGGCGGTCAGCCCGATCGCCTCGGCGTCGACCCGGATCGGCGGGTCGATCAGGAAGGCCTCGAGCGGGAGCCCGTTGGACGAGAGCCCGGTCTCGGCGTAGGCGCCGCCCTGCTGGCGCACGCCGCAGCCGCGCCGAACGGCCGCCGCGCCGACGCTCATCGTCCGCGCACGGGGGAGAGGGTCATCTGTGCGTCTCCTATCTTTGTGGTGCCAGGGATAGTATACCTCATAGCTCTAGACGATGCAACACTTATAGCGCGACGAGCCGCCGGGCGCCGACCACGAAAAAGCCGCCCCGTCGTGGCTGGTCGACGGGGCGGCTCGGTCGCCGGCTGGAGGCCGACGGGTCTAGCTGGCGGCGCTCGTCTCGCGCGCGCTCGTCGGCAGGCGCGCGAGCGCGCCGTCGTCGAAGACGACGCCGGTCGTCGGCGTCGTCGTGGCGGTCGCCGCGCGCGGGCGGGCGGGTCGTCCCGGGTGCCGGGTGCCCGCTCGCGGGCGGGGCGGCGGGCGGCCGTTCGAGCGCTCGGCCTCGGCGCGGGCGCGCTCGACCGCCGGCGGCGGCGCCGGGACGACGCGGCGGACCTCCTCCAGCGTCTCGACGCCGACCGCGGGCAGCGCGCGCAGGTCGGCGTCGGAGAGGCGGGCGGCGAGCTGGCGCGTGACGCCGGCGCGCGCGAGCGCCTTGGCCGAGCGGATCGGCACGCCGGCCGCCATCCAGGCGTCGACGATCGCGGGCGCGCTGAGCGCGGCGTCGTCGGCGCCGAGCGCGCCGGCCTCGTTCAGCTCGGCCGTGATCAGCCGGGTGATCAGCGCGTTGACGCTGACGGCGTGCGCGCGCGCGTAGGCGCGCACCGGCTCCTCGAGCGCCTTGTCGATCCAGACCGAGATGCGCCAGTAGCGGTCGTGGTGCCGCTCGCCTCGTTGCGTATCCATCGCCTAGATCATAGCGCTACGTAGCGCGCGCCGACAATCGTTTCTTTTGACGTCCACGCGCCCGCCCACCCGGCCGTCAGGGCGCGAAGGGCACCGCCATCCCCGCCGCGAGGATGTCGTCGTTCAGGCAGGCGCCGTCGCCGACGCGCCAGCAGGTCGCCAACCACCGCCCGAACACGTCCGACCGGGTCGTCTGCAGCAGCAGCGGCCACGCGACGCCCGGCGCGCCGGTGGCGGCGGCGTCGAGCCAGCCGCGCGTCCAGGCGGTCGCGGCCAGGCCGGCGTCGCGGCTCGGGCCGTGGACCTCGGGCGCGTTGACGCCGAGCAGGCGCAGCCGCTCGAGGCGGCGGGTGTGCAGCCCCTGGTCCAGCTCGACGTCGAGCGTGTCGCCGTCGACCGCGCGCAGCGCCCGCGCGCGGTACACCCAGGCCTGCGACGGCATCGTCGTCGTCGTCATGGTGGCTCCTCGTTCGCGCGCCGCGCCGCGCGCCGGTCGGCGATCAGCCGCTCGAAGCGCGCGCTCGCGTCGGCGTCCATCACCGCGTCGCGGTGCAGATAGCTGCCCGAGGTCGTGCCGATGTCGGCGTGGCCCAGCCGCGCGCGGATCGCGTCGAGGTCGACGCCGGCGCGCCGCAGCCCCATCGCGTGGCCGTGCCGCAGCGAGTGGAAGTGGAGCCCGCCGACGCCGGCGCGCGCGCAGGCGGCGCGGAACGCGCGGCGCAGCACCTCCTGGGCGACCGGGGCGCCGCGCCGCGTCGTGAAGATCAGCCCCTCGCGGTCGACCCAGTCCGATCCGAGCGCGGCGCGCTGGGCGTTCCGGTCGGCGATCCGCGCCGCGAGCGCGGCCGTCGCCTCCGGGCCGACCGCGACCGTGCGCCGCGCCGCCTCGCTCTTCAGCGCGCGCCGCGTGGCGCACCAGCCGAGCTGGCGGCTCAGCGTCACCTCGCCGGACGCGAGATCGACGTCGTCGTCGACGAGGCCGAGGACCTCGCCGATCCGCATGCCCGAGGAGACGGCGAGCACGATCGCCGGCCCGTACTGCCGGTCGCTCGCGGCGGCGCGCGCGATCCGCGTCAGCTCGTCCGGCGTCGCCCACGGCTGCTCGCGCTTGCGCGCGGCCGGCCCGCGCGCCGCCAGCACCGACGCCGCCAGCGGCGCGCGCTCCTCGCGGACGCACTGGTTGAGCGCGGCGCGCAGGACGACGTAGACGAGTCGGATCGAGGTCGGCGCGAGCCCGCCGGCCGCGAGCGCGGCGTAGAGCGCGCGCAGGTGCGGCGGGCGCAGCGCGCCGACGCGCACGGCGCCGACGTGGGGCGCGATCCAGAGCCGCACGATCTTGCGGTACGACGCGACCGTCGCCGGCGCGCGGTCGAGCGCGGCGCCGTCGACCCACTCGTCGAGGTAGGCGCCGAGCGTCGGGTCGTCCGCGACGACGACGGCGGGCGGCGGCGGCGGCGCGGGCGCGGGTGCGCCCCGGCGCGGCGGCGGGACGAAGGAGGGGTGCAGCACCTCGGCGATCTTGCGGTTGAGCCGGCGCCGGCAGTCGGCGCGGCTCGCGCGCGAGGAGACGGTGTAGACGCGGCCGGCGACCATGACGCGCCCGCGCCAGCGGCCGTCGGGGTCGGTTTTGGTCGCGACGGTGCCCGAGTGCGGCGAGGCGCCCATCAGCCGCGAGCCCGACAATCGCCTGTAACAGGGGCGGTCATGGCCGGTGTCATCCTCCCAGTAGCGAGTAGACGAGCGGCGAGATCATGACGCGCCGGCGACGAGATCGGCCGCCGGCGCCGAGGTGTTGGTTACAGAGTCTAACCGCGACCAGTCCTTCAGGCAAGTCCCAGCCCGTTCGCCGCCCATCTCGCGCCCATCTCGCGCCCATCGTGGTGGCCGCCACGATCCGTCGTCGTCGTCGTGCCCATTTCGTACCGTGCATTGGTACCACGAAAACGGTGCGCGCGCGACACGCGTCGCTCAGCTGGGCGTCGTCGTGCTGGTGGGGACTGAGGAGGCGCGCGCCGGACAGGCTAGCCATGACGAGGCATGACGAGTCGGACAAGGCGTGGCGCGCGTTGGGCCGGGCGGGCGAGACGTGGCCGGGCTGGACTAGTCAGCGCGGCGCTGTCCTGCGAGGACGAGGGAAGCGGAGATGAGTCGGCGGGCGGACCGGTCTCGGGAAGGCAAGGCATGTCGGCGCGGGGACGAGGGCTGGCCCGGCCAGGACAGTCGGGGCGGCGCGGACGAGGAATGGCGTGCCGTCGACGGGACAAGACGAGTCACGTCGGCGTCGCGCTGACCGGCGGCGTGCTGACAAGAGAAGGCATGTCGGCGCGGGCTGGGATGACGAACGCAGACGCGCCCTGACAGGATGAGAGGGGGCCAGTCGGCGGCGCGGTGACCGGAGGCGTGCTGACGCGGTCGGTCTGGGCGTGACCGGTCGGTGTGGTGCGGACGGCGGCGACGTGCCGCGACGAGTACGGACTTGACCTGTCGACGTGGACCTGGCATGGGGCGACGCGGCAAGCGAAGGCGAGTCGGGGCGCGCTGGCCAGGTCAGCGTGGATGAGCGTAGACGAGTCGCGCGGCGCGGGCATGGATTGGCGGGACGGGGTGAGCGTCGGCGAGTCGAGCCGGGACGGCTGGGGTTGACCGGATCCGACGCGGCCTGAGACGACGAGTGCTATCGCGACGACCTGACGCGCCACGGTCTGGGACGAGGCGGCAAGACGAGCGGTGACGAGGCTAGTCGGCGACGGGGCGTCAAGACGTGCCGAGACGAGGGGTGACTAGTCGGCGTGAGGCGAGAGGAGAGCGGCGCGACGCAGGTCAGAGCGAGTCAGATCAGTCGGCGCGGGATCGTGAGCCACGGGACGGCCGTGGGCTCGGCCGGCGACGGGCGTCAGCCGTCGTCGCCGGCGGTCGCGAGCAGAGCGGACAGGCGCGAGGGATCGAGCGAGCGCTCGCCGCGCTCCCAGCGCGTGAGGTCGTAGCGCCCGAAGCCCTGCGAGCGCAGCGCGCCGACGCCGAGCTCCTGCGCCTCGAGCCAGATCATCGGCCACTGCTCCTCGGTGATCTCGTCGCGCATCACGATCACCTCGACCTCGAGCAGTGGCCGCAGCACGTACTCGTGGTACGTCAGCGTCGACTGCGGCCCCGACGCGCCCGAGACGTGGCCGATGAACAGCTCGACGCCGGCCGGCTCGACGACGCCGAGCGGGATCACGTCCGGGTCGACGAAGACGCGCTCGGCGAAGAACGACTTCGGCCCCTTGCGCGTCTTGCCCCAGCGCTCGCCGCCGTAGAGGATGTTCACCGCCTCGCGCAGCGCCGCCTTGACGATCCGGCCCTCGACGTACAGCCCGGCCGGGCCGCGCTTGAAGCCGTTGGTGTTGCGGCTCGCCGCCAGCCCCTCCGACGCCCGCTCCAGCTCCTCGTAGGTCATCTCGGGCCGCACCTCGGCCCCCAGCTCGCCGAGCGTGCGCACGAGCGCGCGCCGGATCTCCTCGTCGCCCTCGATGCCGGCCCGGTGCCGCAGCCAGGCCTCGATGATCTTCGTGTCCATCGGCGTGCCGCCGACCAGCCGGTCGCGCAGCGCCAGCGTCGCGCGGTAGGTGGTGAACAGCTCGTGGAAGCGGTGCGCGAAGACGGACGCGGCGCCCATCAGGCCGCCGCCTCGCCGTCGCGCCGCGCGCGCCACCAGCGCCGCTCGATCTCGGCGATCGAGTAGGTCTGACCGACCGTGCGCTCGCCCTCGAGACCGGCCGCGAGACCGCGCAGGAACGCCGCCCGCCGCGACTCGGCCTCGGCGCGCGCCTCGCGCTCGGCCGCGGCGGCGAGCAGCTGCGCGCGCGTCATCGACGTCAGCGCCAGGTGCCGCTCGCCGACGTGCTCGAGCCAGCCCTCCCACTTCGCGCTCAGGCGCGCCGCGAGCTGGCCGGCGCGCCGCGCGAACTCCTGCGCGTCGACCATCTCGTCGCCCAGCAGCACCGCGCCGCGCCGCGTCCGGCCGAAGAGCGTCTGCGCGCGCTGGTAGATCAGCTGCTGCAGCTGGTCGGCGAAGAGCGCTTGCAGGTAATGGGTGTCGCTCAGGAAGTGCTCGCGCCCGCGCTTCGCCAGCTCGGGCAGCGCGACCGCCGACGCGCCGTCCATCTCGGCCTTGATCCAGTCGTCGATCTTCGCGGTGATCCGCTCGCTCACGGGGTGATTCCTCCTGTCGTCGCGTGGTGTCGTCGCGCGTAGCCTACGCCGGCGCGCGCGCTCACATCTCCAGCTCGTCGATCCGCGCGCGCCGGAAGTGGTAGCGCGCCGCCTCGGGGTCGTCCCAGCGATCGTCGTCCCAGGCGTTGACGACGTGTCCATGCGGATTGTGCTCCCAGGTCAGCCGGCGCAGCGTGGCCAGCGGCTGGCCGTCCTCGTCGGTCAGGCACTGCACGAGCGCGCGGAAGGCGGCCCGTCGCGAGGTGAAGACGCCGAGCAGCAGGTCACCGATCCACCCGTCGTCGTCGTGGTCGGGGTAGCTCACCAGCGCGACCCAGACGACGCCGGGCTCGGGCGGCGGATGCGCGCGCGGCATCCGTCGCGTCCAGTCGGCGCGCCCGACCTGATCCAGATCGTCGTCGGGTCGCGCGCTCACGCGGGCGGATCGCTCGAGTGATCGCTCGTCGGCGTGCCGGCCTCGATGCCGGCGGCGAGGTCCGACGCGGGACCGCGCTCGCGTCGCCACTCCTCCCCCGCCTGGGCCTTGGCCGCGAGCACGAGCGCGCGGAAGCTCGCGCCGTCGGTCGCGTGACTGGTCACCTCCTCGAAGGCGGCGTGCGTCAGGACGACGAGGCCGTCCTGGGCCAGGTCGACCTCGACCAGCCGCTGCGGGTCGTCTCCGGCCGTCTCGAAGGGCCGGACGCCGTAGCCGTGCATCGACACCGTGTCTCCTCCCATCACGAGGCCAGCGCGCGCGCGAGGCGGCGGTGGCGGTAGAGCGTCGAGCGCGTCGGCTGGGCGTAGCCGAGCAGCGCCGCGACGTCGTCGATCGAGGCCCGCTCGGCCAACAGGTGCGTCGCGAAGGCCTGCCGCAGCGACTCGGTCGTGACCCACGTCGGCAGGCCGGCGCGGCGCGCGCGCCCCTTCAGGATCGCCCAGGCACCCTGGCGCGTCAGCCGCTGGCCGTGCGCGTTGACGAAGAGCGCGCGCGTCGGCGGCCGGCGGTCGACGAGCGCCGGCCGCCCGTCGTCGTCCAGGTAGCGCGCGAGCGCCTCGGCCGCCGAGCGGTCGAGCGGCAGCTCGCGCCCCTTCCGTCCCGCCCGGACGGCGGCGGCCGCCAGCGCGACGTCGTCGACGTCGAGCGCGACCAGCTCGGAGGCGCGCACGCCGGTCGCGGCCAGCAGGAGCGCGAGCGCGTCGTCGCGCCGCAGGGTCGCCGCGAGCTGGCCCCCCGCAGGGGACGACGGCGGCGGCGCCGCGACGAAGGCGGTGACCTGGGCGCGGGTGAGCATGCGCGTCGGCGTCGGCGCGGCCGGCGGCGCGCGCAGGTCGGCGAGCGGGTTCTGGGCGATCCGGCCGCTCGACTGTAGCCAGCGGAAGAAGGCGCGCGCGACCGCGACCTTGCGCGCGACCGAGCTTGGCTTGCGGCCGAGCGCCACCAGGCGCGCGGCGTGGACGGCGACGTCGGCGCGACCGATCGCCGGCCAGTCGCTCCCGACCGAGGCGACCAGCTGGCGCAGGTCGGCGGCGTAGGCCTCGAGGGTGTTGACGCTCGCGTCGCGGTCGACCAGGCTGACGAGGAAGGCCGCGACCGCCGCGTCGTCCTCGGCCGGCGGGCGGCGGCGCCGATCGGGGGGGCTCACGACGCGCCGCCGCGCGGTCGTGGCAGGCCGTTGGGCAAGGGGTCGAGCGGCAGCTCGAGCTGCGGGTCGGCGACCGTGAGCGTCAGCGGTCGGCCGCGCGCGCGGAAGAGCCGGCCGATCTCGTCGTCGGCCAGCGCCGCCTCGGGGATCTCGATCGTGAGCGCGACCAGCGGGACCTTGTCCTCGCCGGCGCGCGTGCGCGACGCCACCCGCGTGATCGTCGCGTTGTCGTTGCTGATCGCCAGGCGCGCCACCGTGTGCTCCTTTCGCGTCACGCCGTCGTCGTCGTCGCGCGATCGTCCGATCGTGGTGCGCGGCGTCGTCAGCCGAAGCCCGCGATCACGGCCTCGCCGACCCGCCCCAGCCCCGGCAGCCGCGACCAGAGCGTCAGCGCCGTCTCGTCGATCCCGGCCTCGCCGCCCAGGAACAGGTACACCAGCAGCGGCGAGACCTCGCGCGTCGCGCCGGGCACGAGCCGGGGCTCGCCGTTGTCGGGCAGGCGGTCCTCGCGCAGCCAGCGCCCTAGCTCGTCGAGCGCGCGCGCGAGCGTCGAGGCGGTCATCGGCGCCGGGTCGTCGTCCGAGACGTCGAGGTAGAGCCATAGGCGCGACATCTGCTTCCATCCCTTCCAACGCGCGATCCAGCGGGTCAGGACTCCCGGCGGCGACGCCGCCAGGGACGGCGCGACGCTCCCCTCCCCGACCCGCTCGACTCCCCAGCGCGTGCGGGCGCGAGGGGGGGGTTCAGCCTTTCGTGGCGGCCACCTCGGCGGGCCACGCCTCGCAGTAGGTCGCGGCCCAGTGCGCGCGGCGGGTCGCCGGCCCGCGCGCGAACAGCTCGGCCGCCATGTCGACGTCGATCCAGGTCGCCGTCTCGGCGTCGCGCGCGTAGGCCGTCGCCAGATCGATGCCCTGCTCCCGCCAGGCGCTCGTCTGGTCCCAGGCGTTGCCGCCGCCGGGCAGCCACTGCGCGACCCCGATCTCACCGCGCCGGCCGCGCGCGCTCGGGACGAAGCGCGACTCGCGGTAGAGCGTGCAGCCGAGCGCGGCCGGGTCGACGCCGTGCGCGCGCGCGCGGTCGAGAACGACGGCGGCGACGACGGCCGGCGTCGGCTCGTCGGCCCGCGCCTGGCCAGGGACGAGCGCCAGCGCCAGCGCGAGCCCGAGCAGGACGAGACCCGGCGCCCAGCGCGCCAGCCGCTGGCCGATCGTGGGGCGGCGCCATCCTCCCAGGGACGGAGAGTGGGCGACAGCATACCCGCCCAGCGGTCGGTCGTGTCCTGGCCTGGTGGCCGGCGTCGGCCTAGCCCACGGGCTAGGTCGCGCTGGCCGCGAGCGGCCGTCGGTGTCCCTCGGTGGCCGTTCGCCCGTCACGCCGGCTCGCCGGCGACGGGCGCGCGCTCGACGCCGGTGCGCCGCTCGGGCGGGATGTACGCCAGCCCCAGCAGCGCGAAGACGTCGTGCTCGCTACGGCACGGGACGAGCTGACCGGACGACCAGAGGCGGCCGTCCTTGACGCGCATGAAGTCGGGCAAGAGTCCCCCTTTCGAGCGCGGCGTCACGACGCGCCGCGAGAAGCTG
>Ga0126375_10000164_pt1 | contig 15152 bp, 16 predicted proteins | sample PanSoiMetPlot_14_FD_109577 | JGI IMG/M metagenome (GOLD analysis project Ga0126375, IMG submission 109577) | Tropical forest soil microbial communities from Panama - MetaG Plot_14 | ecosystem: Environmental > Terrestrial > Soil > Tropical forest | place: Panama | collected 2016-02-17 | reverse complement strand
GTGGCTTCCGCGCGAGTGAAATAGAGCGTGCGCAGCGACGGGATTGCCCATTCCACAAGATCGAGCAGCGGCTGATCGGCGCGCGGTGCCACTGCCAGCTGCACCGCCGAGCCGGCCAGGATAACGGCTCCAATCCAGCGCACGGTTCTGATCGTAGAGCGGACCGCGCCTTGGCGATCGCCGCGCAAAAAGGGATAAATCACGCCGGCGAGCGCCAATGATGCGCCGAATGCACAGACCATCGCTGCTCCAGTCGGCAGGTCGAAGACGAACGATGCCGCGAGTCCGGCGGCGCTGACCAAAGTCCCGACAACCCAGCCGATTGCCAGCTGTCTCGAAAGCGATTCCGCGAACAGGACGCCGATCGCGGCAGGAATAATCAGGAAAGAGAAAACAAGGAGCACACCGGCAATCGCGACTGAGCTGGTCACGACGACGCCGAAGGTCGCGTAGAATACAAATTCCCAAGCCAGCGATCCCACACCCGTCATCTGACGTCGCAGCAGCCAATGCAGCAGGCCTACTGCCGCATAAAGCGGAATAATCACGGTCAGGTCGCGGAATCCGCTGGTGAGGATGTTTCCGGTCAGAATCTGCTTGAGATGCTCTGCCCCTTGCGGCGCCCGATCGATGAGCAGAATGGCCGTCGCGGCGGCAACCACGTAGATGACGCCGATCAGTGCTTCCTGCGGCACCCGCTTGCCCCACGCCTGCGTAAAGGCCAGCAGGACGGCAGCAAGCAAGGTAAACGTGAGCGAATATCCATATGTCGCGATGCTCTGGGCCGGATGACCGAGCATGAACGCCACCGTCGCGCCAAGCGCTGCGATTTGCGCGAGCGCGAGATCAACGAAGATGACTTTTCGAGTGAGGACCAGGATGCCGAAATAGGTGTGGATGCCGACCAGACACATTGCCACCAGGAAGGGCGGCCAGAGAAACTGGACGATATCGATCATCGTTTCGCCGCCGTGGTCGTAAGAGCCTCGACGTTCACGTCGAACAGTGAGATGTAGTCGTCGGCCCCCGGCAGTGCACCGACCGAAGCCGCGAGCGTCACGACCTGCGCTCCGGCCCTGCTTGCGACAAAAGCAACATCACGCTCGGGCTCGTGCGGCTCGCGCAACACGATTCGGGCGCCACGCACGCGCATGTCGCGCACAATCGCAGCAAGATGCGAAGCGCTCGGCGGCACGCCGGGCTTCGTCTCAATAAAGCCGATAACATCCAGGCGGAAACGGCGCGCAAAATAAGGCCAGCTGTTGTGGTAGGCGACAATCGGCATGCTTTTAAGCGCGCTTAGCCTTGATTCCCATTCTGTCAGCTTTGCATTCAGACGCGTAAGGAAAGCCCGGCGGTTGGCTTCGTAAGTTCTCGCATTGGCTGGATCGATGCGCGCCAGTGCTTCGAGAATATTAGCGGTTATCGTCTCGGCATTCTTCGGATCAAGCCAATAGTGCGGGTTCCCGCTGCCATGGGCGTGGCCGTCGCCCGGGCCGACGCTCATCCCGCGCAATTCCAGCACTGCAATTGCGAACGAAGCGTCGACATAAGTCGGACCGCCGCGGCTGATTTCAGGTCGGCCGGCTTGCGCCAACAGGCGATCGAGCCACAGATCGTAATCGAGCCCAACGCGTACAAGTAGCTGCGCCTGCTTGAGTCGGAGCACGTCCTGGGGTTTGGGCTGATACTCCTCGGCATCGAGGTTCGGCGGAATAAGACTCACTGCCACCACCCGATCGCCACCGACGGCCTCAGCCAGACTGCGCAGATCGGTTGTGGTAGTCACGACCTGGATTCGATCCTGCGCAAATGCCGCCGGTGCCATGGCAAGCAGCGCGACAAGAAGAACCGAACGCAACAACATGACGATAAAAGGGAAGGACCGCGGCGGCGGCCCGTCCCTCGCTTTTCGCTAGCGTTTGCCGGCGCTCACGACCCAGATGTTCTTCGGCATCACGCAGTGAACATTCTTATCGCTACCGGAAATGGCACCGACACGGCAATCCATCGCCACGCTGGCGAGGCCATAGGCATCGAGGCGCGCGATTTTCTTCTGCGATTCTAGCAACTTGATCATACCCATCGACGCGTCGTTCATGGCCTTGTTCAGGTCGGCATCGTTGGCGTGCGAGACAAGGTATTTTGCCGTCTCCTTGGTGGGACGCTCCATATCCTCCTTGTCGCGAACATTCTTTGGATTGAGGCAGTGAATGCCCTTCTTAATGTTGACGACCTGCGAGACACGGCAGTCGGAAACGCTCGTCATCAGTTTCTCTGCCTGCTCGGCGGAAATGCCGCGTTGCTCGGAGAGAAACTTGACCGTCTGCGCCTTTGCCTGAGCCCAGGCCTTGTTCAGGTCCTGATCGAAACCCATGGTGATCCACGATTTCGCCGTCTCGATGCGCGGGAAGTCGAGCGGCTTGCCTTTGACCACTTCGACGGTGATGTTGAACTCCTTGTAGGCGGTCTCGATAGCGGTGAGGTTGATCTCGCCATTTCCCTGGCCCGCGTGGGAATCGCCACTCCACAGCAGCGCGCCCGGCACATGCACGGGAACATAGAGCGTTGAGCCGGCAACGAGGTCTCGGATATCCATGTTGCCGGCGTATTCACCGGGCGGCACGCTCGAATAGCGGCCAGGCTCCCTGCGCGCGACGCCGAGTATGCCCGGGGCGGGCCGGACCGGCAGAACGATACCGGGCAGGAACTCAGTCGTCATGTTATCGAGATCGAGATACATGTATTTGACTTGCCCGTCCTGAAAGACGGTCGGGAACTGGCCGAACATGCCCGGGACGTTGAAGTTTGCCGCGTAAGCGCGCGGAATGATTTTATTGAGCCTGACCTTGAGCACGTCGCCCGGCTGCGCTTCTTCTATGTAGATTGGACCAGTCAACGTGTGCGGCCCGCGCCCGGGAAAATCGGTACGCAATTTCTTGATCTGTTCGATAGTTGCGCCCGGGACCACCTGGTTGTGGCTGTGCATCATCGTTTCCAGCACAATGGTGTCGCCGGAATGAACGCGTAACACCGGCGGCTGGGAGTTATCGAACCAGCCCCATTGCGTGGTTTCGAGCGTGGCCGGTAGCACATGTATTTTCTTGCCGCCCGGCAGCTCCAACACGCGAAGTGCTGGATCAGCGGGCCCAGGGGCGGGGTAGCCGGGCGTGGTGATCGTCGCGGTTGGCGGAAGTCCCGAGCCCGTCGCAGCGGCCGGAGCTGGAGCCAGAGCGGACGGCGCTGAGGCCGAAGGGGCTGGCGCCGGAGCAGGAGCGGCTGGCGCTGGGGTCGAAGCGGCCGGTGCCGGAGCAGCCGGCGCCTGCTCTTGCGACGGCGTTTGCGCGAGTGCTGACGCGCCGATGATCAACGCTCCGCAGGCGCCGGCTGCGATTTTGGATGTTCAATTTACGGAAGGCATACGAGATTCCCCTTCCCTTACGCTCAGGTTTGAAGTCTTAGTCATTTCTTCCAGTTCACGCTCTTTTCGGCAGCGCCGCCCCTGCGTTCTGTTGTTCTCTAGGACAAACGATAGCAACTTCCACGCCACGCGAACAGCCGGCGCAATGTTCGTGGGCCAGATCCGCAAAACGGAGATAGCCGAGCGGAAGCCGAACTTGGAAAAACAAGCAGGCAGCTATTGGCAGGCTGCAGCCGCGACGACAGCGAAGACCGCCGTTCGTAGAAATCGCCCGCGAGTATTTTGATCAGTTCCTGGCGTGTATTGAAGAGATCGAACGACGACATGAGCGCCGCGGCTGCGCTCAAGGGAAAGCGGCGAGCGTGAATGAGTTCAACCGTTCAAACGCACACGCGCAGCATTCTCGAAGTTTCAAGGGACCAGATCGCACGGGAACGCGATGCGCGTCGTAAGTGTCATGCCAAGCGTGAAATTTGGCCATTCGCGCCCGGACCCCACAAGATTTTCAGAATCCGCCCCATATCTTGGTTTTTCTCCATTTTGTGGCGTTGACCATGACGGCAGCCTTTGGGATAAATGTTGCCGGGAAGCGGGGGTATGGATGTCAGGAGAATCGGGCGTTGTTGCCGTTACCTGTCTGGCGCTTGAGGCCGGAATTGCGCGCGGTCCCGGCGTATCGGTAATTTGCAATCAAAGTTCCGGATTGCGCGCGGCGCTTAGCGCTGCGATCGGGCGCGGCGCTTCCGGAATTATTAGTTTTGGAATCGCCGGAGGGCTGGCGCCTGGTCTCGTGGCAGGCAATTGGGTTGTGGCATCGGGTGTGACGAGCGGCAAAGGTGTCTTCGCAACCGATCGGACATGGACGCAACGACTACTAGAAATCCTCCCACACGCCGTTCACGCCCACGTGGTTGGTGCGAACACCGTGATCCAAAGCCCGCGAGAAAAATTTCGGCTCTACGATGAAACCCGGGCGGCCGCCGTTGACATGGAATCGCACATTGCAGCGGAGATCGCGGCCGAGCATCGCATCCCGTTTGTTGCCTGCCGGGTGATTCTCGACGCCGCTCACAGAATCCTTCCACCCGCGGCGACCTTGGGGTTGCGTCTTGATGGCACGCCGAATTTGCCCGCCGTGTTCCACTCGGTCTGGCAAAATCCAGCTCAGCTGCCCGATCTGGTGCGGGTAGCACGTGATCACCACATCGCGCGGCGCGCTTTGCGATCAGGCCGCAAACAATTGGGCGTCGGCCTGGGTTTTCCTTATTACAACAGTATTGCATTCGACCGCGTTTTCGCGTGACAGCGGCGCCTCGTAGCGCCGGGTGCATCGCTGTCCAAGCGGGTTGACAGCGGCTCGACATCGCACCCCGACAGAACGGTTAGAATTGCTTAAAGGGACGAAATTTCCGGCTCATCGCACCGGCAATCCGCGTTCACCCACGAGTGAAAAGTCATTTACCTCCATCCCCCGGAACTAGAAGTCGAAGCTGCCGTTATTATGTTGGCGGCATGATGCTGCCTCGTGGGAGGGCGACAATGGCAGCAAGTTCGGCATCCGACGAGATGGAAAGCCGAGAGCGTATTGCGCGCACCAACGACAAAGGAGTCGTGGATCTGGCGGGCGACGCGTTGAAGGAAATCGCAATTTTGCTGCAGACTGAACTGCAGCTCTTGCGGGCGGAGATTTCCGAAAAACTCACGTTTACGGCGCTGTCAGCTGCGCTGATCGGAGCCGGCGCACTATTGCTGATGGCGACAATCGTGCTGTTGCTGGAAGCCGCCATCACTGGACTGGTTGCCTATGGGTTTTCCTGGCCTTTCGCAACTCTCGTCGTTGCCGCCGTCACTGTTCTCGTCGGCGCTGGCCTGATTTGGCTTGGCGTCAATCGCCTGAGTTTGACCCGGCTCGCTCCGTCCAAAACGCTCGACCAACTGCAGAAAGATTCAACTATTGCAAACATGAGGTGACTTATGGCTACGTCTGCGCAGTTGGAACGCAAAGCGGAACGAGCGCGCCAGCGGCTTTCCGATCGGATTGCGGATCTACGCTATCACGTCTCTCCGACGACTGTGGTGAGCGACCTGCTGGGAGGTGTAAATCCGCGTGCCTGGGGAGATGACGTTCTGCCGATCCTCGCTAAGCAGGCTCGCAACAATCCAGTCGCCTCCCTTCTCATCGCCGCCGGGGTCGGATGGCTGATATTTTCAGAGGTTTGCGGGCTCCTGTCCAAGAGCTTGGGCCTGGCGGCAACCCGGCGCACAACGACCCGCGAGCGAAAAAAGAGGCGCGCGGCACGCAACGGCAGGGGAGCGGCCGCAGCCCGTAGTAAATAAGTGTCGACGGCCAGCGGCCACTTACAGGCGAATGGCCTGGAGATTGGCGCCATCATTTGCGCGTTTCATGCCGGAATCGCCGATCGCCGAGCGACGACAACCCAATAATCGCTCCGATCAGAAGGAAAATCATGATGAGCTTGGAGTTTTCAGTGATGAAACCAATCATTGGATCCACTCTTACGTTACGCGGAAAACCCCTTTACTTTTTGTGTCGCTCGACGTCGGTAAGGAAAATATCGGTTCGCGCGCTGGGCGAATGTGAGCTGCGTCACACAGAATTGCGACCTTTTCATCCAAGTTAAAAGGGTGAAGGCGTTTCCTCCCTTTCACCCCCGCCGGATTTTTGGCGGGGTTTTTTGTTCCCCTGGTGAATGGTTGAGGCCGGTTTATTTGGAGAAAATTGAAGCACTCAGGTGATATCCGGCTGTGAAGAACGCTGTGCGGCAGGCCGACAATGTATCACGACGATGCGCTTGGAAATCGGCATAGTGACGATTTCGAAGGAAACGATGCGGGACCGTGGGAGAAGAACGAGCTGGGGCTTGAGCTGAGCCGCATCCATCGCACACGCCGTTTCAGTGGAACGCAAGGTCACATGCGAGGTTTCCAGCGAGCCGGCCCTGGCTGCCGCTTGATCCGGCAGACTCGCTAGGCGGTAGAGGGCGGGGCAATTGGTGTCGTTACTCCCTTAGCCGCTCCGAGAACAGTACCATGGTCTTGCGATAGACCTCGGATCTGTTCCACTCGCGCATCACCTGGAAATTCGCCGTGCCCTCGTCGAACGGCGCGCCGGCGCGCCAGCCGTTGACCTTCAGAAGATTGGCGGTGGAGGCGAGCACATCCGCCACGCTGTGCCGCAGATCGACATGGCCATTGCCGTCGTAGTCCACGCCGTACTTGATGTAGGAGGACGGTAGAAACTGCGTCTGTCCAATTTCGCCGGCATAAGCACCAATGAGGTCGCGCAACGGTAGATCGCCGCGCTGGACAATTTTCAGCGCTGCAATCAGCTCGTTCTGGAATAGCTCCGAGCGGCGGCAATCATGTGCCAGTGTCGCAATCGTGCGGATCACCGGTAGCTTGCCCATGTCGCCGGTGCCATTGTCACTTTCAAGCGTCCAAATCGCCATCAGCAGCGTCGGCGGCACACCGAATTGCCGCTCGATGCGCGAAAGCAGCGCGGCGTGAGTTTGCATCAGCCGCTTTGCGCGGCTGATGCGCGGCGGAATAACGCGGGTGCGGGCGTATTCCTCGAAGCTCTTGCGGAAAGTGCCGCGCTGGCGGCGATCGAAGGCGAGCACGGCCGGATCCAGCGTCACACCTGCAAAGGCCTGGTCGATGACGCTGCGTGAAACACCGGCCGCGGCAGCTTCGCGCCTCATGGAAGCTAGGAAGGTCTGGAAATCGCCGCCGCATTGGGCAGCATTTGCGTTGGCAGCGAGGAGCACGGATAGAGCTAGAGCGAAATACCTGACCATGAAACAGACCTGAATTGCCCTCGATCATTACACTGTCATAGGCGGGCTTGTCCCGACCAGCCCGAGGGCATAGCCATGCCCTTCTAAGCGAGATCGCCGGCACAAGGCCGGCGATTGCATAGGCCTCGCACACGTACCGCTTTCTTGCGCCTTAACATGCGGACTAGACTTGCATCGTCACGAGAGGGAGCGACCAAATGCCCAAAGCCTATTGGATCACCGCCTAGCTAGAGTAAGCTAGGGGAGACCGGCTTTAAGTCGTTATGACCGTGCTTGTCCCGCCCATCCCGCCTTGCCTCCCTTAAACGAATCGCCGGGACAAGCCCGGCGATGACTTCTGAGTGTTTGGTATCGGAGGTTAGTTATCCAAGAAGCTCCTTAGCTTCCTGCTCCGGCTGGGATGCTTTAGCTTCCGCAGCGCCTTCGCCTCTATCTGACGGATACGCTCGCGGGTGACCGAGAACTGCTGGCCTACTTCTTCCAAAGTGTGGTCGGTGTTCATGCCGATGCCGAAGCGCATGCGCAGCACGCGCTCCTCGCGTGGCGTCAGCGAGGCGAGCACGCGTGTCGTGGTCTCGCGCAGGTTCGACTGGATCGCAGCATCGATCGGCAGGATCGCGTTCTTGTCCTCGATGAAATCGCCGAGATGCGAATCTTCTTCGTCGCCGATAGGTGTCTCCAGCGAGAGCGGCTCCTTGGCAATTTTCAGGACCTTCCTCACCTTCTCGAGCGGCATACCGAGCTTCTCGGCAAGCTCCTCGGGAGTCGGCTCGCGACCAATTTCGTTGAGCATCTGCCGCGAGGTGCGCACGATCTTGTTGATTGTCTCAATCATGTGCACTGGGATACGGATGGTGCGCGCCTGATCGGCTATCGAACGTGTGATCGCCTGCCTTATCCACCAGGTCGCGTAGGTCGAGAACTTGTAGCCGCGGCGGTATTCGAATTTGTCGACCGCCTTCATGAGACCGATGTTGCCTTCTTGGATCAGATCGAGAAACTGCAGGCCGCGGTTGGTGTATTTCTTGGCGATCGAGATGACGAGGCGCAGGTTTGCTTCGACCATCTCCTTCTTGGCCTGGCGCGCCTCGCGCTCGCCCTTCTGCACCATATGTACGATCTTGCGGAATTCGGAAATCTCGACGCCGGTCTGTGCAGCGAGGTCGTGCACCAGCGAGCGGATCTCTCTGATACGATCCTTCTCCTTGGCGACGAAATTTTTCCAGCCCCTGGCGGACAATTTGGACACGCGGTTGAGCCAGCGCGGGTCGAGCTCGCCGCCCATGTATTGCTTGAGGAAGTCCTCGCGGATCACGCCGTAGCTTTCGGCGAGCCGCATTAGCCGGCCTTCATTGGAGACGAGGCGTTTGTTGATGTCGTAGAGCTGCTCGACGAGTGAATCGATGCGCGCCTGATTAAGCCGCAGCGACTTCACCTCGGAGATGATCTCTTCCTTCAGCTTCTTGTATTTGCGCTCCTGCGCCGGCGAAAGCGATGAGTTCTTCAGGCGGAATTCGATGTCTTGCTCCTGCAGGCGGCGCAACCGCTTGAACGAATCCGCGATCGTGTCGAAGGTCTCCACTACCTTCGGCTTCAGCTCGGCCTCAATGGCGGCGAGTGAAAGCGAATTCTCCATATCGTCTTCGTCGTAATCGCTCTCGGCCGCGGCCTCGCCCGGATCCTTCTCTTCACCCTCCTCGCCATCACCACCGGTCTTGAATGGCGTGGCGGTGGGCGGCGCTGCGGGCGGCGCTGGCGTCTGCACGACCTGCAGGTGCGGGGCTCCCGGAACGGGCGTGCCAACGGCAGGAATGATCGGCTTACCGTCAGGCCCCATCATCGGCGGCTGCATCTGCTTGGCGTCGGGACCGGCATAGGTTGCTTCAAGATCGATGATGTCGCGGAGGAAGACCTTGCCCTCGTTGAGCTCGTCGCGCCAGATGATAATGGCCTGGAAGGTGAGCGGGCTCTCGCACAGGCCTGCGATCATCGCTTCTCGGCCAGCCTCGATTCGCTTCGCGATGGCGATTTCGCCCTCGCGCGACAGCAGCTCGACCGAACCCATCTCGCGCAGATACATGCGCACAGGATCGTCGGTGCGCTCGGACGGCTCTTTCTTTTCTGTTGTGGCCAGCGACTTCGACTTGGCTTCGACGACTTCTGTGCCGGTGTCGTCATCGTCCTCATCGGCCTCCTCGGAGGCCTTTTCGCCGTCTTCGCTGTCGGCATCTTCTGTCTCGACGACGTTGATGCCCATCTCGTTAAGCATCGCGTAGACATCCTCGATCTGGTCGGACGACACCTCGCCGGATGGCATTACTTCGTTGATCTGGTCGATGGTGACGTAGCCACGCTTCTTGGCGGCCTTAATCATCTTCTTGACGCCGGCGTCGGAGAGATCGAGAAGCGGCAGCGGGGTATCAGGCGCGCCTTCTTCCTTCTCCGGGGCTTCTTCTTTTTCTTTGGCCTGCGTCACCTTGGTCTTACTTGCCATTCCGCCTCTCCTGGACCGTGCTGGCCCTGTCACCACCGGCACGTCACCCATTGGCGCACGGCCAAAAAGGGCCGCCCCGGAGAGGCGCCGCCCCCGAATCAGGTGATCCAGTGTCCTCGGAACCCGCTTAAGCTCCGATTAACCTAAAAGAATACCGCTGGAATCGATCTTTATTCCAGGCGGCCCTCGTACTTCCCGGCCGCCAAGTCTTTCCTCGCGCATGACCTTGTCTGAAATCATACGCGCGGCGGCGAACGTCATAAGCTACGAACGCCTCGACCGGAAGAGGCTCCAAAGCCCTCAATCAGGGCCTCGGTGCCCTCCATCCGTGACATGCGGGCTTTGACGTCGCGCAACCGCAAATAATTGGCTTCGCTCCCATCTTGGCCTAGTGCCTGCTCGGCGTCCTTAAGCTCCTTAGTTAGTGAATGCCACTGCCGATGCAAGGCGACAAGCTGTGACCAGGTGACAAGAACATCGTCCGGTGCAGCCTCCGGCCGCGCCCCCCAGACCGAAGGGGTAGTGATCGACAAGGCGATTCGCTCCATTACATCAAGCAGGTTGCGGGCGGAGAGTAGCGCTCTCACCGCCTCGGCATCGAGGGCCGCGGAATGGGCCGCAATATCGATCAACGCTCCCTTGAGCCGCTCGGCATCGGCGTGGCGGAACTCGAGCGAGACGAGCTCCTCAAGATGGTCATGCAGCAGCCACGGATGGTTTAACGCGGCTTGAAGGATCAGCGCTTCGCGCCGCGGTACCGCCGTGCGATGGCCGCGATGCACTGGGCTTGATGCCAACTGCTGGCTTACGACGACATAGGGCATCGCCCTGCCTGCGGTTCGCGACACCGCCGGCCGCTGCCAATCTGTATTGCGCCGCTCACGCCAGTTTCCGCCGGCACGCGACCCACGTCGCGGCAGTTGGGTGGGCGCAAAGAAATTGGACAGCCGCGTGGTGAAATCCTGCCGATAGTATTTTCGCACCGCGTCGTCGCTGATTGACGCCGTGACCCCGTAGACGCGTGCCTCGAGGGCCGCGCGACGCTCCGGTGTATCGAACGAACGCCCTTCGGTCTCGCGCGCCCACAACATATCGGCAAGCGGCCGCGCCGCGCCGATGACTTCGCTCACGGCCTCGCGTCCGCCTGTGCGCACTAGGTCGTCCGGATCCTGCCCTTGTGGAAGAAGCGCAAACTTCAGGCTCTTGCCCGGTTTCAAGCGCGGCATTGCGAGATCGACCGCGCGATAGGCTGCGCGCAGGCCTGCGCTATCGCCGTCGAAACAGAGCATCGGCTCGTCCGCCATTTTCCAGAGAAGCCCGAGTTGATCTTCAGTTAGTGCGGTGCCGAGCGGAGCCACCGCCCCGCCGAAGCCCGCCGTCACCATCGCGATCACATCGATATAACCTTCGACCGCAATCACCAGCGCGCCGTCGTGTGCCACTCGGCGTGCGGCGGCGATATTGTAGAGCGTCGCGCCCTTGTGGAAGAGCGGTGTCTCAGGCGAGTTGAGATATTTGGCTTGTGCATCCTTCTCAAGCGCGCGGCCACCAAATGCGATCACGCGGCCGCGCAGATCGGTGATCGGAAACATCACGCGGTCGCGGAAACGGTCAAACGAGACCGGAATGTCGTCGCCGAAAATCAGCAAACCCGCCTCGATCATATCCTCAGGGGGAATGCCGTGCGTGCCGAGGTGTTCTTTGAGCGCGTAGCGCTCGCCCGGTGCGTAGCCGAGCCTGAACTTCAGTTGTGCCGCCGAATCGAGACCGCGGTCCGCGAGATAGCCGCGCGCCTTCGCACCGGTGCGTGACGCCAACGTGTCCTGAAAAAATTTCGCCGCAAGCTCCATGAGACCATACAGCGTCTTGCGCCTCGCACCGCGCACCCCATCCTCGCGCAAGATTTTCGGCAGCGGCATGCCAGCCATCTGAGCGAGCCGCTCCACGGCTTCCGGAAAGCTGATCCCTTCGCTTTCCATCACGAAGTCGAAGATGCTGCCATTTTTGCCCGAGGAAAAATCAAACCAGGCCTGCTTCTGGTCGTTCACGAAGAACGACGGTGTCTTCTCCTTGTTGAAGGGCGACAGGCCCTTGAACTCGCGACCGGCGCGCACGAGCTTGACGCGCCTGCCCACAACTTCTGAAACAGGAAGCCGGGCTTTCAGCTCGTCGAGAAACTGGGGGGTGAAGCGCATGGGTTGATGGCCGAATCGGTGGCTACCGTTGACTCTTCCCCATATCGGCTATTTGGGGCGTGTCCAGGGACAATTTGTCCCCACTAGTCACAGGAGCACCGCGTAGGCTGTTGCCCATCGGTGACCGGAAAAGGGACGGACTAATCCGTGTTTTAGCTGGTATAAAAAGCCAGAGCCGAACAACGCCGCGCAGGGAGGGAAGTCATGACAAGTTTCGCCACGGCCATGCTCGCCTCGCTGCTCGGCCTCGCGACTGCCGGGCTTCTCGTCACAAACGCAGCGGCCGTGCATGTTGCGCTCAATTACTTCGACACCTACACCATCGACAAGCTTGAAAAATCGATCACCGTGATGATCGAGGCAATCAGCTATCCGAATTTCGGGGGCCAGACGCAGAAACGGATATTGTCGATCAGCGGCGACGAGCTGCAGGTGATCAATGCCGCGCCGTCGGGTGACGGCGGTGTCGCCACGCAGATTTGGAAACGCGCTCAGTGAATTCGAAGACTTTCGTCCTCGTGCACGGCGCGTGGCACGGAGGCTGGGCCTGGCGACGTGTCGCCGATCGGTTGAGAGCTTGCGGACATATCGTGTTCACGCCAACGCTCACCGGCCTTGGCGAGCGGGCGCACCTGCTTCACCCTGGCATCAATGCCTCGTTGCACGTCGCCGACGTGCTCGGCGTGATCAGCTTCGAGCGGCTCGAGGACTTCGTCCTGACAGGTCATTCTTACGGCGGCTGCGTTGTGTCTGGCGTGGCCGAAGCGATGCCAAATGCGATCAGTTCGATCGTCTTTCTCGATGCTTTCATTCCTGACAATGGAGACGCCACGATGGACCTGGTGCAGCCGGCCGTGCAGGAGGTGATCCGCGCGGCGCTAGCACGCGGTGAAACCACAGTATCGGTGCGTGACGCGGCGGCGTTCAAAGTCAACGAGAAGGACCGCGCCTGGGTCGACGCATTGGCCACACCGCAGCCGATCGGCACCATGACCGAAAAGCTCACGCTTACGGGCGCGCGCGAGCGAGTTCCGAAGAAGACCTACGGCATCGGGATATCCGAACGTTTCCTTCGACAATGCCTACGCCCGCGTGAAGGCCGACCCAACCTGGTGGACTTATGAGATGCTATGCGGGCATGACGTGATGATCGACGAGCCCGCCCGTCTGACGGAGATTCTGCTCGAGGTGGCATGACCCGTAACCGGGGCGCAGGCTTAGCGCTAATTGCGCCTGACCCTTACTAAGAGGGATGCCCCGCACGAGACCGGTCATCATATTCCGGCGCGAATTTGCGAAATCACGTTGCCCACAGGCCGAGCAGACCGATCGGCGTCGACCCGCCGAGAACGGCATTTGTCGCCTCGCCACCGCCTTTGAATGGCACGCGCACCCAGGCGGCCCCTTTCTCCTGCTTGAGGCTTTCCATGTAGACAACACAAGGAATCGAGGCGGTGAGATAGGACAGCGTGCCCGGCTGCTCTCGCGATGCTGCAACCAGGTCATCGACTGTCCTAGCCTTGAGATCGGAATTGATCACCAGCACCTGAATCAGATGGAACAGGTTGATGATTGGCGAAAGCTTGTCCGGATCCAACGACAGGTTCTGGAGAAGGTACTGGTTGTATATCATCGGATCAGCATTGATAATGCAGATCGTGTAGCCATCCGGCTGCGCATCCTGACATGTTCGCGCGGCGAAATTGACCGCTCCGCCGGGTCGATTGTCGATAATGAGGGGCTAGCCGAGACTTTTGTGCAGTTCCTCGCCCAGCACGCGCATGAAGATGTCTTTGATGCCGCCGGCGCTCGAAGGGGTGAGCACGTGGCTCGGATTGTCGTCGCCGAAGGCCGGCGTTGCAATTAGCGTGGCCCTCGCAATCGCCACCAGAAACCTCTTCATGCCGCCTCTCGGTATTTTTTCTTTATTGCAGTCTCGCCTTCACTAGTCCGCTCGCTTTGGCGATATCCATTCGCCCAGCATATTTGCCGCGCAAAATGCTGATGACCTTGCCCATGTCCTTCATACCGGCGGCACCAGTCTCTTTCACCGCCGCTTCGATCGCCGCCTTCATTTCGTCATCAGACATCTGCTTGGGCAGATAGCCGGAGATGATGGAAATCTCCTCCTGCTCCTGCTTGACCAGATCGGCGCGGCCGCCCTTCTGGTAAAGCTCGATCGATTCCTGCCGCTGCTTGATCATCTTCTGCAGGAGGCTGATCACCTCGGCATCGCCGAGCGGCGGCTTGCCGGCACCGCGCGCCTCAATATCGGCATTCTTGAGCGAGGAATTGATCATGCGTAGCGTGGATACCGCCCGGTCGTTTTTGGCCTTCATTGCCTCAGTCAGAGCCTTATTAATGTCGTCGCGCAGCACGGTTTCCTCATTGGTAATGGTGGCTGGTTTGTATAGACTTCGCAATGAAACCGCGAAAGTACGTCGCCGCTCTAGCCCTTTCGCTGGTTATATTTTTTTGGCGTATCTACCGACCCTATGTCAGATATCGGCGCGGTACCGATTGAGCTTTGATGAGTTCCTCCTCGCCATCCGCGATACTGTGAAAAGCTATCCCTCTGCGGCACAAGCTCCGCTACCTCTACCTTCGAGGGCCTTATTCTTTTCGCTTTCATGGGCCGCCTGGGTGTATTGCAGCTAGCAAATACTGGCATGGCTTTGACGGGCGGGGATTGCATCGTTATGTACCCCTTTAATGAGCCCGACCACAAAAGACGGCTGGTCCGAACCGACCCTGACCGCGCTGTTGGTATTGGCCGACGGAACCGTTCTTGAAGGCTTCGGGCTTGGTGCGACTGGTCATGCGGTCGGCGAAGTCTGCTTCAACACCGCGATGACGGGCTACGAGGAGATCCTCACCGACCCCTCTTATGCCGGGCAGATCATCACCTTCACGTTCCCGCATGTCGGCAATGTCGGCACCAACGAGGAAGACATCGAAAGTGTGAACATGGCGTCGCGGCCTGGCGCCTGCGGCGTTATATTGCACAGCGTAATCACCGCGCCGTCGAACTATCGGGCGACCAAACATCTCAACGAATGGTTGAAAGCGCGTGGCATCATTGGCCTTGCCGGGATCGACACGCGCGCATTGACCGCATTAATCCGCGTCAATGGCATGCCCAATGCGGTGATCGCGCATGACCCCAAGGGCAAATTCAATCTTGTGGCCCTCAAGAAAGAGGCGAAGGAGTGGCCGGGTCTGGT
>Ga0126375_10000163_pt1 | contig 15185 bp, 18 predicted proteins | sample PanSoiMetPlot_14_FD_109577 | JGI IMG/M metagenome (GOLD analysis project Ga0126375, IMG submission 109577) | Tropical forest soil microbial communities from Panama - MetaG Plot_14 | ecosystem: Environmental > Terrestrial > Soil > Tropical forest | place: Panama | collected 2016-02-17 | reverse complement strand
GGCTTTTCCAGCATTCCGAGCGCACAGCGCAGCGCTGCCGAGACTGCTTTGCGCTCATGAGCGATCACCCAGTCATCGGTTCTGTTGAGGTCCGTCCCATCAATGCACGCAAAGGCCAACAGCGATGTTTGCGCCCCATGCGAACGCGTGCAACTGATAGAAATCAGTGCTGAAAACCTTGCCGCATCGCCACGACGGAGACTTTGATGAAGACATACAGAATCGCCGCCATTCCCGGCGACGGAATCGGCACGGAAGTGGTATCCGCCGGGATCGAAGTGCTGTACGCGCTGGCCAAGCGCGGGGGCAATTTCCAATTCGACGTCGACCATTTCGACTGGGGCGGCGAGTACTACAAGAAACACGGCCGCATGATGCCAGAGAACGGCCGCAGCCTGATCCGGGGTCATGATGCGATCCTATTCGGCTCCGCCGGCCATCCGGACATCCCCGACCACATCACGTTATGGGGCTTGCGGCTTGCGATCTGCCAACCGTTCGATCAATACGCCAATGTCCGCCCGACACGGGTGCTTCCCGGCATAACCAGCCCGCTCCGCAGCGTGAAAGATAAAGAATTGGACTGGGTGATCGTTCGCGAAAATTCCGAGGGCGAGTACGCGGGCGTCGGCGGGCGCGTCCATCAAGGTTCGCCGTTGGAGGCGGCAACCGACGTTGCGATGTTCACCCGCGCCGGCGTCGAACGCATCATGCGCTTCGCCTTTCGGCTTGCGCAATCGCGGCCGCGAAAGCTCCTTACCGTCGTCACCAAGTCAAACGCGCAACGCCACGCCATGGTGATGTGGGATGAGATTGCGGCCGAGATCGCTTCCGAGTTCAAGGATGTGGCCTGGGATAAAATGCTGGTCGATGCCATGACTATGCGCATGGTCATGCGGCCGCAGACGATCGACACTGTTGTGGCAACGAACCTGCACGCAGACATTTTATCCGATCTCGCCGCCGCACTGGCCGGGTCGCTCGGCATCGCGCCGACCGCCAATCTCAATCCCGAACGCAAGTTTCCCTCGATGTTCGAACCGATCCACGGTTCGGCTTTCGACATCATGGGCAGGGGTATTGCCAACCCGATCGGCACGTTCTGGTCGGCGGTGATGATGCTCGAGCACCTGGGCGAAAAACCTGCGGGCGATCGGCTGATGCGGGCGATCGAGCGCGTAACCGCCGACAGCCGCTTCCACACTCCCGACCTCGGCGGCAAAGCCAAAACCGCGGAGGTGACCGCGGCCGTGATCGACACTATCCACGGCGCCAATGATTGACCGGCAAGGCCACCATCACGCGCCGGCGGCAGCACGGGAGACGGCAACGGTAACAAGCGTCAGCGGACGCCGGCACTCATCCGTCGCGAATCACAAATATTGCTCGATCGGGTCGTCACCGACCGTCACGTAAACCAGCGCCCCGTCCTGAAGCCGCTTGACGAGCTGGTTGTTCTCGACCGGATCGACCGTAATACAGCCATTGCTTCTGCCCAGCATGCCATTGTTTTTCGCGCGATAACCAGCGGTGGTGTACCAGTTCGGGTGCAGGATCCATTTAAATGGCGGCGTATGGTTGATGTAACTGTTGTAGGAAGTGACGCCCTCGAGTACGACAACGATCATGTTTGGATAAACGGTGCCGTCATATCGGTCCACGATCGTTTTGTAATGATCCATGACTTCGGAATGCGCGGTTTTCAGCGGACCCAGCGGCACCATGTCCAAGTCTTTTTGGAAGCCTTTGAATTTGACCGCCCTTGCGTTTGGTCCGTTGGCTCTTCCATGCGCCGCGTAATGCGCGGTGGCCTCGCCCGATTTGAAATCCAAAACATAGAACCTTTTGTTAGCCGATGGCTGCGAGATATCGAAGACCGCAAGCGCGTCCTTCTTTGAAAAGATCGGCTGGCGCGAGATCGTAATGGCACGCGCAACCGCGGCCATCGGGGCGCCGAGAGCTTGCGTCTGCTGCAGAACCGGATCGAGTCCGTTCGCGGAATTGTCAGGCTTGGCGACGGTCGATCCGGATCCCGGCATCGCCGGCTGTTGCGCACGCGCGAGGAGCGGCGACCCGGTTGCCGCTGCACTGCCGAGCAGCGTGATAAACCGCCGGCGCGTCGATTGATCGTATCGCATCCGTTGCCCCCAGCCGGGACCGGCGCGCAGAATATCGGTTTCGCACCGATCCGTCAGCGCCATTGCGAGACGCGATATCGGACCATTGCGGCAAAAAAATAGGATCGATGGATATCAGGAATGAATATCAATAATGTTGCGTCTCAATAGGCGTTTCTCTGAATCGCACTCATCAGCGTCTCAAGTTTGTGCTTTTTGCAATAGCTTTCAACTGCCTTCCGGTTTCGCTCGAAACGGGCCAAATCCACTTTGCTCTGATCTTTTGCAGCGTTGAAGTAACCGCTCATCCATGCCGCCAGCACGTCCTGGGTGTCGCGATCCTTGCCCATATATTGACCGCAGGTGACCACCGACAGATCGACAATGACCTGAGCCCGCGCGGGAATGGCCGGCGCCGCGAGCAATACAACGCACGCCGCGACTGTCGGCAAATAAAGCATTTTGGATATCGGCATGGCACTCACTGATTTTGCTTCGCGGTTGCCCATTTGAGCCCCGTCATGACGGTCTCGGTGGGATAAGATGTGCACCACTGCTTCATATTGGCGATATTTCGCGCATAGGCGCCGAGATCCACCCAGGCGTAACCCAATTTCTGGTTGAAGTATCCGCTCATCCACGCCGAGAATATGCGAGCCTGTTTTGGCGACATCGCCAGATAATCCGCGCAAGTGACTTTGGCCGTGTCGATCATCACTTGCGCCCCGGCCGCGGATGGTAGGACAGCTGCGACGCCAGCCAGACATAGAGCCAGAATGAGCGATTTGTGCTGCATGACAGAAACTCCCCAGCGATCCCCAATCTATAGCGGCATGTGGCCGCGCAGATTTGATGTATGTCAAATAACCTGAAGGAGCGCGGCTGCGCGAACCGCGCGCCGAAACCGCCTGCGAGCGCCTCCAAAAGACCAACCGGTTCATCCTTCGTGGTAATTCGTGTATGTTGACCGTTGCTCCGCCGCTGCCGGCTTCACCGGCAGACATCCCTTCGACTTCAGCGCATCGGCAACTTCATGAAACTATCCCGCCGCAAATTCCTGCATGCCGCAGCCGGAACCGCTGCTGCTCCTGCCGTCGCACGGCTGGCTTCGGCCCGATTATCCGACGCATCGCCATGAGACGATCTCTTTCGCTCATCTTCGATCCGGAACTTTTGAGTTTGACCGTGGCGCCTGCCGCTATGCCAACCAGCGCTTCGTCGTCCATGAGGTTTCCAATCCTGCGATCGAAATCTTTATCGACCAGTGGCGGAATTTTGAAACAACTTTGATGAAGCGCTGTAACTGCGTCCCTGCCCCGTTCGCGAAAACCAGGGCAGGCAACTTGACCATTTTTACGACTCGTCGTTTTGAATCACTTCGCCTGCAGCTCGCTCAAATAATCGACGATGGAGAGGATGCGTGCCCGCACCGCTTCCTCAGAACCGCAGGGAAGATCGAGAAGCGAATCGAGTTCGTTCTCGCGCCCTTTCATCGCCGACACGACTCTTTTCGGAATCTTGCGGTGGTGCTTGCCGGGCGGTGGAGGCGCCGGAACCACTGCAGGCTGGTGCCGGCACCCCCAAATCGGCATTTCGGCGCCGCGGTGCTTTGCGCCCGGTTTCCTTCCGTCTATCATTTGATAAACGGCGGTAGAATCGAAGCTCCCGTGATTGCGCTTGGCCAGCAAGGTCAGATCGGTCGGTTTGGTTTTGAGCTTGGCGCTCAGGGGACCGCCGCCCTTGCCATCGGCGCCGTGACATCCGGCGCAATTTTCGATGTATTGTGGCCGTCTTTGATCCAAATCAAGTGAACGGCGCCCGTCATGCGCTTAATCGCCTGCGATGAGCGCTGACAACGATCAAAAACTCGAGTCCGGCCCCCGCCGGATCTCGTAGCCATGATCGAAGCTTTGGATCGCAAGATTCACGACTATCTTTTGCACCAGCATTTGTCGCTCTGGCACCCGATCTCAACGGCGCCCGCTAACCATGACCTCGAACTAATAGTGCTGGACGGCGCGTCGTCGGTCGTACTTCCATTTCCCTGTCAGCGAACGAATACCGCCGCGTGGTTCAATACCGATTTACGAACCATTATTCATATCCAGCCGACGAAATGGCGTCCGTGGCAAAAAACAAAAACGCCGAAGCCCGAAAAAGGCGCCGGCTCTGTTTACACCAAGCGAATTGAGCAGCGGTGGAGCGATACATGAATGACACCGCAGCAAAAGCATCAATTGGTAAAAGGGCAGCGCACGAACTAAAGGAATTCCTGATTATCGCCGCATATTTTTATGTCTGCTTCACCGCCCTCGCCTATCTAAAAGCTGCGATCCTCGAGGCGGAGGGCGTCGTCTTTGCCCCATTCGGTTTTGCCGCGGTCAAGGCTTTGATTTGCGCCAAATTCCTGAGCATAGGATATGTGTTTCATCTCGGCGAGCGATCATTCGTGTTCCTTGCTTTGCTGATCGTGCTGACCGTGCTGGAGGAGCTGATCGTCGGTTATTTGCACCATCGCGCGTTCGCCGATTCCATCGCCGAGATTGGCGGCGGCACGCTACACCAGGCGATCGCGACGTCGATCATCCTGTTGCTGATCTTGATTCCTTTCTTTGCCTTTCGCTCGCTTGCCGAGGTTGTCGGCGCACGCGTGCTGTTTCGTCTTTTCTTCGAGCCGCGCCGAAAGCTTGACGTGGCGCCGGCGAAAGCACACCGCGAAGGAGCTTAACATCATGCGAACTGCAGGGCTGATCATCCTTTCAGGCCTGGTTGTACAAGCGGCTCATGCCGACGAAATCCGTCACCTTACCTTTCCAAACGTCATGCTGGGCACCTGGGCCGAAACGGCCGAACAATGCGCCGCGAAGGACAAATCCAACATTGTGATCGAGCCGGCCAAATATGGCGACGGCGGCGGCAGCTGCGCGGTACGCTGGATCGTGCAGACGTCGGGATCGCGCGGCATCAATTACGCAGTCCATGCGCTTTGCACGAGCGCATCGCTGCCGGAGAAGACTCAAATAGTCAATATCGTGGTGCGACCGCTGGGCGACGATCGCGCGGCAATGGGCCGATCGTTCGAAGATTTAAAGAACTACATGCGCTGTCCATAACAACGGCAAAAGCCATGGGCCCTTTGGCTCTGTCGGGGATCATATTCGCGTTGACGCTGGGCGGGATTTTGCTCGGCACTTTGCTGCGCCGGACCTTGCCGAAACACCACCTCAGCGAGGATGCTCAAAACACCGTGAGGCTGGGCGTCGGGCTGATGCAACAATAGCCGCGCTGGTCCTCGGCCTGCTCATCGCAGCAGCAAAGGGTTCGTTCGACACCCAGAACACGCAGGTCAAGCAGATCACCGCCGATTTAATTCTGCTCGACAAAAGTCTCGCGCAGTATGGCCCGGAAGCTCGGCCCATCCGTGAACAAATGCGCAGCTCGGTCGGTCCATTTGCCGACCGGCTCTGGCACGGGAAGAAGACCGGCATAAGCGGGCTGTTTGAAACCAACGCCGAGGCGGAACAGGTTTACTTGGCAATCCAAAAACTGTTCGCCGCAAGACGATTTGCAGCGCGCGCTGCAATCGCGAGCCGCGCAGCTGAGCAATGACCTTGCGCAAACCCGCCTTTTGCTATTCGTCGAATCCGACAGCCTTGTTCCAGCGCCATTTCTGGCAATTCTCGCGTTTTGGCTCGTAATCATATTTGCGAGCTTTAGCCTGTTCTCGCCTTTAAATGTGACGGTGTTCACCTGCCTGTCGCTGTTTGCGCTGTCGGCCGCATGCGCGATTTTCCTGATATTGGAATTGAGCCAGCCATTCACCGGATTGCTGACGATATCGAGCGCGCCGCTGCGAAACGCCCTCGGATCGTTGCGAAAGCGAGCGACAACGCGCGCTCGTCCGTGCGTGGGAACTCCGCCGCGCGCTTTGGCCGCAAGCATAGGGAATATCGGCACGCCGATTTGGTTATTATGCAGTGCGCAGCGCGGCGGCGGCAGAGCTAAGGATTGCGAAATGTCGGAAGTGACGAGGCGTAACCTTTTCGGCACCGCCGCGGCGGCGACGCTCGCCGCCTCGTCGACCGCGCGCGCAGAAGCACCGCCCGCCAACACTGTGGCCCCCGGGGTCTACCGCTACAAGGTCGGCTCCTATGAGCTCACCGCGCTTTATGACGGCATCTGGTATCGCCCGATCAACGACGAGTTCATCCGCAACGCCCCGTTTGCAGAGGTCGAGCAGGCGCTCGATGCCGCGTTCATGCCGCACGACAAGCTGGCGACGCCATTCACCACACTGATCGTCAATACCGGCAAGAAACTCGTGCTGATCGATACCGGCACCGGCGGGCAAATCGCCCCGTCGGCCGGCGCGCTGCGCACTAATCTGGCCGCCGCCGGCATTGATCCCAAAGCCGTCGACCAGATCGTGATCTCGCATTTCCATCCCGACCACATCAACGGCATCAAGGACAAGGATAATGCCCTGATCTTTCCCAATGCCGAACTCATGGTCCCGGCGCCGGAATGGGCTTATTGGATAGACGACGGCAATCTCAATGCCGCGCCTACGGATCTTAAAGTCGTGTTTCTCAATCAGCGGCGGATATTCGCCGACATCGCCAAACAGGTGACGCAATTTGAGCCTGGCAAGGAGGTCGCCCCGGGCATCGTCACAATCCCGGCGGCGGGGCACACGCCCGGCCACACTGTCTTTGCCATTCATTCCGGCGACCAATCACTGTTGGTCTTGAGCGATACCGCCCAGCATCCGGCAGTGTTCGCGCGTCATCCAGATTGGCAAGCAAGCTTCGACATCGACGGCGCCGCCGCGGTCGCAACCCGCAAAAAACTTTTCGATCGCGCCGCCGCTGACCGCATGCTGGTCACCGGCTATCACTTCCCCTTCCCCGCCTGCGGCCATTTGATCAAAACCGCGACCGGCTATGAACATGTGCCGCTCGAGTGGCAGACGGCGCTATGAGAGCTGGAACCAGCCAAAACTTCAGTTTTGCCCGGACTACGCCTAAGCACCGCCCCAATTCCGAGTAACCTCGTAAGGGCATGCGCTGAGCGCACGCTGCGGGACGGGGACTGTCGTGCGGGCGAAAGCAACAGGGGCCGCAACGCTTGCGCTGTCGTTTCTGCTCTTAACCGCTGGAACGGCCCGTTCACAGGGGCCACAACCGGCGCCGGGCGAAACACGATCACCGCTGTCGGAACTAGCGCATGACCTCACTAACTGGCTGAGCCGCGCCACCCCCAGCAGCACGAATCACCGCCGCGTAGAATCTTCGCCGCCATTGCCGCGACCCCGGCCCGTAGCAGCGGCGCCTACACCCGTCGTGTCGAACGGAGCGGAGGCCGCGCCCGCGGCGATCTCACCGAAGAAGAGAGCCGTGGCGCCCGTTTTGATAAACGACTGATCAAGGGAAACCGATGAACTCCACTGATGAACTGCCTGAGAAAATAGAGGCGCCTGAGTCCACCAGTGCTCCGGCCGACCCCGCTCATAAATTTGACGAGCCCGCCTCCATCGAACATTTTGAGCGTGCCAGCGATCAGCGGCGGCCGGTGGAAGATTTACACAGTCTTCTTTTGCGGATCAGCCATCACCTCGACTACGAGACCTCGGAACGATCGACAATCTATTATCGTCTGTTAGCACTCGACGCTCAGGGCAAGAGAATAGAGAAGCAGACCAAAAGGCGCGTTTTGCGAAGGCTGGTTCGTTACTTGGTCGTGATCCTTCTTGGTGTCGCCGGCACCTTGGCTTGGCAGTCGTATGGCGAGGCGACCAAACAGATAGTCGCGGCAAGAGCGCCGGAACTCGGCTGGTCCCCGGAAACGAAACAGATGATCGCGAGCTGGATCCAAGAGCTTGGCTGGACGACGTCGCCGTCAGCCCCCAATACCTCTGCTGGACGACTGACTACGGCAGTCACGCCGAAGCCAATACCGGCTGCGCAGACTGCAGCGGAGGTGGTCGCACCGAAGGTGCCCGCCGCAGTGGATCCTGAGCAGGTACAGCAGATATTGCGCGGTCTCACAGCGCTGCAGCAAACCGTGGACCAGCTTGCGACCGCGCAGGACCATTTGGCGCGCCAGATTACATCGCTGCAGGCCGCCGACTCTGAAATCCTCAATCGGGTGCCGGCACCACCGCCGCTGCCGCCGCTACCGCCCGTCGCACCCGCGCGGAAGCCGACGCCAGCCTCGTCGGCGCGGGCACCCGCCGTGGCTCGCTAGTACTCACGAAGCCAAAAAAGGAGAGGCCGGCGGCTCAACCGGCCTCCCCTATCCCGCGATTTTTGTTTTGTTGAGCCGCTGCGGGACGACTACTCGTGAGCCAGATCTTTCCGGACGCTTGGTGGCGGGATCTTGCTGAAAAATCCGACTTGCGGGCCAGGCGGCGGTGCCGCTGGCGGCCGCAAGCCGGTGCGTACGACCCGGGCCTCGGTTCGCACCGCATCTGGTGCTAATTCCGGATCGCAGGCAATGCGATTACCCTGGGCATGATTTTTTCCGAAAAGAGGTACCCGCTTTTCGGGATCATGCCTTACGTGCGCCTGGGGCTCTTGGCCATGCCGGCTTGATTCGTCCTGGCCGGCTTGGCATGCCGCGCATGATGCACGACATGGCCCCTGGTCCGTACGACGTGATTACGCACATGATGGCGGTGCCGGGCGGTGTGCTTCACCGTCTTGCCCGGTTTGGCTGAATTAGCCGCCGGCGTAGACGGCGTGTGGGTCTGGATAGCCGGCGCGGCGCCGGTGGAAGTGCCAGAGGGCTGAGCGGCGATCGCCGAGCCGGCGATCAAGCTGGTCGCGAGCAGCGCGGCGGCGAATTTGGTCAACATTGTGTTCTCCTTTTTCGGCGCTTTGGGAGGTCACGCCGATTGTCACGGAGAACCTACTGCGCAGCTACTGAACGCGACCTGAAGTGGCGCAGCATTTAGCGTTCACCTACGTGAAATTCTCGTAATCCTGAGTGTCCTGGCGCCGATCAACTTTCCGTTGATCAGTGCTGATCGACCAAGGGCTGGACGGAAGAAATGCTAGCTTGCCGGTGTTAGCCGCCTGAATCGCCAACACCGGGAACCTGGCACGGGGAATAAACTCATAGAGTCAGGACTCCAGGATACGGACAAACGTCTCAGGAACCACGGAACCAGCCAATAACCGGAGGTATCATGCGCAAAACACCCTTGCTTACAGCCCTCATCCTTGCGGCCGCCGTGTCGGGACTTCCGCAAGTCGCCGCCGCGATGGGCGCTTCGAGCCCCAGCGGCACTGACGCACCGAAAAGCGGCAACCAGCCCTCTGGTAAGTCGACCAAGCAGAAGAAGAACAAGAACGACAAGAGCAGCTCGGCGAAGGACTTCATCGACGGCTATCATGCCGCTTATGCGCTCATCTATAACAAGGAAGACTACCAAGCCGGCATCACTGCGCTGCGCGGGCTAGGTCATGACGACAATGCCGACGTCGCCACACTGATCGGCTATTCGAGCCGCAAGCTCGGGCGCTACGACGATGCCAAACATTGGTATGACAAAGCGCTCGCCGCCGATCCGAAACACGCATTGACCTGGTCCTATTACGGCATGTGGCATGCCGAACAGGGCAACCTGCTCAAGGCCAAGGACGATCTCGAGCAGGTGCGTCTGATCTGCGGCACCGAATGCAAAGAATACGTCGCGCTCAAAGAAGTGATCGACGGCACGCGGACGTATTGATCGTGCTGGCGCGCTGACCGAGCGGAGCTCGAGCTGTGTTTTGCCCGGATATCGCGGTAACGATATCCGGGCGATTTTTTGTGACCATGGCATAGCGCTACGCGCCTTGGCCCGCCCTATTCTCCTGTGTCTCGGTGAAAAGCCATTCTTTGTAATAGGGGTCGACGGTCTCAATCGGCAGCACGAGAATCGCCGGGGTCGTATAGGAGTGCAGCTGCCGCACCGCGGCGCGAACCGGCTCGGCGAGTGCGGCGCGCGTCTTGATGATCATCACCGCCTCTTCGCCCCGTTCGACCGCGTCTTGCCACCAATACAATGACACCATCCCGGGCAGGATATTGACGCAGGCGCACAGCCGCCGATCGAGCAATTCGCGGCCGATGCGCTCCGCCTCGACAACAGACGGATGGGTCGTATACACAAACACCACGCGTTCATTGTTGATGTCCATAATGCTCTCCTGCGCGGCCCTGCCGCTTATTTGAAACCGATTTGCCATGCGCAAAACCCGCCGGGCGCCGTCCTATAAGCGCATCGCCTTTGTCGCCAGCGAGGTGCCCGCCGCGCAGCGGGCGCAGCGCCGGCTGGTCCAGCGTTACGGCGACGTCCGGCCCGAGACCGCGGATGTGGTGGTCGCGCTGGGCGGCGACGGCCTGATGCTGGCGACCCTGCACCGGTTCATGAATTCCGGCAAGCCAATCTACGGCATGCACCGCGGCACGGTCGGTTTTCTGATGAACGAGTACAGCGAACGCGACTTGCACAAGCGACTCGCCGCCGCGCATGTCACGGTGATCCACCCGCTGTTGATGCGGGCGCGCGATGCCGCCGGCCGCGTCCACCGTCACCGTGCGATCAACGAAGTTTCGTTATTCCGTCAGAGCTATCAGGCGGCCCGGCTGCGCGTCTTCGTCGATGGCAAGGAACGGCTCGCCGAACTGGTGGCGGACGGCATCATGCTGGCGACGCCGGCGGGATCCACGGCCTACAATCTTTCGGTACAGGGGCCCATCATTCCGATCGGCGCGCCGCTCCTGGCGCTCACCCCGATCAGTCCGTTCCGGCCGCGGCGCTGGCACGGCGCGCTGCTGCCTGACCGCGCCCGCGTCAGCATCGAGGTGCTCGAGCCAAGCAAACGCCCGGTGGCGGCAGTGGCCGATCACGATGAGGTGCGCTCGGTGCGCGCGGTCGAAATCCACATGGACCATGCCGCGGCCATGCATATGCTGTTCGATCCCGGCCATAGCCTGGACGAACGCATCATCAGCGAACAATTCGGGCATTGATATTCGAGGGCCGCTCCGCGGCCACCTCAGGGTGACGAAAAGGATCGGTCACGCCGCGGCGGAGTAGATCACCAGGGGCGGCTCGGCGGCAAGTTCGTCTTCGCAGAATCGACGCGCTTCGTCACGCGCCGCTTCGGTGGCGAAGCGGCGCAACAGCGTGATCAGCGGCGCGACATCACCGGTACCGGCGCTTTCGCAAGCGGCGAGAACCCGCTCGATCATGCGCCGCTGTAGCCGCGCCTCACCCGCGCCCTCGGCATAACCCTCGCGCATCGCCTTGATCGCCTCATTGAACGCCGTATGGATTGAGGCCGGCAACTGCGCATTTTCAAACAGGGGCCGCAGGCCGGAACCGATGCGATCGAGAAGAAGCGCCGAGACGCGGGCAAGCGGCATTCCGCTTAACTCCGCTAAGGCCTCTTCGAATAAAGCGATATTGCCCGACAACAGCGCGCGCAACACCAAGCCGGCCGTAAGCTGACCGCTCACGCAGAGATGACGAATGAGCGGCCGCAGCTCGGCCTGCGGACTGTCAGCGGCGATCGTGACCGTCGCCTTCTCGCAAGCCTCGCGGGCGATGCGCCGGGCGCGATCCTCCTCGAGCAAGGCGCGGTCGACGACAAAGCCGGCGAGCGTTTGCGACAACCGCGTCACAAGATCCTGCCTGCTCGCGGCCGGAAGATTGTCTCGCGCCAAGAGCGCGTCGCGGATGGCTGCAACGTCGCCGAACCGTTCGACCATGCGATCGATAGATAAAGGCGCTATTTCGGCCCGAGTCGTTTTCCGCCAAAATCTGACAAGCCTCGGCACTGCCAAATTCGGCAAGCGCAGCTGTGACCGGCGTCGGCAGTGCGGCGCGGCTGGCAATTGCCGCTTGAACGGCGTCGCCCCCCATTGCCACCCCATCCGCCAGATCGGCATCGATCAAAAGCGGCGACAGCGCGTAGACCGGCGCCGCGATCTGCGGCTGGTCCGAGGCCAATGCGATGATGACGGGCGCTGGCGCGGCCGGACTTGCCGCCAACGCATCGGCGAGCGCACGCCGCACCAGCGGCGATGGATCGTCGAGAAGCCTGAGCATCAGGCCTTCCGCCGGCGCAAGCTCGTCGGCGTTGAGTTCGGAACAAAGATAGGCGCGGCCCAAGGCGCCTGCCGCCTCGGCGCGCTCATTCGCCGGCGCAGTATCCAGCCATTGCAGGAAATCGCGGACGATCGTCATTGGAAGAACCACATCGATCAAGATGCGATTCCAACCCTAGGACGGCCGTCCTTAACAAATCGTTTACCATAAATCTTTGCAGTTCCCCGTACGGCGGCGCGCGGGACGGACTGGGGCGGATCAACGCAAAATTGGACGGGTTTTTGCGTGGTTTGCCTTCGGCGAGGGGCCGCTTCGGAATTCGAGATTGTTAACAATTGTGCTAAGTGTCGGGCGAAAACCGGCCGGAACGTCACGAGCCCTGGCATCCCCAAGGAGGCATCGAATGGCGCAACAGACGACGATACGGCATAAGCGCGGCGGCCTCTATTTCGAGGATTTTGTCCCCGGCGAAGTCGTCGAACATCGCTACACCCGTACAGTGACACAGATGGACAACATGTTGTTCTCCAACATGACACTCAATCCGCAACCGCTCCACATCGACCGGCATTTCTGCGAGCAGGAGACCGAATGGGGCCAGCCGCTGATGAACTCGCTGTTCACGCTCGGCTTGATGATCGGCATCCAGGTTTCCGACATGACGGTGGGCACCACGATCGCCAATCTCGGTATGACCGACGTCAAATTCCCGCACCCGTTGTTCGAAGGCGACACCGTGCATTGCACGACCGAGGTGATCGGCAAGCGTGAATCGAAATCGCGACCCGGCGCCGGCATCGTCGAGTTTCATCACCGCGCCTACAACCAGGACAACAAACTCGTGGCCGAGTGCCGCCGCCAGGCCTTTATGCGAATGCGGCCGAAGTGACTTGTCATTCCGGAGCGCCGCAAATGCTGCGATTCCGGAATCCATAATCCCAGCGCTGTAGCTATACCAAAGAACAGGGGGTATGGATTCCGGGCTCGGCCCTCCGCGCCGCCGCGGAACGACGACGGTGATGCCCATGCGTTCTCTTTTATTCGTCCCCGCCGACAGCGCGCGCAAACTCGACAAGGCAATGTCGAGCAGCGCCGACGCGCTGATCGTCGACCTAGAGGATTCGATCGCCTGGGACGGCAAAGCGCGCGCGCGTGAGTCCGCAGCGGCGTTTCTGAAGGAGGCGATCACGAGCGCGACCCGGCCCTATTTGATGGTGCGGGTGAACGGCCTGCAGACCGGGCTAACTGACGCCGATCTCGATGCGATCGCGCCGGCAAAGCCGGACGCCATCATGCTACCGAAGGCAGAAGGCGGCGCGGCGCTCCTTCACGCCGACGCCAAGCTCGCGGTCCGCGAAGCACAAAACGATCTGCCGGACGGAGACATCAAGATCTTGCCGATCGCCACCGAAACCGCGGCGGCGCTGTTTGTGGTCGGCACGTTTGCGGGCGCGAGCGCGCGCTTGATCGGCATAACGTGGGGCGCTGAGGATCTCTCCGCCGAACTCGGCGCGCGGGCCAACCGCGACGCGCAAGGGCGTTTTCTCGATCCCTATCGGCTGGCGCGGAGCTTATGTCTGGCCGGCGCGGCGGCCGCCGCGGTGCCGGCCATCGATACGGTCTTTGTCGATTTCCGGAATGATGTTGGATTTCGCCGCGAATGCGAGGAGGCCTGCCGCGACGGTTTTGTCGGCAAGATGGCCATTCATCCGGCGCAGATGCCGATCATCAATGAGGTGTTCACCCCCTCGGCTGACGCAATCGCGCATGCGCAGTCGGTGATCGCTGCTTTCGCCGCGGCGCCCGGCGCCGGCGTGGTCGGCATCGGCGGCGTCATGTACGATCGGCCGCATCTTGTAAAGGCGAAGCAATTGCTGGCGCGCGCTCCTGCCCCCACCTCAAGCAAGAAACTCTGACCCTGCGTTAATCTCATTGAGCGTCACGGCCGCGTCGTCGCGGGCGTCCGCATCTCATCGCGTCACAAAAGACGTCTACTTGGTTTTTCGTACGCTGCCTTCGGATCGAAGGTGCGCGCGTTGCGAAATTCAAGCTTCGCTGCGCGCAACTGGCCCTCAGACGTCCCGAGCGGCACGGCCCGGTAGAAACAGGAACGCCGTCCGGTATGGCAGGCGCCAGCGACCTGTTCGACCTTCATCCAAACCGCGTCCTGGTCGCAGTCGATGCGCATTTCGACCACACGCTGGGTGTGGCCCGAGGTCTCGCCCTTTTTCCAGAGCGCGTTGCGCGAGCGGCTGAAATACCAAGCCTCGCCGGTAGCGATGGTTTTTGCCAGCGCCTGCGCATTCATATGCGCGACCATCAGGACGTCGCCCGATTTGGCATCAGTGGCGACGGCGGTGATGAGTCCGTCGGCGTCGAATTTGGGCGTAAGCGCCGCGCCGGCTTCAAGTTCGGCCGCGGCCGCGGGCGCCGCGAATGGTGCAGAATCGGCCAAATCGCCCTCCAAGCGCCCTCGCTTCTCCGGAACTTCAAATTAAGGAGCGCAGCGCCTATATAGTTGATTGTCAAAAAGACTCAATAAACCCGCGTTAACGCGGAGAAATTTGCATTTTCGGATGCTCAACGAGGTTTACAATCGCCGCATTCTAGAGCTCGCCGCCGCCATCCCGCGGATCGGGCGGCTTGAGCAGCCTGACGCCAGTGCCACGGCTCTGTCCAAGCTGTGCGGTTCGACCGTGACCATCGATCTGAAAATGGACGGCGACACGGTCACCGATTTCGCCCACGAGGTGAAAGCCTGCGCACTCGGCCAGGCCTCGTCCTCGATCATGGCGCGCAACATCGTCGGCTCCAAAGCGAGCGAGCTTAAGGCCTTGCGCGAGGGCGTGCGCAAAATGCTCAAAGAAAACGGCGCCCCGCCGGCGAATGGCAAATGGACTGACATCGCGGTGCTCGAACCGGTGCGAGGCTACAAGGCACGGCACGCTTCGACGCTGCTCACCTTT
>Ga0126375_10000161_pt1 | contig 15222 bp, 11 predicted proteins | sample PanSoiMetPlot_14_FD_109577 | JGI IMG/M metagenome (GOLD analysis project Ga0126375, IMG submission 109577) | Tropical forest soil microbial communities from Panama - MetaG Plot_14 | ecosystem: Environmental > Terrestrial > Soil > Tropical forest | place: Panama | collected 2016-02-17 | reverse complement strand
CGCGGTCAATGCTCGGAGACAGAAATCGAATAGAGTTTAAGCGCGTATCGTAAACAGCGATAAAACTGTGGTCTCCTCGATTTGAAACAAATGCCAATTCAGCGCCGTCCGGGGACCACTGCGGCGAATTAACCGTGCCGCGAATTTCAAAAAGTTTCCGCTCTTTCCCGCCGATCGCCGGCGTCGTCCAAAACTTTCCATCGCGAACGTAGATCACCTGATCGCCCGTCGCATTGAAGCTGGGCGAATTTCCTTCGCCAATTGTGGTCACCCGCCCCGCCCGCGTATCGACGACCAGAACTTGCTGTCTCGCTCCGGCTGGATCGGTGGTGGGATTCGGAACTTCGCCTGCCTGGTTTTTTCCCTGTCCCCGGACATAAGCGATCAAGCTACCGTTAGGCGAAAAAACCAAATCACTCAGCTCCTGCCCATCATCGGTATTCGAGCGCGTCAGCTGGCGGGCAGCAAACAGAGGTCCTTCGGCGATCCAAATGTTGCGTTTGCCTTCCGCATCAAACGCCCACGCCAGTTTATCGCCGCGTTTTGAAACGATTAGGTCTGACGGAAACGGTGAACTCATTACCTGTTCGAGCGTAAAATTCTGCGCTCGAGTGACGGCGACGAATGAAAACGAAATGCCTATCAGCAGAACAACGAGGAGACCACGACTGCAGCGATTTGGCATCTTAACTCTCCGATCTCTTGTGTCTCGCAAGCCAGGAGCTTGCGATAATTATCCGTTTGAGCGGCTGCGATTCTAGCATCGGCTGGTGCATGGCGCGCAAGAACCGATTCATCTGCCCGTGACCCCAGTCCTGTTTGCCCGTAGTTTCTAATCTGATAATCTAAAACACCAGCGCTTGATTGTTTTTGCGTTACCTCAAAAGATGGATACCGCGCAAGCTCACTTCCGATCCGCCAATTACGCGGGGCACAACCATCGTCATGATCGCGCACAAAAGAGCGGCAAGCGTCTGGTCTTAGTGCTTGCCCTGACCGGACTCTACATGTTCGCAGAGCTTTTTGGCGGACTTTGGACCGGGTCGTTGGCGCTGCTCGCGGATTCAGGTCACATGCTGGCGGATGTCGCTGCGTTGTTGCTGGCATTAATGGCCTTGTGGTTCGGTGCTCGACCAGCCACGTCCCAAAAAACGTTCGGTTATCACCGCCTTGAGATTCTAGCCGCTTTGATCAACGGCGTCGGACTTACGCTGATCTCATTTTTTATTTTCTATGAGGCTTATCGGCGTCTTTTTGCGCCGCCTGCAATCCACAGCGTAGCTATGACGATTGTGGCTGCGGGAGGTCTTTTAATAAATTTGATTTGCGCGCGCTTACTGCATCATGACCGGCAGGATGATCTGAACATGCGCGGCGCCTGGTTGCATATCGTCGGCGATGCACTGGGCTCTCTCGGGGCGATTATTGCCGGAGTCTTGATAGCGCTGTTCAATTGGAACACAGCCGATCCGATCATCAGCATTTTAATTGGCGTCTTGATCGTCTGGAGCTCATGGCACCTGATGCGCGACGCCACGAATGTTCTGTTGGAAGGAACGCCGGCACATATCAATTTGGCCGCGGTCGAAGACACCATCCTCGAAACTGAAGGCGTTTCGAATGTTCACGATCTTCACATCTGGACGATTACTTCCGGCCGAGAAGCTTTGAGTGCACACGTGATTCACGCATATTCCATTTCGCAACCAAATCTGCTGAAGGAATTGCGTACGAAGCTGCACGATCGTTTTGGCGTCGATCATTTGACGATTCAGATGGAGACTGCAGATTTTGAGGATGAAGCCTTTCACTTTTGCCATGCCGGAACGGCTTGCTTTCGATCAGAAAGAGAGTGACACAACTGAGAGTTCATCAAGCTGCTTTGCCGCGATAGCCCAACTAGAAGTTGAAGTCAATCGATTATGCCGTCCATTCAGCTCGCCTACGGTCATGCGACGATAGGTTTCGATTATGAACCTGCATGCTTTCAGGTGCTGGCGCCAGACGAAGGCGATAAATCGTTTCTGTCCGATGTCGAAGTAAATGCCGCAATCGACTCGCCCATCGAATCGCCGCTAATCGAAGATCTAATCAAGCCGACCGACACGGTGTTGATTGTCGTGTCGGACGCAACGCGCGCGACAGGTAGTGCGCAGATTATCAACCTGCTGGTTCGGCGACTGATTGAGATCGGAGTACAACCACATAACGTCGCAATCATTTTCGCCACCGGAATCCATCGCGCTGTACGACCTCAGGAAAAGACAGAACTGCTCACCTCGTTTATTGCTCGACGCATTCGCACTATCGATCACGACGCAACCGATTCTGCCCAGTTAATTGATATTGGGTCGATGGAAAGCGGAGTCCCAGCCAGAGTCAATCGCGCATTGAAAGAGTTTTCAAAAGTGATCCTTACCGGGGCCGTTAGTTTTCACTACTTTGCCGGCTTCACGGGTGGCCGGAAATCTATCTGCCCGGGACTGGCGTCGGCACAAACGATCGAATCGACGCACATGCTCGCACTCGATTTTGAGCGAGGTGGCAGGCGCAAAGGAGTCGGCACCGGACTGCTTGATGGCAACGCCGTGAGCTTAGAGTGCGAGCGCGTGGCTGCGATCATCAATCCTGCTTTTTCGATCAATACGATCGTCAACGAACACGGTCGCGTCGAGAAGATCTTTGCAGGACACTGGCGGGCTGCACACCGCCGTGCGTGCGCAGACTATCTGGCGAATCACTCGCTGCGGATTTCTGAAAAGCGCGACATCGTGATCGTGAGCTGCGGTGGTTCGCCTTACGACATTAACATGATTCAGGCTCATAAAGCGCTGGACATGGCAGCGCATGCTTGCGTCGACGGTGGCACAATTGTTTTCCTCGCGGAATGCATTGACGGACTCGGTCGCGCGGATTTTATGAAGTGGTTTGAATCAAAAGATTCCCGCGCCCTCGAATCTCGCTTGCGCGAGGCATACGAGGTTAACGGCCAGACGGCCTGGTCGCTGCTAACTAAAACCGAGCGGTTCAACGTTCGCATCATCACGAACCTGAACGAAGAAACAACTCAACAAATGCGCATGAAGCGAATGGCTTCGCTTGCGGAAGTATTTGCTGAAGTGTCACCGCACTCAACCGGATACATTATGCCGCGCGGTGCAGCGGTATTGCCGGTCAGTTCAGTAAGCGTGGCTGCATGTGCGTGAGAATTCCGTTAAAGAGATCATTCCTCGAATTGTTCACGTGGATCCGTCGCTGCCAGAGCTCCCACTGGAACTGTCAGCAGAGGCGCAACGCCATGACGGAGCACTCTCTCACTGTGGCTGCCGCGGAGCGAGTCGAGAAACTCGTTGCGGCCATCCGTCGACATCACGATCAGATCCGTCCCGAGATCCTTCGCGACGCTGACGATATTTTGAATCACGTCGCCGCTACGGAACTCTTTGTTCCAGCTCCAGCCGGGAATGTCCGGACAACGAACGGCCGGCATGGTGTCTGACCCACCTACATGCATAAGTGTAAATGCGCCCCGAGGACAGTCGAATCTCTGAACCAATTCCGCGGCGGCAGCGATGGCCTGTTCCGGACGAGGAGATTCAGCGATTGGAATTAATATTTTGTCCAGATCAACCCTTCCGTCTTCTGCGGACACAAATCCTTTTGCGCTGCTGGGAATGAACAAAGTCATTTGCCAGGCGGTTCGCGCAATTGGCTCAGAAACAGACTTGCCGAGCCAGCGAGCCACACCATCACGATGCCGGGTCGCCAACACAATCAAATCGACAGAATGCCGATCCAAATAACCAAGCACGGCCTTGACGGGATCGTCCATCTCCGCCACGATTTTGCGAACATGAACACCAAGCTCGCCAACTGCGGCCCGCGAACTATTGTTCGGGAGAAGACCCCAACGCTCGAGCGTGTCACGAACACCAGGAAAGTTATCCCATTCCGGGCTTCCATCCGGCGACACGTTGAACAGGGTGAACTTCGATCTTGTTATTAACGCGGCCTTCAACGCGTGATGAAAAGCGACGAGGCTACCTTCGGAAAAGTCCGTCGGGTGTAAGACACTTTGGATGAGGGGACCAGAGCGTTCCATTTAATCATGGCGCGATCAAAATGACTCTAGATGAGCAGCGCCTGTGCGGAAACTGTCAGAATTAACAGGTTGGTCGGCGTTCTACTTATCGCTGCGGAACGAAACGGCGCCGACAGTTCGACTGACTGCGCCGTGTTTGCCGGCACGAGTTTGCTCAGACAAAATTTTCAGGAGATCAGGGCACGGGACGCAAAACGATCTTGTGACTTCCGTTTTCCAACCTTAGCGTTATTGGGTTATTAACCTGAATTGGATGTTCTTCGCCGTCGATGCTGATGATGAAATTCATTCGCGCAGGCCGCTCCTGAATGGCGGTGGCTTCCGCGGGAGGAGCGGGCTCAGTCGGTTTCGCAATATCGACAGTGCGCGTCATGAGATTCGTCGCCACGATTCGCCAGCTTTGCGGTGAGCAACGCAGGCGTAAACCTGGCGTATCGACTTCGGCGGATTCCTGCGACGCGAGCGCGTCGATCTTGAACAAGCCTTCGCCGCAACGGATCGCATTCGCGTCATAAAATGTCGCCCATCCGCTGACATAGTTATAGAAGTTGGGCGTGATGTTTTTCACCGAGAGCTTTATGTTTGTGACTGGAGAATCTTCGGCTCCATTTAACACCTGAGTGAGCAAACGTCCTTCAAGCGCCGGAGCAGATCTGGCATCAAGCGCGACCGCAGTTTCACTCAAAGCCGAACGTTGCTCGTTGGCCTGTTGAGCGAACGTTCCGATAGCACAGCAGTTGACGAGCGTTAAGAACAGTATGATTCGTTTCACGATCACGCCTCCTATTTTGTTTTGAGTCCTGAGTCGGGACGGGTCTGAAGAGTCAGTTTTTCAAAACCCTCTGCTCCGCGTCTCTGTTTGGTTCAGTTTAATCCGAGTATTCGCCGAACCGTCAATTGTTTTATCAAAAACTTCCCGCCGAATGCTTATTGTGCCCGTCGCGGTCGAAGCCGCACGACTTCGGCAGTTGCCGTGGGCCGGTATGGACAAACCTGGTTTCGGCCGTTCCGCTTTGCCCGGTACAACGCTGAGTCGGCCAGTTCGACTAATTGAATGGGATCCCGACCGTCATCGGGAAACGCCGCGACGCCGATACTAATCGTGATGTGATGCGTTGCCGGCGGCTCTGCAGCACCGCGACGAACGGCCGAAAATTCGTGTTTCTCGATTGCCGATCTCACGCGCTCAGCCGCAATCATCGCTTGCCCGTAATCGGCGTCCAGCAGAAAGGCTGCGAATTCTTCGCCGCCGAAACGAGCGGCGACGTCACCGGCACGCAAAGACTTCTTAATCACCGCGCCCACTGCTTCCAGCGTTTCACTGCCCACCAGATGCCCGTACGTATCGTTTACATCTTTAAAGTAATCGATGTCCATCATCAAAACACAGAAAGGCATTTCTTCGGCTTCAGCTCGAGCAGCCTCGCGACGCAGTTCAGAGAAGAAAGACTTGCTGGTAAGCAAGCCAGTCAATTCATCGTGCACCAACAGGCGGTGAATCTGTTGTTGAAACTCGCGATCGATCTCGTCGAGCATTTCAAACCGAATAAGCTGATCGCCGACTTCAAACTTGTCTCCGTCCTGGAGATAAGCCTTTTCGATCCGGATACCGTTTAGAAGGGTTCCGTTGGTCGAACCCAAATCGTCCAGCCGGTAACGATTTTCGCCTGTTTCGTCGTCGCGCTCAGAAGTGATGCGCGCGTGTAGCCGGGACGCGCGCGAGTCATTGATGCGAATGTCTGCTTCGAGCGCGCGGCCCAGAGTTACCTGTTCGCGCTCAAGCGGAATCTGCACGGCCAGCAATTCCCCACGAAGAAAAACCAGAGCCGGCCGACGCTCGCCGCGACGCCGATATTCACCGGAAAAGGTTTCGACTTCGTCTGACACTTGATGCAGCGATGTATCGTCTGATTTATCTGGCATGCGGCCCGGGCGCACTTGCCGTGCGAGAGGTCTGCGGTCGTCGCGTATCTTAACGCGGGTAATAGTGGGCGACAAGCTCCAGTTTGCTGTGGTTTGGCGACAATCGCGGCCGCTCGGGGACCGGCAGGCTTGTAACTGGCCCAAGCCTACTTTTATAATTCCTTCACCGTTCAGTAATGTTAATTGCCGCTACGGTTGATCGCGAAACCGATCGTTTCTGAAGGAAGTGTCGATGGCTTGCAACGTAAAAGAAGTTCCGGTTGAACCGCTGGTTTGTCCAAACTCTCCAGGCACTTTGTCCGTCGAGCGCGTCGCGGAGGCGAAGCTGCCCACCGAATGGGGCGACTTTCGCATCGCGGGTTATCAGTCGCTGACCAGTGATGAAGAATTTGTCGTGCTTTATAAAGGCGATTTGCGGCCTAACGTGCCGGCGCTCGTCCGCATTCATTCGCAGTGCCTGACCGGAGATGTTTTTGCCTCATTAAAGTGCGATTGCGGCGCCCAGCTTCACCGTACGCTGCAAATGATTCAGGAGGAAGGCCGCGGCGCAGTAGTGTATCAACAACAGGAAGGGCGCGGCATAGGTATCCTCAACAAGATTCGCGCCTACGCGCTGCAGGATGAGGGCGCCGACACCGTGGAAGCGAACGAGCGGCTCGATCTGCCGGTTGACTCGCGAGACTATCGTCAGTGCGCGGAAGTACTGTTTGATCTGGGACTCTGTAAGGTAAAGGTAATCTCGAATAATCCCGGTAAGCTACGCGCACTGGAAGAAGCAGGATTGGAGATAGTCGAACGAGTTTCTATCGAGGTCGAATCTTCAGAGACGGCGGCGAGGTACCTGCAGACGAAGAAAGAAAAACTAGGTCACCTGCTGGAATTGAATCATCGCTGAACGAGCTTCCACTTCGTGGTAGTTGCTTGCCCTGCCAGTGGCGACTCTTCATCCTGGCTCCAGACGTCTCTATCGCAAATAGATATTCGAAAGTGTCCAGGGGTTCTGGAAGGTCTCGATTACCAGCTTACCCTCGTCGTTAAGCTTGAGTTGGGCGGCAGGAAACAACGTGCCGGTTTTCTTCTTGCGATCTTTGCTTACGGTAATTTCTAATCCGGACAGCTGATAGTCCGACGAACGTGTGTCCGCCCAAACCTCACCGAATCTCAGCAGCCGATTGGTAACCATCCGCAGCATTACGCCGCCCTCAGGAAGCGGGAACTTGCGAATATAAGCGAGATCACCCCCCAGAGTTCCGGTGATCGCCAGCCGACCTTTCGAGGGCATTTTTGAGAGCGCATTAACCAACCCCTCGTTTCCTTTTGTCTGAAAGGCCTCCAAAAGAATCTTCTGGTCTTCCGCTGTGGACAGCTCATTGATAATTACTGTGACATCAAAAGTTCTGCCGAGTTGTGTTAGTTGGCCCATAGCAGTCGCCTGAATATGCATTGGCTTTGCCAGTTTCTCTGGCTGTTGGGCGCAGGTGCGGTCAGAACCAGTGGCCATTAATAGGCTGGCGAGCGTGATTATTACGCCAATCAAAAAATACTTTCTCATTCGAATTGTTTCTCTCTTTCACATTTGGCGGACCGCCACCCCGGATTCGGGCCAACACAACAGAGAAGCCCCCGCAATTGCACTAAAAGGCCGGCTCACGCAAAATGTATCTTTTTTAGTAAGCTGGTTTACCTGTCAGTTTTGACAGTGCAGATTTAATAATCAGCGGATCTTGGGAACCTCAATCCACTGCATGGCGCTGCCGATGCGCCCGCTCTTGATGTCACGGATACCGATTCTCACCTGGAACAAACCCGGTGGTAACCAGGCATGGAATGCGTAGACTGCCTGAGAACGGCGGCTGGCCGGCGCGTCTTCAGGAACGGGAAAGATTCTCAAGCGGCCGACAAAGCTGTTCAATGGCTTGCCCTTGTCGTCATAGAAAATTCCGCCGATATCAACGTCCGCCGATTTTTTTCCATCACTAAGATCAAATGTCAAAGCTTCACGACTGATTTGGATCGTAGCTGTAACCTGTGTCCCCACGCCGGGCATTTGAGAAAGTCTTAAATCCAGCGCCGTAGGTATCTGGTTCTGCGAGACCGGCGCATCAATGACCAGACGCATGTCGTCTTCACGCGCTTTTTCTGTATCCTTGTCGGACTTTTTCTTGAGAGACAATATTGGAAGCGGAGCAGTTTTGAAATAATAGCTACGCAACCGCACCGTTAGATCGGGCCGACCGACGATACTTGCCTCAATGTGATTGAACTTCCCGCGTTTTTGCTCTTCACTGTCAGGACGCCACGCGAGCAAATAGTAATTCGCGGTCTCGTCCAGAACCTTTTCGACGAATTCGGCCATGGGAGCATTGGTGTTGCGAAACGCGCGGCCGCCGGTGTCCCCGGCCAGCGCGTTCAAGCCGTCCTGCGAAGCCGTAACCTCTCCGATGTTAGTACCACGCAGCCAGCTACCCTCATCCATCGGCTTGTCGTTTGTAGCGCTCAATGATTCACTGATTATTCCCCGCGCATCGAGCGTGTTGATTACCACCCCAGCGCGTCCCGCGCCGTCGGTGATTCGTTTGATTCGACTCATCGATCCAGTTTGACGATCATTCAGATAGAATCCGTCGGAAATCATAAAGACGATCTTGCGCCCCGGTAGTTGGGCTGCCATCCGCATCAGGCCCTCCAGCATGATCAGCGTATTGTCGGTAGCCGGCTTGGCCATGGTTGTCATTTCCTGGGCCCGCTCGCGTACCGCAAGCCTCATCGCCTGAGGTGACATTGTACAAATCACCGAGGTCCCCGCTTTGAAGCAATTCTGCTTTTGTAACTCTGAAACATAATACGAGAGTGCTTGTTCATCGCCGTCGCGAATTTTCATCGCGATGTATTCCGACATCGGCGGATTATCCATGTCTAATTTGGTATTGGCGCGATAGTTGAGCCGGGCCACCGCAGTATGCAACGCGGTTCGATCGTCGGTGAATTGCTGTAAGAAACCGATCTGCCCGCTCGAAGATGTGATGGCCACCTGATCATTGTCAGCCATTCCGTGGTCGATGAATTCGGTCAGGGCCTGTCGCGTGCGTACCAGACTATCCGGGGCCAGGTGCAAATCATCAACGAAGAAGATTACAGTTCTGGCGCGAACTGTCGCCGAGGTGATTGCAGTGCCGGTCGAAGATGCGCCGGTTATTCCGGCAGTGTTTCGTTCTGCGTTCGCTTTACCTGAAGTCACCCGCTCGAAGAAGGATATTGTTTGCGGCTTGTTATCGACTTTCAACGCGAACTCTTCGGCTTTCAATCCATCAACGAAACGACCTTTCTTATCAAAGACCGTGACGTCGGTCTGGACCAGTTCGGTATTCACGCGGATGACATCGTCCTGCCGCTCAGTCGGGCTTTGCGGCTTGGTTTGTGCCGAAAGCGACGCAGCCAGAAGGAGCACGCATACACCGACTAAACCAAGTTGGTGTGCTGTTTTGCGCTGCAATCCATGATTCATTGCTTGCTTCTCAAATCTTTGATGGTCCCTTTGATCTTCTCACTGTCGGCGGCCCTGGGATCTAGCTTCAGATACTTTTCCAACTCGTCGGCAGCCTCTTTATTCTTATGAGTACTCATGTAGACGCCACCCAGAAACTTATGAGCTAGAGCCAGATTTTCGCCGCCGTTACTAATTGCCAACTCTAACTCTTTTTGAGCTTCTTCATAAGCTTTGAATTTGATGAGCATTAACCCGAGGTAGTAATGCGCGGTTGGCCCAGGGCTTTTCAACCTGATCGCCTCGCGCAAAGCGGCCTCGCATCCGTTGAACTTCTTCTCAGCGTCTTCGTACTTCTGCTGCCCCATGAGTTCGGCGCCTTCGTTGTAAAGAGCGATGCCGAGACTTGTTTGCGCGGCGGCGTCCGTCGGCTTGAGCTTCACTAACGCGGTGAAAATTTCGGCCGCCTTGCTCCATTGAAATTGTTTCTCGTATTGAGTTCCCAGATCATTGAGCGCCAACTCAAAGTTAGGTGCCGCAGCCACAGCCTGAGTCAAGAATTGGACGGCTGCTTTTGAATCTCCTTTTTGGGCAGCAGCCGTTCCTTTTTGATAAGCCTCAAGCGCGCTGCGCGGCACTCCGGCAAACGCCGGGTTCGAACTATCGATTTTGGGGCGGAGTTGAATCGTTACCTGCACGATGCGGCCTCTTGAGCCGATATCGATGTTCACCGGCTCGCGCGTCGATTCGTAGTCTTTCCCTCCCTCAACCACCACCGTATAGGTTCCCGGGCTGATTCCGTTGAAGCGAAACACCCCATCCTGATCGGTAATGGCGTTGGGGGTCCCGGTAGTGTCATTGCTTTCAAGGTGCAGCTTGATTGCCTTTCCGGCTCTGTTTTCACCCGGTGGAAAATAAACTCGTCCCTGAATGGCGTTGCTACCTTCCCCGCTGGAAAGTCCGCGCGAACTGCCGACGCCCTGGGCATCAGCAAGCAGGGCTAGTGAAAGCAGAAAGGCAATTGAATAGATAACACGCAGATACAGATTCGAAGTCATCTTAATGAGGCAATGCTTCATAGTCTTGTCCTTTCCCGACAAGTCTATAACGCAGGAGAGCAAATTAGGAAAGTCAGCGGGCGGTGCTATGACTTCGCTCGCAAAACGTTAATTGTGTTGCGCACCTGCTGAGCGTCGGGAGCGTTCGGCGTTAGCTGCAGATAGGTTTCTAGTTCCGCCGCTGCCCGGCGATAGTCGTGTTTTTGCCAATAAATACCGCCAAGATATCTGTGGGCCTGCCCAAGATTTTCGCCCCCGGTGGAGATTGCGGTCTCGAGTTCATGCTGCGCCTCATCGAGCCTGCGCGCCGAAATCAAGGTCAGTCCCAAATACATGTGAGTCGTCGGCGTGGAGGTGATCTTCAAAGCTGCGCGCAGTTCCGTTTCTGCCTCAGCTATCTGGCGAGTCTCAAGCAGGGCGATGCCCAGATTCAAATGAGGAGAGAAAGCGTCCGGGCTCAACTTTGACGCCGACCTCAAAGGCTCAACAGCCCTGGCAGCGTCTCCAAGCTTCAAATACTGCACCCCTAATTCATTCAAAGCGAGAGGGAACTTCGGATAGATCGAGATAGCGTTCTTCAAACTCTCGATAGCTTTTTGAGAATTGCCAGTCTTGACCAAATCCAATGCCTTTTGATATGACTCGCGAGCGTCTTGCGGAACGTCTACCAGTGAGGCATTAATCACGCCCGCCTTCATATTGTTTTTGTCTGGTTTAGGCTGGAGCGTAACCATTACTGTGTAGCGACGCGGGCCTGAGTTGATACTCACACCCACTCGGCTGAGGTTGAGATCGCTGTCGATCGTCACCGCTTCGCGCGCAATCTCATATTGCTCTCCGGCATTTATTACGACGGTGTAATTGCCTGGTGATAGGCCGGCAAAGGTGAACGAACCGCTCGAGTCGGCAAATGCCGTGATCTCGGCTGAATTGAGACTCTCCAACTTAACCTGAATAGTACCTTCCGCCCGCCTGCCAGACGGAAAGAAGATCTTTCCCTGAATCGTATGGTTCCCGCCGGTGCCCGTGGACGCTCTGCCGTTACCTTGCGTGTATCCGGGGAGAGCAATCAGAGCAATCAAGACGAGAGACGGCAAAACAGCGATAGTAAGCTGAGATCGTAGATGACCGTGGGCGGGAAGAGCAAACATTTTCAGAAACCTCCTTCGATACCGCTGATTGAGGGTTGAATTGCAGGAGAAGATCAAAGATCAATTGGTCACAGCCGCGGGGTGGCTAAGAAAAAACAAAGGGGAGAGGCGCTTAGTATTGCGCCTCTCCCCGAAAGGGTCAAATGAAAATGCCGTTTAAGGCTAAACGATTCGGTTAGAAGCTGAACTTAGCACCAAACCTGAACGCCGACGGAGGCTGCACCAGCAGTGCCGAACCCCAGAACGGATTCACGACCGGCGGCACGCCAGAGACGCCGCTATTGATCGAGAAGGTGTTATCCAGGGTCACTGCGCGCTGGCTGTTGAAGACGTTGAACCAGTCTCCAGTCAGACGCAGCTCTTTTCCTTCACCAATCTTGATTGGGTAGTAAACACCCAAATCGAGGTTCATCGTCGTTGGCGTTCGGTGCGAACCGATGCTGTCGACGGTGTTCGGGAAACCAGGCTGAACGGCGGTTACAACCGGAACGGTAGCCGTACCGCGCTGTATGGCGAAGCCTTCGTTGTTGCCGTAAATCGGATGCGGTATCAGCTGGTTAAACGGTGTACCGGACTGGACATAAAAGTTCCCGCTAACCAGGAGTTTCCACTTCGTCCGGTAGCTGCCGTTGAACTTGAACTGGTGCGGCCGATCATTCGGCAAGCGTCCGTAAGTGTTATCGAGCAGGCTCTGCAGGTCGAACAACGAAGTGATGTTCGGGTCAGACTGCCCGTTATCGTTACGGAACAGACCTTCGTAATTACCGGTCAGACTCGAGTAAACGTACGAAGCAATGAACTGGTAGTTGTTCGTAAAACGCTTCGTAGCGGTAAACTCAACCGCACGATAGAAACGCTGAGCGCGGCCGAAGCAGCGGGGAATTCGTCCCGTTGAAGCGTCACCTTCACAGGCAGCGCGTTCAGTTGTGCCAGGCTCGTTTCGACCCGGATTGAAAATGAAATACGTATCACCATCATCAAACGAGCCGTCCTCTATAACGTTGCGCATGTGGCGATAGATACCGCGAACGCCGACTGCGATGTCCTTGGCGACTTCGTACTCGAGTCCGACGCTGTATTCACCAATGCTCTGGGGCTTAAGGCCAGGATCGGGTGGCGTAGCATCCGCACCCAGGTTGGTGGCTCCCGTGCTCACACCGGGAACGATCAAGGAACCCGCAGGCGCATTGATCGTGTTCACGTTGAAGTTCTTGTCGGTTTGAACGTCACCACCGGCCGAACGAACGTTAACATCCAACGGAATCGGAGTTTCAATAAAGGTGGCATAGTTAGCAAACAACTTGCCTTTGCCTTTACCGGTGAAGTCCCAGGTCAGGCCAAGCCTCGGCGCCAGGTTGTCCCAGAAGTTGTTGAACTTGATATACGAAGTGCCGCCGTTGGCGTAGGCCTGCTCGTAATCCCAACGCGCGCCGATGCTGAACTGCCAGTCGCGAGCGAATTTGTAGTCATCCTGAACATAGAAAGCTTCCGCACTCGTGTAGGTCTTTCCGACCAACTCGAAATCGCGGACGCGAGTCGTGTTGCGGAGAATGAACGGATTACCGAAGGCTTCCGCCGTGGAAATAGACGTAGCAGCCGGGTTCACCGTCAGGCCAAGGGCCGCCAGCGTTGCCGCCGGAATCGCCTGAGCGCGAGCCACACCGGCCGCACTCGGACAAGTAATTACGTTAGACCGAGTTGTGCAAACCAGCCAGTTGTTGGTAATGCGCGAGCCGTTGGTTACGTTCGCATTGCCGTTCGTGTTCCTCAGAGGAGTTCCGTCGGCATTGACCGCTCCCGGCGTAAACGCGAAGGTAATTGCCGGACCACTGGACAAGGTGTTGATGTTGTACTTATTCCGGAACCATTCAAAGCCCCACTTAACCGTGTGCTTGCCCGCGATGTTCTGCAGGTGCGCATTGAACTCGTAGCGATCACGATCCTGGTGCGTGAACAGGCCGAATCCTGGACCACGCACAAAGTTGCGCTGCAATGAGCCGCCGCGACCATCGACAAAGTCGATGAACCCGGTCGAACCGCCGAAGTTAACACCCGTCGAGACGGGGGTTAGAACCGCGCCGCCTTTCAACACCGCAAAGTTGTCGGTGATCAGCGACGTGGCAACCTCCGTCGGAATGGTGTTCGCCCTCTGGAAGTGCAAACCACCCGAGAACTCACCGATAAAGTTGGGTCGGATAGTGGAATTCAATCGGACCGCATAGTTGTGACCACCCGTTTCTTGCTTACCTGTGAATGCCCTGATGTCATTGCCGAATCCGTTGACGTTGTTCAGAGCAGCGGTAGCCAGAAATCCCTCAATCTTGGTGAAGTCACCAAAGGTCGATCCGGTAAGGGTATTGTTGTTATTCAGAGCCCAGGTTACCTTGCCCGCGTAGAACGGAATAGTCACCTTATTGTCGACCGCATTATGGAAGGTCTGCGTCAGGTAATAGTTCTTTCGCCTTTGCGGATTGAACGCTCCAAAGAACCAAAGTTTGTCCTTCTTGATCGGGCCGCCGATATCACCACCAAGATCGACTTCCGAGAAGCCGTTGGCCGCGGAGCCGGTGAACGGGAAGTTCTTGACCTCGCGCACCAAACCTTTGGTGGTGCCATAACCGAAGACGTCACCGTGAAACTCGTTGGTGCCGCTCTTGGTGATGACGTTGAAAATACCGCCGGTTGACTTGCCGAATTCAGCGCCGTACGCACCGGTCTTGATTTCCACTTCCTGAACGAACTCAAACGGAAGGTTCGCACCCGATCCACCAAAAGCCGGGTCGGAAGTGTTAACGCCATCCAGAATGTAGTTGTTCTCAGGTCCGGAAGATCCGGCTACTGACGGATCGCGATCGCGACCAGTCGCATCGCGCAATCCCGAACGGGTTACGGTTGGAGCAATCGTATAGAGACCCTGCACCGTTCGCTGTGTCGGGAAGTTTGAGAACTGCTCAGTCGAAACGTTGGAGCCGGTTGTGTTCGCCGCTGTATCAACAGCCGCGCCGCCCGTGACGGTAACGCTGGCAGTAGCCGTGGCAAGTGCAAGCTGGGCATCAGCAATAGAAGTTCGGCCCAGGTTTACGGCCACGTTCTCTTTTTCAAATTTGCCAAAGCCCTGACCTTCAACTACCACCTTATAAGATCCCGGTGGCAGATTGAGAATCTGGTAACGGCCACTATCGTTGGTCGTTGCCGTTTGGGGACTGATCAAGTTAGGGCTGGTCACTGTCACCGTGGCGCCCTTCACCGCGGCGCCATTCGGGTCAAGGACTGTCCCTTCGATCGAGCCAGTCGTGCTCGTCTGGGCCATCGCGCTGACTGCAAACAACGCCAGAGCCATGGCCACGACGAACATAAAGATTTTTTTCATCATCTCTGTCCTTTCTTAAAAGCAGCGCCTTGAAAACCGGCGCCAATGTTTCTGCATTCAATCTAAAAGCCAACCACTCCAGCCAATGTCTGGGGCAGTTGGCCATTTCATTATTCCGATGCTTGCGATTTGGG
>Ga0126375_10000160_pt1 | contig 15226 bp, 14 predicted proteins | sample PanSoiMetPlot_14_FD_109577 | JGI IMG/M metagenome (GOLD analysis project Ga0126375, IMG submission 109577) | Tropical forest soil microbial communities from Panama - MetaG Plot_14 | ecosystem: Environmental > Terrestrial > Soil > Tropical forest | place: Panama | collected 2016-02-17 | reverse complement strand
CTGACCCTTTGCGTGCAAGGCGCCACGCACTGGGACGCGCTTGGGCATATTTTCTATGAGGACAAGGCCTACAACGGTTACGACGCAAAACTGATCGACTCGCGCGGACTTTCGGTGCTCGGCATCGAGCATTCCAAGAACAAGATGGTCGGGCGCGGCGTATTGCTCGATATCGCGCGCTTTCGCGGCGTGAAATGGATGCAAGACGGCGAAAGCATTTCCAACGACGAACTCGATCAGTGCGCGAAGCAACAGAATGTGACCATCGGACGTGGCGATTTTGTCATCGTCCGCACCGGGCAAATGGAACGCTGCCTCGCCGAAAAGGAATGGGGCGGCTATGCGGGCGGCGACGCGCCAGGCGTCAAGTTCGAGAACTGTTACTGGTGCCAGGAGAAGCAGGTCGCCGCGATCTGCACGGACACCTGGGGAGTGGAAGTCCGGCCGAATGAAACGACCGAAGCCAATCAACCCTGGCATTGGGTGGTTATCCCGGCCATGGGTCTATGCATGGGCGAAATTTTCTATCTCAAGGAGCTTGCCGAGGACTGCGAACAGGACGGTATCTATGAGTTCTTCTTCTGCGGCCCGCCTTTGATCATCACGGGCGGAACAGGATCGCCGATCAATCCGCAGGCCATCAAGTAAAGCGGCACGTAACAAAGCCGGCGCCACCGCGGGCTTGACCCGGGGGGCCATGAGGCGTTTCAACTTGGCGAAGCGCAATATGGAAGGCCAAGCCTGGCCATGAAGCGCGGTACGTCGCGACAAACCGGAGGACGAAACTATGCCCCGCTGGCTCAAACGCGGAATGGATGCGGGCGCGATCAAGGCTGCCGATGCCAAAGTGCGCGAAACCGTCGAAAGCATCCTCGCGCAGGTCGATGAGCGGAAGGACGCGGCCATTCGCGAACTGTCGGAGAAATTCGACAAATGGTCGCCGAAGGATTTTCGTCTCACGCCACAGGAAATCGAGCGCGCGATAGCGCAGGTCCCGAAACGCGACCTCGAAGACATTAAGTTCGCGCAGGCGCAGGTACGCAACTTCGCCCATAAGCAGCGCGAAACGATGCACGACCTCGAGGTCGAGACGTTGCCTGGCGTCGTGCTCGGCCATCGTCATATCCCGGTGAATTCGATCGGCTGTTACGTGCCGGGCGGGCGCTATCCGATGGTCGCATCGGCACACATGTCGATCGTGACTGCGAAGGTTGCGGGCGTGAAACGGATCATCGCCTGTGCGCCACCCTTCAAAGGGGGACCGCACCCGGCCATCGTCGCGGCAATGCATTTCGGCGGCGCCGACGACATCTACGTGCTTGGTGGCGTACAGGCCGTCGCGGCCATGGCACTCGGCACAGAGACGATTGAGCCGGTCGACATGATCGTAGGCCCCGGAAACGCCTATGTGGCGGAAGCCAAGCGGCAATTGTTCGGCCGAGTCGGAATCGATCTTCTCGCCGGGCCGACCGAGACCCTGATCATCGCCGATGACAGCGTGGACGGTGAGATTTGTGCGACCGACCTGCTTGGTCAGGCCGAGCACGGCCCCACCTCGCCCGCCGTCCTGATCACCAATTCCGAGAAGCTTGCGCGCGATACGATGAAAGAAGTCGAGCGTCTGCTGTCGATCCTTCCTACCGCGGACGCGGCCGGCCAAGCCTGGAAAGATTTCGGCGAAGTAATCGTCTGCGATAATGAAGCCGAGATGATTGCGGAGGCGGACCGTGTGGCGTCGGAGCACGTGCAGGTCATGACCCGCGACCCCGATGTGTTCCTCAATGGCATGAAGAACTATGGCTCGTTGTTCCTCGGACCGCGCACGAACGTCGCCTACGGCGACAAGGTGATCGGTACCAATCACACATTGCCGACGAAAAAAGCGGCGCGGTACACCGGGGGCCTGTGGGTCGGCAAGTTCATGAAGACCTGCACCTACCAGAAAGTGCTGACCGACGAGGCCAGCGCCATGATCGGCGAATATTGTTCGCGGCTTTGCGTGCTGGAGGGCTTCCTCGGTCATGCCGAGCAGGCCAACATTCGGGTGCGCCGCTACGGAGGCCGCAACGTGCCCTACGCGCAGGCCGCGGAATAAGGCCTTCAATGGTCGACCTTACTTCTACACCCTCATTCCGGCTCGATGGCAAGCGGGCGCTGGTGACCGGCGCCGGGCGCGGCATAGGACTCGCGGCAGCATCCGCCCTGGCCGACGCAGGCGCGCACGTCACGTTAGCCGCACGAACATCGAAAGAAATCGAAGAGGCGGCCGACGCAATCCGCTCGCGTGGCCAGCAGGCCGCACCGCTTGCAGTCGACGTCCGCGATCTTGACTCCATGCAGAAGACGATTGCCGGCCAGCAACCGTTCGACATCCTCGTGAACAATGCCGGCACCAACAAACCGGCTCCCTTCGTCGATGTGAAAGTCGAAGATTTCGATTTCGTGATGTCGCTGAACGTGCGCGCCGCTTATTTCGTGGCGCAGGCAGTGGCGCGACGGCTGATCGAGGCCAGACGCGCCGGCTCCATCATCAACATGTCATCGCAAATGGGGCATGTCGGCGGCACGACGCGCACCGTCTATTGCGCGACCAAACATGCGATGGAAGGCTTTACCAAGGCGATGGCAATCGAACTTGCCCCGCACAAGATCCGCGTCAACACGCTGGCACCAACATTCATCGAAACGCCGATGACGCGACCGTTCTTCCAGAACGAAGCTTTCCGCGCCGACACGCTCAAGCGCATCAAGCTCGGTCGCCTTGGCCAGCTCGAAGACTTGACCGGCGCGATTGTATTCCTTGCAGGCGATGCCGCCGCCCTGATGACCGGCACATCGCTGGTCGTGGACGGCGGCTGGACGGCCGAATAGCTAAAGCTTCGGCAGGTCCGCGAAATATTCCGGGTGCTCTTTTTCGACCGCGGCCATGAACTGCGGCCGGAACAGACTCGGCACGTCGAGCCGCGGCGCGCCCTTGAGCGTGTTGGCGAGCACCTCGTCCTCGGCGTTCTCGAAGGCACGCAATACGTTCGGCGACATGCGCGGATCGAAACTGATGTGCTTGATCGCTTTCTTGCCGATCGCAACGTCGGTCCCAGGTACCCACTTGGCAAAAATCTCCACCGCTTCGTCGCGGTTGTTGCGAGTAAAGTGTGAGGACTGCGCCAATCCCGCAGCGATGCTCTTGATGACGTCGGGCTTCGTCTCGACCGTCGGCCCGTGTGCGACCGCAACCATTACATAGGACATGTGATGCCCGCCGCGCAGGACGAGATATGAATCGGGCACCTGGGTGAGCGCCTGTGTCACGTAAGGCTCCCACGTGACGATTGCGTCCACCTTGCCCTCGGCGAGCGCCGGCGCGAGACCAAACTGCGACCAGATGTTCTCGACCGTAAGATCCTCGTATTTCATCTTGGCGCGGCGCAGCACCATCTTAAAGAATTCGTCGGATGTCTGGCCGCGCGCGAGGCCGATCTTCTTGCCCTTGAAATCGGTGACCTTGCCCGGCTCGATGCCCCTGCCCTTCTTTGTGACGATGGCGAGTGGATCGTCACAGTTGTCGCGGGTGGCATCGTTCATGATGAGCCCGATCACCTTGAAGGGCTCGCCGGCATGCACGGCCTTGAGGTAGGTGGTCGTGCTCATGTCCCCGACCTGAGCCTCGCCTCTGTGCAGGGCGTTGACCATGTCGGTGCCCGTATCCACCACTTTGAAGCTGGCGTCGACGCCCTGTTGCTTGAAGTAGCCTTTCTCCGCGCCGATGAACATCGGCAGATGGCCGAAATTATTGGCAATCACCACGTCGAGTTTGGGTAGCGCCATTTTTTCCTCCCGCACCGGCTGCGCCAGCTGGTTATATTCAAACGCCGCGTTTGCCCGATTGCAATCAGGTCTTCAGCACTTGCGGGTTCACGCAGTTCGGGGGCACGCGCCCACCAAGCAACGCCTCAATATTGTCGACCACAATATTCGCCATCTGCTCGCGTACGTCGACGGTTGCACTGCCGAGATGCGGCTCGAGCACGACGTTCTTCAGCTTCTTTAGCTCCGCGTGCACCTTCGGCTCGTGCTCGAACACGTCCAGCCCCGCGCCGGCAATTTTCTTTGATTTGAGTGCGCGAACCAGTGCCGCCTCGTCGATGATGGGGCCGCGTGCAGTGTTGATGATGAACGCTGTCTTCTTCATCAGGCCGATCTCTCGCGCGCCGATCTGATGGCGCGTTTGCGCATTGAGCGGCGAATGCAAGGAAACGAAATCGGACTCGCGCAGAAGTTCATCAAGCGGCACGAAAGTGAGCCCGGCGTCGCGTTCCTCGCTTTCGGGCTTGCGCCGAGGAGTCCAATAGAGTACGCGCATGGAGAAGCCGTGCGCACGGCGCGCCACCGCTTTCCCGATCAACCCACCACCACCAATGAGGCCGATCGTTCTGCCGTGCACGGTGGACCCGAGGAGGTGCCGTGACTGGCCGCCCGGAAATTTTCCGGCACGCACGAGCCGGTCACCCTCCATCATGCGACGCGCGACCGATAGCATCAGGCCAAAGTTGAGATCGGCGGTAGCCTCCGTCGTCACCGGTGGAACCACGGTAACCGGAATGTCGCGATTGGTTGCTTCGGCGATGTCTACGTTGGATGGCGAGATCGATTGCGATGCGATGTGACGCAGTTTCGGATTGGCGGCGATGACGGCCCGGTCGATCTTGTCGTGCAGCAGGCAGAACAGAATGTCGGCCTTGCGAACGGCCGCGATCAGAGTGCGATGAGGAATAATCCGGCTGTCGTCGGGAAATACCTTGACGCTGCCAAGTGCGCGCAAGCGCTTTACTGCGCTCTCTGCAATCGGCTGCGTGACAAAGACGCGTGGTTTGGCGTTCACCTGAGCCACCGCACGATGCCGGCAACGCCGTCGACGGCACACTGTGCGCCGTCCGGAATCTTGCGCGTGGCATCGAGCACGCCCAGCACCATCGGGATGCCTCGCTCGCGCGCGAGCGAAGCCAGATGCGACGTTGAACCGCCGAGCTCGGCGACAACTCCCGAAACGCGCTGCAGGATCGGACTGAGAGCAGGTCCCGCGACACGGGTCACGAGCACGTCGCCGGGCGCGACCCGCGACAGCTCACATTCGCAATTCACCACCACGGCGCGTCCCGAACCCCAGCCGATGCCTGCGGGATGGCCGTTCAAGCCGGGATGCTGCAACCAGATCTCATCCGGCACGATCGCCGGCTCCATATGCAGCGGTCGCGACTGCAAGAGCCTGAAGCCCTTCTCGTCCATCGCCCATTCGATTTCCACGGGACCGCCGGCGAGGTCTTCGCATTTTCGCAGCAGATGACCGAGGGTCACGGCCTCTCCGGGCGACAGGCATGGTTCGCTGACAAGGTCTTTGGGCACAAGCTCTGGCGCAGAGACGCCGTGAGCACAGGTGTCGCGATGGCCTTTGCGACCGGCTTCGACCGTGCGCAGGAAGCCCGTCTTGCTGAGCATAATGCGATCGGGCACGACCTCACCCTGGGCAATGGCCGAGCCAAGTCCCCAGGTCGCCGAAATCATCATTTGCCCGTCAGCCGTCTCGCTCAGCCCGCCGCCGGAAACGCGCGCGGAAATCAGCGGCTGGATCAAGACGCCCATCGCTGTCTCCGCGGGCGAAAGTTCGTGATTGTCCATGTAGCGGCGTGCCTGCGACGTCCACAGCGCCGCCCAGCACGCACGCACTGCTGTCAGGAATTCGGTTTCATCAGACAGACCGAGAAAGCTTTCGAATTGGCCGGCGAAGTTGGCGCCCTTCCGGTCTTCTATCAGCGCGGATGACCGGACGACGCCAAGCCCGGTCTCGCGCTGCTTTCGCCACGCGCCGAGCAAGGGCTCGAGAATCTCTGGCGCGATTGGCTGCTGGTACAGCGCCAGCCTGATCTGGATGGAAATCCGCCGCGACGTGGGCACGTCGCCTTGGCTGTATTGCCGCAGCAGGTTCTCGATGCCGAGATGGCGCAGCTGGTACCGATAGGCGTCGGCTGTCAGCGCGAAGCCACCGGGCGTAGCCAAGCCGGCTTGCGTCAACCCGGCAAGATTCGCCGCTTTCGGGCCGACCCGTTCCGGTTCGGTGGCGCGAGGGTCATCAAGGTGAAGGATGAAGGCTGTCATCACAATTGCCTTGCGGGCAGAACCCGTGGCTCGAGATCCCCGGGTTTTGCCTTCGGCTCGCCCGGGGATGACGCCGACTTACGCCGGCGTCACTTCACATGATCTCCATAACCCGGCAGCGGATCGACAACCGTGATCTGCTTTACGGGGAAATTTGACACGATCTCGATGTCGTTCTTCTTCACGATCAGCATTTCCTCGATACGAACACCGTAACGGAAGCGCTTCCCGTGCTGCGTTTCGAGCGCGAAGGTCATGCCTTCCTGAATCTCGACCGGATGATCGAGTGACCAGATGCGTGAGATCACCGGAGGATCGTACTGCGCGAGGCCGAGGCCGTGGCCCCACAGGTTGGCCGCAGCCTGATCTTCGTCCTCGTAGCCCCAGGTCTCCATTGCCGAAGGCCACTTCAGCGCGATGTCGCGTGTGGTTGCGCCGACCTTCACGGCGCCAATCGAGTCATAGAGCCACTCGAGGGCGGTCGCGTAGGTGTCCTTCTGTTCTTTCGTCGGCTCCTTGCCGACGCAGTACGTGCGGTAATAGCAGGACTTGTAGCCGTTCCACGTGAGCGCGGCCAAGTCCATGAACACGATGTCGCCGGGCTGGATGATGCGGTCGGAGAAGTTGCGCCAGTTCGGCCACGTGTTCGGGCCGGACGACACGATGACGTCCTCGACGTCTTCCATGCCGGGAATATTGTAGAGATATTCCATCAGATGCGCGGTCACCTGATTTTCAGTGATGCCGGGCCGCAAGAACTTCATGCATTCCCAGTGCGTGGCATCGCCGATCGCACCGACGATCCGGAAACACTCCTGCTCGTCGGGGCTCTTGACGGCACGCGCCTCCATCATCGGGGTCATGCCATCGACCCAGTTGATGTTGTTCTCCTTGAAGATGTTGATCATGTTGATGTCGATGAAGTCGACACCAAGCTTCTGTCCGGCGACGCCGTTGTCCTTCATCGCCTGCAACACGGCCTTGGTGAACTTGTTCACCTGCTGGGTCGAAGCCGGGCCGGCGGCGCCTTTGATCCACGCGAATGAGTGGCGCACGTTTTCCTTCGGCAGCCATGGCGAGTGTCGCTCGATCTGAAAGCCAAGGTCGCCCTGCTCGAACAGAATCGGGCGCCCGTCACCGCACAACATCGCGTAGCGCAGACCCGGCTTCAGTCTGTTCCATCCCGGGGTGAGTGTACCGGTGATGTAACGGACATTTTCGTCGTACATGCAAAGCATGGCGCCGAGGCCATGTTTCTTCATCATCGTGCGCGCGCGCTCGATGCGATACTCGCGCAGCCGATCCCAGCTGACCCGCTGCTGCCAATCCAAGCCGGCTATGCCGAAATTTGCACCCATGGTGGTCCCTCCCGACCCGGACGCGTTGGCGCGCCCATTGCTGATTGGCCGAAATCCTAAGCCGGTTGGCACCTCAAGCCGAAATAATATATTCTGCGCTCAGTCATCATCTTTTCTAATACCACCGATTTTGAGGCAATCATGGCGACGATCCCGCTGCGGCAAATCCGCGCCGTCATCGCGGTGTGCGAGGAAGGCTCGTTCACGCGCGCGGCGCAGCGGGAAAATGCAACGCAATCGGGCATCTCCCAGCATGTCGCAGCAGTCGAGCGCGCGCTGAAGGTCAAGCTGTTCGAACGAACCGCGGGAGGCGTCACCCCGACGCCTGCGGGACTGCGCTATTACAAGCGATGTGTTGAGGCCGTCGGCACACTTGAGCACGCGGCCGAGGAAGCGCGCTCACTCGCGGGTGAGGTTACTGGCGAACTTCGCATCGGATTAATGCCGACGTTCACCCGCGCAGTGCTCGCGCCCGTTCTTGATGATTTCGTTCCGCGGTGTCCCGAAGTACGGCTCCACATCGTCGAAGGCTACAGCGCGCTGCTAACCGAAATGGTGCTCGACGATGCGCTCGACTTTGCGGTGGTGCCCGCTTTTGAAGGCGCCATCGGTCTGAAGTCGCGGATGCTTGTGCGCGATCGCGAGATGATGATCTCAGGCCCCAACGCAGGCTTTAAAGCGCTGGCGCCGCTGCGCCTGGCAGAATGCCGTCCGCTCAAGATTGTCGTTCCAGGTCCTGACAACATCCGCCGCCGGAATCTCGAAACCTATTTTCAGGCCCACGGCGTCGAGATCGCCGCGATGCTGGAGATGGACGCGATGATCGCGACGCTGGAATTCGTCGCACGTTCCGATTGGGTGACGATTCTGCCGAGCGTCATCTCCGTCAACGACATCAATCGGGGCGAACTGATCGTCAACCCGATCGCCGACCCTGAGCTGCATGCCGAGTTCGTGGTGATTCAGCCGCGGCGGCGCACGCTCTCGACCCAGGCACGCCTTTTCCTGGAGCGCTTCGAGCAGGAAGTCTCGCATATTCACGACGTGTGGGATCGCACGATCTCGAGTAACAAGCGACTCAAGGCATTAGCCTGATATCCGCTTCAGCGGTTATTTGCGGACGCGACCCTTTTATTGCGTTGGCAAATCCGCTCTGCGTGATGCGGTCTTCTGCATCGGCTGGAAACGTCGCGCGCAGACGCGTTTTAATATTTTCCGCTTCACTGCGCGACAACGCTTCAACGGTCGCTTGAACCGAGCCAGCGCCCGTACTTGCGGTCCACGAGTCTTCGAATTCAGCAAATGTCCGCTGCACGGATCCGCAGCCAACATCCACACATTTCAGGCCGGTGGGCAGGTTCAGCCAGTCAAGGAAATCTTCGCCGACAAGTCGGCTCCAGATTCCCATCATGCGCTCGGAAGCGGCGCCGTCGTCAAAACGGACGATCTTATTGATCATGGCGTGTCACCTAGGCGAGGGCCATCGCGGCGGCCTGAGCCTCTGGAACCACATCGTGGTCGTAGAGCGTCTTGCGGAACGCAGCGTGCGCAGCGATCTCCGCATCGCGGACGCCGAGATCGGCGTAGGCAGAGTCGTAGCGCATACCGTTTTCGCGCGCGCCACGCTGAACCTGCGCGACACGCTCGCGGCGGAGGCGCTCATAGGCGGCAAGTGCGGCTGGCACGGTCGAGCAATCCGCGCGCGCGAGGATCGTTGCGAGCGCCATCCCGTCTTCTATGGATTGATTGGCGCCTTGTCCGAGATGGGGAAGCATCGGGTGCGCGGCGTCGCCCAGAAGCGTCAGCCGGCCACGCGTCCAGGTCGGAAGCGGTTCGCGATCGTACAAGGCCCATCGAAACGTCATCTGGACCTTCTGCAAAAGCGATTCGATGCGCTGGTCCCAACCGGCAAATTCGCGGCGCAGCACATCGGGATCTCCCGGTGACGACCACGATTCCTTCATCCGCTGATCTGCCGGAACAAACCCCACGTAGTTGATGAGCTGCCCTGCGCGCACGGGGAAAGTGAGGAAGTGCTTGCCTTTGCCGAGCCACATCAGCCACGAGTCCGTCGGCCAGTCCGGAATGCGTTCGAGCGGCAGAACGCCACGATAGGCGACGGACCCGGAGAAAACTGGATTCGACGGAGGAAAAACGTAGGGCCGGAGCTCGGAGTGGATGCCGTCGGCGGCCACAATGACATCGGCTTCGGCAACCGCGCCGTTTGAAAACGAGACTCGCGCCGTGTCATCGCGTTGTTCGAAGCCCGTGCAGCGATGCCCGGTGTGAACCACGTTGTCAGGCAGAGCGGCCGCGAGGAGTTCGACGAGATCCGCGCGATGCATTCCGAACGTTGCATTCCAGCCTGAGGAATCCGTGACCTGCACAGGTGCGATCGGGCTGCCATCGTGCCGAAAGTAACGGGACCCAGGGCCTACCCGTGCTCCCCATTTCTCCACCGCCGGGCCGAGCTCTACTCGCTCAAGCTGACGCACGCTGTTGGGTGTCAAAAAAACTCCGGCGCCCACTTCGCCGAGCGCGGGCGCCTGCTCGTAGACGGACACGTGAAATCCCTGCGCGAGGAGAGCATTCGCCGCGAACAGGCCGCCTATGCCACCACCAACAATCGCAATGTTGGGCCGCGAGCCGCCCATCGCCAACTCCTGCACGCCGGACACGTTGTATCCTCACATAAACTGAAGCAGTCTTGCCATCACAAAGACGCCGGTCAGGCGCGGCTGTATTGGAGGATTTTCCTAAATGCGGTACCTGCCGACACAACCTTTGTCATTCATCGGCAAAAGCCTGGTGGCTCTCCTTTTGGTGTCTTCAGCCCTTTGCGGTGCGGCCGGCGCCGAAGAGTATCCAAATCGCGCCGTGAAAATCATCGTACCGTTTCCTGCTGGTGGGACGGCGGACGCGGTTCCACGAATTGTCGGCGATTGGCTGTCCCGCAAATGGGGCCAACCGGTCATCATCGAGAACCGTACCGGCGCGGCCGGAAACATCGGAGCTGAGGTAGTGTATCGCTCGCCTCCCGATGGCTACACGTTGCTGTCGGCGCCGCCGCCGCCTCTCGTCATCAATCAAAATCTCTATCCGAAGCTCGGTTACGATCCGACCACATTCGAACCGATCATCGTGATGGCGCAGGTGCCGAACGCGCTGATGGTCAACCCGAACACAATCAAAGCCGACAGTCTCGCCGAGCTGATCGAGTATCTGCGCCAGAATCCCGGCAAGGTCACCTCCGCAACGCAAGGCAATGGAACGACATCCCATCTCACGTCCGAGCTTTTTCAATTGATGGCTAAGGTCTCGCTGCGGCACGTGCCCTATCGCGGCTCGGCGCCCGCATTGCAGGGATTGCTCGCCGGCGACGTCGATCTGATGTTCGACAATCTCGGCGTCTCATTGCCTCTGGTCGAGGCCGGCAAGCTCAAGCTTCTTGCGGTCGCATCGGCCACCCGCATGCCGAGCCTGCCGAACGTGCCGACGATTGCCGAACTGCTCCCCGGCTTCGAAGCGGTCGCCTGGTATGGGATCGTGGCACCACCCAATACGCCCAAGGCCATCATCGACAAGATCAATGCCGACGCGAACGAAGCGCTGCGTCAGCCCGAGGTCCAGGATAGTCTGAAAAAGCTGTCCGCCGAGATCTTCGGCGGCTCGGTCGATAAGACCCGGAAGTACATGCACGAGGAGGTCGATCGCTGGGACAACGTGATCAAGGCCGCCGACATCAAACTTCAGTGACGCTTAAACGGTCATCCAGGCCCCATTGGCATCGACTGATTTGAAGACCGCTTCGAGTGCGGCCGCTGTCTGCAAAATGCCGTCGGGGGAAATCGGGAATTTCCCCTGCCCCAGCGCGGCTTTCGCGAAATAATCGAGATTGCGACCGAGGTGGTTGTCGGCCGGCAGATCAAACGCCTCGGGCCCTTTACCGGCATGGCGGACAATTGCACGCGTCTCGCTCACGCTCGCTGCCCAGCAATTCTCGCCGAAAATCGCGATACGCCACGCAAACGGAGTTTTCATCGTCGTGGCAAGCGTTCCCGTTGCGCCGTTTTCGAATTCAACAAGAGCGGACGTCGTGTCGCCTGTATCGAGTTTGAGGGCGCGCGCCTTCGACAAGGCACTGATGCGCTTCATCGGCCCCACCATGTCACGAAAGCAATCAAGCACATGGATGCCCATGCCGGTCATGCCACCGGCGCGGCTTTCTTCCTTGCGAAGGCGCCAGCTGTCGGCCGGATAGCTCGCGAGCCAGTCATGGCTGTAGTTGCCTTCCACATGCATGATCGTGCCGAAGGCACCCTTCTCCTTGAGCTCGGCGAGAAGGTGCATCGACGGCATCAGCCGGAAATGATGGCCGACAGCGATCACGATGCCGGCGCGCCGGCAGGCATCGAGCGCGGCCTGCGCGTCAGCTTTGCTGAGAGCGAAAGGCTTTTCGCAGTAGATGTGCTTGCCGGCCGCAGCGATGGCCTCCACCTGCGCACGATGTTTGGTGTGCGGTGTCGCAAGGATCACCGCCTGGATTGATTTGTCGGCCAGTACCTCATCGAGAGAGGTCCCCAGCACGATCTTATGTTCGGCGGCAAAATCACGCACTGTTTCCGGCTCAAGCGTGACGCCGCGCGCGAAACGCATCGGCGCGCCGAAGTCGCGCGCCGAGTTCACCAGTGTTTTACCCCACCAACCCAAGCCGACGATTGCGGTGTTCAGCATTTGCGAGCGCAGCTTTATGCTGCCGCCGGCGCGCCGGGCTGCTTGAGCGGGTGAGCGCGCGCGAATGCATCGATCCTCGCGCAGTTCTCGGCGATACGGGCGAAGGTCGGAAATGGCGCGAGATCGACTTTGAAGAAATTGGCGCCTGCCGCCTGGCTGGCTACGCAAATATCGGCCATCGTGACCTGCTCGCCGTGGCAATAAGTTCCGGTTTCCTTCGAGCCCGCCAGGTTCTGCTCCAGCGCCGTCAAAGCGAGCTTGTGCCAGTGCTGCGCCCATTTGATGACGCCTGCTTCATCGACCTTGAATTCATGGGCGAGATATTCGCGCACCCGCGGCACGATCAGCGGGTGGGAATCGCATGCGACAATCTGCGAAAGGCCGCGAACACGCGCGCGCCCGCGTGCATCACGAGGCAGCAGCGGCGGATTGGGATGCGTCTCGTCGAGATATTCGATGATCGCCAGGGATTCGAAAAGAACGGGCCCATCGCCGTCGACCAGCGCAGGAATCGCCATCATCGGATTGACGGCGCGGAATTTTGCATCGCGTTGCTCGCCCTTCATCAGATTGATGTCGATGATCTCATCGGGCTTGATGCCCTTGAGATTGAGCGCGATGCGCACGCGGTAGGTCGCCAGCGAGCGCCAGAACGAAAACAGTTTCACGGCATCCCTCCCATTTTTCGGTTGCGAGCAGATTTGCCTCGGCCGCTCTACGATTTTTTCCGACCGGCCCAGTAGACCGCCATGCGTGACCCGTCACCGTTGCCAAACCCGTGCGCGGTCGCATCTTCGAAACCGCTGAGCGCGGCTTTGGTGGCACGCATGTCGGCGCCACGCGCTTCTCCGGTTTCAACCATCGTGCGCAGGTCTTTCACGCCATTGGCGATACTGAAGGTCGTGGGTCCCGGGTCACGGCCTTCGAACATCGTCACGATCATGTCCGCGCGATTTTTCATGGCGGGATTGGCGCCATTGGTATCGACGAAAAGATCGAGCAGCCGCTTGGGCTCCCAGCCCGCGGCGCTCGCGATGGCGAAGGCTTCGCCGTAGGCCTGCCAGGCCACCATCAGCGGCAGGTTGATCGCAAGTTTCATCGACGAGCCGGTACCGACAGGGCCGCAGTGTTCGAGTCGCCGGCAGAGCTGATTGAGAATGGGTTTCGCGTGTTCGGCGTCGGCGGGCTCGGCGCCCATCAGGCCGAGCAGCTTTCCCTGCCGTGCCGGCGCGGTCGACCCACCGACCGGACACTCGACAAATGCCGCACCCTTCGCGCGCACCTTGGGAGCGAGGCCGGTTGGCACCTTCGGGGAAACGGTGCTCATTTCGATGAAGAGTTTGCCTTTCACATCACCCGCGAGCAGGCCGTTCGGCCCATTGTACACGGCATCGATCGCGGCCCCGTCGGTGAGCATCGTGATCGCCGCCTCGACTGCGCTTGCAAGAGCGGTCGGCGTTGCTGCCACTTTCGCGCCCGCCGCGGCGAGCGGTTTGGTCTTCTCGGGCAAGCGATTCCAAACGGTCACCTCGTGCCCGACTTCCATGAGGCGCGCTGCAACCGCAGCGCCCATCACCCCAAGACCTGCAACGCCAACTCGCATATGTCCTCCTTTGGTGTTTTCGGCGCAGACGATAGGCGATCACGGACGCGCTTGAAAGACGCCTCGCGCGCCCGCGTGACTCGACAGCCTCAGGCCCAACGCATAAGAACGGGACCACAGTGATGCGTTCGCATCGGGAGACAGTGAATGGCAAGAAATTCCAAAGGTACGGTCGGTGTGATCGGCCTCGGTATTATGGGCGGTTCGTTCGCGAAGAATCTGGTCGCCGCCGGCTGGCGCGTGATCGGTTATGACATCAGCGCCGCCAAACGCCGGGAGGCCAAAGGTGCCGGCGTCGAGCTTGCGAATAGCGCCGCCGAAGTAGCGGCCGCAGCGCCGATCATCCTGACGAGCCTGCCCAAACCGCAAGCGCTCATGGACACCGCACGAGAAATCGCCGCCGCCAAGCTCAAGGGCAAGGTCGTCGCGGAAATGAGCACCTTCACAATTTCAGATAAGGAAAAAGCGGAGCGCGTGCTGCACAAGGCCGGTCACACCATGATTGACTGTCCGGTGAGCGGCACCGGCTCGCAGGCCAAGAACCGGGATCTCGTGTTCTATGCCAGTGGCGATGCCAAGGCGATTGCGCGGCTGCGCCCTGTGCTGACGGGCTTTGGCAGGCACACGTTCAATGTCGGCCAATTCGGCAATGGCAGCCGCATGAAATACGTGGCCAATCTTCTGGTTGCCATCAACAACGTCGCCTCCGCGGAAGCCATGGTGCTGGGCATGAAAGCCGGCCTCGACCCGCGGATGATTGTCGACCTCATCACCGCGGGCGCTGGTAACTCGCGCGTCTTCGAACTGCGCGCACCGATGATGGCGAAAGGGCGTTACGACGACGTCACCATGAAGATTTCGGTGTGGGACAAGGACATGCACGTCATCGGCGACTACGCGCGTAAGATCCGCGTTCCAACTCCCATCTTCAACGCCACCAAAGGCATTTACCTGAAGGCCATGAAGAGCGGCCTCGGCAACCGTGATACCGCCGCGGTCTGCGCAGTGCTAGAAAAGATGGCAAAGGTGAAGCGACGCAAGCGCGCCGCGTAATATCCCCTCTGCGTCAATCATGGATGGCCGGGCTTGTCCCGGCCATCAGCGTTTTGCAAGATCGCCGCCTACAGATGGACGCCCGCAACATATACCGCGGGCATGAGAGGCAGTCGGAGGGCGTGATGGCGTCGTTGCAGCAGAGAACAGAAGTCCGTGACGGCATGCGAATCGATTTTGACGTGCCGATCACCATGGATGATGGCGTGGTGCTGCGCGCCGATGTCTTTCGCCCAACGCACGAGGGAAAGTTTCCGGTCATCCTGAGTTATGGTCCCTACGCCAAGAATCTCGCGTTCCAGGACGGCTATCCGAGCGCATGGCAGCG
>Ga0126375_10000159_pt1 | contig 15304 bp, 12 predicted proteins | sample PanSoiMetPlot_14_FD_109577 | JGI IMG/M metagenome (GOLD analysis project Ga0126375, IMG submission 109577) | Tropical forest soil microbial communities from Panama - MetaG Plot_14 | ecosystem: Environmental > Terrestrial > Soil > Tropical forest | place: Panama | collected 2016-02-17 | reverse complement strand
TTTAGATCGAGGAGTGTATCTGGCGCCGAGCGCTTTTGAAGTCAATTTCATGTCGCTGGCTCATTCGGATGATTTGCTCGAGCGCGCGCATGAAGCGATTTTGGAGGCGATTAAACTCTCGGTGTAGCTCTGTGGTTCTCTGTGCCTCTGTGGTTGAAATTTTTTAAGGCGAAATTCACCACAGAGTCGCAGAGGTTGCACAGAGGCTCACAAAGAAGTTCATGAAAGAACAGAAACGAAGTCGTATCACAATCGCCCTCGTCGCGCTGTGGGTTGCCTTCACCGTGACGCTCGCGGGTTGGTGGTTGATCTTTGGCCTCCGCCAATTAGACCTAATCAACCAGTCAAAATTGGAGAACGCGGGACAGTTGAATCGGCACTATCAGATGCTGATGTGGGAAGGTGGAATTTTGATTGCCTCGTTGATTGGCGGCGGCGTGGCTTTGTATTACTACGCGCGGAGAGAACAAAAACGTCACGCGCAGGTGGAAGAGTTTTTCGCCGCTTTTACTCATGATGCGAAAACAGCGTTGACCAGTCTGCGGCTCCAGGCTGAAAGCCTGCGTGAAGACTTTGCCGGTTCGGAAGCAAATCCTCTGCTCGAGCGTTTGCTGAATGATACGTTGCGTCTGCAACTGCAACTGGAAAATTCGCTCTTTCTGGTGAATCTTCCGCGCGGAAAATTCTTTCTGCAACCGATTCGATTAAGCGACAGGGTTGAAGCCCTGCGTTTGCATTGGCCAAGCGTAAACATCACGCAGGAGGGCGACGGAGAAGTCATGGCCGATGCCCGCGCCCTCGAGAGCGTGCTGACGAATCTGGTGCAGAACTCAGTTATACATGGACACGCCACGCACGTTGATGTGAAGGTCCGGCGGAGCGGTGACAAATTGATCGCCACGGTCAGAGACAACGGCCAGGGGTTCCCTGGAGATTTAAAACAACTTGGAAAGCTTTTTGTTCGTCACGCGCGCAGCAGCGGAAGCGGTGTGGGTTTGTACATCGTACGACAACTAGTAAAAGCCATGAATGGCACCATTCAATTCAGCAATGGCGAACCGGCTGGGTTAGTGGCTGAACTGGAATTGCCTGCCGGTACGCAAGCCTCCGGCTTGCCCCTCGAAAATCGGCACGCTGGAAGCGCGCGTATCGATGGCTTGCCTGAGAATCAGCACGCTGGAAGCGTGCGTACCTCCGGCTTGCCCTCTGAAAATCAGCACGCTGGAAGCGTGCGTACCGACGGTTTGCCCTCTGAAAATCGGCGCGCTGGAAGCGTGCGTACCTTATGAAGCGACTGCTGCTGGTCGAAGATGACCGCTCGCTCGGCGCGACGCTGCACGAGCGACTGCTGCGCGAAAAATACGACGTCGCCTGGGTAGAGACGAAGCAGCGCGCTTTAAAAAAACTGGACGAGAGCGTTTGGGACCTGGTGATTCTCGATATTGGTTTGCCGGACGGTTCCGGCTTTGAGCTGGCTCGGCACGTTAAAGAGAAGAAGCGGCTGCCGATTATGTTCATGACGGCACTGAGCACTGCCGAACATCGTCTGGAAGGATTTGAGATAGGCGCCGAAGAGTTTCTTCCCAAGCCGTTTCATTTGAAGGAACTTCTGCTGCGCGTCGCGCATGTGCTCGAGCGTCATCCGGTCCGGCGCCAGGCTTCTTGCAACGGACGCAGCGTGGAACTTGAAACTCGCACGATTGTTCAGCCGGACGGGCGGAGAGAAATTCCGGCGGCGCGTGATTTTGACTTGTTGCAACTGCTGATTGATAGCAGCCCCGGTGTAGTCAGCCGCAACCAGATTCTTGATGAATTGTGGGGTGAAGATAAGTTCCTCAATCAGCGAACCATCGACAACATGATTGTACGTCTGCGTCAAATGTTGGGTGACACGAGCGGCGGTTGCATTCGTTCAGTGCGCGGCGTTGGGTATCAATGGTGTGGTGATGCCGAATGATTTTGGAGTGCGCCGGCAGAGCGCAGCGGAGACGGCGCTTTCGATCAAATGGTAATCGAAGAGACAATCGAAATTTCATCCAAAGCGGCGTCGCCGCTACGCTCTGCCGCTGCACTCCAAATCGGTAACGCGCGCTTTCAAAATGCCCTCGCGCGACGACCGCAACCGACTCCGCCAATCTGGCTGATGCGCCAGGCAGGTCGTTATCACAGACATTATCAGGGATTGCGTGCGAATCATTCGTTCATGGACTTGTGCAAACAACCGGAATTGGCTGCAGAAGTCGCTCTCGGTCCCGTACTCGATTTTGGTTTCGACGCGGCAATTCTGTTCAGCGATCTTCTGTTTCCGCTCGAAGCTTTGGGAATGGGACTGCAATACACGGAGCATGGACCCCGGCTCGAATGGAAGCTTGACGAAAAAAGCATTTTGCAACTGCGGCGCGTCAATGACGCTTGGCCCCGACTGCAATTCCAGGGCGAAGCCTTGCGCGCCACGCGCGAACGCCTGCCACGCGATCGCAGTTTGATCGGCTTCATCGGCGGACCCTGGACATTGTTTGTTTATGCCGTGGAAGGCACGCACAAAGGCAGCCTCAACGATTCGAAAAAATTGTTGCCATTATTTCAGCGATTCTGCGACACGCTTGTTCCGCTGCTCGAGCGCAACATTCAATTGCAGCTCGATTACGGCGCTGAACTCGTAATGATCTTCGACACAGCTGCCGGCGAATTGGCTCCAAACATTTTTCTCTCTGAAGTTGTACCCCAACTTCAAGCATTGACTGCGTCAAATCCGTCTCGCATCGGTTACTACTCGAAAGCAACCCAGCCTGCGCACCTGCGCCATCCGCTCTTCAATGAAGGATCTATCGCAGGAGTAGGAATCGATCACCGCTGGGATTTGACTGAGGCTGTGGAATTGTTTCCGCACGGTTTCGTTCAGGGGAATTTCGATCAGGCGTTACTTTTAGCCGCGCGCGCAGACCTGCAAAAACATTTGCGAAGCTATCTCGCACGGATGATCGGAAATCCTCTCGCCGGGTGGATTTGCGGACTCGGACACGGTGTGTTGCCGGGAACGCCGGAAGACAATGTCAGACTTTTTGTTGACACAGTGAGAGAGGTAATGCAGTGACAGATTTATTTGCCAAGTACGATGTCCCGGCGCCACGTTACACGAGTTATCCAACCGTTCCGTTCTGGACTGATGCACCAACGACCGAACGGTGGCTCGAGGAACTCAACACGGCCTTCGCTGACAAAGCGGCGACGTGGTCGCTCTATTTTCATCTGCCGTTTTGCGAATCATTGTGCACCTTTTGTGCCTGCAACACAGTAATCACGCGCGACCATGGACGCGAAGAGGGTTATATCGAATTACTTTCGACCGAATGGAATCTTTATCTCGATCGCGTGCCCGCGCTGCTCGAACGGCCTTTGCTCGGCGTCCATCTTGGCGGCGGTACGCCGACGTTTTTCTCCAAAGAAAATCTCGAACGCATCCTCAGGCCGATTCTTTCGGCCACAGGTATCGAGCAAAGTCGATTCGAAGCGTCGGTTGAAGTTCATCCGGGCCATACGACGCGCGATCAATTAATCATGCTGCGCGAGCTGGGTTTCACGCGCATATCTATCGGCGTTCAGGATTTCGATCCGGAAGTGCAGCGACTGGTTAATCGTCACCAGCCTCACGAAGTGACCAAATCAGTCACCGACATGGCGCGCGAGCTTGGCTACAGTTCGGTGAATTACGATCTCATTTACGGGTTGCCGCGGCAGAATCCCGATCGTTTTCGCGAGACAGTTGAAAAAACCATCAACCTCAAACCCGACCGCATTGCGCTTTACAGTTTTGCGCGCGTGCCCTGGATTAAGCCGGCGCAGCGCAGTTACAAAGACGAAGACTTGCCGGTTGCCGGCGAAAAGCGAGCGCTGTATGAACTGGCTCGCGAGATGTTGTCCCGCGCCGGTTATGTCGAAATTGGCATGGACCATTTTGCGCTGCCGAGTGACGGCATCGCCGAGGCGCAACGCAAACACACGCTGCATCGAAATTTTCAGGGCTACACTGAGACTCGCACTACGGTCTTATTGGGGTTGGGAGTGAGCGCGATCTCGGAAACGCCGACTTGCTTTCATCAGAACGAAAAGGCTTTTCCCGTTTACGACCGGCGCGTACGGCAAGGCGAGATACCTACTTTACGGGGCCATTTACTTTCAGAAGACGATCGCCGCCTGCGCGAGCAGATTTTGCAGTTCATGACGCGCTTCAAAGTTAATCTGGAGCCGGAACAGAAGGACGATGCGAGATCGTTTTTGCGATCGATGATTGAAGATGGTTTGGTAACTGTCTCGGGCGACACGCTGGAATTGACGGAGAAGGGGACGCCTTTCCTGCGCAACGCCTGCATGTTTTTTGATCAAAGGCTGCGCAACCAGGAACAGCGGCCGCAGGTATTTTCGCAGGCACTGTGAAAAGGATCTCTCTGTGGAACTCTGTGGCTCTCTGTGCCTCTGTGGTGAATAGATCCAGCCGAAGGCATTCACCACAGAGACACAGAGATCGCACAGAGATTCACTGAGAGTATTCATATGCCAATTATCACCGTTGCCGGCGCCGGGTTCTCAGGGTTATCGACGGCTTATTTCCTCACCAAACACGGCTTCAAAGTTCGCATCGTTGAAAAAACTGATCGAGCCGGCGGTCTGATCAAGACCATTCGGTCACCGCATGGTCTGATAGAAACAGCGGCGAATGGGCTGCTTAATTCCGCGCGGCTCGAGGCGATGTGCGCTGATATCGGTGTGCCGTTGATTCCAACTCGCAAGCAAGGGCGCAAGCGCTTCATCTATCGCGAAAAACCAAAACAGGTTCCATTGCGCATCGCCGAAATTTTTAAGATGGCGCTGCGGCTTGGTGTTAGCGCGCGCACGTTGCGACCGCAACAATTTGAAACGATTGGCGAATGGGGCCGGCGCGTCATTAGCGAAGGCGCGACCGATTATTTGTTGACGCCGGCTTTGGGCGGAATTTATGCCGGAGATCCTGAGCAGCTCAGCGCCAGTCTCATCTTTGGCCGCGCATCCCTGCCGGATCATCTGGAGACAACTCGGCCAGCGAAGCCTAAAGTGCGAGGCACAGTCGCACCGCCGCAAGGTATGCAGCAATTAATTGATGGCTTGCGGAATTATCTGGCACAGGCCGGCGTCGAATTTCAGTTCAATCAGGACGCGCCGGTCACGGTGAACCAAGCGACTGTGGTTTGTCTTTCGGCGAGCGCAGCGGCGAGATATTTTACCGAAGCCGCGCCCGATTTCAGCGAGCGTTTGGGACAAATCGAAATGCTCTCGCTGGCGACAGTAACCTGCTTTTACTCGACGAACGCGGTGAAACTCCACGGCTTCGGCTGCTTATTTCCACGTGATCAGGGTTTTCGCGCGCGCGGAGTTCTTTTCAACGATTCAATTTTTGCAGGTCGCGGTCCGGCTCATGCAGAGACATGGATCTTTGGCGGGAGTTTGGATCCGGATGTAGTGAAATTAACGGATGCGGAGTTCGTCGGCCTAATCGCGTCTGAACGAGCAAAGTTTTATCGGAGTGAAGACGAGCCGCTCGACACTTATGTAACGCGCTGGCCTAATGCCCTGCCGCATTATTCGATTGAGCTGGAAAAAATTCTAACGGATCTACCTCCGCCGCCGAAAAACATCGCGCTGGTGGGAAATTATCTCGGGCGGATTGGTCTGGCGAAGATTTTGGAGCGCGCGGCTTTTGTGGCAGAAAAATGGGTACGCACGCCTCCGGCGTGCTAATCGCGAATCCATGGAGCACGCCGGAGGCGTGCGTACCGAATGACTGGAGTTCTTCTCATCAATCTCGGCACTCCCGATGCACCGACACCCGATGCCGTCGGCAGGTACCTGCGTGAGTTTTTAATGGACGGTTTTGTGATTGATAGCCCCGCGCCGCTTCGTTGGTTTCTGGTCAATGTCCTGATTGTGCCGCGGCGCAAATACCAGTCGGCTGAGGCCTATCAGAAGATTCAAACTGCCGAAGGCCCGCCTTTGCTCATTCACACGCGTTCACTTGCACAAAAGGTCGCAACGCAATTAGGCGATGACTACTTCGTGACGTTTGCCATGCGCTACGGCAATCCGTCTATCAAGTCAGAGTTGCAAAAGTTGAAATCGCGCGGAGTGTCGCGAATTATCGTGTTGCCCCTTTACCCTCAGTATGCGGAATCCAGTTTCGAGACCGCAGTCGTCGAAGCGAGAAGAACCGCCCGCGAGCTCGGGTGCGAAAAGCTGCTGACCTTCCTGCCGCCTTTTTATGACGACGCGGGATTCATCAACGCGTGGGTTGAGCGGATCCGCGCCGATTTAGATCCTGAAACCAGCGATCACGTCGTTTTCAGTTTTCATGGCGTGCCGGTTCGGCACTTGACGAAGTTTCACCGCAGCGACAATAACTACACGCCGGTGGCTGATTGCTGCACCGAAGTCACCGCCGGCAATCAAAACTGTTATCGCGCGCAATGTTTCGCAACAGCGCGCGCGATTGCCGCTCAGCTTGAGTTGCATCCGGGCGACTACACCGTGTCGTTCCAATCACGCCTGGGCCGGGCCGAATGGATTGGCCCAAACACCGTTGATGTAATTCAGGACCTCGCGCACCGCGGCATCAAGCGGATCGCTGTCGCCTGTCCTTCATTCGTTTCAGATTGTTTGGAGACTTTAGAAGAGATCGGGATGCGCGGGCGTGCGACTTTTCATTCCGCCGGCGGTGAAGCATTTCAGTTGATTCCATCTTTGAACGCGGATGCGGCCTGGGCGGATGCCGTCGCGAGGCGCATTCGCGAAATCGGTTTCGCTAAGGGTTCTCAAAGAAAGTAGCCTCCGTTATCCGTGAATACCCGCGGCGGCACCCTGAAGAGCGTGTCGGCATAGACTCTCCGCGCATCCTCGGCGATCTCCGCGTCTCAGCGGCGAACTCTTTTTTCGAGCAAATTCACCACAGAGGCGCCAGGATCGCCGAGGTTGCGCAGAGGAAAACATTTATTCCGACGGACTCTGAAAGGGTGCCAGAAACCGTTGAGCTAGCACCCCATCAGCATGCGGACTAATTAGATGTCGTGCATCGCTATTTTCCAAACCGCGAGGAACTCAATGTCACGTCTGCCTGGGCCCAGGCTTTCTTAAAGCGCGCTTCGACTAACGCCGCGTCATCATTCTTGCCTTGTGCTTTCAAAGCTTCCTTCAGACCGAACAGCGACCAGCCGCTCTCCTTATTGCGGCGCAGGTCCTCCCAATAAACCGTCTCGGCTTCAGCGGGACGGCCGGCGTCCAGCAGGATTGCACCGAGTGCCTGGCGCGGCGGAAAGTGAAACTCCGCCGGCTCTGTGTAAACGAGCGCGTCCTCGAGCCGTACCGCGCGTTCCAGATGCGCGACGGCTGAATCGTAATTCTTCTTCGCGCCGTCAATTTCACCGGCCAGTACTTCCTGCCCAATCGTCAGGATCGAGCGCGCGGTGTTTGGCGAGAACAGCGGCTGATCCAAAGCCTTGTCAGGCATTATCGCGTTTAACTTCGCCAGTTCCTGTTCCGCATCACTCGTCTGTCCTTTGCCGAGAAGCGCGGTGCCGCGCGCGTAGCGCCAAATGCCCTGCATGTAGGGGCTAAAGGCGGGCGGCTCGGGCTCGCGCAACATCTCGTCCCACTTTGCGAAACGTGTCAGCGCGTAGTAGGGCACGACGCGAAAGCCGGCAAGCAACGGAATTGCCTTCAAAGTGTCGTCGTCAACTCGCGAGGCCGCCTTGCGAGCAGCTTCGATCGCCACTTTGCTGTTGCCTTCAGCCGTAGAGGCGAACCAGAGGAAGTGCAGATTGTGCGGATAGTAGGCCAGCGGGTAAAGGCCTTGCGCGTGACACTGCGAGATGTAGTCTTCATCGGCGGCGATCGCCATTACGTTGCTTTTCGCGGCGTCACCATACCGGCCAACCCGTTGATAGATGTGGGCGGGCATGTGCACCATGTGACCTGCGGCGGGCATCAGCGTCAGGAGCCGATCGGCAGCTGCTTCGGCCTTGTCTGCCTGGTACGCTTCCATCAAATGGATGTAGAGATGCAGCGCCCCGGGATGGTTCGGGTTGTGCGCGATCGTTTTTTCGGTCAGCGCGACGATCTCTGACGTGCGTTCGTAAGGTGTGCCATCACGCGTCCAGTAACCCCACGGGCGCAGGTCCATTACTGATTCAACGTACAGCATTGAGATGTCGTCATCATCCGGGAACTGCAAATGCACTTTGCGCATCGCGTCTGCGTATTCGCGATCGCGCGCTTTACGATCCTCAGCGCGGCCGGAATAGCGGTGCGTGAGCGCATCAATCAACGCCTGCTCGCGTGGAGAGGCATTTGATTTAAGCGCGACGGCTTTCTGAATTGCTTCGAGAGCTTTTGGCTCGCTCTCCGGACTCATGGGCGCATTGATGTTTGGCCCGAGCGCCAGGGCCTGGCCCCAGTAGGCCATCGCGAGATTTGGATCTAGCCGCGCCGCTTCGCTATAAGCGCGGCCGGCCTCCCAATGATTGAATGCGTAGGAAAGATTCAACCCCTGATTCATGAAAAGCTGCGCCTGCTTGTTCTTTGTTGTTACGGGAAAGACGTGGTTACCGAGTTTCTGCAGGCGGGGCGCCAGCGCGCCAGTCGGTGATGCTTGCGACGCCTCCGGCGCGGGCTCCTTGTAGTGCATGTGATTGGGGGCAGACTTTTGGTCTTGCGCAAAAGTAATGGGCCGGATACCCATTAGCGCGAGGCCAACAACGGTTATTAACATTCCGGTCTTGATTAAACGCATAGGGGTACCTTTCTTCTAAGAATTCCGTAGGTTTCTCCAGAGGCTGCAGATTCTACTCCCGTGAGCGAGTCGCTTCAAGAGAGTTATTCTTCCTGTGCAGCCTTGCGCACACGTTGATTCTCGGCGAGTTGTTGCTTCAACTGTAAGATCGTCTGCATTAGATCGGCGGTTCGTTGCCGCACCAGGTCTTCCAGAACGAAGTTAGCGTTTAGTAGTGCTTTGCTCTCTTTACGTAAATCTGATGATTCCAGGCGCGAGTCGTAAAGCTGTTGCTGCATAGTAAGTCGGCCGGCGATTTCAGCTGTTGCATCCAGGAGCAAAACCCAGGTGCCATATTCACGACCAAAAATGTAAACATTGGCGAATACACCGTCTTTAGTTTGCACTCGAGGCAGGAAAACGCTGCTTTCACCGAGTGGAAGCATGCCCGTGAGGAACGAGACGCGCTCGCTCACGTCCAACCCTTTCTCCATTCCAGTAACGCCGTAGGATTCGAGGTCGCCACCCCACAGAGCTAGTTTCGTGTCATTCACCAACATGTATGCCGGTGAGAGCATATCCTCAGTGAGCGCCAGAATAAATTCACGAATTGGTTGTGGTAGTTCCATCTAAGCCTCCGCCAGTTTTTGAGCCAGAGTGCGGAACGCGTCTTCTACGCCAAGTCCTGTCTTCGCGCTGGTTTTCATTACTTCCCAGCCTTTGTCGTGCAGCGCGGTAGTTTCTCGCTCGCTGATGCTCCATTCAGAAGCAAGGTCAGCTTTGTTCATGAGCAGCAGAAAGGGAACCGCACCGATTGTGTCTATCACCCTGTTGTGCAATGCCAAGGCCTGATAAAGGGTGTCCTGGCGCGTGCCATCAATGACCAACAGGTAGCCGGCCGCACCGCGCAGGTAAGATTTCCTCAAATCGTTTTCAGTTTGCGATCCCTCGATGTCCCAGAGTATGAGCGTCAGTTCGCTATTTGCCAGTTGGACCACTTTCTTATCGATTTTCACACCGACGGTGGTGTGATACTTGTCCGAATAAATGCTCTCAACAAACCGTCGCACCAGACTGGTTTTACCGACGGCGAAAGTGCCGAGCATGCATACTTTTTTTTGAATCATACAGAGGACGCCTCTCAATGATTATCGTCGACAATGACCTTCATCTTAACGCTGCGATTCGTGGCCCGGTCCACATCGTTCATTTCCATGCGCAGCTTCTCTTTCGTGCCCAGGGAAATTATCGTCAGGTTGGACCATGACGTTAATCGCGGCCTGAGCGTCGCGGCCACTGTGTCGGCACGTCCCTGGCTCAGTTTGTCGTTCCGCATTTCAGTGCCGCTGCCATCGGTATGCCCCGTTATTTCGAGTCTGACCGGTCTGACGCCCGCCAGCTGGCGCAAATGATTCAAATCGTCAACGAGTCGATTCAGCTTATCTTCCTGACCAGATTGCAGCGTTACCTGGTCCAAATCAAACAGCAACAGCGGGTCTTCAATTCGTTCGAGGTCGAACAGCTTGTCGTCGCGCAAACGGTAAATGCCGGGCAGCAACCGCGCGGTTCGTCTCACTTCCAAAATCCAATTGTGCGAGGCAAAACCTTCGGCTTCGAGCGTGCCCTCATTAAAGGTCAGTTTCACGCCCGCCGGCGGTTCCAGATTCTTTTGAGCGCGGGCGAGCACAAACTGTGGCGACAACGCCTGAAACGATTGCCAGTTGGCCACGACTGAATTTGCATCGACCCCGGTTCCTTGCAACAACGCGGTCGGGTCGCGGGACAGTGGATCGCGCAGGCCGCTGACAAAGTACTTGCCGCCTTGCTTACCACTATCGGTGATCACAAACCCCGGCTCATTGCGAAGCTTTTCGATGTATGAGTTCCAGCGCTGGCGATCGCGAAGCCAGAAAAAGCCCCAAACTAAGAAGACAAGCAACACGATGGCTGCCGTGACAGTAAACGGATTGATCTTTCCGGACGATTTCCGCACGTGCTGGGCAGTGTCATAGCTCGATTGCAACCCTTCTTCAAGCAATGGTTCTGTCGCCACAAAGGCCGCTGCGTCGCCGGTAAATTCCGTGAGCGACGTACCGAATTGAAGATGAATTCGTTCCAATATGTCCTGGAGTATAGGCCTCAGTTCCTGCGGCGCGTTGCCACGAATCACCGCCGCCAGAATTGCTTCGGGTCCCTGTTCGATCCACACCGTCAGATCGCCGACCTGTAGCGTCTCGAGCTGATCACCCCTGGAGGTCTGAAAAGAATCGCGAACAAAGTCCTGAATAGCCGTCAGCATTCCCGACACCATATCTGTGTCCTGGACGGCGACGTTTGGCGCGGCGACGTGACGCAACAAAAGCCCCGTCTCCTTATGAATCAGGAAAATCTGTTCTACGCGGTAAAGAAGTGTGTGAAGCAATACGACTTCAGCAAAAGGACGGCCCGTCTTTAACGCTTCCCATCTCCAGCGCAAACCTCGCGTCGTCATGCTGTAGTTGAGCGTCTGATTGAAAGACTGGACCATCCCGCCCAGCGCCGTAGCGATCGCTTTACGAATCGCCGGGCCCATGATCGGGAAAATTGCATCTACAATTGGTTGCGGATTCTTACGAACTGATCGTTCAAGGGCTGCAGAGACTGTGGGTGAAAGTGCAGTAGTTAACTCATCATCCTGGCGCGACCGGACAGCGATTGCGTCAGGTAAGACGTTGCTTATCTCTTTAAGCTGCCGGTGAGGGTCAAACAGCCGCTCGTGCACTTCTGCCAGTTGCAGCTCCGCCTGCCCGAGCAGCAAACTTCGTAGTTCGGCTACGGTTTCGTCGTCGCTGGCTGGGTCAGGCTTGGGGTAATCGGAGATGCCCTTCGTATCAGACATCGGCATCAAATTCTCCGTGTACCGGAGTCAAAGTTAAGTTCACTGGCTGTCGCCGGGAATATGGAAATCCTGGCTCAAGCGAAGCGCTAGTTCGGTGAACAATGCCGACAACGCACCGCGGTCAGTCTTTTCATGATTCAGGTCTGCAACCTCACGTTGAAGGAGCGAGGAGACCTCATCGTGTTTTCGATGAATCTCTTCGTTTAGCGCCTTCGACTGATCCAGAAGTTGCTGGCGCAAATCGCGCTGAGCCTGAGCCGTCTGATTGTCAAAGTCCTCCAGCTTTTTCTGAAACGCCCGGGCAGTCTCTTGAAGATCACGCGCGACACCGTCCCGTCCCTGCCGTTCGGAATCCAACCGCGCTGATAGCGCCTCGAACTCTTTCTTAACAAAAGACTCGAGGGCCTCAATCGCTCGTTTAGTATTGTCGCGCAGTTCAGACGATTCCTTTGTCAGCCGCTCTTCCAGCCGTGAAAACCTCTTGTCATAATCGCGCATCTGGCCGCCGAACAGGATGTCGCGAATCTTATCGACGTTCCCGGTTTCAGGTTGAGTGCCCGTCGCGCCATCGCCCTGAGGAGTGCTTTGCTTCCGTTGCTCGGCCGACGTGGATACATCTGGACTTTTTTGTGCTGCGGTTCCCATAGGTTTTTCCTTTGCTCGAAATTTAAGACGGTTTGGCATTCGACCTGCGAGTCTGAGGATGTTTCAGATCCCGACTTTTCAGTCGATTCCTCGTTGCCAAACCGGCAATAGTAAAAAAGTTGTTATCGCTCCGGCGACGTGCGGGTATCTTCGTAGATATCCTCGGATATAGCAAGAGAGTTGGAGCCGAAGTAGCTCGGCGAGGTTAGAGTGCCAGCACGCAAAGTCCCTCGCCAGAGGAGCTGCGGAGCAGCGGTCAGAGCTAAGCCCAGGGTGAGTCTGCGAGCCCTGGGCAAAAACATGTTTATTGATCCGGAGCCGCGGAGCGGCGAGAGACTACAATAATTAGATATTTCATTTGTATCTCCCAGCTAATCGGAATTGCCGTTCCCTAACCCAGGTTCCTGAATTCCGAGTGCAATCGAGTCGTCTCTGACGCCGCTCCGCGGCTCAAAGGATCTTGGGGTGCGTGACCCAGGGCTCGCGGACTCGCCCTGGGCTTAGCTCTGACCGCTGCTCCGCAGCTCCTGCAATGATCACATGTCATTTCGGTCCAAGGGCGTTGCCTCTCCTTCAGCGGTTGTTGATTCGCACTCGCTCGGTCTAAATTGACCTGCGAAAGGTGGGCCAAAACGTGAAATTTAGATTCAGGTTAGTTGGCGTCGTGTTGGCGTCGATTGTCCTGCTGTGCTCGGCGAGTTATAGCCAGCAGGATAAACGGATTCTCACGCTGGATCGGATATTCAGCTCGAGCGAGTTTCGTTCGGAAACCTTTGGACCAGCACGCTGGTTGGAGGATGGCAGCGCCTACACAACCTTGGAAGCTTCGCCGGCCAATAGAGACGCACGCGACATCGTTCGTTATGAGGCGGCGAGTGGCGCGCGCAGCGTGCTAATCGCTGCGGCGTCGCTCATTCCAACTGGTTCGTCAACGCCACTCGTCATTGAGGATTACGCCTGGTCGAAAGATGGGCGAAAGCTCCTCATCTTTACCAACTCAAAACAAGTCTGGCGTCAGAACACGCGCGGAGACTACTGGGTCTTTGACATTGCGGCGAAAAGGCTGCTGCAGATTGATAAGAACGCTTCGCCGTCCACGCTGATGTTTGCCAAGTTCTCTCCGGACGGAACGCGCGTCGGCTATGTGCGCGAAAATAATTTGTATGTCCAGGATCTTGCGACGGGCCGAATTACGCAGCTCACGCGCGACGGCTCGAAGCGAATCATCAACGGTACCTTTGATTGGGTTTATGAAGAGGAACTTGACCTACGAGATGGTTGGCGCTGGAGCCCGGATGGCGACAACATTGCCTACTGGCAATTGGATACCGAAGGTGTTCCCGACTACTACCTCATCAACAACACCGATTCGCTCTATCCGAAGATTACGACGATTCAATATCCGGTGGCGGGACAAACCAATTCCGCCGCCCGCATCGGCACAGTCAGCGTACTTGGCGGCCAGACACATTGGTTGTTGGTCCCCGGCGATCCCCGGAACAACTACATCGCTCGCGTGGATTGGGTAGGGAACTCAAAAGAGGTTGTATTGCTGCAGCTCAATCGCCGCCAGAATGTTTTGAACGTAATGATAGGAGACATGCTGACGCGACAGGTCCAAACCATCCTGGCCGAGAAGGATGAGGCCTGGGTCGATATCGATGTTGATGAAATTCGCTGGCTCGGCGATGGAAAGCGTTTTCTTTGGATCAGCGAGCGTGACGGGTGGCGTCACGTCTACAGCGTGTCGGGCGAAGGTGGAACTCCGCAACTCATTACAAAGGGTGACTTCGATGTCATCAGCGTCGAAGGCGTGGACGAAAAGACAGGCTGGCTGTACTTCATCGCTTCGCCCGAGAATGCGACTCAGCGCTATCTCTATCGCACTGAACTAAACGGTAACGGCAAGCCTGAGCGTGTCAGTCCGGCGTCACAAGCTGGCTCACACTCGTATTCAATTTCGCCCAACGCGGCGTGGGCTTTCCATAACTACTCGACAATCAGCTCGCCGCCGACGATGGATTTGGTTCACTTGCCCGATCATCGGGTGGTCCGCATGCTTGCTCCAAACTCCGCAACGATTGCAAAAGTAAAAGACCTTGATGTCAGTCTGCCCGAGTTCGTCAAAGCAGACATCGGTGGAGGTGTGACTCTTGATGGCTGGGTTATCAAGCCGCCGGATTTCGATGCTTCGAAGCGTTATCCGGTTTTGATCTATGTCTATGGCGAGCCGGCAAGCCAGACCGTTATGGATCGCTGGGCGTCAACTCGCTACCTCTGGCATCAGATGTTGGCTCAGCACGGATACGTCGTGATGAGCTTTGACAATCGCGGCACTCCTGCGCCGAAAGGCCGCGCCTGGCGCAAAGTCGTCTATCGAAAAATTGGGGTGCTGGCTGCCGAAGAACAGGCGGCAGCAGCTCGAGTGGTTCAAAGCTGGCCTTTTGTGGATCCGAAACGTATCGCTATTTGGGGCTGGAGCGGCGGCGGATCGATGACGCTCAACCAAATGTTTCGCTATCCGGACATTTACCAGGTAGGAATGTCGGTCGCGCCGGTAACCGACCAGCATTTCTATGACACGATCTACCAGGAGCGATACATGGGATTGCCGCAGGACAACGAAGAGGACTACCGCCGTGGCTCGCCCGTGACGCACGCTGCCGGTCTGGCCGGCAAACTTCTGATCGTGCACGGATCGGGTGATGATAATGTTCACTACAAAGGAACCGAAGTTCTTGCGAATGTGCTGATAGCAAATAAAAAGCAGTTCACAATGATGGAGTATCCGAACCGGCGCCATGACATCAGTCAGGGTCCAGGTACCACCAGACACTTGTTTGAGTTGCTGACGCGATACCTGGAAACGAACATGCCTGCGGCGGTGCGGTAAAAAACTCTGTGATCCTCTGTGGAACCTCTGTGTCTCTGTGGTGAAATTGCCTTGAAACAGATTTACCACAGAGGCACAGAGCTTCCACAGAGTTACA
>Ga0126375_10000157_pt1 | contig 15448 bp, 9 predicted proteins | sample PanSoiMetPlot_14_FD_109577 | JGI IMG/M metagenome (GOLD analysis project Ga0126375, IMG submission 109577) | Tropical forest soil microbial communities from Panama - MetaG Plot_14 | ecosystem: Environmental > Terrestrial > Soil > Tropical forest | place: Panama | collected 2016-02-17 | reverse complement strand
CGCGCGTTCCTCTGCGGATGCGAACTTTCCGTGCCAGGTCAGGCGGGTCTGACCATTGCCGAGATCCTGGAAGGTCACCGTCTGTGTGAACTGCACCGGTTCAACGTCATCGCCGCCGCCGTGGTGATAGACGATGCGTTCAGGCGGAACGATTCCGTCGAAGGTAATGCGATTCTGATAGTCGCGGCCGTCCGGTCCATGCATGACGAAGCGCCAGACGCCGCCGGGACGAAAATCGTGTGAATGCGTCGTCGTAGTAAAGCCGTCGGGCCCCCACCATTGCGCCAGATGCTTCGGATTTGTCCACACGGAGAACACCAGCGCGCGTGGCGCATCGAACGCACGCGAGCCGATGATTGAACACGGATCCTGGTCGAGATTGATGCTATTTCTTACGGCCATGACTTTTCTCCCGCTTGTCTTGTTTCTGTTTGGCTTGCAGCACCTTTAGATAGCTGTCGAGACGATCGAGCCGCTCTTCCCAGAGCCGGCGATATTCCTCGAGCCATTCGTCCGCTTCCTTGAGAGCGCGCACGTCGATGCGGCAGGGGCGCATCTGCGCGTCTCGCGTTCGCGTAATGAGGCCTGCACGCTCCAAAACCTTCAGGTGTTTGGAAACCGCCGGCAGGCTCATGTCGAATGGCTCGGCGAGCCTCAGTACCGAGGTCTCGCCGAGAGCGAGGCGCGCAAGGATCGCGCGCCGCGTCGGGTCGGCCAGAGCTGCAAATGTGCAGCTGAGACGATCAGTCGCCATTTGATTTAGCCAGAAAGTTAAATAACTGACCGGTTAAATACCGTAGGGTATGGCGAGGTCAAGTCTCGATTTTTGACCGTTTGATTGCACTGATTGCATTGCTATCATATTATTGCGACCAGTTGTTGGATAAGGAGATTTCATGGCTTCGCTCACCGTCCGCCAGCTCGACGAAAGGCTGAAGAAGCAGCTGCGCCTGCGCGCGGCCAGGAGCGGGCGGTCAGTCGAGGACGAGGTGCGCACCATCCTGCGCGAGGCCGCCGAGGTAACCGGAAGTGAAGCGCTCGACGCGATCGAGCCGACACCATCTTTCGCGAAAGCTGCCACCAGGCTCGAACGTCCCGCGGTGTCGGTGGGCACGAAACGCGTGCTGGTCGTCATCGGCGGGGGCATCGCCGCCTATAAGTCACTCGACCTTATCCGGCGACTGAAAGAGCGCGGCGTTGCCGTCCGCTGTATCATGACGAAGGCGGCGGAGCAATTTGTGACGCCGCTTTCGGCAAGTGCGCTCGTCGGCGAGCGCGTCTTCACAGACCTGTTCGATCCGGCGAGCGAGTTTGACGTCGGACATATCCGGCTCGCACGCGAAACGGACCTGATCGTCGTCGCGCCGGCGACTGCAGACCTGATGGCAAAACTTGTTGGCGGCCATGCTGGCGATCTCGCCACCGCCGTTTTGTTGGCAACAACTGCGAAAATACTTTTGGCGCCGGCAATGAATCCACGCATGTGGGCAAACAGGGCAACGCAACGCAATCTGACGCAACTCGTCGCCGACGGTGTGGTGCTCGTAGGGCCGGATGAAGGTGAGATGGCAGAGCCCGGCGAACGCGGATTAGGTCGCATGGCAGAGCCATCGGAAATTGCCCTCGCCGCGGAAAAACTCCTCGCCGCAAAAAGCACACAGCTGCTGCACGGCCGGCGCGTGCTGATCACATCCGGACCGACCCACGAGGCGATCGACCCGGTACGCTATATCGCCAACCGCTCGTCCGGCAAGCAGGGCCACGCCATCGCGGCCTCGGCGGCCGCCGCTGGTGCAGATGTCATGCTGGTGACGGGCCCAGTAAGTGTCCCCGACCCTCAGGGTGTCAAGGTGATCAAGGTCGAATCGGCGCGCGAAATGTTGCACGCGGTCGAACGTACGCTGCCTGCGGACATTGCAATCTTTGCAGCTGCAGTCGCCGACTGGCGCGTCGCCAATACTCGCGAACAGAAGTTGAAAAAGCAGCCGGGCAAGACAGTTCCGGAACTAGCGCTCGTTGAAAATCCGGACATTCTTGCAACGATTGCTAAGCGAAAGACACAGCGGCCGAAATTGGTCATCGGCTTTGCCGCCGAAACCGAGAATGTCGCTGTCAATGCCAAAGCGAAGCTGGCCAGCAAAGGCTGTGATTGGATCCTGGCAAACGACGTTTCACCGCAGTCAGGCGTGATGGGCGGCGATCGTAACACCATCACCCTGGTGCGCACATCGGGTGTCGAAGCGTGGCCCCCGCAAAGCAAGGATGAGGTAGCGGCTATGTTAATGACTCGTATTGCCGATGCTCTCAAAGGTGACAAACAGTGAGCAACACTCAAGTCCTAATGATGCGCCTGGCACACAGCGAAGGTTTGCCCCTCCCATCCTATCAGACCTCGGGTGCGGCTGGCCTTGACCTGCTGGCTGCAATACCTGCCACCGTACCCCTTAAGCTTGCAGCTGGCAGCCGTGCAATGGTCCCAACCGGTATCGCGATCGCAATTCCGGAGGGCTACGAAGCCCAGGTGAGGCCACGTTCTGGACTAGCCGCACGTCATGGCCTCACTATCCTGAACGCACCGGGAACCATTGACGCCGACTATCGTGGCGAGATCCAGGTAGTGCTCGCAAATCTTGGCAACGAAGAAGTGACTATCACGAGAGGAATGCGCATTGCTCAGTTGGTGATCGCGCCGGTTGCATGCGCACGCATAGTGGAAGTGGCATCTCTTGATAAAACCAACCGGGAAAGCGGCGGCTTTGGTTCAACCGGAAGTTAGATTGTTATCTCCGCTGTTAGGTCCTCAAAATTCCGCTGGTATCCAGACAGGGTGTACGTGCTATTGCTGCTGTCATCAACGTCACAATTAATGCCCGCACTCGTCGAATTTCGGCCAAATTAATGGCCGCCCATCTGCTGCGCCATCTCGAGCTGGTACTGAGACCCCCAAAGCATTCCGGGCGCTCACGGGGGCTATGAGCTCGGGCGCGAATGCATAACGGCCGACGCCATTCTGCGCGCAGCAACAACCGCAGATGAGGGTGAAACGCTTCCAAATGGCTCTGGCTGGTAAGTGAAGTCATGTGGCCGGCACTAGCAGAGACTGAACAAACGGTTCTCGGTCGATTAAATATCAATGACATAGCCAAGCGCGCCTCAGCGCAGACATCGTTCTTGCCATGCCTAGCAGCTGTTCACGGTCTGGACTCTTTCGGCTCGATTCCTCTTGGGGGTAAAGTCAACTGATTCGCGGGAAAACGGCGTGGCGGACGCCGCCCCCGAACCGTTGGGGCAAGCTTGAATGCCGGAGACAATCCGGGCGGCGAACGAGAGGCTGCGTTCTCTTCCGTGGCGTGGCGGATTCCTCGCCGCCTTCGTAACCGCAAATCTGTCCATTTTGCACGGCTCGGCGGCTCGCGCAGACGTGCGTCTCGGCGCCACCTCCGTCGACGCCGTCCATCGCACCCTGGCGGCGCTTCGTGGCCAGGAAATCAGCTTGCTAACGTTTATCCTCGGCTTGATCGGGTTGGGCCTGTTTGCAAGCCTTATTCTGCTTCATGCACGTAGGTCTGCCCATCGAATTGAAGCAGATGCACGAGATGAAATTGTTGCGTTGCAGGCCGACGCCGATCGGCTCAAAGCGCTGTTATTGTCTGAGCCGCAGATATTGGTGACCTGGACGACTGCTTCCGAGCAGCCGGAAATCATGGGCGATGTAACTTTGGTGACGCCCGACGACGCGCCTGGACGCGTGCTCGCATTCGGCACTTGGCTGGAGGCTGCGGCGGCGCGCCGAATGGAACAGGCGCTCGATACTCTTCGGCGCGATGGTCGCGGCTTTGTAATGACGCTCACCACACGCGCCGCGCGTCCAATAGAAGCAGAAGGCCGCGCGATCGGCGGACGCGCTGTGCTACGCCTGCGTGATGTAAGCGGCATTGAGCAAGAACTGCTGGATCTCGCCGCGCGGCACGACCAACTTCTGAGCGACATCGAAACGATAAGGGGGTTGCTTGATTCGCTGCCCTCGCCCACGTGGGTACGGGACAATGCTGGCCAGCTGATCTTTGTCAATTCGGCTTATGCTCGCGCCGTGGAAGCGGAGAATCCGGGGGATGCCATCGCGCGCCGGCTGGAATTGCTAGACCAGACGGCCCGCGAAGAAATCGCGCGTGCTCGGACCGCTGGCAGAATATACGCAGGCCAGTTTCCGGCGATTGCGGCAGGCGGTCGCCGAATTTTCGAGGTCATTGACGCGCCGAACGCGAACGGCACCTCGGGCATTGCGATCGATCGAACGGACGTAGAATTGATGCGAGCGGAACTCGCGTGTGTGGTCGAGGCTCACCGCCGGGTACTCGATCAGCTGGCGACCGGCGTCGCCGTTTTCGATGTCGATCGCAGACTCACCTTCTATAACAGCGCATTCCGCTCGCTGTTTGAACTTGACGCTGGTTTTCTCGACCAGACCCCAACAGACGCAGCGGTGCTCGACACATTACGGAGCAAACGCAAGCTGCCTGAAGAACAGGATTTCAAACTATGGAAACAGCAGCTTTACGAAGCGTACCGTGCCGTCGAGTCGAAAGAACATATGTGGCATTTGCCCGATGGCCGTACCCTGCGGGTAGTCACCACGCCTAATCCGGAGGGTGGCGTTACCTATTTGTATGATGATGCGACCGAGCGGCTAGATATGTACCGCCGCTACGACGCGCTCATCAAGGTGCAAAGTGAGACGCTCGATCACCTGGCCGAGGCTGTGGCGGTGTTCGGCAGCGATGGTCGTGTTCGATTGCATAACCCGGCATTCCAACGCATGTGGAAGCTATCGCACGATGCGCTCGAGCAGCATCCTCATGCCGAAGCGGTCACCGCGTGGTGTCAAGCCTTGCACGATGACAATACGGTTTGGCGGAACCTTCGGGGCGCGGTGACTGCAATCGACAATCGAGAATCTCTTGCTGCGCGCATCGAGCGCCGGGATGGATCGGTTCTTGATCTTGCCACCATGCCATTGCCCGATGGGGCTACGCTTGTCACTTTCCAGGACAGGACCGATACGGTCAATGTCGAACGTGCCCTGCGAGAGCGAAACGAGGCACTCGAGGCCGCCGATTCGATCAAGATCGATTTCGTGCACCACGTCTCTTATGAGTTACGTTCGCCTCTCACCAACATTATCGGCTTTGCGAACTTACTTGGCGATTCGGCGTTCGGCTCGCTGACTCAAAAGCAAAGCGAATATCTCGGCTATATCACTGCCTCGACGAATGCCCTGCTGGCGCTTATCAATAATATTCTCGACCTAGCGACCATCGACGCCGGTGCGATGACGCTAAATCTTGGTGAGGTTGATATTCGCGCGAGTATGGAAGCGGCCGCGGAAGGCGTCCAAGATCGGCTGGTCAAAAATCGCATTAGGCTGGACATTCGGGTTCCGTCCAATGTTGGTAGTTTCACCGCCGACGAGCGGCGCTTGCGCCAAATCTTGTTCAACTTGTTGTCCAACGCCGTTGGCTTTTCCGCGGCTGGTGAGACTGTTACTTTTTTGGCCGAACGGCGTCCGCGCGCGGTATTTTTCAGCGTGACCGATCATGGGCCGGGCATCCCGCCCGAGGCAATGGACAAGGTGTTCGACTGGTTCGAGACGGATTCTATGGGCTCCCAGCACCGTGGTCCCGGTCTCGGGCTTTCCCTTGTGCGTTCCTTCGTAGAATTGCATGGTGGCACAGTAACGATCGATTCCGCTGCAGGGCGAGGTACCACCGTTACCTGCACGTTTCCGGTGGAGCATATCGCGAAGCAGACGGCTGCGTAGCTGCAACAGACATCACCGCGCATGCCATTCTGGTGCCGGACCGCGCCATCCGTTTATAAAAGTGGCAATCTCGTCACGGATGATTCGATGTTTTTCTCCAGTTCCGGCGGCTACAGTTTTACGACAACGTTAGCCGACGAAGCAGCCACTCACCGGCTAATGACCGACGTCGCTGCCACCCTCGAGCCCGGCGACCTAATCACGCTGTCCGGCGATCTCGGCGCTGGCAAGACCACATTTGCTCGTGCCCTTATCCGTTATCTCGCGGGCGATGAAACGATTGAGGTACCCAGCCCGACATTTACCCTGACACAAACTTACACGTTACCGAGCTTCACGGTTGTTCACGCCGATCTCTATCGGCTGTCTGGATCGGCTGAGTTGACGGAACTCGGTCTGGAGGATGCGCCCGAGGGCGCATTGACGCTGGTGGAATGGCCGGATCGCGCCGGGGGTTATTTGCCGAGCAATCGGCTCGATATCGCTTTGACTTTGGAGCCGCGGAATGGTGCGGATGCACGCAACGTACGCATTACCGGGTATGGCAACTTCGCTTTCCGCGCCGAACGCATTCTGACGATTCGCCGCTTTCTCGATCGTTCCCACTTCGGTCTAGCCGACCGCCGACGGATCCAAGGCGACGCCTCAACGCGAAGTTACGAGCGGCTGACTCGTGACGGCGCCACTTACGTTCTGATGAACTCGCCCAAGCGCGCAGACGGCCCACCAGTTCGCAATGGCAAGTCCTATAGTGCAATAGCGCATCTCGCCGAAAACGTAACGCCATTTATTGCCATGACGCAGGCCTTGCGCAGCCAGGGCCTTTCTGCGCCCGCAATCTTCGCCGCAGACCGTGAGGCCGGGCTGCTCGTGATCGAAGATCTTGGCGACCAGCTAGTGGTCGGAGGCGAACCATCAGCTCCAATTGAAATGCGCTATGAGGTAGCAACCGATCTGCTGGCGCAACTGCATTGTGAGCAGCTGCCTACTGTTGTCCCGGTCGAGCCGGGCATCGATTATCAACTGCCTCTCTACGATTTGGACGCATTTCTGATCGAGGTGGAACTGTTGCTTGACTGGTATCTGCCCAAACTTGAGGTCAAAATTTCCGATGCGAAACGAGAAGACTATCGCGCCCTGTGGCGCGAGGCTTTAGTGCCGGTCACGAGCGGAGTGCACACTTGGGTTTTGCGCGATTTTCATTCGCCTAATCTTCTCTGGCTACCGGGGCGTGAAGGCATCTCTCGTATCGGCCTGCTCGACTTCCAAGATGCGGTGATAGGACCCCCGGCTTTTGATGTTGCCTCATTGCTACAGGACGCGCGTGTCGATGTGCCGGAAGTGCTGGAGATCGCCCTGTTATCTCGATATACGCGCGCGCGCCGATCTGCCAATGCTGCCTTTGATGCGCCCGCATTCGCACGTGCCTATGCGACTCTCGCCGCCCAACGTGCATCCAAGATCCTGGGGATTTTCACTCGGCTCGAGCGGCGTGACCACAAGCCGCAATACTTACGTCACCTCCCCCGGGTATGGACCTATCTGCAACGCTCGCTCGCACACCCAGCGCTGGCGCCACTTGCGGCCTGGTATCGCGCCAATGTACCGCCGCTGAAAGTCTGGTGAATGGCCGTACCGACCAAATCCGTTCCGCGCCGCGCCATGGTACTAGCCGCCGGACTCGGCACGCGTATGCGCCCGCTTACAGACTCAATGCCGAAGCCTTTGGTGAGACTTTCCGGAAAGCCACTGATCGACCATGTGCTCGATAGACTCGACGAGGCAGGCGTTGAACGTGCGGTCGTTAATGTGCATCACATGGCAGAACAGATGCTGGAGCATCTGGCACAGCGCAACCGTCCGCAGATCGTGATTTCCGACGAGCGCAGACTGCTGCTTGGTACCGGCGGCGGCGTCAAGAAGGCTTTGCTGGAACTCGGCAACTCGCATTTTTTTCATGTCAATTCCGACACGATCTGGATTGATGGCGTAAGGCCCAATCTGACACGCCTCGCTGATGCCTTCGACCCGGTCATAATGGACGCGCTCTTATTGCTTGCGCCGGCGGCAGGGAGTGTTGGTTATTTTGGACGTGGCGACTTTGTGATGGCGCCCGACGGTACCTTGCGCAAGCGCGCCGAGCAGGAGATCGTACCTTTCGTGTATGCGGGCGCCGCGATCTTGGCACCCGCGCTTTTTAAAGGCGCGCCGGAGGGAGAACTTTCGTTGACGACACTGTTCGATACAGCATCTCAAGCGCGACGGCTGCACGGTCTTCGGATGGAAGGCCTTTGGATGCATGTTGGAACGCCGGAGGCAATTGCTTTGGCCGAGGCCGCAATCAAGGCGAGCACAAACTAAAATCTTCGGTATGCTCCGCTAATGCCGGCCGGTCCGAACGTCTTCAATATACCTGCGTCAGCGCCGTTCCTGCCGGTGCTGATTGACGCGTTGCGAAGCGGTCGCCTGGTCGAAGGCTTCCCGGCTTCGCACGACCCGCTCGAACTTGCGCGCGTCACGCTTTACTTGCCGACCCGACGCGCCTGCCGGCTGGCGCGCGACGCCTTCGCGGCCGCACTCGCTGGGAAGGCAGCGATTCTCCCGCGCATAGTTGCGCTAGGTGACCTCGATGAGGACGAGATCATTTTCGCGGAAGTCGCAACCGCCGACCTAGCAGAAGACGCGCTGGTGCTTCCGCCTGCGATCGCGCCGCTCGACCGACAGCTTTTGCTTACGCAACTGATTGTGCGTTGGGCTGCGGCGATAGAACCAGACCAAGGCGTGCCGCTGATCGCCAACACACCGGCCGCCACGCTCGTGCTCGCCGAAGACCTCGCTCGGCTGATCGACGACGCCATCACCCGCAAGATTGACTGGCAACGTCTCGATTCCCTAGTACCTGACAAGTTTGACAAATATTGGCAGCTGACTCTCGACTTCCTCAAGATCGCGCGCAGCTATTGGCCGGAACGACTCAAGGAAATCGGCACGATCGACGCCGCCACGCGGCGCGATCTTCTCATCGAGGCTGAGATGAAGCGTCTCGCCGGCAGCAATCAGCCCATGATCGCCGCTGGCTCGACCGGCTCGATGCCGGCAACCGCAAAGCTGCTTGCAGCTACAGCTCAGCTCCCACATGGCGCGGTTGTGCTTCCCGGGCTCGACATCGAGCTCGACGAAGCGTCCTGGCGTGGAATCGCGAGCGGCGAGGATGAGAAAAGCGCACCCGCCACTGTTCATCCGCAATTCGCCATGCAGGCTTTACTCGCACGGATGGGCATCACGCGTGACGCCGTGAAGCAGCTCGCCGCCCCGGCCGCACATGGACGCGAGATGCTGCTGTCGGAAGCCATGCGGCCCGCCGCAACCACTGATCGCTGGCAGACCCGCTTCAAAGCCGTCGATTTTGCCGCCGCCGCCGACAAGGCAATGGCGGGCATAAGCGTCATCGAAACTGCCAATGCGGAAGAGGAAGCGCTGGCGATTGCGGTTTGCCTACGTGAGGGGATTGAGGTGCCACACCAGACTGCCGCATTAGTCACGCCCGATCGCGATTTGGCGCGCCGCGTGGTGGCCGCGCTTGAGCGCTGGCAGGTCGAGGTCGATGATTCCAGAGGCGATGCGCTCACCGATACGCCTCCTGGGATATTTGCGCGCCTCGTGGCGGAAGCCGCGTTAGGAGGGCTGGAGCCGGCGCCGCTGCTGGCGCTTCTCAAACATTCCTTATTGCGGCTCGGCGCGGAAGCAGGCGCGCATGCGCGCGCGATTGGAGCGCTCGAGCGCGCCGTGTTGCGCGGCCCTCGCCCGCGTCGTGGCTCGACCGGTCTCTTGCGTGCGCTCGCGAACTTCAAGGCAACGCGGCACAAAATGCACCAAAATGACCCACGTAATTTTGTATCGGCGGCCAACCTCGATGCGGCTGAACGCCTTGCCGAGAAACTCGCGCAAGCGCTCGCCCCGCTGGAGGCGCTCGGCCCCAATCCGCACAGCCTGTCGGCGCTGTCGCGGGCGCATGCCAAAGCGCTCGTGGCACTCGCAGACGATGGCAATGGAATTAGCGCCTTTGCTGGCACCGACGGCCTACAACTGCAGCGCACTTTCGAAACCCTTGCCGAAAGTCAGGCATCACTGACGCTCGAACTGGTCGTGGCCGATTATCCGGACGTTTTCCATCTGCTCGCATCGGGGCGCGCCACGCGGCGCGCCGAGATCGGCAATCCACGAGTACGTATCTTCGGTCCGCTGGAAGCTCGACTTCAGAACGTTGACCGCATTGTTCTCGGCGGACTCAACGAAGGCACCTGGCCACCCGACACCCGCAGCGATCCCTGGCTAAGCCGTCCGATGCGGCGTGATCTCGGTCTCAATCTTCCGGAGCTTCGCATCGGCCTATCGGCGCACGACTTCGCGCAAGCGCTGGGCACACCCGAAGTCATCCTCACGCGCGCTGCCAAGCAAGCGGGTGCGCCGACTGTACGCTCCCGCTTCGTCCAGCGCTTGGCGGCGGTTGCCGGCGAAAAGCGCTGGAAAGAGGCTTTGGCACGCGGTGCAATCTATACGGACTACGCGCGCGCGCTCGATCATCCCGCCAAGGTATCACCTGCGTCGCGGCCGCGGCCGGTGCCACCGCCGGAAGCGAGGCCAGCGCAATTGAGTGTCACCGACATCGAGAACTGGCTGCGCGATCCCTACACGATCTATGCCAAACATGTGCTCCGGCTGGTCCCACTCGAACATATCGACACGCCACCCGGCGCCGCTGATCGTGGCACCTTTATCCACGAGGCGATTGGCGAATTTACGAAGACTTTCCCTGATGCGCTGCCCGCGGATGTCGCACGCGAACTGGTTGCATTCGGAAAAAGGCATTTCGCGCCCCTTGAAGACTACGAGGAAGCTCGCGCTTTCTGGTGGACGCGCTTCATCCGAATCGCCAACTGGTATGACGGCTGGGAGCGCGAGCGCCGTGCCGGCGCGACCAAGATTTTTGCTGAGATGTCGGGGAAGCATTCGATTCCGCTCGGGAAAGCCGAATTTCTTCTGACTGCGCGCGCCGACCGCATCGAGCAGCGCGCCGACGGTAGCTACGCCATTCTCGACTACAAGACCGGCCAGCCGCCGACCGAACCGCAAGTGCGTAGCGGGCTGGCGCCGCAACTCACTCTGGAGGCTGCGATTCTTCGCAACGGCGGTTTCCCCGGCATTGCAGCCGGCTCGGTGTCCGAGATCGGCTATGTGCGGCTGAAAGGTGGCGATCCGCCGGGTGAACCCAAGAGCATTAAGATCAGTGATGGCACACCCGATAGCTGCGCCGACATCGCGCTGCAGAAATTAACAGGCATCGTACAAAAGTTCCTTCTCGATGGCGAGCCATACCGCTCGCTTGTCCACCCGATGTGGAAGAAGCATTACGGAAATTACGACCATCTCGCGCGCGTCAAAGAATGGGCTGCCAATGGCGGCGAAAGCGAGGTCGAGCCATGAGCCTCGCCCGCAAAATTCCCGACGCCGCTAGGGTTCGCCAGATCGCGGCCGCCAATCCCGAGCGCTCGGTGTTCGTCTCCGCTAATGCCGGCTCCGGGAAGACGCATGTATTGGTACAGCGAGTGATCAATCTGCTGCTGCGCGGCGAAGACCCAGCGAAGATCCTCTGTATCACCTTCACCAAGGCGGCCGCCGCCAACATGGCGACCCGCGTGTTTGACACACTGGCGGAATGGATTGTCCTCGACGACGGCTCGCTCGACGAAAAGATCAGGCTCTCCACTGGCAAGAGGCCCGACACCACACAGCGCGCCATTGCGCGGCGGCTGTTCGCCAATGCGCTGGAGACGCCCGGCGGACTAAAGGTGCAGACTATCCATGCCTTTTGCACGCGTCTGCTGCATCAGTTTCCATTCGAGGCGGACGTGGCGGCGCGCTTCGATGTGCTGGACGAGGCCGCGACTTTGCAATTGCTCAATAGACTCACACTGGAAGTGCTGCTGGAAGGCGCCACCAAGTCCGACAGTTCGCTTGGCAAGGCACTGGCCATGGCCATCACTGCGGCGGCCGATGTCACCTTCAAGGAGGTAATCGCAGAAACGATCAGCAAGCGCGACCTGATTACCGAGTGGACCGCACGCGCCGGCGGTGTCCAGCAAGCCATCGACGAATTAGCCCACATGTTCGGAATTGCGCCCGCGGAAAGTCTGGGCGCTGTCGAAACGGAATATTTCTCCGGCTCGCTCATTCCGCACAGCGAATGGCCAGCGTTAATCGCTGTCTTTTCTAACGGTTCCAAAAACGATCAGGAGCGCGCCGATTCTTTGTCTGCCGCTCTTCACTCTGCGGAACGCGAACGGATCGAAAATTATCTCAACGTGTTTTGCACCGCCGATCGCAGGGGCCGCGCCAGCGTTCTGACCAAGAAGTTGGCCGATGCCAATCCGCAATGGGCGGTGCGCCTCAACGCCGAAAAGGACCGCGTGTGCCGACTGCTCGCACGCGAATTCGCCGTGCGCGCGCGCGACCGTAGCGCGGCGCTGATCACAGTCGCTGCCTCGGTAATCAAGCGCTATCGAGCGGAAAAAGTCCGCCGCGGCCTGCTCGATTACGACGACCTGATCGACAAGGCGCTGGCTCTGCTCCGCGACGCTTCCACCAAGAGCACGGCAGCGGCCTGGGTGCTCTACAAGCTTGATCTCGGCATCAACCACGTGCTCATTGACGAGGCGCAGGACACCAGCGAGAAGCAATGGGAAATCATCAAGATTCTCGTTGGTGAATTCCTGCCGGGTGGCGCGCGCGACAATGTGCGTCGCACTTTGTTCGCCGTAGGCGACGAAAAGCAATCGATCTTCTCTTTCCAGGGCGCAGTGCCGCACAAGTTCGCTGAAATGCGCGATCACTTTCGCGCGGTACACGAGACGAATGACGTCGTCTTCGCGACCGAAAAGCTCGATTATTCGTTCCGCTCTGCGGTTGGCGTGCTTAACGCTGTCGATGCGGTGTTCAAGCAGCCGGCGGCATTCCGCGGGTTGACTGCCGATCCGACCTGGACCGTGCATCAATCCCTGCCGGATGCGGTACCCGGTGTCGTTGAAATCTGGGAGCTTATTGGCCCCGACGAGCAAGAGGCCGGCAAAGAAGGCTGGGACGCGCCGTTCGACACCGCCAGCGAGACGAGCCCTTCGGTCAAGCTCGCCGCCAAGATTGCGCGCACGGTGAAAGGGTGGATCGAGCAAGGCACGCGACCGCGCGAGGTATTGATCCTGGTGCGCCAGCGCGGTTCGATGTTTGAGGCGGTGATCCGCGCGCTCAAGCAGTCGCAGATCGAGGTAGCAGGCGCTGATCGGCTGGTGCTGACCGAACACACCGCGATCATGGACCTGCTCGTGCTTGGCGACGCGTTGCTGCTACCGGATGATGATCTCGCTTTGGCGACCGTGCTGAAAAGTCCGCTGTTTGGTCTGGATGACGAGGAGCTTTATCAGCTCGCGTATCAGCGCAGAGGCTCTTTGCGGTCTGCGCTGCGGGCTAAGGCAAGTCAAGATGCCGCATTCGACGAAGCATCCGTAGCGCTCGATGCGCTGACCCAAAAGGCACGAACGTTATCGCCGTTCGCGTTCTACGCGTACGTTCTCGGAGCGGGTAAAGGCCGCGCGAAAATCTTGGCACGACTCGGCACCGAGGCGTCCGATCCGCTCGACGAATTCCTCAATCTGGCGCTGTCCTACGAGCAACGCGAAACACCGTCACTGCAGGGCTTCCTGAACTGGATTCGGGACGCACAGAGTGAAGTGAAGCGCGACATGGAAATGGCCCGCGATGAAGTACGCGTGATGACAGTGCACGGTGCCAAGGGACTTGAATCGAAAAACGTCATTCTCATCGACCACACCACGACGCGACCGGAAGGTGCGCACCCCCCGCGCCTGCTGATCGCGCCGATCACCGGTGCGCCGCCGGGTGCAACAGCTTTGATCTGGGGTGTCGCCAAGGAAAAGGACGCAGGCCCAATGGTGCTGGCGCGCGCACAGGCGATTGAAGCGGCGTGCGATGAGTACCGCCGCCTTTTGTATGTCGGGCTCACACGCGCTGCAGAACGGCTTTTAGTATGCGGCGCAAAGGGGATCAAAAAGGCGCCGGAAGGCTGCTGGCACGACCTCGTCCTCAGCGCGCTCCAACCCCTGTCGGAAGAAGGTAGCGACACCGACGGCAAGATCTGGCGCTTCCGCAAGGGCGTTCCTACGGAGACGGATGACGGCTCGCGTGCGACAAAGGAGAAGGCCGCGCTTCCACCGTGGCTTACAGCGAGCGCACTGCCTTCGCCGCCGGCGGCGAAGATTCTGCGTCCATCTGATACGACTGACGATGAACCGCGCCGTGCCATTGGCAGCGGCGAGCGCGAGATGGCGCGCTTGCGCGGTACGCTGGCGCACCGGCTGTTGCGATCGCTGCCTGATATTCCGGCGGGGCGAAGAGAAAAAGTGGCGGGTGAATTCCTTTCGCGAAGAGGTGACGGAATGTCGGCCAAACAACGCGCTGCGCTGCTTCAAGAGGTGCTACTTCTGATCGAGAGCACGGATTTCGCCGCGTTGTTCGCGCCCGGTAGCCGCGCTGAAATCTCTATTGCTGGTAAGGTTGCTGCCGCCGATGGAAGAACCGTGTTGGTGTCTGGCCAGATTGACCGCCTCGCGATCACTCAAGATGCAGTTTCGATCGCCGATTTCAAGACAAACCGCAACCCCCCAAGGCGAATCAAAGAGGTCCCGGCAGACTACGTTCGCCAGCTCTCCTTGTACCGCGCCGTCCTCATGAAACTGTACCCCGACCGGCCAGTTCGCGCTGCCCTGATATGGACGGAAGTGCCCGATCTTATGGAACTTTCTGCGAAGGATCTCGATGAGGCGCTGCGGCAGGTCACCTCGCTGTGAGAGCGCCTTGACGCTGCGGGACCGCATTCATAGCTTCCTGCCCTCGCAATTATTGGGGCTCATTTGTCCCCACTCAACACAAGAGGTAGCTGCCATGGCCGTCGGCAAAGTGTCGGACGCTAGTTTCGAATCGGATGTCTTGAAATCGGCCGAACCGGTGGTCGTGGACTTCTGGGCGGAATGGTGTGGCCCCTGCCGCATGATCGGGCCGGCTCTGGAGGAAATCGCCGGTCAGCTCGGTGACAAGGTGAAAATCGTCAAGCTCAATGTCGACGAGAATCCAAAAACGGCGGGGCAATACGGCATCATGTCGATTCCGACCTTGATGTTGTTTAAAGACGGCAAGGAAGCTGCACGGCAGGTCGGAGCCGCGCCCAAGCATAAACTACACCAATGGATCAGCGCCGCCGTTTAGCGGCGCAATAAACGTTTCCTCGGCCGCCGGCCCAAAGCCGGCCGTTCTGTGTTAGGGAAAGAACCTTCGCTTGCGCGGGCTTTTCGCACCGATGGAAACCATTGTCCGTGGATGAAGTCCCGGAGGGTAAAGATTGGCAATACGAACCGAAATGGGACGGCTTCTGCCGTATCATCTTCGCAATGGCAAAAAAATCAATCGCTCAGCGCTATTTCCCCGAACTTCCTTCAACTGTTACTTCGCTCAAAGCTGGACAATTCGTTCTCGATAGCGAAATTGTTGTCCCGAGTGGTCGGG
>Ga0126375_10000156_pt1 | contig 15544 bp, 12 predicted proteins | sample PanSoiMetPlot_14_FD_109577 | JGI IMG/M metagenome (GOLD analysis project Ga0126375, IMG submission 109577) | Tropical forest soil microbial communities from Panama - MetaG Plot_14 | ecosystem: Environmental > Terrestrial > Soil > Tropical forest | place: Panama | collected 2016-02-17 | reverse complement strand
GCATCTGCGTGCTCGAGCGCGGTCGCGTCCTGGAGCTTGGATCCCACGAGGAGCTGATGGCGCTGGGCGGCCGCTACCGGACCATGTTCGACCTCCAGGCAGCGAGGTTTTAGCGCTTGGCAGCGGCACCCGACGAACGCGACCTCCCGGGGCCGTTGAGGTCGCTGTGGCGCTCGATGCAGCTCGCGTATCAGGCAGAGCCCCGGCTGCTGATCGTGTCCTTCGCGCTGGTGGCCTCCTCGTGGATTCCTGACGCGCTCGTCGCACTCTGGCTGAAGCTCCTCGCCACCGGGGTGATCGAGCGGCATGGCGAGCTGGTCATGGGCGCCGCCGCAGGGCTGGCGGGCTCGGCCGCGTTCGCCTGGCTGCTGCGGACCGTCGGAGGCCGAGTCGAGATGCTGTTCCGCGAACGCGCCACGATCGTGGTCGAAGCCCACGTGGCACGGCTCCACGCCAGCCTCACGAGCATCGAGCACCACGAACGCCCCGAGTACCTGGACCGGCTGCAGCTGCTGCGGGAGCAGGCCTTCCTCCTCAATCACATCTACAGGGCGGCGATGGACACTGTCGGGTCCGTTGCGCGTCTCGCCATCGCGGTCGGTCTCCTGATCTCGATAAGCCCGGTCCTGGCCATCCTGGCGGCCTTCGCGGCGCCGACCGTAGCGGTGTCGTCATGGCGAGCCGGTGTAGAGCGGACGGTGCAGGAACGAGCCGCGCCTCAGCGGCGGCTTGCGCGGCACCTCTTTGACCTGGGCACGATCTCAGGGCCGGGCAAGGAGATCCGCGTTACACGGAGCGCGGAGCGGCTTGTTCGCCGGCGTCGTGTGGCGTGGGACGCCTGGTTCGCGCAGACGTCCGCCAGCCGGCGTGCGAGCGCTCTATGGCGGACGATGGCCTGGGCGCTGTTTGGAGCTGCCTACGCGGGCGCCATAGTCTTCGTAGCCGCGGTGCTGCGGGCGCCCGCGGGCGATGTGCTGCTCGCTCTCGCTGCCGGCGGGAACCTGTCACGCTACCTGGGCATCACGGTCGCCCAGGCCGAATTCCTCCGCTGGTGCATCGACGCGTCCAGCCGCCTGGTCTGGCTCGAGGACTATGCAGGCGCGCATCGGGAGATCGCCGGCGGTTCGGCACCCGACCGGATCGCGCGCGGCATCCGCCTGGACGGGGTCTCGTTCCGGTACCCGGGCACCACGACGTGGGTGCTGAAGGACGTCGACCTCGAGCTGCCAGCCGGATCGGTGGTGGCGGTCGTCGGCGAGAACGGGGCAGGCAAGACCACGTTGGTGAAGCTGCTGTGCCGCTTCTACGAACCCACAGAGGGCCGGATCACGGTGGACGGCACCGAGCTCGCGCGCGTGCCGGCCCGCAAGTGGCGCTCGAAGCTCGCTGGAGCCTTCCAGGACTTCATGCGCTACGAGTTCCGGGCCAGGCGGACTGTCGGACTCGGCGATGTCGACCGCATGCACGAGGAGCCCGCGCTACAGACTGCCGTCGCGCGAGGGGGTGCAGACGATGTCGTGCGCGGGCTCCCCAAAGGGCTTGACACGCAGCTCGGACCCACCTGGCAGGACGGCATCGAGCTTTCCTTCGGGCAGTGGCAGAAGCTCGCCCTGTCCAGGGGATTCATGCGCGATCGGCCACTGCTTGTCGCCCTCGACGAGCCGACGGCGGCACTGGACGCAGAGACGGAACACGCCCTCTTCGAACGCTTCGCTGCTGCGTCACGTACACGGAACCAGGACGGACGCATCACCGTGCTCGTATCCCACCGGTTCTCCACGGTTCGGATGGCGGATCTCATCGTCGTCCTCGACGCGGCTCGGGTCGTCGAGGTCGGCTCCCATGACGAGCTGATGGCGCGTGACGGGCTGTACGCGGAACTCTACGGAATCCAGGCTCGAGCCTATGGCTAAGTTCTAAGGCACGCTCACCACGGCTTCCAGCCGCCGCAGCGACTGCTCGTAGGCCCTGGCCAGCTGCCGCCTGCTCAGAGCCCGCATGACAAGGCCCTTCAATGCCGACGCCGGCAGTTGGAATGACTCCAGCGTGACCCGTGTGCCTTCCCCTTCCGGCTCCAGGCGGATCTCGAAGCGGGTGTCACGCGCAAACCGCGGAGCCGGCTTGCCATCCAACCGCTCGGCCTCGTTGCGCCACTCGAGGCGACGGGGCGGATCCCAGCCGGTTATCCGCTGGTCGATCTCAGATCGCTGTCTGCCCCAGTGCCCGTGGATACGGTCCAAGCGGCCATCACCATCGCCGTCTAGGGTCTCGGCTGCCTCGGCGAAGGTCAGCCACTCCGGCAGGCGCTCAACGCTGGAGACTACCTGCCAGACAGCCTCACGTGGTGCCGGTACGGATTGGGAACGGGCTACCGTGATCATCGACGTCGCCTCCATGTGAAGTATCTTCAACCGTGCGAAAGATGAACAGTTCTGATTCTGCACGATTCGAACGAGCGTACGCAACCATCTGGATGGCTCTCCACCGCGGCGACGAGCCCGACCTTTCTCAGCATGAGCGGCAGCTGCTCCATCACGTGCCTGCCGGCGGGGGCGTCCACCTCAACCACATCGCCTGGCATCTTGCACTGCCCAAGAGCAGCGCGTCGGCGCTTGTGAAGGACCTTGAACGCCGTGGCTTCGTGACACGGCGGCGTAATCCCCGTGACGAACGCCGACTGGCGATCACCCTCACCAGCAAGGGCATGGAGCGGGTGGCGGCCGACTCGGTTCTCGATGTGCGCCGCCTTCAGGCAGCGCTGGCAGACCTGCCTCCGGACGAGCGTCGAGCGCTCCTCGAGGCTATAGAGAAGCTCGCGGACTCGGCGAGCCGCGCCGCGAAGCGGTCTGTGCCACGCGACCCGTCAGAGCCCGTACAGCCCGGTGAACTTCTCACCTAGGTACGCGATCCACGGCTCCGCGGTGATGGGACTGCCGGTGGCGCGCTCTACGAGCTCGTCTGGAGTGAACTTCCTGCCGTGCCGGTGCACGTGCTCACGGAGCCAGCCGAGCAGCGGGGCGAAATCGCCGGCCTCGAATTGAGCATCCAGCCCTGGCAGGTCCCTGCGCGCCGCCGCCATCAGCTGAGCGCTTATCAGGTTGCCGAGCGAGTATCCGACAAACCCTCCCAGGGCGCCCGTCCAGTGGATGTCCTGTAACGGCCCCTCTCGGTCTGGCGGTTGCTCGAGCCCGAGGTACTCGCGGACCCTCGCCGCCCAGGCTTCTGGCACGTCCGCCACTGCCAGGCGCCCTTCCAGCAGGTCGTTCTCGATCTCGAACCGCAGCAATACGTGCAGGTTGTAGGTCACCTCGTCGGCGTCGACGCGGATATAGGATGCCCGCACGGCGTTACAAGCTCGCCAGAACGCCTCGGCCTCGACATCGTCCAGCGATTCCGGGAACGCCCCCTTGAGCCGCGGGTAGAGCCACCCGTAGAAGGGGCGGCTCCGACCCACCATGTTCTCCCACAGGCGAGACTGGGACTCGTGCAGCCCCGGCGAGGCTCCCCTCGAGAGCGGCGTCCGGTCAAGTGACCGGGGCACGCCCTGCTCGTACATCGCGTGCCCGGCTTCGTGGATCGAAGAGAGGATGCAGGAGTCGCGGAATGTCGCTCCGGTGCGCGTGGTCAGCCGGACGTCGCCCGGTCCGAACGAGATGCAGAAGGGATGGACGGAGAGGTCCTGGCGCCCACGGTCCAGGTCGTACCCGAGGCATGCGATGGTCTCCCGAGCGAGCTCGACCTGCCGCCGTTCATCGCATGGCCGCGCCATCACCGCGTCGTCCACCCGATCGCGATGCCGGTCAATCGCGTGAACCAGGGGCACGCTGGCATCCTTGATCCGGCCAAAAAGCTCCTCCACGCGGGTGGTGGTGAGTCCCGGCTCGGTGAGCTCGATGAGCGCGTCGTACGGCCGCTCCTCATAGCCCAGCGCATCGGCGAGCCGCCGCGACAGGTCGACGGTCACCTGCATCGCAGGCACAAACAGCGACCAGTCGGAACGCTCCCGCGCGTCCTGCCAGACCGGACGCGCCGTGGCGGCGGCACGCGCCATCTCCGAGACAAGCTCAGCCGGCACCTTGACCGCCTGCCCGAAATCACGCCGTGTCACGCGGAGCAGGCTGGCTTCGTCGGATTCGGCAGGCATGCTTGCCACCTCGGCACCGGCACTCTCCAGCAGGCGCGCGACTTCAGATGATGTGAAGCGCTCGTGCGCCAGGCGACTCAGGGTCGCCAGCTGGTTGGCGCGGTCCTCGACACCTCCCGGAGGCATGTTCGTCTCCTGGTCCCAGGTCAGCACTGCAGCCGCGCGCTCGAGGTCGGCTACCTCACCCAGCACGTCGCGCAAGCGGTCGAGCCCAGGGGCTCCGCGAGGTGCAGGGCCCTCGTCTTGTGGTACGCGGCTTGCCGCGGGCGTGGCTGTCATGCTGGGACTTTCAGCCTCCTTCGTGAAGGTGGCGCCGGCGGCTTGGACAGCCTCCCGGCGGCGTCCAGGATGGGCCTCAAGTACCGTCCCGTGTACGAGCTGGGGTCCTGGGCAATCTGCTCCGGCGTGCCTTCGGCGACCAGCCGGCCCCCGAGGTCGCCCCCCTCGGGGCCCAGGTCGATCAGCCAGTCAGCGGTTTTGAGTACGTCCAGGTTGTGCTCGATCACGATCACGGTGTTCCCGTGGTCCACCAGACGGTGCAGGACGCTCAGCAGCCTCTCGACGTCGAAGTAGTGCAGACCCGTTGTGGGCTCGTCCAGGACGTAGATCGTCTTGCCGGTGTCCCGCCGGGAGAGCTCGGTCGAAAGCTTCACGCGCTGTGCCTCCCCGCCTGAGAGCTGAGTGGCCGGCTGGCCCAGCCGGATGTAGCCCAGGCCCACGTCCCGCAGCGTGCGGAGCTTGTTCAGGATCTTGGGCACATTCTCGAAGACTTCCGTAGCTTCCTCCACCGTCATGTCCAGCACGTCGGCGATGGAGTGCCCACGGAACTTGACCTCCTGCACCTCCCGCGAGTAGCGAGAGCCGTGGCATACCTCGCACGGAACGTAGACGTCTGGCAGGAAGTGCATCTCGATCTGGATGATGCCGTCACCCTGGCAGGCTTCACAGCGGCCACCCTTGACGTTGAACGAGAAGCGGCCCGGCCCGTATCCGCGGACCTTGGCCTCGGGCAGCGAGGCGAACAGGTCGCGGACATGCGTGAACAGACCGGTGTAGGTGGCCGGGTTCGAGCGGGGCGTGCGGCCGATCGGCGACTGGTCGATGTCGATCGCCTTGTCCAGGTATTGAAGGCCGACGATCTCGCGATGCGGACCCGGCTTGTCCTTGGCCCGGTAGAAGTGCTGAGCCAGCTTGCGCGAAAGGATGTCGGACACGAGCGACGACTTTCCCGAGCCGCTGACGCCTGCCACGCCCACGAAGCAGCCAAGCGGGATCTCGACGTCGATACTTTTCAGGTTGTTGGCCGCGGCACCCCGGATCAGCAGCCGCTTACCGTTACCGGGCCGCCGCCGCGACGGGACAGGGACCTGGCGATCGCCGCGCAGATAGGCCGCGGTCAACGATTGGTCGCTACGCATGACCTCAGGCACAGGCCCTGCTGCGATTATCTGGCCGCCGTGCTCCCCGGCCCCCGGACCGATGTCGACCATGTAGTCTGCGGATCGGATCGTCTCCTCGTCGTGCTCGACCACGATCACCGTGTTGCCGAGGTCGCGCAGCCGCACCAGGGTGTTGATGAGCCGGCGGTTGTCGCGCTGGTGGAGGCCGATCGAGGGCTCGTCGAGGATGTACAGGACCCCCATCAGCTTGGAGCCGATCTGGGTGGCCAGCCGGATGCGCTGGGACTCCCCGCCCGACAGGGTGGTCGCTGACCGGTCCAGGGTCAGGTAGTCGAGGCCGACGTCGATCATGAACTGGAGCCGCTCCCGGATCTCCTTGAGGACACCACGCGCGATCGTGTGCTCGCGCTCGCTCAGGTCGATCCCCTCGAAGAAGGCGACCGCCTGTGTTACCGAGAGCGCGCAGGTTTGGGCAATATTCCGATCGGCCACCGTGACTGCCAGGGACTCAGGCTTCAGCCGGGCACCATTGCAGGCTGGGCAGGGCCGGTCCGACATGTACTTGTCCAGCTCCGCCTTGACGAACTCGGACTCGGTCTCGTCGTAGCGCCGCTGGACGTTTGCCAGGACACCCTCGAACGTCGCCTCGTAATAGCGCCGTGCACCGTACTGGTTGCGGTAGCCGAAGCGCACCTTCTGCTTGCCCGACCCGTTCAGGAGCAGGTCGAGCTGCTTCTTCGTCAGCTCGGAGACCGGCGCGTCCATGTCGATGCCGGCCGCTTCACAGACGGCCTCCAGCATCTCGGGATAGAAGAACTGCGACTTGCTCCAGGGGGCGATGGCACCTCCACGCAGCGACAACCCCGGATCCGGGATCACCAGCTCGGGGTCGGCCACGAGCTGTGAGCCGAGGCCCGTGCAGGTCGGGCAGGCACCATGCGGGGTGTTGAAGGAGAAGTTGCGCGGTTGCGGCTCGGGAATGCTGATCCCGTCATACGGGCAGGCGTAGTCCTGCGACATGCTGATCTCGTCCCCACCGCCTGCGGGGACGATGAGCACCGAGCCCTGTCCCAGCTTGGATGCCACCTCCAGCGAGTCCACCAGCCGCGTTCGCTGCTCGGGCCCGATCACGATGCGGTCGACGACGACCTCGATGTCGTGCTTCTTGTACCGCTCAAGGGGGATCTTCTCGCCCAGCTCGTAGAGCTGGCCGTCGACGCGAACTCTTGAGAAGCCCTGCCTTCGAATGTCCTCCAGAAGGCGCTCATACTCGCCTTTTCGGCCGCGGATGACTGGACCCATGATCATCAGGCGCGTCCCCGCCGCCATCCGCTCCAGCTGGTCTGCCATCTGTTCGACCGTCTGCTTTTCGATCTCCCGGCCACAGATCGGGCAGTGCGGATGACCCACCCGGGCGAAGAGCAGTCGCAGATAGTCGTAGACCTCGGTCACAGTGCCGACCGTCGAGCGAGGGTTACGCGAGGTGCCCTTCTGGTCGATCGAGATGGCGGGCGAGAGCCCCTCGATCACGTCCACGTCGGGCTTCTCCATCTGGCCGAGAAACTGTCGCGCGTAGGCCGACAGGGACTCGACGTACCGGCGCTGGCCTTCCGCGTAGATCGTGTCGAAGGCCAAAGACGACTTGCCCGAGCCCGAGAGCCCCGTGAACACGACCAGCCGGTCGCGCGGGATCGAGAGGGTGACGTCCTTCAGGTTGTGCTCGCGGGCGCCGCGGATTGTGATCTGGTCCGTCGACATCAGCTCTGTCTCTCAGGTAAGTAGATGATGAAGCGCTGGCGTGGCGACCAGGCGGCCGTCGTCGCCCTCGACACGAGAGCCGACGGCGCCGGTCGACAGGCCGGAATGCAGCACTGTAGCAACTGCTCGCAGCGAGTCGCCTATTCGCCCGTGTACGTTGAGGTTGAGATTCAGCTCGAAGCGAGCGAGCCTCCTGGCGCGTGGCGCCTTCGGGTCGGACATCTGTTCGCACCATTGTCGCCGCAGGGACCCTCCGCCTGCCAGCGAGGTCCTGAGAGGATGTTGAACATGTTCGACATCGTTTGGCGTCCCTATAGTAGAATTCGATTGAACACGTTCGACGATTGTCCAATGGAGGCCCCCTGTGGATCTCAGGCTTATCGAATACGTTCTCTATCTGACCCTCAGCGTCTGTCTTACCGGCTGGGTGGGCAGGGCGCTTCACCAGAATGGGCGCCAGTTCCTGGCTGAGGTGCTCACGGACCGGGGGCTCGCGGCGTCTCTCAGCCGGCTCCTCGTCGTGGCCTTCTATCTCGTGGCGCTGGGCGGCGTCGCCCTGCTGCTGCAGGTGGAGATCGCCCTTGTGTCGGCCGCCGACGTGATCAGGGCGGTCGCGACCAAGGTCGGCATCGTCCTTCTCATGCTCGGGGTCCTGCACCTCGTCGCCATCCTCGCCCTCAACCGGATGCGAAGGCCTGCCGGGATTGGGCCGAGACGGTCGGCCGGGGCCGACAGTCTGGATGCCCTGAGCGAGGCCGTCCGCCGCTGATGCCGGTGGGTGCCCGAACGAATCGAGGCGAACAGACCCGGACCACGGTCTTCACCGCCGCGCTGGAGCTCTTCCGCGACCGCGGCTACGAGGCGACTACGATGCGTGCGATCGCAGACCGGGCGGGTGTCTCGCTAGGCAGTTCGTACCACTACTTCCCTTCCAAGGCCCATCTGGTTCTGGAGTTCTACCGACACATCCACGACCTGCACGTGGTCGCCTGCGCGCCGGTACTGACACGCGAGAGCGACCTCAGAGCCCGCCTCCGCGGGGTGATGCGGGCGATCGTGATGACGTGCGAGCCGTTCCACGACGTGGCCGCGTCTATTTTCGGCACGGTCGCTGATCCGTCGAGTCCGCTCAACGCGTTCGGCGAGGCTGCTCGGGCGCTGCGCCAGGAGGTGATCGGGCTCTACGGCGATGTCCTCAGCGGCTCGGACGTAAAGCTCCCGCCCGACCTGGAAGCAGAGCTGCCGCGGCTGCTCTGGCTGTACCAGATGGGAGTGCTCTACTTCTGGATGCTGGACACGTCGCCGGGGAGACTCAGGACCCTGGAGGTCATCGATGAGACCACCGACCTGATCGTCGGGGTGCTCGGATTGGTAAACCTCGCCCCGCTAAGAAAATCTCGTCAGCGGATCCTCGCGCTGGCGCGCACCATCGCCGAAGAGCCACTGTCCTGACGGCTACTCTCGGAGGGCAAGCAGCCGGGAGTTGCCCATTCGCCCGCCCAGGACGCGTGAACGCAGCCGTGGCTAAGGGCCGCGCCTGGAGCGCCGCCAGTTCCGAACCTGGCTCGTGCGCTGCCTCGGCGCTGCCGCCATCGCCAGTGCCACGTCGGCGTCGTCCTCGCCCGCCTCTTCGCCGGCCAGCCGCTTCCGGATCGCGATGATGCGGTCCCGCACCCTGGCAGCATCCTCGAAGGCAAGCTCCCTGGAAAGCCTGCGCATCTCCTTCTCCAGATCGCGCACGATCGCCATCAGGTCCTCGCGAGGCAGTCCCGCCCCTGCCATCAGCTCGACCGCGTCGGCCTGAAGATCCTTCTCTTGAACCTCCAGGGCGTAGACGGCTTTCCTGACGGTCTCGGGCATGATGCCGTGCTCCTCGTTGTATGCGGTCTGCCTGGCTCGACGCCGCTCCGTCTCGTCGATCGCCTCGCGCATCGAGTCGGTGATCTTGTCGGCATACATGATCACGCGGCCCTCTACATTGCGAGCGGCCCGGCCGATGATCTGGATGAAGGAGCGGTACGCTCGCAGGTACCCCTCTTTGTCGGCGTCCAGGATGGCAATGAAGGCCACTTCCGGCAGGTCCAGGCCTTCGCGCAGCAGGTTGATCCCGACCAGCACGTCGAAGCTGCCCAGGCGCAGGTCACGGAGGATCTCGATGCGTTCCAGTGCATCCAGGTCGGAGTGGATGTACCGAACCCGGATGCCGAACTCCTTCAGGTAGTCGGTCAGGTCCTCGGCAAATCGCTTGGTGAGGGTGGTCACGAGCGAGCGCTGACCGGCATCGATCCGCTTTTTCAGCTCAGTCACGAGGTCGTCGATCTGGCCCTCCGTGGGTCGAACCTCCACCTCGGGGTCGACCAGACCCGTCGGCCGGACGACCATCTCGATGACACGCTGAGCCTTCTCCATCTCGTAGGGTCCGGGCGTAGCCGACACGTACACCAGCTGGCCGACGCGCTCGTCCCACTCGTCGAAACTGAGCGGACGGTTGTCGAAGGCGCTCGGGAGCCGGAAACCGTACTCGACCAGCGCCGCCTTTCGCGAACGGTCGCCGCCCAGCATGCCGCCGAGCTGTGGGATGGCGACGTGGGACTCGTCGACGAAGACCAGTGCGTCCGCCGGCAGGAAGTCCAGGAGGGTGTATGGAGCCTCGCCCGGCTGGCGGCGGGTCAGATGCCGCGAGTAGTTCTCGACCCCGGCGCAGGTTCCGGTCTCCCTCAGCATCTCGAGGTCGAACATCGTGCGCTGGCGAAGCCTCTGGGCCTCGAGCAGCCTTCCGTGCTCTTCGAACCACTGGACGCGCTCTTCGAGCTCGACCTCGATGTCCCGGAGCGCTAGCTCGAGCTTCTCGCGAGGCGTTATGTAGTGACTGGCCGGGAAGATCTTCAGCTCGTTGCGCTTGCCCAGGATCTCTCCCGTCACCGAGTCCAGCTCCTGGATGCGCTCGATCTCGTCGCCGAAGAACTCGACTCGATAGACCTTCTCCTCGCTGGCGGGCACGAGGTCCACGACGTCTCCTCGGACGCGGAAGCGCAGGCGGCCGAGGTCGTAGTCGTTGCGCTCGTAGAGCATCTCGGTCAGCTTGCGCAAGAAGATCTCGCGCCGGATTGATTCTCCAGTCTTCACCTCCAACGACTCGCCCATGTAGTCCTCGACCGAGCCGATGCCGTAGATGCAGCTGACGCTGGCCACGACGATGACGTCACGGCGGGTGAGGAGGTCGGTCGTGGCACGGTGGCGGAGGCGGTCGATCTCCTCGTTCCGGCTCGAGTCCTTCTCGATGTAGGTGTCGCTCCGAGCGATGTACGCCTCGGGCTGGTAGTAGTCGTAGTAGCTGACAAAATATTCGACCGCGTTGTGCGGGAAGAGCCGCTTGAATTCGGCGCAGAGCTGGGCGGCGAGGGTCTTGTTCGGGCTCAGGACCAGGACCGGGCGCTCCAGCTCCTGGATTGCCCAGCCCATGACGTTGGTCTTGCCGCTGCCCGTGACGCCCATGAGGACCTGCTCGCGCAGGCCTGACCGGACACCTTCGACCAGCTCGGCTATGGCCTGCGGCTGGTCTCCCTTAGGCTCAAAGGGCGCGTCGATCCGAAAAGGGCCGGACATGTCGCTTGGGTCATTGTACTTCGAACGCCCGTTCGGACAAGGCTGCAGCCTTGCTCGATCGGCGCCACCCGTCCGCCACCCCGTCTGCGGGCCTGGTTTCCAGCCTCGCCTCCTGGAGGCCGTTGAGGAATGGCGCCGAGGGATCGGGCGGCCAGGTGGTTCGAATGCGCCCGGGCCGCCGAGCACCGGAGCACGCGTATTCATGCAATACGCACGCGAGGAGCGCAGAAGACCCGGGCGCAGGCGGGCCGCATAGGCGTTCGAGATCCGGCGACACTTCCTCAACGGCCTCCTTAGGGCTCCTGAAAGTTCCCCTGAAGCCAGATCTGCTGGTTCAGGTAGTCCTTGACTGCGGCGGCGTACTGGTCGGACGGTGCCGTATGCCAGCGTCCGCTGAACCATCGGCCCACGCAGCCCCACGCGTCGCCCGCGCCGTACTGGCTGCCCCGTTCCACGTCGTTGAGCCAGCGCTCCCATCCCTCGAAGCAGACGCGCCAGATGGCGTAGGCGGTGTCCGCGTTCATCGCGGTGGACGTAGCGATTCCGGGCCAGGAGCCGCGCTCGTACGGATAGCGGTTTTGCATGACGCCGAAGCTCTGAGGGCACAGCCCAGGTTTGCCATCCGCGCCGAGGCCATGGCCCGGCGCGCATGCGCTGGCATCCGCTTCCCAGTCGCCCAGGCTGGGCTGGCGCCACCAGCTCTCCTTTGCAGCCTGCGCATAGACCAGGTCTTCGTCAACACCCCACTTGCAGGCCGCCCAGCGCAGGATCTGTTGGGTCGTGCCCTTGAAGGCTCCGTCCACTCGCGCGCCGATCTGCGTGTTGGCGCGGGGGTCATCACTCGTTGGAAAGAAGTCGGGCGACAGGCGATGGCCCGCGGTCTGGTTTGCCACGGAGTTGAGCCGCTTGTTTTCGGGCACCGCTTTGGCCAGAGCCCAGACCGCGCACTGCGCACTTGACGGCAGCGCGGCACCCGCAGGCAGCGTTCCAAAGTGATTGGGTGGAGCCGGCCCGGCCGTCCCCGGCCCCTGGGTAGGAGCCGCCGCGACGGCGGGAGTGGCGGTAGTTGTTGGCGGACGAGGGGCAGGGGTCTGCACGGGGGGGTCGGTTGGGCCGAGAGGGACCGCCATGTGGACGGTGATGGAATCGGCGCCCGCGTTGACAACGCCCCGCGGCGCTGGTTGGGCTGTACCAGCACGCCACGCGAGCAGGCTGCCAGCCGTCGTGACGGCGGCGACAGCGATCACTACCCCCAGAGCGGCCGGCCGTGACCGGGCCAGGCCGCCCACCTTCCTCAGGCGAGACAACGGCCCCCAGTATGACAACCTGGCACGTCGCGATGCGCGGACCGGAGCGAATCCCGGGCCCCTTTCTGCCGGGCGGTGGCCGTCCCGCCGAAGGGCCGATCCCCGAAGGGGCCTACGTGGGCAGAGACAGGATGATGGCTTCTACCGTGGCGCCGGCCGCGATTCCGGAATCGCCCGGCGGCACCCTCACGAGCGCATGGGCCCCGGCCAGCGACATCAGCCGCGACGACGACTGGGAACCCGTGGATACCGCCACCAGCTCCCCTCCCTCCCGCCTTAGCGCCACCCGCTGGTACTCCGTCCGATCTCCGGCGGCCTTTGCCTCGTAGCCCATCCGGACCGGCAGTCTCGGTCGCTGTATACGTGCGAACCCCTGCATCTTTCGGAGGGCCGGCCGCACGAAAACCTCAAAGGTGACTAACGACGAAACGGGAAACCCGGGCAGCCCGAATGCCAGGTGTCCGAAGGGCAGCGTCGCGAAGGTGAATGGTTTCCCGGGCTTCAGCCGGACCCGCCCAAGGTGCACCTCACCGAGCGACTCCAGCAGAGGCTTGACCAGGTCGTGCGTGCCCACGGACACACCACCGGACGTCACGAGCACGTCATGGTCACGCAGCGCGTTCACGACGAGTTCCCGCAGCGGCTCTGGTCGGTCTGGCGCCACGTCCAGGAGCGTCACGACTGCTCCGGCCTCGTGGAGCGCCGCCAGCAAGGCCCAGCGGTTCGAGTCCACCACCTGGCCCGGCCCGGGTGTCTGCCCCACCGGGACAAGCTCGTCTCCAGTCGACATCAACGCCACCCGCGGCCTCTTGTGCACGCGCAGCCTCGGGAGGCCAAGTGCTGCCGCCAGACCCACCTCTGCCGCGCCCAGCGGCTCCCCGCGGGCGACCACGAGCTCGCCCTTTCGCAGGTCGTCACCTGGGCGGTGGAAGTTGTGGCCGGCTGGAAAACCCATCGGCACCGACACCCACCCATCGGCTGGCTCAACGTCCTCGACCATGACCACGGTGTCCGCGCCCTCTGGCAGAACTCCACCTGTCAGGATGCGGGCGGCGCTCCCTGCGGGCAGCTCCCCGGCCATGGGCCGGCCCGCCGCGGACTCCCCCACCACTCGAAGGCGTCCGCCTCCATCCCTCGATCGGATGGCGTAGCCGTCGACCGCGCTGGCGGGAAAGGGCGGGAGCTCGGCAGGGGCCATCAGGTCGTCGAAGAGGACTCTGCCGGGGCAGTCGGCCAGCCCCACATCCTCAGCCGCCAGGATGGGGGTATTGTCCAGGACCAGCGCCGCCGCTTCGGCGGCGTCTACCAGGGGGTAGGTCGAAGCGCGCATCACACCTCGAAGCTTAGAGGCCTCCGACCGGAGCGGTCACCCGCACGCGCGGATAACGTACGTCCGCGCGGATGCACCCATGGGAGCTGGTGTCGAGAGCGCGGCTTGCACCACGGACAGGACCGAGTCAGGAGTCCGGTGGACATCGGCGGCGGCGAAGCGGAGAAGTCGAAAGCCGGCGCTCAGCAGTCGATTCTGGCGGCGATTGTCCTCCAGGAGGTTGTCGCGGTGAGTGCCTCCCTCGTATTCCACCGCGAGTCGTTGGTCTCGGTAGTAGAGATCTGGGCGGCCCAGGAAGCGACCACGCTCGTCGTAGAGGGGAACCTGCGCCTCGGGTCGCGGAAGTCCTGCCAGGACGAGGAGCATGCGTAAGCGGGTTTCCATCGCCGACTCAGACGCCGGCTCGGGCCAGCTCGATGACTTGCCGCAGGCGCGCCATGCCCTTGCGGCGCGCGTGCGTTGTCAGGTACCACTCGACCTGCCTGAGATCTACCGCAGCTCTGTGCAGCGCCATGTCCATGGCCACGACTGCCTCGACAAGAGGAAGGCGGTGGCTGAGAACCCCGCCTGTTAACCCCGCCTGTTACGCATGCCTCGGGGGCACCCGATCAGCGAGCTCTGTCAGCCCGGCGACTCGGTACGTCCGCCGGCGACAGCACGACTCAACGGTTGTGGATCGGGTTAGCCGCCGGCGGATGCACGCTTGGGCGGACGCACATCGGGGGCGCCGGCCCTGCGGTTACTCGTAGCGGATGGCGGCCACAGGGTCGAGCTGCGAGGCCCTCACCGCGGGTAGCAGGCCGCTCAGCGCACTGACCACGATCGCCAGGACGACGGCCAGGACGGCGATCAGCGGGTTGAGCTCGAACAGCCGTATGCCGCCCGCTGACCCCTGCCCTCGAGCGATGTGCTCGATCAGTTCGTTGCCGATCCTGGCTAGAAGCCCCGAGACGATGACGCCCGCCACACCACCGGCGACCCCAATCAGCGCGGACTCGGCCATAAAGACCATCGACAGGTCACGCGCACGCGAGCCCAGCGCCTTGAAGATCCCAATCTCACGCGTACGCTCGAGGACGGCCGAAAACATCGTATTGGCGATACCCAGGGCGGCCACCGCCAGTGCGATGATCGCCAGGCCGCCAAGAGCAAGTTCGACATAGTTCAGCCGCTCGGCGAAGGCCCGCAGCTGGTCGTCATCGGTGGTTGCCGCGTACCCCGCCTGCTGGGCCTGGTCACGGACGCTGGCAACGTGCTGCAGCGAGTCGGCATAGAGGGTGATGCCAACGAACGGGTCTCGCTTCCACGCATTGGCGCTGGTCAGTTCGGCCGAGAACTTGTTTTCCGTGTCATAGGGAAGCATCGCCCACAGGGGATCCCCGCCGGGCGCGCCGTTGGCGACTCCGACGACGGTCGGCGTCACCGTGAGCGGCTTGGCCGCCGGCTGTCCCCCTACTCCTGGCGGTCCAGGAAACTGTCCGACGAAGCGGACCTTCTTGCCGACGGCTTCCGTCGGGGACCAGCCAAGGCGCCTCGCCAGCTCGGTGGTGATCACCAGCTCGTCAGCGTTGTCGGCGCTCGGAAGGCGCCCAGCCGCCAGGATGTCAGATCGGGGAGACCCGGCTCGGAGCGGGGGCAATCCGACGACCGCGGTGGGTAAGGGTGGATTCCTGGCGGCGTCCGATCCCAGGGTCCCACCCACGATTGTGCCGCCCCACGCGAGCTGCACGTTGTTCAGGCCCATTAGATTGACCAGGGCGTCGGTGTTGAGCGGTCGCGCCTCGCCCCCTGCCAGAGGCCCGTGGATCTGAACCGCCTGAAGGCTGGTGTCGGCGGTCACGGTGTCGACTACCTGTCGCTGCAGGCCGGCCGCCAGGGCCAGGATCATGCTCATGACACCGATGCCGACCGCCACCCCGGCGGCGGTCATCGCGGTCCGCAGCGGGCGGCGCCCGGTGCTCTGAAGGCCCAGCTTGAACGCGTCGGTGCGGGAGAGCCG
>Ga0126375_10000155_pt1 | contig 15607 bp, 18 predicted proteins | sample PanSoiMetPlot_14_FD_109577 | JGI IMG/M metagenome (GOLD analysis project Ga0126375, IMG submission 109577) | Tropical forest soil microbial communities from Panama - MetaG Plot_14 | ecosystem: Environmental > Terrestrial > Soil > Tropical forest | place: Panama | collected 2016-02-17 | reverse complement strand
CGCGCGTGGGGATTTGTGCCGCGCGAACTTGTGATTGGCCGCGCAATGTTCGTTTACTGGTCTTACGATGAGACGCAGCCCTTCGCCAGCCCGCTGGACTTCTTCACCAACACGCGTTGGAGTCGCACGGGAACGATGGTTAAGTAGATCTCAGATCTCAAATCTCAGATCTCAAATCTCAGATCTGAGACACCGTCTGTTCAGAGAAAGTCTGGACCGCAGATCAAAGACCGAAGATCAAAGACCGAACGCCAACCTCAGGCCCTAACCTAACCCCTTCGTCTCCATACAGCATCGTTCTCTTTTAGTTCAAAAATCCTTCCAATCGCTGCCGTTCTTGCATATCGCGGCTGGCATGAGCATTGCACCTTAACCGCGTCACGGAATCACAGTGTTCTAAGAAAGGACGGTGTCTGGAAAATGTTGTGGACAATTCTGTTGGTACTTCTGGTCCTGTGGTTGTTGGGCCTAATCGGTGGCATTGGCGGTAACTTGATTCACTTGCTTCTGCTCGTAGCGTTGGTGGTGTTGGTGATCCAACTCATTACCGGTCGTCGAGCTGTAGTTTAAGTCGGCGTCTGAGCCCGACGGAGCGCACCTGGTCAAAGGAGAATGTTATGCGATACGAAGACGAGGTAAAGGGCAAAGGCAAGCAAGTGAAGGGCGCGGTCAAGGAAGAACTTGGTAAGTTAACGCGAGACCCTGATCTCAAGGATAGCGGAACGGCCGACCGCGTGGAGGGAAACGTGCAAGAGGGGTTCGGCAAGACAAGGCGAAAGATAGGCGAGGCAGTTGAAGACCTCGGCGACCGAATCGCCAGCTAACGGTGAAGCTGGCGATTCATTCTATGGGTCAAAAGTAGCGAGTCAGTTTGAACAAGACAAATATTTTTGGTCGGTTTTAGCCAGGACAAGCTGAGGTTTGTCCTGTGGTCTGTTGTCGAACGCGACCTGCCACTGGAAAGGAAACAATCATATGCGCAGCAAGAACTTATTGTTGGCCGCGGCCGCAATCTTAATAGGTTTGGCGTTCATCGGTTGTGAAACAGGAACGAATACGAACTCAAATGCCAACGCCAACGCGAACAGCAACATGCGCGCTGCGGCGACGCCGACGGCCTCGCCGACGCCGAAATATACTGAGGAGCAGGCGCGCGAAGAGCGTGAGCGTGCGAAGGCACACAAAGAAACAGTCGGGCAGTCTTTGGAAGACGCTTGGATCCACACCAAGATTGTTGCCAAATTAATCGGCGATGCTGACACTCCGGAGCGGAAGATTAACGTAGACGTAGTCGATGGCGCAGTCACTTTGCGCGGTACGGTTGACACGGCCGAAGGGAAGAGTGAAGCCGAACGGATTGCCAAAGAAACTGACGGTGTAAAGAAGGTTACGAATCAATTGAAGGTGGTGCCGGCAAAGGCAGCAAATACAAATAAGGCGGCCAATACAAACAAGGCGCCGGCTAAGAAGACCCCTTAGATATAACGGTTAAGATCTGTCGGGCGTAATGTGTACACGAGTTCCCGCGCCTGAGACTGGAGCGCAACTGTCTCGGTTGCAATTAGAGCGAGCGACGACGTTGCGTTTCAGCCAGGCGCGAGAATCTTTCGCAGTGCCTCGGCAAAGCGAACGACCTTCTTTTGAACGACTTTGGAAAGCGGTGCCTGAGCGCGTTTGATTCTGCGTCTTGGCGACAAGTCATACTGTCATTGATTCATTCCCGTCGAGACGCGGAATCGAAGTCGGTAAACAACTTTCTCCAAACATCCAGAGTCTCGTTGCTGCAGTGACCGGCTAATAATCGACCCCACGCGCCTGTTATACTCGACGAATGAAAATCAAACTCTTACAGGTTCTCTTTGCCCTTGCTGTCTTCACCCTGGCCTCATCTGCAGATTCGGCGCAAACAAAAAAATTCACGGCGGTCGATTTGCAGAAGCTCCGTTGGATCGAGGGCACCTGGCGCGGCACCGGCGACGTCGATAAGCCTTTCTTCGAACGCTACCGGTTTGAGAATAATTCGGTGCTCGCGGTTGACAGCTTCGAAGATGAAACCCTGGAAAGGTGACTGACACCACCCGCTTCGAATTGAAAGATGGCGAGTTCGGCGGCGGCAGCCCAGGTTATCGCTACGTGGCCAATTCAATCGACGAACGCGCAATCGAATTCGCACCCGCGGTAAACGTTCGGAACTCGTTCCGCTGGGAGCGCGAATCGAATGATGTCTGGAAGGCGACGATCATGTTTCCCGCCAGGGGCGACAAACCGGCGGGCCAACGCGTGTACAAGATGGAGCGCATCAAGTAGCGGCTTCGACCCTCCGGCTACTCTCGGTTCAACCCCGATTGGTCGGGGTTGCGCTGACTATCCGAAGACTCTCCGGGGTGAATTAATGCCTTAATTCACGAATAAATCCCGTTAAAACTCTCTGAAAAACTTGTAACTCTCGCTTGCCGGCGTGCGTCTCACAACTTGATTGCGTTCTTAAAGTTGTCTCCCCAGCGCCGTGGCATCTAACCCCTTGAGGTGCGTTTAAGTTTTTCTGCTTGATCTAAAGATCCGATGAAAAGCTCGCGCGGGCTCACGCGGTTTGTCCTGGGCACGGTTGTGTTTCTTGCCGTCACGATAGCCTTCGGCGCCGGTTACCGTCTCGCTTCTCGAACTTCAACCAAAACAAGAGTCGCTTCAGCATCGGGAGTGCCTCCCACAGATTTTGCGATTCCGCTGCCGGAAGGTTCCACCCGAATTACGATTGTCGATCCCCAACTCGACAATGCCGAACTAACAGCTTTTACTATCGAGCGTCATGCCAATTCGTTCAAGGGCATCCCTGAACTCGAAAGAATCATTGCGCCGCGACACAATCTTAGTGTTGACGATGTCGCTTTCTTCAGGCGTGAACTCTCCGGCATCACTCAGGTTGCCGATTCACAATGGCAGCGTGCGGGCAAGATCCGCAATTGGCTTTTTTCAAGCCGTTACAAAATGGCGTTGCCGGGTTTGTCCACGCGCGTGCCACGTGAAGCTTATCTGGAAATGCGTCAAGGCAAGCCAGTACTCTGTGGCAATTTGGCTGAGATCTATGTCGCGTTTTGCGAAAGCGCCGGCTTGATTGCGCGTACTGTTGGCTTGAGTCTGATGGTGCGCGACGGCACCTTTGGCACGGACACACACGCGGGAGCCGAGATTTGGATTCCTGAAATGGGCGGGTGGGTTTATCAGGACCCAACCTTTAATTGCTATTGGGCCATCGACGACAAGCCTGCCAGCGCGCTGCAGTTGCACAATGCTTTGATGGATGGGCACGAGATAAAGCCGGTGACGGTGAACACCAGGGCGCGCGCACTTCTGCAGAGCTATTATGTCGATCCGCGCCTGCTGTTCCGCCACATCTCGTATGAATACAAGCCAGGCGGACCGCTCCTCTACTACGTCGATGGCCGGATTGAACCGCTCAACATGCGCGATCGAAACTGGCTCCAGTCTGATGAGAACCAGGTTTTCGAAGGACTCGATCAGAACGGAAACCGTTTCATTGAACGCAAAGGCGAAATCGCTCCCGGCATCTTTGCCCAGCTAATTGGCAACGTGCTGTTCATCAGAGACAGGCGGGATCAAAACCGCGGCATCCGCGTGCGCTCGTCCAGCAGCACCGTACAAGTCTGTTCTTACGAGCATTGGCGCGCGGAAGAGCTGGGCATATTTCAGGGAAGGAATTTCGTGCGCAATGGATCTTTTGACGTTACGGGCCGGTCCGAAGGTATTGCCGCTGAATGGACTGTCAGCGGCCCTGTCGAAGTCGTATCCACGCTGGGCGGACAGGGCATGGCGGCACAGGCCGGTGGGAAACTCTCACAACGTGTCGCAGTCGAGCCGGGCAAGCGCTATCTCATGTACGCTAAGATCACCGTCGGGCGCGGCTTGCTGAATTGGTCTGTGGCTGACTCGGCCAAAGGGATGGAATCGCGAGGCATGATCCGGCCTACGCAGATGACTGAGATTGTTTCCGATGTCGTCGAGAGCCGCAGCGGGTATCTAGACATTTCTTTTGAGTTACCCGAGGCGGGCGGCTTTCGCGTAATGAACGTGATCGTCACCGAGCTCGGCGGTAACATCGTCGTACACATGCAACAAACCATTCCCACGATCGAGTCCGCGCCCAGGTGAAGACGAAAGTCAGAGGTCGGAGATCGGAGAGCAGACGTCGGACGTCGGAAGTCAGACGTCGGATATCGACCTCTGACTTCTCGTCTCTCCGTGGCTGAATTCCTTAATAGCAAAGAGCCGGCAAGGATGAACGTTGTGCGTGCTTTTGCGCGTTCGCGCTTTGCACCTTTTCTTCGAGCGCCTTGCGGATTCGGGCCAGGTGATGCCAACTGTGGCGCAGCGCGTGATCTTCGATCACGAATTGTGCGGTAACCGGCGCGCCGAAACTCAACCCAAATGGCCCGGCCTGATCCAGATCTTCATCGCTAAAAGTCCGAACTGCCTCGGCGGCGGCACTGCTGTGACGCCGCAAGAGGGCAAGCGTCTCACTCTTCGTTACCTGGGCTTGCTCCTCGGCGTGCTTCGCGTTTATTTGATTAATAGCTTCGGGCGTCACATTAGTGACGTCTTTGCCGGCGGCGATGGCCTGGGCTGCTTCCACCTCGAGCGGGTACATGCTCGCGACATGATGAACGACTACACCCACCGTTCGGCGGTCCGTCGCGGACACCGGCGTCTGCCACGCGGCTTCTGAGAGCGTTTCCGCAAACGCCGCCAAACCTGCGGCGCCTTCCTCAATTCGATTAGCCAACTGTTCACTTCGATTACTCATGTCATTCTCCTTCGTTGACGTTAATATGCGAGGTTGGGTGAGGGTCGTACGCCTCAATAACCCTCACCCTGAACCTTTCGCAGAGGGAACTGATCCCCCATCTGTGACTTCTGATCTCCGATCGGCGCCGACCTTAACGGTCGCGCTACTTACCAAGTTACTTTGCGCCCGCCGCGATTGCTTTCACATCCGCTGTCTCCAGCGTATTACCTCCAACACCCCATGAGCCGCTCGAGATCTCCTCAAACAGTACAACCGTGTACGGTCTCAGGGCTTCCCCTTCGATGGCCACCATTGTGTCGGTGAGCTTTTTAACGACCTCTTGTTTTTGTTCCTTGTTGAAAACTCCCTCAATCGCCTTGACTTGAATCAGCGGCATAACAGCCTCCTTTTGGTTTCGGTCAACTACATTTCGACTATACGTACGGCCTCGTCTTGTAGACTTGATTGATCGTCCCGTATTCTTTGCCCGAATGAAGGAGAGAGCTTAGAGCTTATTCCTTCGAGCTTAGTGCGGGGACGTCGCAACCAAGGTCTAAGCACTAAGAACTATCTCTAATTCCATGGACGTACTTTCCGACATCCTGAAGGTCATTAAGCTCGACGGCGCGCTGTTCTTCAACGCCGAGTTTTCCGCGCCGTGGTGCCTGTATTCGCGTCTGACCAAAGAGGTCGTTCAGGCACTATCGCCTTCGGCCGGCCACCTGATCATCTATCATTTCCTGCGCGAAGGCCGGGCATATGCAAAGTTGGCGGACGGGCACCAGGAGGAATTGACGGCCGGAGACATAGTGATTTTTCCGCACGGTGACCCGCATTACCTCGGCAATGGGCGGCGCGCAAAACCGGTTGACTCGTTCAAAACATTTGCGAAGAACCTTACGGAAGGGCTGCGAGTCGCTCATTTTGGCGGCGGCGGAGAGGTAACGCGGTTCGTCTGCGGCTTCATGGGTTGCGAGCCGCGTTTGAGTGAGGTCTTTCTCGCTGCGTTGCCTCCAATAATGAAGGTGCGCATCGGCAACGAACCTTCTGGTCAATGGATTGAAAATTCGATCCGGTTTTCAGTCGGCGAAACTGGCGGATCAAATGCGGTGAACGATTCGTCTAACGCAGGCAGCGCCCTGGTACATGCGAAATTATCTGAGGTGCTGTTCGTCGAAACTTTGCGGCGCTACATCAGCTCGCTACCTGCAGATCAGGTTGGTTGGCTCGCCGGCGCGCGCGATCCGTTAGTTGGCCAGGCGCTTGCGCTGTTGCACAAAGATCCTGCGCGTCCCTGGACGATTTCAGAACTGGCTAGAGGTGTCGGTCTCTCGCGCACGCGTTTGAGTGAACGCTTCCGCCGCTTCCTGGGCGAGTCGCCGATGGCCTACCTTGGACGATGGCGTCTGAAGCTGGCAGCAGACATCCTGCAATCGAGCGACGACAGCATTGCGCAAGTTGCGTCGACGGTCGGATATGGATCCGAGGCGAGTTTCAATCGCGCTTTCAAACGCGAGTACGCCAGCCCACCGGCACAGTTCCGGCGGCGACACAGACAGTGAAGTGAATGACGCTCGTCTAAACTTGTAACCAGCGAGTCTCGTCAATATGCCGTTGTTGGAGGTCCCCATGCGCCGCAAAAAATCTCGAAAGAAGCATTCAGTGAAAGCCTCGTTTCGCGTGATGGAGTTGGCAAAGGCTGGATCATCGATTGAACTGGAGATTTTTGCTTCGAAAGAAAAGATTGGGACGCTTAAAATTGGCCGAGGTTCTCTGTTTTGGTATGGTCGCAGCCGGCACAAATCCAAACGCATTGCCTGGAGCCACTTCGCTGAGATGATGGATGAGCTGGCTTACGGGAAGTGAAAGCAGTAGGCAGAAAGGGCCTACAAAGACCAAAGATCTAAGATCTAAAATCTAAGTCCTGAGCAGATTCAGAGCCTGCAATCCCAGTCCTACATAACCCTCAACTTCATCCTGCCGGAACCGGTAACCGGCGCGGTACAGAAAGAATTGATTGGCTCCAGCGTCGACGCACGTGGCAGGATACGTTTCGAAAAAAGCCAGCACACGATCGTCAAAGATGCCGCGGATAGACGGTTCGTCCTGCCCGCGCAGAATGTACTCTTTCGAGAAGTCAGGACGTTGACCAAAGTCGATGTCCTGAGAGCCAAAGGCGCTCATCATCTTGTCAATGAATTTCTCCGGACGTAAGTAAAAGAACGGCAGACTGCTACCGTTGTGCTCGAGATAAACTACCGTTTGATAATGCGTCTGCTGGCTCTTTCCGCTACCGGTTACATAGATGTAATCGAAGGCGGCAGCCTTGATTCCCTGCGCGTCGCCGTACATGAAGTTCTTAATCTGTTTGCTGTGTCCGTGATCGAAAAGCGGAAACCGATCGAGGCCGGCAATCATATTAAGCGGCGCGGTCGGCGCGAAGCTCCAACCCAACTTTCCAGCAACCTGTTGCAAGGCCTGCGTGCGCTCCTTCTCTTTCCTCTTGTTGTAAATGATGAGAAAAACAGCAAGGCCGATGAGAACGATCCAGGCGATGAGGATAATGAGAACGGTCCACATTGAATGTCAGCCGCGGATGAACGCGGATAGACGCGGATATGAAAACAGAAAGGAAAGGCGGATTTTTGATCCTGATCTACAGCCTTCTACTGGATAACGCCTTCTGCCATCTTATCCGCGTTTATCTGCGTTCATCCGCGGCTAATTTTGCACTGCCACCCCGGCGTCACGACACTCGGTAATTAATCGTCTTGGCGAAGGTGCCGTTTACGTAGATGTCCACTTTGTACGTGCCGCTCGGCCAATCGCGCGGCAGGGTCAGGTTACCCTGTACTTTGTCCTCGAGAGGTTTGGTGACGTAATCAACTGTTTTGATCTCTTCGTTGCGCGAGCCTTCGATTTCGACGGTCTTCCAGACAAACCTTACCCGCGTGCCGGCTTTGGCGGTATTGAAATAGATAACACAGAAGATGGTCCGATCGCTGGGAAGAAAACCCGTCACAGCTTCTCCCGGGCTACCGTTGTTGCTCTTCGCCATGTGCACTTGCGTAATCAGAACTTCACTGTTACCCGGACCTGTGGACGGCGCACCAGTTGAAGGAGTGTTGTTCCACGATGTCGACGAAGAGTTGTCGCGCCGCAACAGCCTGAGGTTCGGCCGCTTCAGGCCGACATAATCCGGCGCAATCTGAGCAGCCCGCGCGTCAGTTACGCGCGCGGCTGAATCGTTCCCCAGCGCTCGATACACGTCACCGAGCATCAGCCATCCGTCCTCGTCGTCGGGACTCTTTCTTGTGTACTCTTCCAACTGTGTCTGGGCCTCGTTAAGGCGTCCGTCGACGATCAAAAGACCGATGCGGTCGGGCGTATATGTCGTCCCCAGATCAATCGCCGCCGCCCAGTGCTGGCGCGCGGCCGTGAAACGCTCAGTCATGTAATAAATCAAGCCAACATTCGAATGCGGCGAGCTGTCTTTCGGGCTCAACCTGATAACTTCCATGTACTCCAACGCAGAGGGACCGAGCTGACCGAGCTTTTGCAGCATGAGCGCGTAAATGAAATGCGCCGAGGAACTTTTCGGATCCACATCAACCGCTTTCTTTGCTTCCGTAAGTGCTTCGGAATATTTTCGTTGCTCACTCAGGACTCGCACCAACTCCAGATGAAGTATAAGCTGCGGTTGGGGTGCAAGTGAGACTGACTTGCGATAGGCACTTTCAGCTTCCGCGTAGTTCTTTTTCAGCGAAAGCACATAACCCAGCGCGAGGTAGCCGTAGTAATTTTCCGGCTGCGCAGCGACAGCGCGACGGCCGGCGACGAGCGCGTCGTCGAGTCTGTCCATTTCGGTATAGGTAAAAGCCAAACGCGCGTAAGGTTCGCTGTCACCGCGCGCCAAAGTAGCCGCGCGCGCGTAAAACCTCTCGGCATCCGGATACTTTTTCTGGTTGTAGTAAAGATGGCCCAGGCCGAGATAAGGTCGCGGATCGTTCGGAGCAAGTCTCGAGGCAAGTTGATACCCACGCTCTGCGGCTTCAGTGCGTCCGTTCTGGCGCGCATCGTCAGCAAGGCTGAGCGCGTCTTCCAACTGCGCCGAATTATCAGGTTGCGTTGGCTTTGTGGTGCCGCTGGTTCTTGGTTTGGTGGTACTGCTGGTCGTAGACCGCGCCGGCTTTTTCGCCGGAAGCTTCATCGTCGCTCCGGCACTTGCCGACGCGCCGCCGCCCACGACTCCGCCACTGGCGCCCTCACCGTGCTGAGCCTGTACCGTAGCAAATGAACCACAGAGAAGGAATGCAAGGATAAGCAGGAGTTCCTTGCGCACCCCGTTAAGATAGCTGCTCATTTCTAAATCCTCTCTTATTACGGCCCTGGTTTAGACTTCAAGCTTTAGCTTGCTCCTTGCTCTATGATGACAGCCCAAAGGCTTAATTCACTATACCGTTACGGCTTCGCGATACTCTCCCCAGACTCGTCGCAGGCGGTTGCTGATTTCGCCGACGGTCGCATAGGCCTCTACGCACTCCAAAATCCGCGGCAAAACATTTTCGGATCCGCGAGCCGACTCTTCCAACCTCACCAAAGCGGCTTCCGCAATCGTAGAATCGCGTCGCTCACGCAGCGCGCGAACCCTGGCGACCTGCGCCTCCTCAACTGATGGATCGACGCGCAGCGTCTTGATTTTTGCATTCTCATCGCTTTGAAAGCGGTTAATGCCAACCACGATTTCGTCGTTTGTTTCGATTCTGCGCTGGTATTCATAGGCGGCTTGCTGAATCTCACGTTGAATATAACCAGACTCAATCGCGTGCAACGTGCCGCCGAGGGCATCGATCTTGTCGAGATAATCAATTGCGCGCTGTTCGATCTCGTTGGTAAGTTCTTCAATCGCATAAGCGCCTCCCAACGGATCGACAGTATCGGCGACGCCTGACTCGTAAGCGATTACCTGCTGCGTTCGCAAAGCCAGGCGCGCCGCATCTTCCGTCGGCAAAGCAAGGGCTTCATCCATTGCATTTGTGTGCAGAGACTGTGTCCCGCCCAGCACCGCCGCGAGCGCCTGGATTGTCGTGCGCACGACGTTCAGTTCGGGTTGTTGCGCCGTCAGCGTCGAACCCGCCGTTTGGGTATGAAAGCGCAGCATCAGTGAACGTGGATCGCGCGCCTGGAAACGATCGCGCATGATACGCGCCCACAGGCGGCGCGCGGCGCGAAACTTGGCAATCTCTTCCAGGAGATTGTTGTGGGCGTTGAAGAAAAACGAGATGCGCGGCGCGAAATCATCGACATCAAGTCCGGCATTGATAGCGGCTTCCACGTACGCAATGGCATCCGCGATAGTGAAAGCGAGTTCCTGCACTGCGGTGGCCCCGGCCTCGCGAATGTGATAGCCGCTGATCGAGATCATATTCCAATTGGGAACTTCGCGAGCGCAAAACGCAAAGGTGTCGGTGATCAGGCGCAGAGAAGGCTGCGGCGGAAAGATGTACGTTCCTCGCGCGATATACTCCTTGAGAATATCATTCTGAATCGTTCCGTTTACTTTCTCAAAAGGTATTCCCTGTTTACGCGACACTCCGAGGTAAAGACACAGTAAGATCGCCGCGGTCGCGTTGATAGTCATCGACGTAGATACTTCGTCGAGCGGGATGCCGTCGAACAGACGAAGCATATCTTCGAGAGAATCGATAGCCACGCCGACTTTGCCGACTTCACCTGCAGCCAGGGAATCATCTGAATCGAGCCCGATTTGCGTGGGCAAATCAAAGGCGACCGACAATCCCGTTGTGCCTTGTGACAGCAAGTACTTGTAGCGGGCGTTTGATTCTTCAGCCGTCGCGTAGCCGGCATACTGGCGCATGGTCCATAAGCGGCCGCGATACATGCTCCGCCGTATGCCGCGCGTGTAAGGAAATTCTCCCGGGTCGCCGAGATCACGATCGTATTCCACGCTTTCGGTGTTCGCCGGATTGAAGTCGCCCGGCAATTCGATTCCCGAAGAAGTGCGAAAATGTTCGCGGCGTTCGTCTTTGATTTTGGTGGCCATGAAAATTCCGGGAGACGTGCCCGAAAGGCTAGCAGAGCCACGGTTCATAGTCCAACATTTGTTGAACTGTCTGCGACAGAATCTGCACATAATGCTTGAACCTGAACCGAGACTGGCTTAGCATCACGCTCATCGATACATGTAAGAAAAGGATGTTGAAATAATCTTGGAAATGGACGAAGAAACAAGGCGGCTTGCGGAAGAAGTTGGCACAGCCATCAACGAGTCCGTGCAACAATCAGCCATCGTGGCAGCGGCAATCGAACGTTTGCGTGAAGCCGGATTCGAGATGGAGTTGACGCTAAAGCTCGAGATTGGCCTGCGGCCGCACACCGCCGAGGATCAGCCTGCAAGCGAAACGGGCGAGAGTTTTGAATTCACCGAAGAGGATTTGCGCATCCTGCGATCGATGAAGATTAAGACCGATCCAGGAGAATAGTGGCGGGTCATGACTTGTCAGAAGCTTGCATGTAAGCAGGGCTGGCCTTTTCGGTCGGTTTTATATTCGCGATTAGAAAACAATAGCCCGCGAAATAGAGACGTGATCTCGACTTCGCGGGCTTGAGATTTGGTAACTACCTCGCTGAAAACGCGAGACGAGTCGCTACTAGCGAGATTATTCAGCCGGCTCATCGCTGCCCGTCAGCTTCTGTTGTCTTAACGCCGCGGCGCCAATCAGGCCGCCCATGCCCATCGATTCCACAGCGCTGCTCGGCACCAGCATTAAAGCGCCTTTCTCTTTCAAACCCTCGTAAAGCATGTTCATCGCGCGCAGGTGCAGCGCCGTCGGGTTGTCTCGATAAGACTCTGCCGCCTTGTTAAATTGATTGGCGATCTCGACTTCAGCCTGAGCCAGAATTACGCGCGCAGCCTTCTCACGAGCAGCCTGCGCTTCCCGCGACATAGCGTCTTGCAGCGCAGCCGGAATGATCACGTCGCGCATCTCGACCGATTGCACGGTGACGCCCCAGGGGTTTGAACGTTCGTCGATTAATTTTTGCAGTTCCTCTTCAATCCGCTCGCGTCCGCGCAGTAGATCGCTCAAAGAAGTCCGGCCGATGATGTCGCGCAAAGCCGTCTGCGCGGCCCAACTTACTGCCGCCGGGTAATTCTGCACTTCAAGCGCGGCCTTCTCCGGATCGTAAACGACCCAAAACAGTACCGCGTCGACGTTGACCGGCACGGTGTCACTGGTCAAGGTTTCCTCGGCCGCAAAGCCGGTCGTAATCACGCGCTGATCGATCCATGTTGAGATAGTGTCGACAAATGGAACGATCCAAAACAAGCCCGGGCCGCGCAGGCCCACGAACTTGCCCAGACGAAGCACCACCGCGCGTTCCCATTGACGCGCGATCTTGGGGGATTGCGCCAACAGTAAACCAAGCAACACGCCGAGAATTGCGCCGAACGGCTTCAGCGTCATTAAAGTAGCAAACGCGCCGACAGCTGCGGGCGCAATGAACGCGAGCGCAGCAATGAAATTTAGCCGCGGTGCAGTGGGCGCGGGAGCGTTGCTACGAGTCTCAACCAGGCTTTGAATGTTAGGCATTGTGTCTCTCCTTCTTGCGTCGTTGTAACGCAGGCTGTTAGCTTGCGAGTGTAGGTTGCACCCAAAGCGCAAACTAACAGTTTGCGTTACTTCTTCCGTCGTTTTTCCAGATGCTCAATCACGTCATCGAGACTGAAACCGTGTCTATGTGTCTCAGCAACAAAATGATCCGACAATTCGCGCAGGCGGCGTTCGCGATCGCGGCGGCTGGCCGCTTCATTTGGCCGAGCAGTGACAAAGGTACCCACGCCGCGCCGCGTTTCCACAACACCGTTGCGTTCCAGTTCTGTGTAGACTTTCGCCACGGTATTGGCATTGATGCGTAAATCGACCGCCAGTTGTCGCACGGTCGGCAATTTGTCTCCTACGTTCAATCGGCCTGTCGCGATTGCAAATCGGATCGACCGTTCCAACTGATGGTAAAGCGGAGTTGGATGTTGTGAATCTACCTGAAACATTGACTTTCACCATTGTACTACGACAATGGGACAAGTAAAGTTCATGGAAACTGCAGTAATGCCCTAAATTTTGAACTCAAATCAGGGCATTAAGAACTTCATTCACCCCACGGAGAATCTTCGGTATCCTGGAAGATCCGCGTCGGCACCCTGAAAGAGCCTGTCGGAAAAAAGATTTCTCTGTGTAACTCTGTGCATCCTCTGTGTCTCTGTGGTTAAAAATGCCAAGGAAATCATTCACCACAGAGGCACAGAGGTCGCACAGAGAAGCACAGAGTTTGTTTTTCCGACAGACTCGAAAGGGGTGCCAGAAACCGTTGAGCTCATCTCGCACCCTTCCAGGGTGCGAACTAATTTGATGACTGGGACCGGTGGTCTGCCGACCACCGGCTACTATCATGCAGCCCTGCGGGCTGCTCCTCCGCATAACGAATTCATCCTTCGAGTGAGTCAAATAAGTTATTACTCAAATTAGGACACTAGCGAGACTGCTCAATCCTGGTTTTGTTCGGGCTGCGGCCCTATGTTATCTTCTCAGCTTTCAAAACCCTTCCAGTCGTCGCTCTGTAAGGCTTCGCATTAAATATTTCGAGGAGTTGATTGAACAGATATGGCTACGCCCAATGGAAATGGCTCGAACGGACACGTCGGCAAGGTTGTGCAAATTATTGGTCCGGTTGTTGACGTTGAATTCAGCGAGGAGTACCTGCCGCCAATTTATCAGGCGCTGCGCATTACCTCAGACGGTTTTGAAGTTCCCGACCCCATAGACGTTATTGCCGAAGTGCAACAGCATCTGGGCGAAGGCCGCGTTCGCGCAGTATCGATGTTGCCGACCGATGGCATGGTACGGGGCATGAACGCGACCGACACTGGCGGCCCTATCACTGTGCCGGTCGGCGAGGGCACGCTCGGTCGTGTGATGAACGTAATCGGCGAGCCGGTCGACAATCTCGGGAACATTCCGCACAAACAGCGTTATCCAATCCATCGTCACGCACCATCGTTTGAAGAGCAGTCAACAGAACTGCAGATGTTCGAGACGGGAATCAAAGTCATCGATCTGATTCAGCCGTTTCTTCGCGGCGGCAAGATTGGTTTGTTCGGCGGTGCTGGCGTCGGCAAGACCGTCATCGTGATGGAGCTAATCAACAACATCGCGAAAGCGCGTTCCGGATTCTCGGTCTTTGCGGGCGTCGGCGAACGCACGCGCGAAGGTAACGACCTGTTACGCGAAATGGTCGAGTCCAAAGTTATCGATTTCGGTGAGCCCTTCTATCACAACCTGGAAGAGACCGGTTCATTCGACATGACTAAGGTCGATTTGAAAGCGGTAGAAAACTCGAAAGTCAGTTTGATTTACGGCCAGATGACTGAGCCGCCGGGCGCGCGCCTGCGCGTCGCGCTTTCAGGACTGACGGTCGCTGAATACTTCCGCGATCAGGGCATGGACGTGTTGCTCTTCATCGATAACATTTTCAGATTCACTCAGGCTGGCTCGGAAGTTTCGGCGCTGCTGGGCCGCATGCCCTCGGCCGTGGGTTATCAGCCGAATCTCGCGACCGAGATGGGCGAGATGCAGGAGCGCATCACCTCGACCAAGACAGGCTCGATCACTTCGATTCAAGCCGTGTACGTGCCCGCCGACGACTACACTGATCCGGCGCCGGCCACGACGTTCGCGCACCTTGATGCAGTGACGGCGCTTTCCCGTCAAATTGTCGAGTTGGGAATTTATCCCGCAGTCGATCCGCTTTCATCATCGTCGCGCATTCTCGATCCGCGCATCGTCGGTGAAGATCACTACAATACAGCGCAGGCGGTGAAGCAGATTCTGCAGCGCTACAAGGATCTTCAGGACATTATCGCGATCCTCGGCCTCGATGAGTTGTCCGACGAAGATAAGCTGGTTGTTTCGCGCGCGCGCAAGATTCAGAAATTCTTCTCACAGCCGTTTCACGTTGCGTCTCAGTTCACGGGTCGTGAAGGGAAGTATTGCAAACTCGAAGAGACTATTAAGGGCTTCAAGGAAATTATCGACGGCAAGCACGACGAGCTTCCAGAGCAGGCCTTTTACATGGTTGGTACTATCGAGGAAGCAATCGAAGCCGGCAAGAAGATGCAAGGGTAATTGACTCATTGGTTCATTTTTTCATTAATTCAATGGATCACTGAGTCAATGAATCAATCCAACAGGTCGATCAATGGCTAACGAGCTTCAACTCGAGGTAGTGACTCCGGAACGTCGCGTTCTTTCGGAGTCGGTTAATTCGGTAACCGTTCCCGGTCGTGGCGGTGAAATGCAAATCCTTCCGGGACACGCCGCACTCATCTCAGAACTGCAGACCGGCGTGCTTACATACAACCAGGACGGAACCAACTTTCAACTCCACGTCTCAGGTGGTTTTGTTGAGGTTAATGACAATCATGTTTCGGTTCTCGCAGATGTTGCCGAACGCGCCGAAGAGATCGACATAGCGCGTGCGCGCCTCGCTCGCGAACACACCGAAAAGCAATTAAGCGCCTGGAGTGGTACCGAAGAAGATTTTGAGAAAGCCCGCGCTAAACTCGAGCGCTCGATGGTCAGGTTGCAACTGGCTGGTCACGCCAAATAGGCGTGCACCAGGAAGAGCGGCTGAGCCTCCACGGTTTGCTGTCAAGCTTCGTCGATAGCTGCTCTCATTGCTCGCACCGAATTCTCTAATCCCACAAAGATCGATTGCGAAACGATGCTG
>Ga0126375_10000154_pt1 | contig 15623 bp, 31 predicted proteins | sample PanSoiMetPlot_14_FD_109577 | JGI IMG/M metagenome (GOLD analysis project Ga0126375, IMG submission 109577) | Tropical forest soil microbial communities from Panama - MetaG Plot_14 | ecosystem: Environmental > Terrestrial > Soil > Tropical forest | place: Panama | collected 2016-02-17 | reverse complement strand
TGGATGTTTTCCAGTAATGAAGATTGGAAAGAAAATTTTGAAGCTAGATTAGTTGAAGCAAAAGCTAGTGCTATGGTGATTGTTTCCGATAACGGAATAGTAGGTAAAGGCGTATACACAGAACATTTGTTTTTCTTTGGAAGCCATTGCCCTATTTTTCATTATGTTGAAGAAGAAGAATTCATAGATGAAAATTATGATGGCGATGTTATTACGAAACTAAATCAAAGTCTAGAAGTAGTAAAACGATTGCAGATCATTGATTCTGATGATTGGAAAGAATATGCAAAGATAAACTAACAACCAATTACGCCCAAAGGGATGATAGATGGCAAGCAAGAAACGTTCTCCCAAAAAAGCATTGCCACAAGGTAAGAGAAAAAACGCGATCGCATCTGTAAAGGATTTGAAACGCGGAAAACGTCCGACCGAACGGCAAATAGAAGCAGGTAAGAAAACAAAAGCAATTAAATCTCAACATCGCGTAATTGGTAGAGAAAAAGGCAGAACAGAAATTAGTTTAGGAACTAGAAAAAAGGAAGATGTAGCAGGTGTAATAAAAGGATTTCGACAGAAAACAAAAGCTGATATTGGAGCGATTCTTAAAGATGAAAATGGAAATGTTATTGCAAGGACACATATTGCTAGAGGTACAACAACGCTTCCTGAGCAATTGGTTATTAAGGCGTTATCAAAATATGGTAAATCGCTATCTGAGATTACTGTAGTACTAACTGTCAGAACACCGAAAAGGAAAAAATGAAATTACAATATGAAATACAAGAGGCTAGCGCGGGGTGTTATGTTTATATGATTATGGAAGATAATGGAAATCGGCTTTTTTACATCAAAACTTCAACATACAAATCGAAAGAATTTGTTGATGCTTTGATGAAAAATCCAGAAATTTTTTTAGTTGATGCGATACAAAAACTTTCGCCTGGAAAAGAATTGAAAACTAAAGCAATAGAGGATTTATTACAATGAAACAAGCTTATATATGTAAAATGGCAGATTGGAGTTATGATTTAGTAGCTATAGGTTTGACATCTCCATTTTCAATTCAACCTTTAGCTACTTTGAATCAACAGTCTTATGATATGATGTTAGATTGTTTGCAAGGATTAAGTAATGGTGTGCAAGGATGGTATCAATTCCCTAAGTATGAAACGTTACCTGATGTTCAAGTAATGATACAGAAATATGATACTGATTCAGTTGTTTTGCATTTACAATTAGGTAATATTACATTGGCTGATATGGATGATAATGAGTTTCAAAATTTCATTATTGAATTGACAGAATTGAAAAATCAACCGATAGGATCAAAGGTGTATTTCGTATGACTGATGAAGAGAAAACAAGACGCATTCATATTTTTACTACTGCCATTCGTGTGTTGAATCGGCAAATTGTTAACTTGCAATATCAACTTGCGCAGTTTGCCGATAGTGCAAGTTTTATCCATAACAACGAAATAGAAAAATTGATTGAACACCGTAGTCAACTTGACGGCGATTTGTATGCTGCAACACAGGTAATTGAAAATGAACACAAATAATCAAATTGGGTATATCTTGATAGAAAACTATCAAACTGATAAACCTAAAGTATGCGAAACACCCAAACATCAAGATTTATTGTATCCTCTGCCTGCTTATGCCGTGATGGCGGTTATTACGCCTGAAATGTATAGCGAGCCAGTAATTCAAATGGTTTGCTATGATTGTTGGAAAAGATTCGATGATGATATGAATCATCCGAATTGGAATTTAATGTAGTAAAACACAATGAACATAGATAGAAGTGATCCAATAATGAAGGATATTGAAACGACATTACGAAAAATCGCTACATCGCCAGTTCAATATCTTGATGCTTTGATTATTGATGGTTTAGTTGCAATTGAACAAATGGTTGATTGTGAAAAACAAGTTAAGAATATTTTGGCAAATCACAGTAATCAAGATTTAGAAATAATTTCTTCAAACATTTTTGTTATCAATGCTTGGATACAGGAAGAAATGCGAAAACGTAAAGGTAGGTAAAACACAATGAAAATCAGAAAACTTGGCAATATCATTTTCTTTGCAGTTACGCTCATTGTATTCGGCGCCGGGACGGTTTTCACCTGCATTCACAGATGGAATACAGATGCGCCTGTAATAAGTAGAGTCAACATTCTAGCGATAGCAGGCGCTTGTTTCCTGACAGTTGCGGAACTATCATTCATCTTTATTCACGCATTACTTGATGCGAGGGAGTTATGGCGCAGGATTGCGGCTTTTGTTCTTGCTTTAGGTTTGGCTGGCACTATCACATATGCTACCTATACAGAAGCAGTAGCATTTATGAACGAAGGAAACATATCAGCAAAATCAAAGATCATTTCCGATTTCAGTAAAGAACAACAATCAGCGGCTCAATCTAAAACCGCTGAACGCGCGGCTATAATCGGTAATCAAAAGGAAATGCAAAAACTGTTAAAAGATTTTTCCGCTACTGATTTCGCTCCGTTTGCCGCAAATTTCTTTTTCGGTTTATTTTGTTTGCTTACCGGAACTTTGATACAACCGCGCGAAGCTTGGAAGCGTAAGCGAGGTAATGTAATGACGTCTGAAATCAAAGCGCAAGCAGAGAGACAAATCGGTTACTCTTTACCGCAAGGCGCAACGGCTTATGATGACGGTAAAGGATCTAGTATTACTGTGAAGAATGGTAGAGAGTATTTAACAACTGTTTCGAAAAAGAAAATAGGATTTTGATATGCCGCAACAAGATATTAAGTATTCGCGTAGTGTAGTAGACATCATTATGTCTGAAACTTGGCAACGATTAGCAATTGAAAACTTGGGTGGTGTTTGTAGAGTGACGAGTATTGATAATTACATCAAAAGCGAATGCTTCGCTAAACCCGATAACAGACATTTTCGTGTTATCATTTCAATTGAATCAATTTCTGATGAAGAAGCGAGAAAATACAATGAGAATAGATAGAGAAAGAATGATCCTCGACGCGATGAAAGTTTGTCAAAAGTTACTGGCAAGCGCGATGAAGATTGAGCGCAAAAATCCAATTCGCCAACCGACTAAAAAAGAATTGGATAGACATCCAAAGCTTATGAGGAAACAACGTCGCTTGATTGCCTGAGCGATGTTGCGTGTAGGGCGCGTGTAGGGACTACGGGACATCCCTACACATTCCCTACACTGTCCCTACACATCCCTATACTGTCCCTACACCAAGAAGAGGATTTATGGCTAAAAAACTTAGAATCACGATACAAAATGCTGAAAATGAAATGAAAGATTTTCCGAAATTGAATGTTGATTACTATGAATTTAAAGATGGAGAATACTGGCCTGTTGAATCATTGAGAAAAAAGTATCAATGCTCTAACTTTCTTATTTATCAAAGAGCGCGTAAGCATAATGTTCCTAAAAGAAAAATCGGAGATATGACTTTGTATAAAGATATACCGGATATCTTTACAAAGAAACTCGCCGGTAAAAGGGATGAAAACGGTAAGCTATCAGCTAATCATTTAAAGCAATATCGTACTGTTCAATTTGCTGAACTTTGCAACAATATTCGCGCAATGGAAGCAAAATTTGAGAAGATGCAACAAACGCTTGATGCGATTCTCAATCACATTACATTACCAAATGGAGAAAAAACATAATGATTGAAATACTGCATTTTGCCTGTCAATCTTATGGTAACTTTTTTGGTACTGTAGTGATCTTATGCGTAATTGGTTTTTGGTTAGTTATTATTGCTTCGCATTTAGGGAAAATCGGTAGACCGCATAAGGAAGTTACACATTCAATCAAAAACAAATTATGAAAATACATATTGAATACAATTTAAGCGTAAGACCAACATTCATTTCATTCATAAAAACACAAGAATGCGATCCAGAAATTTTCATTCGTATTCTTGAAAAAGTAATGGTGGAAAATTTTGCAAATCGTATGAAGGATTTTACGTATATTGGCATCAGAAATTCCTCAATTGAAATCGAATTGGAAAATGGAAAACTTCAAGAATTTTCATTTACAGCTGAGTCGGATTTAGTTGAACGTATAATCCATTACACGGTAGCAAATCACTTCTATACTGTGAAGTCAGAAGTAGCAATGATAGTAAGAGAAAAAAATGACATCAGAAGCTAGTCAAGAAATTCAACGGCGTGAAAATTTAGCAGCGCAATTTATTTCACAGTATAATGAAAAACGTAATGCGAATGAAGATCCGGTTTTACGTTTAAGTTATGCTGTTAGCGAATTGTTGCAAATTGTTGTTTGGCTAAGAATTGAAGTTGATAGATTGTCAGAATCAAAGAAAGTTATTCCGACTATAACTAGATACATTTGTACTTGCGGTCATAGTCGAAATATTCATTTGGCTAATGACGGAATATGTTGCAGTAATAGTAATCAGAACTTTGATTGCGATTGTTTGGGATTTGAAGAAAGATGAAAAGCTTAATGCCTATGTTTAACGAAACACCATACGAAAAAATTCTAGCGCTGGACACTGAAACATCGTCAAAAGGCAAGTTGCTTGACATTGGTTTATATACTGAAAATCAAGATGCGGAAAACTTACGTCAATACAATGCTGAAAGAGATTTTGGAAAACCGAATCTTGAATACAAAAAAGAAATCTACAAAGTTTTTCCTAACTGGAAAAAATTCTTTGATTATCTTCTGAAGCAAAAAGGAAAACATAGGATCATAGCTCACAACGGATTTGGTTTTGATTTTATAGGTTTCAATCAATGGTTTCTTGAGAATCGAGGAAAGTATAACATCGCAGATGATGATGTTACTTACTTGTCTAGCGAATCGCTTATCATTTCAATGATCATAAAAACAGAATCTAGCGAATATACTTTCCTCGATACAATGCGTTTTTTTCCGGGGCAATCACTACAAAAGCTTGCAGAATCTTTTTTGGGAGAATCAAAAGATGAAGTACCGCTTGATTATATTTCTAGGATGGAGGATTACAAGAGTGAGTTTTACGAATCTTACCATCGTTACCTTAGACAAGACTGCAAACTCTTATATTCAATTTACAATAAATTCCGATCCGAAATTAACGAGTTTACGGCTATCGGCGAATTGGGTTTGTCCAGCGGTTCTACTGCAATGCGCTCGTTTCGCAAGTGGATGTCTACAGACTATCCGAAAACACGTATCTTTTCAGCGCCAGAAGAATACTTAACGTTTGCTGATTACACATTGCGCGGCGGATTGACAATGTATATAGGCGACGGAAAACACAATCAACACAAGTATGAAGCAGTCAATCATTATGATGTTATTTCGATGTATCCGAGTGTTATGCGAAGTGTTCCAGTACCTACTTTACCAATGATTTACACAAAGGAAGTGATAAAAGATTATGATTGCTATCGGCCCGGTTGGTATCTCTGTGATTACAAGCAAACAGAAGGAAGGATACCAATTCTCTTTCCTATTAAATCTGAATTTCCCTCGTGGGAAGATCAAGCTATTCTCAATCACTTTGAGTTACAATTCCTCGATAACTACGGCGAATACACTGTTACCGATGGCGTCGCATATGAAAGCTTTGCATTCCCATTTGACAAATATTTTACAAAGTTACTTGGATTACGTATGGAAGCGAAAAGAGAGAAAAAAGACGCAAAAACACACGCTTTGAAAATCCTTGCAAATTCGCTTTACGGAAAATTCAGCCAAAAAGCTACTAGGGAAATTATTTCCATAACATCAGATAAAGACTGGTATGAAACAGAACTTGAAGCTTTATTACGCGATCACGATGATACAGGAATAACAGAATATGTTGTTGATAAAGATTACATCATTTACGGTGTTGAGAGTATTTCTACTGCTTTCAGTAATAGGTTTATTGGCGCAATGGTTACTAGTCTCGCGAGGCTTAAACTTGGTATCATTCTTAATACTCTGTCTAGCATTTATTGTGATACCGATTCTATTTTCACTCAAGATAATATGGATTCGTCCTTCATCGGAGCGCTACCGGGAAATTTTGAACAAGATGAAGAATCGCCGGCAACAATGATTTGTCTAGGAAAAAAATCCTATCAATACGGAGATGACATCAAGTTCAAAGGAATTCCAGCGAGAAAATTGACAACGCGGAATATGGAGGAAATGCGATTTGACTTTTCAATTGACGTAGATTATACGTCGCCTACCGCCTGGAAGACTGCAATGAAAAACCGTGTTGAAAATCCAAACGAATTTTTGCCGCGTTCACGCCGCGTGAAACGCGGTAAATCGCTTAGCGAAACAGGATTGCTACACACTGGCGCTAAGCTTTTTAAAGCAGATGACTCGAAGCAGTTTCTTGATTATCTACTTAATATTGTGTAGCGAGAACGTAACTAAAACAAGGAAAACAAGAATGAAAAAGAATGCAATTACACGTGAAGAAAGCAAACTTGCAATGGAAGCGCAATCACCTATAGACGAAAATCGTCATCAAACTTCAATTGCTCGAATTTCATCATTCAAGCAGTTGGCGAAAGTCTCGCGTAGTTCTAAACTTACGTTTGGTTCTGCGTCGCAATGGGTTAAACCGGAAATGCTTTTTAGCCCGGATTATGAGGACGGTTTGATGTCAGCCCCTTTCTACATCACAAATGCTTTTAGTTTCAAATCGAAATCGAGAAACAACGCTAAGGCTCTAGGTGTCGAAATGGCTTTTGCGGACGGTCATATGTACATCTGCGGTTTCGGATTGAACCCTGGCGATCTGAAGCGCAATAGACTGCTTTCTATGTTCGAAACGGAAGATCGTAAGCGCATCGAAGGCGCAGAACCGATAGGCCCGTTTATGATTGTTCGGCTTTCAATGCCCGACAAGCCAAACGACTATTATGACATTGTTCCATATGAGAAGGAGCAAGCGGCAAATGCGACTCCTGTGATCGCTTTTCAAAATCTCAATGACGACGAAATTCCTTTTTAAACTGAGGATAATCGTTTGACAATCCGCCGCGCTTGCGATAGAATTTGCCTTCAATCACGGCAGTCGCAAGCGCGGCTTTTTATCAACGGTAAGAGACAAAAGAAAAACACAATGATCGCATTTTTTAGACCAAAATCGCCGATTCGATTTGTAGATCGTTTAGCTTTTGCTATCATCACTCACGAAGATTTCACAGGTAATTACTGGTCACATATGATTGAACATATGTTGAATAAAGGTTTTTACTGTCAGAATTACGTTTCTGAAATTTCTTCTAAAAACGTTTTGATGATTTTCAAACCTGTTTAGATTTCAGTTTTAGGTAAGTCGCAAGCGCGGCTTTTTATCAACGGTAAGAGAAAAGGAAAAACACAATGACATTTAAAGAGGCGGAAAACTTTGGAGCGATTTTAAAAGATGAAAAAATTCAGGAAGATTTTTTGAAACGTGTTCCTGAATTCGATTTCTACATTTACATTCCAATTTGCACAGTTTGCGATCGTGACATTTCAAAAGATCAAATTTGGTATGTTGGCGTTGATGATACCAAAATTCCTTTTGAATTTTGTCAAGCGTGCAAAGACAATGCAATAGCGATAAGAATTCGAAGGGAGCAAACGGCGGAAAGATAGCGCGCCGTATACGCGTACTGATGATGACTCACTTGCAACGACAACATTTTTCTTGAAAGGAAAACACAATGCCGAATAACAGTAACAATAGCGCAGTTGACATTCTTGACGAATTGATGAGCGGACGTAAGACAGTTGATCAAATCCGCGAAGAATTATCAGGCGGACAGATTTACCTATGTGTAGGTAAGAACTACAAGCCGCTAAAATTTGCGGGTTTGGCAAGAATCAATGTTAATGGCAATGAAATTGCCGTTACAACTTACGTTGCAGGCGATAAAATTGACAATCACGGCGTGAAAGTTGAATCAAAACCGCGCGAAAAGAAAGCGGGAACAACTGCAAAACGTAAATAGATTTGGTGTCTCTTACAACTTGAAAGGCCAGGATTGAAAGATCCTGGCCTATTTTTTATGGGATTGGAGGTATTGGTGAAACAACAACTAGCGAAGTGACAAAGGATTTTAGTTTAGCTGAAATTTTAGGATTACGGATAATACATAACCATATCGCAATAATAATCAATGATACAATGATAATTTTTTTCATCGTCTTACAAAAAGTAGCAAGAAAATGATAGCGACTACAGCAATTAAAAACAATCCAGATCCTTGCGGAAGGGAATTCATTGTAGTTTCAAGCGCGCCTAAACCCGCTGGCGCTTCCTTATCTCCCATTGTACCGGGGCCATCTGATACGCGTTGTTTTCCACAATACGATAATGCTTCAATACCAAAGGGCGCAACTCTGCTATATCCTTCTGGACAATCTGCTTTTTTTATAGAAATTCCACCGGATTTTATAGCTTCTTCAACTGCTTTTTCGTATTCTGCTTTGCGTTTTGCTACTTCAGATTCGATTTGCGCTCTGGTTTGTTGGCCGTTTTGAAACAAATGATTGAAGGAATAATCAATATAGCTTAATGGAGTAGATGCAGAAAATGTTGTATCTGCTCCAAATTCTTGCGCTTGTAGCGGAGAAAAGTAAGGTATATCAAAAATTCTAAAATCGTAGCTTGGAATGTACATAACTAATTCGCAAAACGTTTATAGAGAAAATAACCAATTACTCCGATTATTCCTACAATCACAAGTAAAACAATGTTTAATCCTCCGCTGCTTTGTGTTAACGGCTGATCGGTTTGTGTCGGAGTATAACCATAAGCTTGTGATTGCAGCGGAGGATTGTATACAGCATTACCGAATAATTTTGGTAAAATATCTGCTAGTAATTGAAATGGATTTGGTTGTGTTGTAACTGTAGTATCTTGTTTTACTGTTTCTTGTGTTGCCGTTTGAGTTACCGATGGCGAAACCGTAGTCAAACCCGCTCCTACCAAATAACCTCTTGCTGCTTCAACGATAGAAACTCCATATCGTTTGGCAGCATCTACAGCATATTGTCCGCCGCGCCCTATAGGATTTCCAGTAAGATATGTTTGGTAGCTTTCCTTGATGTCAGAAACTTTATTCCGCCCCAAGTACTTATCGCTATCACGTAATCCTGACAATACACTGATATCAAAAAGTTGTTGGGGCGGATTACTAACAGATGGAGAAACAGTACTAACACTGCTTAGCGTTAAACCTGTCCCTCCGCCTGCGCCTATATTTCCTTGATAGCTTTCCAAGTATGGATCTATTGCAGCCATAATTTACCGTGATCTACTAGAAACAGATTTCAACGGGACAGGATTTTCATCGCCTGATGTAGTAGTTTCTATTTTAGGCGGTATCAAAGTATCAACTTTGGCGTAAAGCTTTGCAATCAATTCGCAAAGCAAACTAATTTCAGATTCTGTACCGTGATTAGCTGTAATGTTTCTAACTACTTCCAATTCAGGATGTCTAGCTATGACATCTAAAAGATTTTCGACATCAATATACATTATTGAAACCCTCCGAAGTCGGATGAAAATTGTGGAAATGTCGGCGGCGTACCAAAAACATTTCTATTTCTGTTAGCAAAAATTTGTCCCAAAGTTTGTGAAATGCTATTGAAAATCGCTTGCGTATTACGCGAAGAGTAATACCGATCAATTGCACCTTGTTGTAACTGTCTATCCTGATCGCGTTGAAGTATATTCAAGTTTTCAAGTCTATTTTGAAATTCAATAGCACTTAAGTTTACATCGCGTTCTGCGCCAATTCGTAAACGTTCTAAAGCTGAAGCTTCAGAGATACGAAATTTTTCTATTTCAGCTTGCGTTGTTGTTATTCCTAAACCCGTAAGCAATTCAAATGCTTTTGATCTAGACTCCGCAAATGGATCTACTTGCGGTGTTTGTATCAATTGTGTTTGTGGGAGAAAAGAAGTTTTAGTTGTTAGCTTACGTAAAACGTAAATCAAAACAACTGCGCCTATGATCCAAGGAAGATATTGTTTGATATTTTCCATTGTTTACAATCCAATGTCTTTACACAGCAAAAACAAATTGGTAATTTACATTTGTTACAAAGATAATTATAAACATCGTAAAAAAATTTTTTACAATGAGAACATCTAATCATTATGCTGATAATCCTCTTGGATACGGCAATTCATACGGATAAGGTTCCGGCGAGGTAGCTTGTAGATCAAGCGGCAAAATCCCTCGATATCCAAAATAATCGCCATACAAAAATTCAGCAGGCGGAACGCTTACCAGTTGTACGCCGAAGAAATCTGTTGGCCAGTAGTACGGCTCAAATGGAAACCATTCGTAATTCGCTCCACCTAATGGATTGAAACCCGCACGTATCGCATTTCCGAACGGCGACATATGCGGATTGCCCCATTCATCTTGAACAGTAGTTGGATTGTAACCGATATTATATTCGCCGTAATCGCCGTTTGCTGCACTCATTTAAAATCTCCTACTTCTGTTACCGCATTGAAAGAATCTTTAAACGTTCCTGTAACAGATTCTATAATGCCTTTCAACGCTTCACTATTTTTTATCACGAGATAAAGAATGATAAGCGTTAAGGTTAAGATCACAAAGGTTTTCATTGTTATCTACCTTGTAATGTTTGAACAGTTCTTGTATAACCGTCCGACAATGCCCCGATAAGCTTTGATGATTCGTCAGCTTTTAGTACAAAGTAGTACAAAATCAATGCTACTACTGTCAATCCTATTACCGCTTGTAAAGCTTGCATTTTTTCTCCTATTGAATACTCGCCCAACTTGCTTGCTGCGTCATAGATGATCCGGCATTATTTCCTGTGTATCTAAAAAGTAAAGTAATATCTTGTGCAAAATTGAATGATGATAAAGTTGTCTGACTAACACTTGGAGCCAATGACGCAAATGTTGTAGTAGTTATTGGTATATTTAATTGTCCAAACGCGAAAATAAGTAAATCAACATCGCGTCTTACTAATTCTAAAACAAAATTCCACGCTCTAGAAACGCCGTCCACTGTAGTATTGTGAATAGCTACTTGAGCAGCATTAAGAGTAATGCTTAATTGCGATAAAGTTGTAATTGTAGTTTGAATCCCATAAGCGCATACAATAACTTTTTGACCGTCCCGTACAAAAGCATTTCCAGGAATAACAACATCCTGTAGCGGTTGATTACTTACTACGCCGCTCTGTATAACTGGCGTACTTTCAAAATCAATGCTATTCGCCAATCCTACAACGTAATTATAGTTCTGTGGCGGTTTTTGAAAAATGTTACTCATTTTTTCTTTAACTTAAACAACATTACAAGCAATGTAATTGCAACTAAACCATAACCCGCTTTCGGAAAATAACGAAGTAGTAACATCAATGTTACTAAATACAATGCTATTAAACCTAAACGTTTTTGTTGCTTGTCCATTACAATCTTTTTCCGCGCCGTGAAACGCCCAAATTATCACGGCGCGGAGTTATGAGCGTATAGAAAACTTAGCCAAAAACTATACACTCAATATCATCTTAGCAAGTGCGCTAATACCTGGAAAATCTTTTACGCGAAGTGCAACTTGTTTCAAGAAAACAAGTATCAATACAATCCAAAGCGTAACAAAAATACCATTGATCAAATTTGGTTTTACAATGGCAAATTGCTCGCCGTCAGGCGCAAATTTTCTTGCCGCCCAAGCAACTACAACGAAAATGATTGCAAAAGTAATAAACCAAGCAGCGGGTTTTTTGCCTTCATCATTTCCATTTGTTGCCATTTTACCTTGCGTACTTACCATTGAAGCATTAGTGGCTTGCATCATCATAGCGCCTCTGTAGTCTTGATTTAATCCGCCGATTTCACCAACATAGTTATTCCGTACTGAAAAATCAGTTGCCGCCGCAGGTAGACTACCGAATGCCCTCCCTACAGGGTAACTATTTGTCATAGGAATAGAATTATTTACATCGCCCGGAAATCCGATTGTTGCCATAATATTTTTCTCCTTGAAAAATTTGTGATTGTGTTATTCGTTATATGCTTTTCAAGCAACAATCCCCCTAAGACCATTTGCTTTTTTATATAACGAATAACACAATTTCATCATTGCGACAATGGATTAATACCGCTTGTCGCGGGCGACACAAAATTTACAAGTATTCTACGCCCAAGAATGTAAAAGTTGTTTCCGCTTCCGAGTACAGTACCAGAGGAAACAAATATTTTTTGCTGGAAAGTAGTAAGTACTTCCAAGTTGATCAAATCTCTACCATCACCGCTTCCCGGCGATTCTCTTGCGTGCCAGAAATCTTTGTAAAAAATACCTACAGGTTTCGGCATAGAGTAATCACGTTCAAATTCCTCAGCATTGAAAGGTGCTGTTTCATCGTACATTGTATCGTTGATGTTAGCGACTACTTGTAAACGATCAATACCATCTGAACGCGCGCCATTCGCTTCAAAACGCGTTGTAGTATTCATCAATTTGCCTTGTCTCTCAACGGTAATTGTATTTTCACCAGTTGCAACTACAGGCTGTGTAAATTGAACAGTACGAACTACTTGTCCCAAAGGGAGAATAACGGCTCTAGGATCTAACGAAGAAAAATAACACTGATGTACTTCAACGTTAGTTACCGTAAGGGAAGTGAAGTTTGTTACGAAATTTGCGCCTGCCGCAGCAAATCTTACCGATACGTTACATTGTACCTCAGGCGCTTGCAAATTTATTAATCCGGTATCATAGTCGCTACCGGGATTTGCAGAAATAGGAACAAAATACCACAAGTTCCAAGTATTCGCGCCCATTGCTACAGGCGCAGAAAAAACAAGTGTACTTGGAGTGTAATTTGTTCCGCCATCTGGCGCCCAACCGCGAAACATTTGACGCGCAAGATCATACGACATACGTCCATCTACATCTACCAAATTCATATTTGATAGATTTAGATCAACGCGAATACGATCTACTACCGACCAAGGACCGTTAGTTGCAAAAGCTCCGCCTGCTGATAACGTAACAGTAGCAGTTACGCGAATCGCTAAATAATTTAGCATTCCAACTTTATCAAGCGTAACAGTAGCTACACCGCCTAATGCGCTTCCGCCACCTGCTACTGATTGTGTCGCGCCGCTTTGACGTTTACGCTGTCTACTGCCTGCGCGAAACGGAATTGGCCCGTTCTGCATTCCCCCGTCTGGCATTTGATTTTACTCCTTGTAAATTCAAGCGCAGTTTTTTGGGCAGTAAACCGCGACTAACGTTAAACATATAGAATTCGTAATCGTTGAGATCATTTTGATCTTCAACGGAAATTCCGGTTATCAATTCAACACGTTGCTTATCTTGCGGTAGCAAAGTTTTAAAAACATAGTAATTCTCAGATTCAGAAAGAATATTCATCGGTACGCCCGAAGGCCGTTGTGTCGCCGTAAGAGATGATATACCTCTTTCTCTACCTCGATTAAGTATCGCAAGTAAAAAGCGTGGAACCTTATTAGCTGAATAACAAATCGAAGTCGCTTCATCAATATAGATCCTTCGATTTTTGTTTTCATAGATCCAGTAAAAGAATTCTTCCTGATTTTTTTCGTCCTCTGCGAGTAGTGGATGTGGGGTGTATACAATTCGTTTCTCTCCATTATCCGCAGCATCATATAATTCTGTTAGTGTTGAAACGTGTTTTTGATTCCACTTAAAAACGTTATCACTGCCTTTAGGATTCCACGTTACGCAATATGGTTTGTTATCATCTTCAACTAAAAATTTCGCAAGCGTTGTTTTACCGCATCCTGTTTTGCCAATAAGGACACCTCTATCATTCTGCCCCAACTTGATTGCTTGCCATATCGCGTAATTCTCCATTTTGCGTTATCGGTAAAGACGGTTGAATTTCTATCGGATTCACCAGCAATTCTTTATCGTTACAAAATTCATCATCGAAGTTTTCAAGTATTTCAGTCAATTCGCCACTAGCTTTACGAATTACATCCAACAAATCGTTATCAGTTGTGCCATCCAATGCTTGATCCACTGTCGAAGTTATGATTGGTTGTAGAGGCATCCCGTTTGTCAGTTGTTTCACTCGGTTTTTTATGTGATTCTTCAACTCGCTTTGAACTGGCTTCAATTCTGGGGATAACGATTGCTCCGATGACGAAGCAGAGGTTGATCCAAGGAATCCACGTCTCAACAATTCCAGTGATTTGAGCATAGTATTTTTCTGGTAACGTCGCTATAGCATCGTTCAACGCTTCAGCTAAAGTTTTTGCTTCGGGTTTTTCTAAATACCAGTGATCGTGTTTAGTAAGTAATGCAAGACTGGTAAAGATTGCTACACATCCTGTAGAAATCATTGTTACCATTGTTAACTTACTTGTTTCTTCTTTTGCTTTCGGTTTTCTACCGCGCTTACCGCCGCGAATATTTAACGGCTTATCGCCTACGAAAACAGAATCCTCTGCAACAAACTCTTTTTCGTGTTCAGAGGAACTTGATCCACTTTGATGTGAGTTTCCATTGGTGTCACTGGTATCGCGTCTTTGTCTTCGTTTTCTGAGTTTTCCGTCACCGCTGATATAATGGCCGATTGGGATTCTTTCAACTCTGCCGTTTGGAGTGTAGTAGTATCCTGACGTAATCTCAATTCCCGAATTTCCGTCAATGCTTCGCTCATCATTGTCGCTAAGCTTGAACGCTCCGTTTTGTCCTGTTGAATTTCCGTCATTAACTGACGATTTGTTTCCGTCATTTGTCCGAACGCTACGGCCATTTGTGTCTGCGTTTCCGGTAACGTCGGAGATGGCGGAGGCGTTTCCTTCGTTTCGATTTCTACTTTCTGTATTTCCGGCATTTTCCATTGTCCTTTATCCTATCTAGGTTGAGAATAATAATTGCTCTTATCATCTTTCTGTAAATATTTTCCTCTTACAGTAAACCACATATTGAAATTGTTTGCTGGAGCAGTAGCAGACGGAAGGAAAACAATACTATAACGTTCACCTTTATCTAAAATAATAGGATTGGAATAATCGCGAGTAACCAATCTATCTTGCGGATCTTCACTTTCTGCAAAATGAACTAATTCATAATCTTCAACTGGCGTTATACCAAAAACAAAACCAGAGGTAAAAATCGAACCGCGAAAAATCAAAACATTTACAGAAAGAATAGTAGCTATATCAGCCACATTAACATCATAAATTCCTTCATATCCGAATATAGCTATTCCTTCTGCGACCGTAGCATCAAGATTTACAATCATCGAATCGGCTCGATTAACTGCAAAATCAGCAGGCGGACGATTAAACGCTATCAAGGTTTTATTTAAACGCGTATCAACTATTGCCATAACATCACAAAAAGAAAACGCCCAAAATCAAAAAAGTACAATGCGGAACACAATTTTAAACCGCAATGCATTTTGACGTTTGGGCGTCAGGTGTACTATAACACACGCTTGAAAATTGCAATAGGGAAATGGCTAATTCCCAATGCTCGGCCAATTATTAGTAAATAGCCAATTGGCTATATCCTCTGCTACAAACGTAGCATAAAAAATCCGACTCACCCCCCGCCATATAGACAGTCTGTATGAGAGCCATTTTTACCTAGAGCGTCTAGG
>Ga0126375_10000153_pt1 | contig 15646 bp, 17 predicted proteins | sample PanSoiMetPlot_14_FD_109577 | JGI IMG/M metagenome (GOLD analysis project Ga0126375, IMG submission 109577) | Tropical forest soil microbial communities from Panama - MetaG Plot_14 | ecosystem: Environmental > Terrestrial > Soil > Tropical forest | place: Panama | collected 2016-02-17 | reverse complement strand
TATGCTGAAGGAAGGGGAGAAAAAGAGCTAGGAAATGCGAACGACAATGGGTACATTATATACTCCATACTGTACAAGCGGTTCTAAATTTGGGACTCAAGGTGGCATTGTCCTCACCCGGGACGGGACGGCACGTAACTTGAAGATGATTCACCATCATGCATCGTGTGTCAGAGTAGCTGGGAACGTATCTGGCGAATAGACTCAGTGGGTACGAGGTCATGCATCATCCGAGTTCAACTTGGACAAAGAGCGAAGGCTGACCACAAAGCCAACGTTTTCACACTCCGATTTAAACTCCGCAGGAAAAAAAAAAAAGAAAAATAGTGTCTCCAACATCAGGAAAGCAGTGACCTTCTGACAATGGATTGAATGCAATTATAAGCCATATAATTTCTGCCATACATCTAAGTCTTGTGAGCAGTCTGGTAATCTCAGATAATGCTAAGTGAGGTTTTTAGTTTCCCCAAAGTCTCCCAGACCGCCAGACATGAGAAGACTCCGCCAGAGAGTTGAGATGTACCCAATCCACCATATGGTGCAACAATGACCAAAAATGTTCATACGCATCTGCCTGCTAAAAGGTTGTCAACAGAACAAGGCTGAAGATTTCCACCATCAATCTCAGACATTATAATCATCAGTACCCTTTGCCGCATTCACCAGGGATGCCAGCATGGCAGTCTTTCACCACGGCATGCCCTACTGGCACAGGCTACCATATGTTGCAATAAGGGCGGAAGAAACCAGATAAAACAGACTGACATGGACGATAATGAAAACAACCCAGGCAATGGGTTGCCGCATGAACGGCAGCTTTGGCCGATTTCATCAGCCTGACAATTACTGAGTGTTGAATTTCTTGTTGATGCTAATCTCAAAGTATACCCGTGGTATCAGATTGACAGGCCAGCTTCTTAACGACAATGAAGTATAATCAGTTCCCACTGGACCTCAGAACGATCCTATTTTGCCAGGGCTAGCATACTGGACATCTATATATTTGGTAGCCTGGCGTCGCTTAATGCCTTCCTCTGCGCTCTTTTCTCCTTAATCTTTGCTAAAGCACTGTTGGTTGTGATGGGACGTTTTGCCGAGGAGTAACTAGGAAATATCTGCCTGCTCGTCCAGAACGGTAGTTAATTTCCGAATGTACGAACAACGTTGAGGTCTTACCGATTCCACCAAACGATGAGGTCTCTAACCTCTTCCTGTTCGTCAGGGTCATTGAAGAGGTCTAGGGTGCTGTTGTAGAAGCGTTCCGAATCGGTAACCGTGTCTGTCCTGGAAAAGACGGCCGAAGAAGAAAGACTAAAACGGACCTACAGAGAGGTAATCAATGTCATGGCCGAACATGGTGGAGAAACATCCATACCTGTGTGGCAACATAAGAGATTGAGGGCGGCGTCACTTGGGTCATGCCATGGATCCTCGCATTTCCGGATCGTGTTGCTTTGGTAACCTTGTCAACTGAGCTGGGTGACGTGAAAATATGTTTGTAAGCCTAGAGAAATGGTGAGACGAATCATACAATGGAAATGATAGCACGTACAGATACTAAAATTGAGTTCCTAAAAAGGCCTTTCCATGGATCCTCAGGGTCATATTCATAGCCGGCATACAAAAAGACAGGCCATTGATCACCCGGCACTGTCATCTCGCTGCTGCGAAGTTGCCGCTTAATCCTGTATATAAATCAGTAGAGGAACAAAGACGGAGGAACAAGGGTTATACTCGGGGTCTGACCAATCCAATCCAGCCGGGCATAGGAGGGCGCCTGTACGCTCGTGATGAAATCCACGGTCCACTTTGACGTTGCGTGCCAGAGGAGGATTGAGTGATTGGCCGTGAGGGACAATCCAATCCAGGATCGGTCCCTTCAGGCTCTTAGTATCGTCGGACCTAGCACTCGAAGAACCTTTTTGAATCTGTCACGTCAATAAGTACTAACACCAACTCAACATGTGCTGTCCTCCACGTACCAACTCTGCCACTGACATAACGACGTCTTCCGAACCTTCCATAAGACGTTCCTCGAGACCCGGTACCATCTGAAGAAGTGTGGAGAAGACGCGGTGCTCTCGCCTTTGTCTTTGAATAATCAGGAAAGAATATTTGTATCAAGTTTATACAACGTACTCTGCTGTAAATGTTTCCTCCGGCTCCTCGGCCAGCTCACCGAGACGTAAGAGGCCATTAGTGAGGAGTGCTTGAACGTTACATAGAGCATGTACAGTCCGACCAAAGTGACGACCATATGAAACGAGTGGATCTGAGCGACACCTGCCGAAAATCATTAGTACAAACAAGAGAACATAAACCATACGCACGCCTTCTTTCTAGGACCCAAGCAGAGGGCAGACTCAGAAACCTCTCGTTGACGGTTACCTGTAGTTGGCGTAGGCGAGTTTTCGTCTCTCATCAACAAGGGACGATTGTGCGCAGGCATGGGGGATGTTACTAGAAGCAGGAGGCGATCATGGTTTTTTGGGCTTATAATATTATGGACACGTGAGTTTCAGATACGGGTCACGACGAAAAGAAGGCATGACATAGGTCACGACGAAAAGAAGGCAATGAAAAGGAGGCATGATGAAAGCACATGACTTATACTTCTCCAGAGCTATAAAGACCGTCAGAACTTGACTCCACTGCAATCAGAATCCGACGAAACTCACCCTTCACTACAATGACCATATTAACAGATCTCCGTATGCAGTATTATGTCGCAAAAGTGCGCAGTTCTGCCAACGCTGTCCTCCAGTACAACCGCAGAGCCGATAGCCTTGAAGTATGGAAGTGGTAAGCACAGTCACCGTTTAGATGTTCTTAAGATGCTTACCATGACCTCAATCACACCTGCATTATCTCAAGGCCTTGCCACGACTACGTGCGCGTTCATCCCTCCAAGCTTTGCGATTACCGCATAACGCACCAAATGCTCGGCCCATGTTGTCTTTGCCCAATGGAGGAGGGAAGTGCCCAGGATTTTGTGGAGGCCTCCATCTACGAGGCCGTCTCTGGCCCTTTGTCTGGAGAGTACATCGCGAGTTGTGCTCGAAGCAAATGTGGGTACCTCGGTAAGTGGTTTGGTTGCTATTAGATGGCTGTTACTCATAAATAACAGTCTGGTTAGAGCGCCTGTACGACAAGGTTGGGGTTCCAATCAAACGATATCCTCGACGAGGTGGGCAATGACGCAACACTATTCTGAAATCAATTGATCAGTCTCCATAGAGCCCGGCGAGCAAGTTCCATTTCCATTGGGAAGACCCGTTTTAGACTCCGAGGGCGTTCTACAGCCCTTCGCATCAACTCCAGCCAGCCGCCGTCTCAAAAGAACATATGCTATGTTAGGTACGAAGATAAATTCATCTTATTATGCCAAACTGACCATCGCTCCGCGGCTAACAGATATCAATCAAGGATCCATTCAAGCGCACGCTCCTGTCTATCCTGCGAATAGCTTCAGGAATACCACGACTCGGCTGTTTGAGCGACTCGATTGCCATGTCCGGGCTGGCATCACGGAGGATCAATTCTATGAGCTTTTCATTAAGTGTGATAATTGCAGGTTGATCATGACGAAAAGGGTTTTTAGAGAACATGCCTGCAGGAATGTCATCGACCTCACACTGGATGATTAATTACAGTCACAAAATATTATGAACATATCGAACTTTGCCGTAAAGATCATAGTCGTGTCGAAGAATGGAGTATTGAATTCAGCTTGAATTTGAGCGTTAGTATACCACAACACACGAGCCGATTATCGACTTAGCTTGCCATTTATTTGGATTCGGAAACTGTTCCAAAATGCATCATCCAAGCACTTACCACACCCTATACCAACTACCTCCTACCCCACACATCAAAACGACACTACTAATAACCTGGTTACGACCGCGTCTTTGTCTTAGCTACTAGGGCTGCCGACCGTACCGTATACGGCTACGGCCGTACATTTGACGGTGCACATCATTACGGCTTTGGACCGTACCGTAGCATAGCCGTACTTACCTGTATAAAATGACTCAACGGTACGGCACGGTCGCAGTGACGGCCATGATACAGTATACGGGACCAGGTAACCTTCGTTAATAAGTGATCTAGCTACGCAGATGTACAAGGCATGAGTTATAAGTACTTTAGGATGCTCCAAGGACGTCGTGATCAGCTGTGCAAGCCAGGCGAAGCCGCTGCTTCACCAGCATCAAGGTTCGGATTGTCATTGGGTTGAGGCTTGCTCGACGAAGGGAGATTGTATCATGGCTTCCCGAAAAGACACGTTCTACAGCGACAGCAGATCCTGCAATAGGAATGAGAAGACATTCATAGACGCAGAATAGCAAGAATAATCAATTGTTGGCTCACCAGGAGTTGCAAGCATGTCCCTTGCAAAGCGCAAGAGGTTGGGGAATTGCGAACGGCGGCCAGCCCACCATTGCAATGGATCACAGGTGTCGAAATTCTCGCGAGACAGCTTGAAGTATTTATCAACCTCGTCCGTGAATGCCTGAGGAAGATTTCAGTAGCGAGACATAAAGTCGACCTTTTGAGGTGAGCCACTGGTTGCGGAGCTCGATATCGCAGGAGCTGTGGGAGTAGGAAGTTGTTTATCGTATTTTGCACGGAAATGGACATGAAGTCGGTCTTTGGCAGATTCAAGGTATAGCTGCAGGCATCAAGGTCATCCCCACAATCCACAAGAAGGCAACTTAATAGCTACATGTAGCGATATACGAATGCAGATATCTCCTCCTCCTCCAAACCGACAAGCAGCGTGGCGAAAGTGTCACCGTTCACCTCAACTAGTGTCCAGTGTATCACTCTACCAATGTACGAATAATGGAAGATCACCCAACGTATCGTAGTAAACGGATTGCGAATTGATATTATGAAGAAATATATCAGACGAATGGCCACTCTAATACTGATAATTCATTGAGGTCTTAATTTACTAGTCGCTTAGTGACGACGCCCATGACCTGCAGGTCGGTATTGAGAAAAGCGATAGGTCACCTTGAGAGGATCACCTATAGAATAAGTAGACTGTCGAGTATGCGCATGCAGGACGATACGAACGCTGAGCATTGAGCGTGTATTGAGGGGTACAACGTTGGAGTGGACGATGATCATGATGGAAGCAGAAAACCTTACCGTGACCGTGACGATAGGCCGGTGAGTCACATTTTATACTTCGGTCACGTTCCTCTCAGCCAAAAAAGGAACCAAGTTGTGTGTGGCACACCGTTGACGGACGAACTAGAAAGTCCCCGGCGGATTCTCTCTCGGTCCACTGCTCCCATTCGCAACTATATGCTTCAGTAGACGATCAGGTTTGAGTATTTTACAGAGGAAAGGTCCAGAGATGAGCAGCTTGAAACGATCCAGGACTCGGACTGCCATTGTAGGAGAATTCTCATTGGACTCGATTATTGGACTTAAGTCCTTCTGTTAGGGTGTTGAGTCGGAAATCGGGGCAAAAAGACGGAGGAATCCGTTTATCGACGATGAAGCTGGTGAATCCGAGCAGGAGGATGATTGGGAGAGTGAAACTGGGGAAGAGACATCTTATGTGGACGAGGAAGAGGAGGTGGACGACTTGGAGGAAGACCATCATTTGAACAGTGAGTCCTTCGTGTTATTCATTTATCAATTGGTCAAGCTCGCTCCCATAGGTAATGAACGACAACTTGCCCCCAACGAAAGCGCAGAAGACTTCCACGTGGCTGCCGTGCGCACCGCCAACAAGTACCGAGCTGTTGCAGCCGCAAACGGGGGCCAGATTCTTGAGGACAACGTTTCCGAACAAGCAATAATATATTCCGCTTTAAGACTTCCCACTGTTGGTGACACTGCACTTTGGCGAGTGCATGTCAATGTGAGTAGAGTGACGTGAATTCGTCATAAGTTGACTTTAGCCCGAACTTTCTTCACAGGTGGGTCAGGAAAGGGATATAGTACATGGTTGCCTTCTCCGTGCATTGAAATTCCTTGGACCTCCGCGGATTTCAGCCGCTTTCGAGTCCTCAAAACACATTCCAGGTTCGGTTTACATTGAAGCTTACTCCTATGAGGATGTGAAGGTTGGGATAAAGGGTTTACATGGTGTCTACATCCATCGGAGCATCGAAATTGTTCCGATCGAGGAACGGCCTGCCCTCCTTGACTGTTGTCAAGTTAACATTGCCGTGGGGGCTTGGGTGCGTGTGGGTGGGAAAGGGCTGTACCACGATGACTTGGCGTACGTTGTGAATGTTGATCAGGCGAAGAACACGGCCACTGTTCGTCTTGTCCCTCGATTGAAGCCGGAATCTTGTAAAGGACAGGAGAAGCAAACACGTTGCCGAATTCGTCCTACCCCATGTCTATTCTGGCCGGATCTCTTCTCTTCTGTTGAGGAACTTGGCAATGGACGGTTTATGCTCAACAAGGAGGTATTCATTGGTGGGCTTCGAGAAATGGAAATCCCGGAACAAAAACTACATCACGTATTCCCATCTGTGGAGGAGTTAGTCATTTTCGCCAGCTCTCAAGGCATCGAGATACCTGTCATGTCAAAGGCTCTTTCGGAAAGCGCCGCGAGAGTGTTGAAGCCAGGAGATCCGGTTCGAATCACGTCGGGAGAACAGAAAGGACTGACCGGGACAATGCGTGACGCGATCGGCAGTATTATGACTGTCTGTCCCTCTCTTAGTCCGGAGCATCCAATCGAAATTCCTTTTTCTAGTGTTTGCCTGAACTTGCGCGTGGGTGATTACATTCTTGTGAAATCAGGGCACTATGCTGGGAGAAAGGGTTGGGTGACAGATGTTACATGCAGGGATGATGGTGACACCGTTACCTTCGTGGACGAATTGATCAAAATCACTCCGCCTGAAGATTTTCAAGATTTGTACAATAATTTGGTTGGTCTAGCCACGCCCGAAGAGGTAAATATGTTTACTCAATCAAAGTCTTCTATCTCAATACTTTCTGCTAGATGGTTGTATCTGCTTACTTCGTCGAGATCCACGACTTGCCCCTTGAATTACCTTTTTTCGCAAATGGCATTCTTTCACAAGATGCGTCGCAAAATCCTACCGTGATAGAGGTATCTGTCATAGGTGCTCATCGGTTTTCCGGTCGAAAAGGCATTACATGTGGCCCTGCCAAGTTTAATAACAGTGGTGTCCATAGTTACATTGTGGAATTGGAGCCCGATAAATCAAAAGTATCCATACCAACTATATACTTGACACCTTCGAATCGGTGAGCGTTCAACTAACATCGGCAATCATAGCTGCTGAAGCGACCGACCGTAGTTTCCTCATTGGAGGTTGCGTCGCGATAAAAGGTGGCATATATAAAGGGAAAAAGGGACGCGTTTGCAGAATCGAAGGCATGTGGGGACAAACTGTAATTGTAGAAGTTCCGGGGGATGGCAAGGTATTCGGTCTTTCAGGCCCTTTCTAAACAATCAATTCATTTTTCGGCCCGCTAGGTTACTCTCCCTCGCGGTGACGTGGACTTTGTAAGTACTTATTGATATTCATAGCTGCCACTCATTTTATTGCAGTTGACTGGACGCCGTCATGAAGCCGATGTTCCGTTGGGTTCACTGGGTGACCCAGACTTCAAGAAGGTGGACCTCAAACATCCCAGTATTGGAACCCTGGTCACTGTATCGGGCCGACACGAATTCTGTGGCTTACATGGTTCAATTTATGATGCGACGAAGTTAAATGACAAAATGGAACCACAATGTTTCTCTGTATATTTGGAGGCTAAAAGTCGTATGGAAATAATTCGGCGAGAATTCTTGACGCTCCGAAAGTGAGTACATCGTATTTGATGGATTCATTTTGTTATTTAACTTAATAAAAAGAGGGGAAAATCATAGCCCATGGGCTCTTAATTTTTTCAAATCTAGTCCTGCCGTAGAAACACCATTGGCAACAATTCCACCTCCATCCTTACCCCCCGTCCCTTTGACCCCTCTCCCCGAAGCAGTTATTTCCGGCGGCTCTGTTTCCCCAGCCTGGGACCCGTCATCTCGAACACCACCAGGGCATGTGAGCGAACACCAAGAACCGTCTGACGGTGACGTGCCACTGCATCGGCAGATTCCAAAGCCTAAGGGAAAACTCAATCGTTCCAAGGGCTATAATCTGAAACAGTCTCTCTTATGGGATGAGCCTCTCTATACAGAAATTAAGGTGAAGTTCTATGTTCATTGTGATATGTGGGAGTTCATCTCTGGTTCTCCCTGCAGAATTATATCTGCAAATTGGCCTTCGACCATTTTGACCTTAGGCGGCCCCTTGGCAAACAAGAACCGGGTGATCGTGAACTCGTGTTCTCAGAGGTACAGCATTTCTCGAACTTGGTTCAAGACCTCTACCCATTCATGTTCGTAGGCCAAAAAAAAGTATGCCATTTTGAAGAATTACAGAGACAACTGGCCTACCAGGGCTTTCGTGGAAGAATACCTAAAAATAACTAATCAGAGGTTAAAGCGGCATGCATCCACAGGCCAATAACTTTCCCTCGTCTACCACACTGTTAGTTCAACTATGGAATACATCTCCCAGCCCTGATGCATACATACATACAGAATCTTTTTCGCGAAGTTTTAAGCTGTCAGAAATCGACCTTTTAAAGTTACATATAGGCTTTCCTTGTGAATTGTACAACTAGGGGTTGGTAATGTCAGAACCAGACAAAATGGAGATATCGTAATCATGATCTGGAGCGTCCGAAGTGGATCCCTGTTTCGTTCCTCGTTTGGCAAAATACTCTTCCCAATCGCGTACAGTATTCTCGACCTCCTGGAGATCCCTCTCCGCGTCCGAGAGTTCATGACGCAAAACTTCCAAATGCTGCTCGCATGTTCGCACTCGACGCTCCGCTTCCTCCTTTGCAGCCACTCGTCGTGCTCTATTGTCATAAGCTACTTGAGCAATAGAAGTGATACTCGGCTTTCGTCGCAGTTCCTCGGGTGACAGCTTTCTGACAGGCTCCATCATCATGAGTTCTTGAATCTAATAATGACGGTGGGCCGTGAATACCTAACATGAGGAATAAACTAACCCCACACACCAAATTGTCTTCCAAGCCCTGACTCGGACCAGAGGTATATCTCAGGGTGGCATCGAATGTCGGATGATTTGTACTTAGATAATTTCCGGCACCGCCTGGGTCACATGGAGATACACTGACAAGATGAGGACCACATTCAAGTTTCGGATCCGTCGTGGTGGGATGAGATACGTTGGTATCATTTACTTGAAGAGGGCTTGGCCGCTTGCGTCTGCCAGGGATGATTTTTCCGGTAAATGAACGCAATAAGTTTGGCATATCACGGCGGTGTAGCCTGTTGGTACTGTGACGAGATGATTCAAAGGGCACGTTGCACTGAGTCCGAACCTTCACTTGAACTTTGGGTTTAAATGAACCCGCCTATGGCCAAAAAGGTAGTTTGGCAACACGCTGAAGGGAACGACACAGCACACAACCCCCAACTTGTTCCATGTGACTTTTTCCCTTTGTTTTCTTTCCACCATGAACGATCGTTTTTCGCATTTCGAATTTATCGGTTTACAGCGAGTCGCACATCATGGGTGGCGATACTATATATGTTGGTCCCTATCGCTGATGGGATTCGAAAGTGCTGTTTCCGTTGCTGTGGGAGTGTTTATATCCCCCAATGTCCCAGCAAAAGCCGAGTCTACCCTCTAGAACTACATAGATAGACATAGCTATATCCCATCTTTACAGTGCTGTCGAGCACTGTGGAGCTCTCCATAGAGTACCGTAGATCCCATAGATAGGCCAAGAAACGGCCTGTTGCTGATGTTTCAAGCAGAATTTCAGATTCTTAACCTCTGTTTTGGTCATTGCGGCGTCAGTGGATATAATCATCGCATTTGCGATGTGTTCCTACCTGACCTCACAGCAGAAAACTGGGTTCGCGAAGACGTACGTTTTTGTCAAAGGAACTTGGAAACCAATGTCTTGATTTGCTATATATATAGGACGGAGAGAGTACTGGACATCCTCATGATGCTCACGATAAGTGAGTCAAGAATTTTGTTTTGTAGCTCAATTCCCTTTTTTTTTGACCCTTAGGAACGGGACTGGTCATTACTTTAACTGCTATCGTCGTGTTAATACTTGTAAGCTCACTTCACTGTATTCGACTTCGCTCTATAACTCTTTTAAATCTAGTTTCAAGTGATGCCTCGTAATTGTAAGTTCTGGGGATTTTTATCTCACGGTTCTCACCGCGGATTGTCTTGTTTATTCATATCGCTCGGTATGCATATTCTGCAAAAATTGAGTACTGCGTGACCATCCTGTTACGGTGCAAGTACGTGCTTTTTTTCCCCACTTACAGTGTATACAAGTACCTTCATCAATTTTCGCACTCGACTCCCAAAAGTGATGTATGCCGTGTCTCCATTCAGAGACCTCCCGTTCGTCGTCACTCATGATTACTCTTTGTTTACGGGACCCGTTTCTAGTCTCACGTACTTAGCTTCGAATGTCACGATAGAACTAGACCTTTTGCCTCGTTGCCACCCTTGAGTCAGGTTACAGGGTTGGTATATTTTTGTGGCACAGAATCATACTATTTCATGTAGGCAAGTCCTAAATTTAGACATATTACGAATATTTGTACTGGATCGAGTCCATCTCGGAGTGTTCGGTACCGAACATGCTTCAATGGGCGTGTCTTGAAAATTACCTTACCAAGACGATCAGCAACATCCGGCATCGATAATGCGGCCATAACAAGGAGTCGATCGATTTCCCTCATGAGCAGCTTGAGCAGGTTTAAATTGGAGGTAAGTCCCACAACTTGTATTCCCTCATCTTTCTCTGATTCGGACGAGTCATGGACTACACAGACTACAGCCCGTTTTTTGACAACCCAGAACTAAATGATTTGTTCAATCCACCACCAGTGTCATTCAATGATGCCAACCCACCTGTTGACGTCAATCTATTCCAACGGCCCATTGATTTCGAGACGACTTCTCTCCAGTCAGTTTCTTCCATTGTCGAGCCGTCTCAAAACATTTCGGGTAGATCTAGTTCTCGTTCACTCGGTCAAGTACCCGAACTACTTGGTACACAGCTCACCCAAATGAACATTTCCTCTGACTTCATTGAAGCACTCACCGCCATTTCGAGGTGCCCCTCATCAGCTCCTGCTTCGAAAGAGTCCTTCTGCAGGCGCTTCCCCCTCTGGAAAGCTCCCATCACATCTATTATAGACCTTGCTTTATCATTCGTATATCATCAACAAGAGATTGTGTTGAGCATAAATGATTTGGAGCTACATTCCACCATGGTTTCGCACACATGTCGCGCCACTATGGCCATCATCAAACATGAGTGTGCGAAAAATAGTAGCTTCGAAGCTGAAGGTGCCAGTAAGTACAGTACGTTCGTTGCCCTTTCAATGATTTTCTCACGTTCATTTTGATACAGTGGCCTTGTATTGGATGCCGTCTTTTGTTCAGTGGGCTACCGATGCCCTAATTGCAGATTTCAACAACATCCGAAAATTTTCCAGGCCCTATGCAGACTCTCGTGGGACACATGATTTCTCTTTGGAAGTGGCACCCTCCATGGTCTTCAAGACACTCACACAGCATTGGGCCTTTCTCAATGCTCCAGGGTTACACGTGATTTCATTCTACTTGTTTTAATTCAAGTAACTGATTATTTTCTATGACAGGGTGTCCTTTCTCATCACATCCCATGGTGCCTCCTCCGGGATTTCTATTATGAACGCCCAAACTCAATTGTTCAACGGTTGTTTCACGTTCAACATCTATACCCGGAGCTGTTACATGATGGCATTGACTGGTTTGCACATGCCCCATTCAATGCATTCTTGGTGGCCTCTGTTTCGGTATGTACTTGTTTTGAATTTTGAAGCATCAACTGATTATTACCAGATAAAGCATCGCCTCCGGGAGATTTACACTCGGAAGGTCAATGGGAACCATGTCAGGCTGCCATGGGATGCGCAAGACCAGGCAGACATAATTGACCTCCGTGGGTCCATTGTCAACACGGCAAGTAGGGTCGCAATCATCAACTTCCATTGTTTGCAGGCTGTCAAAGGTCTTGATGAACTGTGAGTCAAATAATATCTATTTTCTAAAGAATCATCTCAAGAATTTTATTTAGGCAAAAGTCCTGGTTGGACAAGCTGGTGTCATCTGAGTCAGAGGCGGAAAATTGATTTTTTTCTTTCTTTTTTTGAATTCTGTATATTGCTCCGTTGTTTTGGCGTATATTGTTTTGGTTCATGTAATAAGCGATTCTATATATGATCCAAACGATTGACATATGCTTGATGCTCAAACCTTACCTGTCTCTGAGCCAAATTAGAAGCTAATACTAACGGTACCAACCATAATTTAACGGGAAAAATAAACTAGATAAGTCATGTCTGTTTAATCATGACTTATTGTTTAACTTACGGTTTCTTTCCACGCGGATGAACGATTCTGACTAGTCCATTAGGAGGAGTAGAGAAACATTCTGAAAAAGGAAGCTCAAGTGGGTAATTAGCTTCAAGTTCTGCATGTGCTATGGCTCCACACTTATTTTCCAAGAACACTTCTTCCAGATTCCGGAGAAGCCGTTTACCATTATCACCTTTGAATGAATCCTTGATGGCAGACTCTGACGACTCCGGCCCGCTTGGTACATCGCCGCAGAGTGCGATTAGTGATCCTCCTCTGCCCGATGATACACAATGTATTCGGTATGCAGAGGCGGATGCTGAGAGAGATTTGCACCAGGTGTTGAGGAAAGATAACTATGGCAACTTCAAGTTTGTCGCGCGCCGCCGTGCTTCTATGAGGAGTGATAGCTCTTGTACGTGCAGCCATGTTAATATTCTAGCGACTGCGTTCTCACTTCTATGTTCAGACTCAGGGAGCTCATTTTCTCGGGGAACCGGAGAAATGGACATTTGGAATGACGGACCAGACCGCCATATGGCCAACACTCAGTTGGCCAAGCTCTTGGCCAGTGCTGAAGAGCGTCGTGTTCATGACCAGCATGTTGCTGATGATCATTTACACAAACTCTTGAATGATGCTGAAGAGCGTCGCGTTTCCGACCTGAACAAGGCTGAAGAGCGTCGTGTTTCCGACCTGAACAAGGCTGAAGAGCGTCGCGTTTCCGACCCGAACAAGGCTGAAGAGCGTCGCGTTTCCGACCTGAAGGCTGCCAATGATAGCTTCCTCAAGTTGTCCGAGAAACCGCGCCTTAGAAAACACCGACTCGAAGATGGCTTGAACGCCTTTGAGCAAGTACGTGCGCAATTGAACCCTTTAGTCCCATCCTTTCTTATTGTCTACTAGGGCGCCCTTCAAGTTGAGGAAGAATGTTAACTGAGTGTCGCTATCGTAGCAAATAGAACGCCCCTACTGCGACTGCTCCTTATTCACGAACTACTCAATATTTCTTTTCCTTATACCAACTACATATGTATTGTTCGGACAAAGAGAGTACTACAGTTTTTGTCCACCCTTGCATATGTAATCAGCCCTCTCAAAACTCACGAATCCACATCTGTAACTCCTCACCCGCCTACGTTTCTAACACAAGTTCCGCAAATACTAAAGTGTTTTAAATTATATATGTAATTTTTTCAAAAAAAAAAACAAAAACAAAAACAAAAGCTAAGTCACATAGAACTTCTAGACTCATGATATCATCGTTATTGATATGTGTCTACTACTAGATAACAGTGTAAGTCACATGGTCTTAATCAGGTGACTCGACAAAGTCCTGGCTGGTCATTCATCTTTCATGGAGCACACATGGATCAACTGGGTCTTTGTCAGTGCGGCAGGTCATTTACTCAGCCAAGTGCCTTGGTCAAACACAGACGGACATGTCAGAAATCCAAAAAACACATCTCTAGTGCCTTGGACAGAGCGAAACTAGCATGGACCGTAAAGAAGCGACGTCGACTAGGTGCTGCAGACCCTCAACCTTTATTAGCTACCCATGGCCTGGTACGTGCATCCTCCCCAATGATACAGGACACCCCGCAGGTTTGTCATTCTTCTTATGCAAACGTAGGAAATTAGTTTACACATGGTTAACTTACAGCCAGTAGTCGAAGACGACCGTGATTCCATAGATCCAGAACCAGTAGAACTTGACGATAGCCACCTGTGGCTACTGGAACGTAGGCCATGGACCCAGAGGACCAATCGTCGGCTACCTTTACGATTTAGAGACGTGCTCCCACAGCCACTACCTCCTCTTCAATCAGCAATCATTTCTCAACCCATCTCATCTCCCGTCGAGTCTTCGCTTGCGTTGTCGGGTCAACCCGAGGGATCTGAAAGTAATCATCCATCACTACCTTCCCAGGACTTGTCTCGCCCCAGCCATGTTGATACTCCTCGGAACATATTTGGGTTGTCACGTAGAGTTCGCTCCGAGGTCATTCCGTCGCCCGATCCCGAGGACCACGTTTCAGCGCAAGACCTATCTACTATCCCTACTCATGATCATCCAGATTCCACTCGTCTATTCTATCCATATCCAAATCGCAATGCATTTCTTTTAGGTGATTGGTATTGGAATGATGGCGTTCAGAAATCCCAAGCGAGCTTTGATCGGCTAATGGGGATTGTTGGCAGCCCAGATTTCAAGCCAACAGACATAAGGGATGTTAACTGGCACAAAATCAATAACGTCCTCGGCTCAGAGGACGAATGGGAGTGGATGGATGGAGATGCCGGTTGGACGCGGACACCTGTCACCATCACGGTTCCATACCAGCGTCGCCGGGGAGTACCCTGCGAGCCTCTTGCCGGCCCACGAGGCTATGTTATCGGGGATTTCTATCACAGAAGCCTTGTTTCGGTTATTACCGAGAAATTGTCTCGCCTTAAGGAGTCCGACCTCTTTCACTTTAAACCATCCGAATTGAGTTGGCAACGAGCCCCCGATCATACTCCGATTCGAGTGCAGGGTGAATTATACACATCACCCGCGTTCATAAATGCACACCAAGCACTACAAAATTCCCCCCCAGAGCCTGGATGCAACCTTCCTCGGTTTGTTGTCGCGCTGATGTTCTGGTCGGATGTTACCCATCTTACGACGTTCGGAGATGCCAAACTCTGGCCCCTGTACATGTTCTTTGGGAATGAATCAAAGTATCACCGATGTAGACCATCGTGTCACTTGTGCGAACATGTTGCTTATTTTCAAGCTGTAGGCATACTCTCCCCTATCGTATCATCGTGGTTTACTAATCGAATTTCTTACAGCTTCCAGATTCTTTCAAAGATTTTGCTACAAAGCAGAACGCTGGTGGGAAAGCCCCTCATAGATCATTCATGACTCACTGCAGCCGTGAGCTAATGCATGAACAATGGGGGATAATCCTCGACGACGATTTTATAGAAGCTTGGCAGCACGGTATTGTGGTCCTCTGCTCAGACGGGCTCAAGCGTCGATTTTATCCCATCCCTATGGCATATTCAGCCGACTATAAAGAGAAGTAAGTTCTCCCTCACTCTTTCATTTAGCTTTCACTAATACACAATGCTCAACAGGATTCTAGTCGTTTGTATCCGAAACCTTGGGAGGTGCCCTTGCCCGCGCT
>Ga0126375_10000152_pt1 | contig 15684 bp, 19 predicted proteins | sample PanSoiMetPlot_14_FD_109577 | JGI IMG/M metagenome (GOLD analysis project Ga0126375, IMG submission 109577) | Tropical forest soil microbial communities from Panama - MetaG Plot_14 | ecosystem: Environmental > Terrestrial > Soil > Tropical forest | place: Panama | collected 2016-02-17 | reverse complement strand
TCGCTGGAGCCTGGAGATGCAAAGGATCAAGGGCTCGTCGTTCTGCACGCGATGCGGGACTGGAAGCACAACGGCTTCTACTGTGCATCGACGGAGCGAAATTACGCGATTGCAGCGTATGGTGAGATCGACGTATCGGATCCGGCTGAGCTACGGATGGCCATCTACATCCTGCACGGGATCCACATGGGCTTCTGGCTGCCCAAGGCGGCTCAGAAGATGACGGACGAGGGCCTGTGGCAATTTCACGGAGAGGCGACACCTGAGTACAAGCCGGGGTCGTGGGGAGGGCATCTCGTCTACGCCAAGAAGTACTCCACAAATTCCATCTACGTGATGACGTGGGGGAAAGAGGTCGAGGTCACGAACGAATTCGTTCAGAAGTATTGCGACGAGGCGTGGGCCGTTGTGGACGATCTCAACCCCTGGCGCAAGAAGCAGACGATGGACGTGCAGAAGCTCATCGATGCGCTGAACAGCATCAGCGATCGAGTCAACCCCTGAAATTAGCCCAGGGAAAGGAGGTCAGATCAACAACTAGTACGTCGGCTGAAATTTAGCCGTATCTAGTCAGCGATCAAGGAGAGACATTCAGTGCATAGACTGCTTGTACTAACCATGCTCCTCCTGGCCCTAGGAGGGGCCATGGGAACGGAAGCAGCACTAGCAAGATCGAGCAGTGCAGATTACGTCACCCGTGGGCTGCTGTGCATCCACAGGTACGAGGGAAGCTGGTACGCAAATACAGGGAACGGATTTTACGGTGGGCTGCAATTCATGCTATCCACCTGGCGCAGCGTCGGGGGGAGGGGGTATCCGCATCAAGCCTCGGTGGGTGAGCAGCTTTACAGAGGGAGAATCCTCTATCGAAGAAGTGGGTGGGCACCATGGCCAGTAACGTCCAGGATGTGCGGACTGAGGTAACTGAAAAACCGAAAAGACCTGATATCACGCAGGCGCAGATTCTCTCGATCGCACAGTGGATCGTGGCTCAGGCGATCGCGTGGGGGTGGATCAACAACCAGGACGGACAGTTGGCCGTCTCCGCAGCATCGACCCTGCTTGCCGTCGGCTGGACGTTCGCGGATGCGTACCTGCGTGGAAAGAGGAATCAGGCTGCGGCTGCTACTGAAATTGCAGCCGTTGAGACTCGCCGCGCTTCGGCGTGAGCGGGAGGCGACGATGGGGATCGCTGAAGAGTCGCCCGCCCTTCTCGGAGGCGATCCCCATCGAGCGCGTGAGAGCCATTCTAAGGGCCTGGGATCGCCGGAGGCATCCTGGGGGGCCTTTGGGGTGTCTCAGGCCCTTAGGAGGGCTCTCAGAGCCGCACAAGAGGCCCTTGACCCTATCGCCCAGGCCGGTTACGCTTCACTCCACGGTCAGGTGAAGCCTTACTCGGGCTTTTCCTTTCTGTCGGAAACTGGGGGTCGGTCGCACCGGCCCCCTTCTCCTTTCCGGCGACCGTAATTTTGTTTCCGATCAGGAAGGAGTGCTGACTCGTCATGTCCAGTTTCAAAGGATCGTCGCCCAAGCGACGACCGATCGACCCTCGGGAGAGGGAACGTCGTGAGCAGACGAAATTCGACAAGTGGCTGGTCAAGGCCAAAGAGGGTGGAATTCGGCTGCACATGGTTACGGACGATTCCGCTCCGTACGATACGACGGATTACCTCGTCCTCGTCATCGAGGTCGATCGCTACATGGTTTGTCTGAAATTGCTGGAGTTTGCGAACGAGGAAGATCCGGCCGTGTGGTGGATTCCGAAGGATTCGATCAAAGCCATGGCGTATCAGGTTCCGGCACGGGGTGTTGGTGAAGTGAGACAATTTCCTCCCTCGCGCGGGCGCGATTAGCAATGCGCGCACGCAGACGCGCTCAGCAATACGTGCGTACGCTCTGCAATACGCGCCCAAGTCCCTATGGGTCGCACGGCCTTTTGCTTTTGTTCTTTACTCTTTTACTTCTACTAGGAATAGAACTGCTCTTTGTTTTTTGTTAGCCTGAAACCGTCGTGCGCGCGTGCGTGTGCGCGAGGGGATTTCAGTTTACGGCGGAACGGTTAGAAGGCGAGGCGATGTCTGTCGAACCATTGATCATCTCTGCATTGGTCGAGGAAGGAACACCAAAGCTGGCGTTTCAGGCGGGGATTACAGTCGAGGATTTCGAGTTGTACGACGAGGAATTCCAGTGGCTGTGCGGGCAGTACGAGAAACGTCGTCCCATAACTCCTCGTCGGTTCAAACAGAAATTCCCGGAGTTCGACTTCGTTCTGCCCAGGGAGAATGTCCGGGATCTGTTCGAGGAGTTGAAGCAGGAGCGGGCATTCGTGGCGATCTCTGCGGGGATCGATCAGGTGCTCGAAGATCTCGATCATGAAAATGTCATCGAGAAGGCAATTCAGTTGCGCGAGGTTCTGGGAGATGCGCTGCGCATTCACGCTCCCAACCAGGATGTGCGTCTCAGGACGGAGACTGAGGGATATCTTCAGCGGCTGAAAAATCTCCAGGCCCTGATGGAGAATGGTGAAATTCCTGGAATCCCCACAGGGCTGAAACACTTCGACGCTCACTTCGGCGGCTGGCAAGGTGAGTGCAGCTATGTCTTTCTGGGCAGGCCGGGAGATGCGAAGAGCTTCCTGCTCGCCAAGGCTGCGGTCGAAGCGGAGTGGGCAGGATACCGTGTCGGCTTTTTCAGTCCTGAGATGACGCTCCATCAACACCAGGCCAGGTTCAACACGCTGCGCTCTGCGAGGGAGGAGGTACAGCGAGCGTGCAACCTGAAAGGAGCGTTCCGCAACCGGGCTCTGAAAGATGGTCACGGTTTCAACCTCAAGACGTTCGCCCGCTTCCTGGCCTGGTACGAGGCAAACGTCGAGGGTGAAATTTATCTGTTCACTCAGAAGTACCGGATGCAAAAGATGTCGATCGGCTACATCGAGTCCAGGATCGAGGACTACGGGCTCGACATGATCATCGTGGATCCTCTGTACAAGCTCCGCTCTCCCAAGCTGCGGAAGTCCCGGTGGGAGGAGTTGGGTGAAATTACAGATGCTCTCACGGATATCGCCCACAGCCACAACATTCCGGTGCTCATGTCCAACCAGGCGAACAGGGCTCTGGTCGGCAAGAGAGGGATTGCGCCGGACAAGGATTCCAGTTTCGGCACAGATGCGCCTGTGCAGGAGGGGGATACGGTCGTCGGGGTCAAGCACTACAGCGAAGAAAGGCTGATGAAGCTGAAGTGCTCGAAGAACAGGCACGGGGAAGATTTCACGTTCAGCGTGAATTTCGTTCCCAACATCGGCGTGATGCAGGACGACGCTCCACGCTCGTACAGCGAGAACGGGGAATTCCAGGGAACACTGGAGAAGCTGATCGAGGAAACCACGTCGATCGAGGAAGCTATCGAGAAGGTCGAGGTACCGGAATGACTGGCAAGATCGTGCGGACGAACGAGCCGCAACCGACAATCAATCCGAAAATCGTGGGGGCAAAGCCGCTTGAGAACGAGCCTGAAATCAAGGGCGCTCCGAGGTCGGGGATTCTGGAGGTCTTCTCCGGCGCTGAAAAGCCACGGCCGGTCGAGGTCGATCTCAGGGACAAGCGCGATGGACGGTGAGGGAGATTACGCAGCCCCGCTGCCCAAGTTCGACTCGTCCCAGATGAGCCGACACAAAGACAGCGGTCGCCCAATTTCATCGAGCATGCCCGACCTGCGCCCACACATCTACGAGGAGATGCTGGATGAGAGGGCGAAGGCAGCGATCCTGGCCGCTGAGGATCGTGGCGCTGCTGGCGATGGCAGCGGCAGTGTTCGTGGCGACGTACGCGGTGTTGTGGGCTCTGGATCAGGGGAGTTCTTCCCAAACCCCGTCAGCACCGGAGCCAACAGAGATAGTGCCAACACCGACGGGCAGCACACAGGCTAGTCCGTAATGAAATTCCAGGGGAGAGAGATCGATCCGATCAGGCTCTGGTCGGACTACGTGGAATTCCCGCCCAACGTGAAGGAGGACGGGGAATTCCTGGAGAAGGTGGTGTGTCCGAACCCTGCACACGGTACGCTCAAGCGACATTTTCAGATCAACGTGCGCAGACCACTCGTTCACTGCTTCGCTTACTGCGGGATCTCGGGAAGCTACGAGCATGCAATCTGCATGCTGGAGGGTCTGTACGAGAAATTCGATGTCGAGGGGGCGACGAACGATCGTGAAAAGCGGAGACGAAAAGACAGAGCGTACCGCCAGGCCCGCAAGATCATCCTCAAGCACGCAACGGGAAAGGTTGCCCGTATCCGTCGTGCGGTACCTTCCTCACGAAATTCCGGGACAGCTACGGTTGTTCCATCCGGCGCTCTTGAATACCAGACGTACATCCCGCAGGCCGGAATCGACTACCTGAATGAGCGCGGGATTACAGCCCGCTCGATTGCGGCATTTGAAATCGGGTGGGATTCTGATGAAACGCGGATCGTCATCCCGGCCAAGGACGACCGGGGCAAGACGCGGTTTCTGATCAAGCGCGCGGTGCTCTCCAGGCAGCACCCGAAGTATCTGTACGCGCCTGAGAAGGACGTGACGGGATGGGGCAAGTCCGACTTGCTGTTCGGGGCTGGACAAATCGACCTGGGGATGCTAAAGTCCGACGGCTTGATCCTGGTCGAGGGCTCGCTGGACGCGATCTCTCTTCACCAGGATGGGTTCCACAACGCAGGAGCGATTCTCGGGACTGGAATTTCCATGGCGCAACTGAGAGTGATCACGCGGCTTCGGCCCAGGAAGATTTTCCTTTGGTTCGACAAGGACGCCGCTGGTATCCGTAACATCGAAATTGCGCAACGGATGCTCTACCCGAAGTATCCGCTCTATGTGGTGCGGTACCCGAAAGGAAAATACGACCCACAAGAGCTTACACAGGAGGAGGCGATTAGAGCGAAGGAGCGTGCAATTTCAATCCAGACGTTCAACCACTTGGTAACCCGACAGGAAAGGAAAGTTCAAGTTGGCTACTAGATCGTCAAGGGGCGGGGGATTTCAGATTCGCCGTGTCCGCACAAAGGAAGATCGCAAGCGGCCGTCCGTTTTCATGCGGCTCAAGGCCGACGAGTCGTTTCGTGGCGTAGCTCTGTTCGAGCCGGATCCTGAACTGGAAGGAAATCCCGGCTACTTCGAGTATTACGACCACTACGACAAGCAGGGCAATGCGTACGTGCCCTGCGCCGGGGAGAAGTGTCCCTTCTGCGCTGCTAACGACAACCCCAGCACGCGGGCACTCACAGCCTGGTACTTCCCGGACAACGACGCGAATGAGCAGATCAAGCTGTTCACCATGAATTACAGCACGATCAACGAGATCACCGACGAGGCCGAAGAGGAAGACGGCCTGATCGGCAAGAAGGTGCGGATCAAGCGGCTGGACGACCGGGGAAATTACAAGGTTCGTGTCCTGCCGGGTCGTGCCATGGCCAAGACCAGCCTGGATAAGCTCCTCAAGAAATTGGAGGAGATGTTCCCGGAGGGCCTGGAGGGTCATGTTCTCAAGCAACTGAAAGTTCAGATCGAGCGGCTGAAGGCCGTCGCTGAACTGGAGGACGACGACGAGGATCAGGACGAGGCACCGCGTGCCCGCCGTGGTCGTCCGGAGACTGGCCCCAAGGCCGACGAAGAGGACGAGGACGACGAGGAGGAAGAGGCAGAGGACGAGGACGAAGAGCCCACTGCCGAGACTCCTACCGAGATCGAGGAAGAGGTCTTCGAGATCGCTGCCGTCTCCAAGCGCAAGAATTCCATCACGGTGGAATTCCAAGGCGAGGAGATCGTGCTGATCGGAGACGACGAAGTGGACGTGTCCGATCTCAAGAAGGGCGATTCCGTCGTCGTGTCGGCCGAGTATGACGACGACGAGGACTCCTGGGTCATGACTTCCGTCGAGATTTCAGACGAGGAGGCCGAGGAGGAAGAGGAAGAAGCTGAAGAGGAAGAGGCCGAGGACGAGGAAGAGGCTGAAGAGGAAGACGAGGACGAAGAGGAAGAGGATGAGTCCGCCGACGAGTCCGAGGATGCCGAGGAAATTAAGGGCGGCATCTACGAGGTCGTCAAGATCAACGAGCGGGACGAGATCTTCGACCTGACTTCCAGCGAGGGCAAGGCTCGCATGTGGCTGGGCGAGGGAATCGACGTGGACTACGAGGAGGTCAAGTCCGGCGTCAAGATCAAGGTCGATGCTCTCCAGGACGAGGAAGAGGACTGGATCATCACCAAGCTGGAGATCGTCAAGCCTGCTGCGACTCGCTCCCGCAAGTCGGCCGGTACTCGCAAGACGACGACTCGTCGTCGGTAGGAATTTCAGAGATCCGGGCCTGGCTAGTCGTCTGGCCGCGTACTAGTCAGGCCCGGTACCGGAGCCGGTTGGGACTCCCCGGCAGGTTCTCTCTCCTCGGGCCTGCTGTACCCCAATCGGCTCTGGGTTAAACCAAGGGCGGAAAGGAATTGCAATGGCACTGCCACTCGTAACACAGGCTGAGCTTGTCGATGAACTGGCGGAACGGACAGGCTGGTCGAAGTCGGACGTTCGCGGCTTCCTCGTTCATCTCCAGTCGCTGATCACGGAGACGGTCGAGAACGGAAACCGCATCAAGGTCGCCAGCGTCGTGGTCGAGCCCAGGGTCAAAAAGGCAACGAAGGAACGCATGGGTCGGAATCCCTCCAACGGCGAGGAAGTTCTGATTCCGGCCAAGCCTGCCTCGGTGAAATTGACGGCGAAGATCGTCAAGCCGTTGGCCGACGCAGCGCTGCCTTCGGCCAAGAGACTGCGCATGCGTCAGGCCGCGTAGATGGCAGACACAGGGGGGCGGGGTTCGGGGCACCAGTTCCCCGCCTCCAATTTCCGATAGGGAGGCACCGTGACAATCGATGAGTTGATGAAGAAATTGCAGCTTCTGTCGCGCAGTGGCAACATGGGGATCGAGGTCTGGATAAACAGCGGCCCCGACGCCGGAGCCAGAAAGAAAATTACCCATATCTTCCTGGGCGAAGATGGGGATGGTAACCACGTCGCCTATCTGGTGGCACGATGAGAGTCGAGAGAGAAGTCATAGAGGCTGCGCCAAAGAGGAAATTCACTCCGGAGCAGGTCAAGCGCTACAAGGCGATGACGCTCAAGCTTCACAACGATGGCGTCTACACGCTGAAAATCAGGCTGGGCACGAAGACGTACATCGAGAACATTTCAAGCGACAAGTCCGAGGATGAGCTTGTCCGCTACATCTCGAACATGTGCTCGACAGCGCGAGTCGGAGTTTCGGACACGATCGTCAAGAAATTCATCGATGACTGCCGTGCTAACCGGGGCAGGCAGCGCAACCTCTTCGATCTGGTCAGATGAAAAAGCCGGTCAGGATTACATGGATCGACAGCGCCACGGTCGGAAGCGGGGGCTGGGTCGATCGTAACGACATCGGCACCGACTGCATGTCGAACGAGGGGCTGACACAAATTTCAGTAGGCTGGGTCATCGAGGAGTCGGACGACGTTCTCCTCATTGCGCAGACAACCGGCGGACTCATGCTGGGCGGCGTGCTGGCAATTCCAAAGCTCTCCATCCTGGAGAGGAAGAAGCTGAAATGAGATCGATACCTGACATTCGTGCAACCGGTGTGGCTTGGCTTACCGAGGCGGAATTACAGAAGCTCTGTGATTGTGCGCAATGCAAGGCTGTATCGTCCGAAGGTGAGCGCTGTAAATTCTGGGTTGGGCACGATGTTGATGGGGAACCGCATTCGTGGACTCTCTTCGTTGTTGGCTTTCCTGGAGGGCGCATCTGTCCTAACTGCGGACAGCCTGGCGATGGCTGGTGCTGTAATTCATGAAGGGCAACCCGTACATCGACCTGCACTGCCATTCCACGTTCTCCAGCGCCATGACGGCAGGCGATGCGTTCGGAAGCCCTGAGCGGGTCGTACAGCGAGCGGTAGAGCTAGGCTGGGGCGCTGTGGCCCTGACCGAACACGGGTGGTTGGGCTCCGCTCCGGCGCTGTACAGGGAGGCCGTCAAGTACGGGCTCAAGCCCGTCATCGGCTGCGAGCTTTACATCGTGCCGGATTTCGCCTTCCAGCAGAAGGGCAAGGATTTCAACCTCCGCTACCACCTGACTGTCCTGGCCCTGAGCAAGGAGGGCTACCAGAACCTCGTCGCCTGGACGACGGAGGCGATGCAGCGGGAGAATTTCTATTACAAGCCCTGCATCTCCCTGAGCAGGATGGCAGACGTTGCGCCTCACGGGCTGCACCACAACGTCGTCCTGTCCGGATGCCTAGCCTCTGAAATTTGCACGACGATCGCAGTGTCAGACGGAGCCGGGATCTCGCCAGCCATCGAATACGTGATGTTGATGAAGCAACTCTTCCCGAATTTCTACATCGAAGTGTACGACCACATGATCCCCAAGTGGGTGAGCGAGCAATTCCCGGCGTACCTGGAATTGCTGATGCACGAAGAGCAGGCGGTCAAGAACCTGCTCAAGATCGCCAGGATTACACAGACGCCAGTTGTCCTCACGAACGACAGCCACATGCAATCGCCCAAGGACAGGAAGGCGCACATCGCGCTCAAGGCTGCGTCATGGCGGAACAGAGACGACGCCCACTACACGCAGTCGGAGGAGAGGCTGATCACCGGCTACCTGCCGGACTACGCCTACTTCGGAAATTACATGCGCAGGATGGAGGCGATCGTTGAACACGGCAGTATTCCATCCGTTGCACTTGAGGGAATTGCAGACATTCTCGGAGAAGTGGACATTCGACTTGATCCTCTGGATCGATTCTCCTACTCCATTCCATTTTCCGGTTATGAGGATCACGTTGGAGAGATTCGCCGTCGCTCTCATGAGCGATTGCGAAGTCTGTCTAAGAAGCACGGCCCCAGCGCCCGATCTCGTTTTGAGCTTGAACTGAAAACGATGGGGGAGGAGTTCGGCCACTACCTGCTCCTGATTTCAGACTTTTGCACGAAAGCACAAGAGCAGGGCATCCTCACCTGGACGAGGGGGAGTGCTGCGAATTCCATTCTCTGCTACTGCCTGGGCATCCACGATATCGACAGCATCGAGTTCGGGCTCCTGTTCTCCCGCTTCTACAATCCGGCCAGGAGGACGCTGCCCGATGTGGACATTGACATTCAGCCGGGGCGCTATGACGATTTCATGCGGATCGTCCACGAAGTCATGGAGCCTCTGGTGGGTGAAGGCCAGGTCGAGCAAATCTGTAATTACGGTACTGCTGCGAACCGGTCGGCATTCCGCACCGCTGCCAGTGCTCTCGGTCTACCGAAGGAAGATCAGGACGAGATAGCCAAGCTTCTGCCACAGATGATCGACTCCGGGGTAGTGGACGAGGACGATGACATTTTCATTGCGCTTAAGGAAGACTATCCGGAGCTTTACGAGATCACGTCGCAGGTCTTCGATCAGGTCAAGAACGTCAGCCAGCACGCTTGCGCTTGGGCGTTTGGCACTCCTGACCGGCCGCTCAAGGACTGGGTGCCAATGTATCTCATTGCGTCGAGCGGCAAGCTCGTCACGCAGTTCGATTTCAAGACGTTCGAGAATTTCGGGCTCGTCAAGGGAGACTTTCTGAGGCTGCGCGCTCTGAATGTGTGCGCTAACGTGCTGCGCATGATTGGGAGATCTCCTCTGGAATTTTACGACATCCCGCTCAGCGATCCCCATACGTACAAGATGATCCGGCAGGGTAACGTAGACGGCGTTCACACACTGCAAGGCAAAGAGGTACGCCGGGGAACCATTGAAATGGAAGTTGAGGACATTCACGATCTGGTTGTCGCTGCTGCTCTCTACCGCCCTGCGAATACTCGCATTGACCGGGACAAGCAGTATCTGAAAAGAAGGCGTGGTGAGGAGCAAACGGAATACCCCCATGAATACATCGAGCAGGCCACCAGTACAACGTACGGACTCCCCGTCTTCCAGGAGCAGGCAATGGAAATTTGCTACCTTGCAGGCATGGACGACGCCGGAGTTGATGCTGTCTACCAGGCTATCAAGAAGGCGAAGGGTGCTGGTCGAGGCGCTAAAGAGGCGTTCGAGAAAGCGGAGCCAGCCTTCCTGAAGGCAGCGGAAGCCCAGGGAATTTCAGAGAAGATGCAGAGCAAGCTGTGGGAGTTCGTGCAGGGATTCCAGGGTTATGGCTTCAACAAGGGACACGCGACGAGCTATGGAATCCTGGCGGACAAGATGGCCTACCTCAAGTGCCACTACCCCGCCGAATACTTCGCATCACTCCTGGAGGAATTTCCAGAACGCAGCACGTACCTCGCTGCAACGAGGGAGGCCGGGTTCGAGCTTGCACCGCCTGACGTGAACCGATCCGGGGAGGGGTTCGGGATCGACAAGGCAGCAGGCAATGTCATTCGAGTCGGCCTGGGGAAGGTGAAGGGGCTCGGCCCTGTGGCATGCAGGGAAATTACACAGGGTCAGCCCTTCACCGATATGGACGATTTCAAGGAGCGGACAACAAGGAGGGCTGTCAACGCTACGAGAGTCGAGAACCTGGCAGCGCTGGGCGTCCTCCAGCCGCTGGGTGTTCGGGGGCAGAAGGAAGCAGACGAGATTCAATTTCAGTTGCTTGGCTTTACGCTCAAGCGTCCTCGCGCTTTCCGGAACTGCAAGCCTCGGCACACTGGCGCTCGGGTTTCGTCTAGCGGCTGGAAGCACGACGGACTGGAGAGGGGGCTACGCGCTACTTCGGGCCGTTGTTCGGTGAGCAAGCTGTTCTGGATTCCACCCGACGCCAAGCTGGAGTTGAAGGCCAGCCCCTGGGCGCAGGTCAAGACGTGGCTGCTTACCGTCCTCGATGAGAACGGTCTGCAATTTCACTTGATGGTCAACGAGGACAAGCCGTTCGAGGCCAAGCTGTTGAATTTCCTTCATGCCAAGTGCCAGGGAGCGGTCGTGTGCGTCGATGGTATGATCCGGCTGCCGTTCATGTCGAATGGCCCCCAGGGATTTCGCCTGTTCGGATTGACCGGGAGTTTCAACGACGACCCGCAGATCTTCCGCCTCCCCAACGGCAAGGACAAGCTGTACAAGGATGCGATTTCAGAACTCGACAGAAGGAAGAGGTCTAGCCGATGGTCGCAATGAAACCGCAGATCGATCATTTCAATGGTCGTGCCGCCCAGTCTGTGGCATCGACGGACGACGGCTGGGAGATTCAGTTGGAGGGGAACATCGTCATCAGGAACTACGACGAGGACATCGGAATTCCACCGCAGAGCATCGTGGGCAAGACGCTGCTCATGGTCATCCTCTCCGAGATGGACACCAGGGCTCAGTTCGGCTTCGCCCAGTCGGTCGGCCATCCACTGGAGGTCGAGGAAATTTCACTGCACCCGTACCGCTACTCGCTGACCGTGCCGGGATACGACGAGGAGGTCTATCCCCAGCGGCCGGACGACGAGGTAGAGGCACCGCCGCACCCGGACGAGCGGGTCGCTCAGGCCCCTACACCCCAGCCGGTGCCCGAGGAGGAGCAGTCCAACCCGCCTACCGACCCGGACGAGGCTGTAGAAGCCGCTGAGAAGGCTCCTAAGGCGACGAAAGCCAAGAAGCGGGCCAAGTGACCACCCGGCCCAGGGAGAGGCTTAGAACGGCTCCCAGTGGCTTGGTCGTGGTCGAGTACGAACTGAGCCCGGAGCAGAGATCCCAGCGAAGGGCGGACAACAAGAGGATGCGTGAAATTCATAAGAAGACCAGGGGGAGGAAGAAGCACGGGAGGCGATGAAGAAGAAACATTCCAAAGCTGCTGCGCTGGCTGCCGAGATCAACCAGGCTTTGAAGCTCGAAGACGGACAGGGGGTGATGGTTGGATCGGATGAGTATTTCAGGATCGAAAGAATCCCCACCGGATCTCTGGTGCTGGACAGAATTACAGGAGGAGGCTTCGCGCTCGGTCGCCACTACGAGCTTTACGGTGATGAGAATTCCGCCAAGTCGTTCATCCTCTATTGCACGATCGCCCTTGCTCAGGAGCGAGGAAAATTGTGCGCACTTGTCGATCCGGAGCACAGCTACGATCTGGATTGGTTCGAGTGGGTTGGAGGCAACACGGACGATCTCCTATTACACCACCCGGCAAATGCCGAGGAGGCCGTGGCTGTGATGATGCTCCTGGCCAAGCATGCGGAGGAGCATGAAATTCAGGTGATCGGCATCGACAGCGTTGCGAGTATGGTGACGAGAGTGGAGATGGAAACGGATCCGCGCCAGGAGGATCGAATTGCAGAACAAGCGAGGATGATGAGCCGTGCTCTCAGACGTATTACGTCGGTTAACCGTAAGACGCTCTTTCTCTGGACGAACCAGGAGCGGACTAACGTGGGAATTAAGTTTGGAAATCCCCGCACAACGTCTGGAGGACGAGCACTTCGCTTCTACGCTACAGGGCGTATTGAGTTCCGGCGAGGCACGAAGGTTCTTGGAAAGCGACATATCGCTCGCGGTGGAAAACTGGTTGAATCTGAAATACCAGTCGGACGCTGGATTCAGTGCCGAGTAGAGAAGGACAAAAGCACCCGCCCCTTGAGGGAAGGTAGCTTCGTGTTCGACAACGAGCAGCGCACGATCGATCCTGCGATCGAGATCGTGCAGTTGGGGCTGGAGGATGGGCTCATTGAGCGGCAGGCGAACGGCTGGTACTCTTACGTCGATCTGGAAAACAAGGAATGGCGGGGTACCTGGAACAAGTTCACCGGCTTCCTCCGGGACGACATGGATCTACAGCAGGAACTTGTCTCTGCGATTTCAGATCGGACGGAGGGGGATGGCGAGACAGATCAAACTGAAATGTGATGTGTGCAAGAGGCCATGCGAGCAAGTAGTTGCAAAGCTAAATTACGTTCCCGTCATAAACGGCATCTCGACTGCCGTGCATTCTAACTACTCCTATCACGCGGATGTGGGAGAGTGCTGCGGCGAGCGCATCCTCAAGCTGTTCAATTTCCAGAAGCGTGTCAGCGCCGAGGAGTACCAGCAACGGCGCAGGAGAGCCGCTGCAAGGTGAGCCTGGAACCTCCCGACTCTGATTACAGAGAGCCGTTCATGGCGTTCAAGTACGAGGACGGCCGGGTGTGGATCAAGAACTTGGTCTTTGGTTCTGAAATTCTCATGGAGGGTATGACGATCGAGGATGCCCAGCTTGCTGCGCATGAGATGAATTTCATTCATGCTGGCATCTACGACTACGTGAACCGGAGGATGTGGGGGCGCTGATGGAAACGCCGTGGACGAGAGCGCGGAAGATGCGCCATGAATTACAGGAGCAGCGTCTGGGTCGAACCGAAGGCGGGGAGCGCTCTGTCAATTCCGGCCGGTTCTGGCGATGGAAGCGGGACGGCAGGCTCCATGAATTTCTGATCGAATGCCGGACGACGGAGAACGGGAGCTATCGGATCGACAAGAAGGAATTTCTCGACATGCGCAAGGAAGCGCTCTCGACACCACCCGGTCTTCTTCCGGCCATGCAGATCGATATCCAGGAATTACAGCTTTTCTGCATCGAGCTTCAAGCGTTCAACGACATCTACACCCGAATGATCAGTCTGGACGCGCTGGTCGAGCAGATGCAGAATGAATCTGGGTAGAGCAGTCAGGTGCCCACAGTGCAAGCGAAATACGAATCCGGTTGTACTGGGATTCCTGACCGGCTACTATGCTGCGCATCCACCTATCCCACCCAGGATCATTTTGGAATGTGCCGAATGCGAGGTAAGGTTCTACATTGTCGCACCTGAAGAGAAAAATTCCGCCCCAGGTGAATGATCTAACTGGAATGAAATTCGATCGGCTAACAGTTGTGTCATTTGCCGGGGTGGAGAACCGTAGAGCTATGTGGGACTGCGCCTGTGAGTGCGGCGGCAACTGCGTGGTTTGCGGGAGAGACTTGGTAGCGGGTGGTACACGAAGCTGTGGCTGCCTGCGAGCTACGCATGGGCATTCTCGTCGCAGTGGGTTCAGTCCGACGTATCGGTCATGGGACAACATGCTCTCTCGCTGTCTTAATCCGAATTCCACGTACTATTACGACTACGGTGGTCGTGGAATTACAGTCTGTAAGCGGTGGCTCAACTTCGAGAATTTCTTGGCCGACATGGGTGAGCGACCGAAAGGAATGACGCTGGATCGGATCAATGGCGATGGAAATTATCGACCGAGCAACTGTCGGTGGGCCACTCCGAAAGAGCAGGCGGCAAACAGACGTGTCTAGTTCACTCAAACGACAAATTCGTCACCGGAAAACTCGTAGCGGAATTCTCGTTCCACTGCTCGAAGATCTCTTTGCCTCTCCCGTCGAGGTCGAGACACAGGACGACCTGGATTTCATCACCGGGTTGTTGCGCTCGAACATGACGCGGGAGCGGACTAGGAGGGGGCAGCCGGTCTACTCGCCCAGTGCGCTGGCAGAATGTCTGCGCCGGGTGTACCTGGCCAAGCATCACAAGGAGCTTGGAATCGCTGCGCTCAAGGAACTGCGGATCGAGCCGAATTTCTACTTCTTCACCGGGAACTGGATCCACGTCAAGTGGCAGTTTGCCCTGTACAAGCTGGCCAAGCACATCAACGACGCCAGCATCTTCCACATCTACGGAATGGAAATTCCGGTGAGGAGCAAGCACGGCGACCACGGCGGAACTCTTGATGTGCTGGCTGGAATCTACGGGGAGCCGTACGTTCTCGATGTCAAGGGGCTGAACGTCAGAACGTTTGGTGAAATTACGAGAGGCTACATCCCGGAGAACTACGCGGTGCAGTTGACGGATTACATGGCGCTGTACAACGTCAGTCCGCAAGTACGCCGCAACGGCCACAAGGTTACGAACGGATTGCTCGTCGTGGAGAACAAGGGTGGGCCAGATCCCAAGCACCCGATCGCCCTGGTCGAGAAGCACGTAGAAATTTCACTACACTTGCCCAAGGTACAACATCGACTCAGGGAGTTGAGGAAGCATGGCGAAGCCAATACCATCCCGGAGCCGGAATGCGTCAGCACCAAGACCATCCAGTTCCAGGGCTGCGCGTTCCGCGCCTACTGCCGTGGCGAAGTCCAAGCAATCGAAAGCGAACGGCGGAAGCTTGAGAGTCGCAACTCCGACGGACTCAAGGTTGCGGTTCCTCGCGCAGCTAGGGATAGTCGTGCCCGACGAAATTCCAAGCGATGAAGAGCAGGTCACGCTCGATTTTACGCGGCTCTCTAGTCGTGATCTCGGTGCCGTTCATTCTCGTTTTGCTGTTCGTCATAGTCACGTTCTTTTCCATACTGCTGTACGCGAGGCTGATGTTCTGGGGCATCGCCGTAATCTGCGGATGGCTGAAGCAAAATTTCGTGTCGTTCACGCAGGGGAAAAGAAAACCGACGTGGATGCCTTGATGGAGGAGAACCCCAGGATCGTCCGGCTGCGGGATCGAGTGATGCAGGCTGACGCCGAGGTTGAAATCCTGGAGGCTGTCGCCTCCGGCTACGAGGCAATCCGCAACGCCGCCTCCCGTGAAATCTCTAGGCGAATTGGTGAACGTGCTCCCATCGATTGACGCTTGACAAAGACCCCAGGTTAGTTTAGGGTGCGGTGATCCGACGAAAGGAACGCCGATGCCCAGCCGAAAGGCCAAGGTC
>Ga0126375_10000151_pt1 | contig 15714 bp, 13 predicted proteins | sample PanSoiMetPlot_14_FD_109577 | JGI IMG/M metagenome (GOLD analysis project Ga0126375, IMG submission 109577) | Tropical forest soil microbial communities from Panama - MetaG Plot_14 | ecosystem: Environmental > Terrestrial > Soil > Tropical forest | place: Panama | collected 2016-02-17 | reverse complement strand
CAACTGTAAACGCGCTTCCTTTTCCCGGTGCGCTTTGAACCCTCAGCTCTCCGCCATGAGCTTTAACGATCCAATCGGCGATTGACAGTCCCAAACCTGCGCCACCCAGCGCGCGTGAACGCGGCTGGGGCAGGGCCCTCGATTCCCAATCATCGCTCCTGCATCCTTTGTAGAGTTTCAACAAACTTCCCGTCAGTAAATTTGGCCGCGCCCGCTCTGGTTAGCTCCTTGAGTTCATCGAATAGTTTCTGGTCCGTTTCTTTGAAATTGAAGCAAGACTTGCCCTGCATCCGCTTCTTGAGATCCGGCGACATGTTCTTCATAAAATCCGGCGAAGCGTAGACTGACATCAGATAGAAGCTCACATAATTCTTTCCCAGACGTACACCGCCAAAGCACAGCGGCTGTTTGTTTTTCATAATGAACCGTGTGTTGAGCAGGTAATAGGTGTCTGTTTCATGCGCGACATCCATCTTCTTCGCATAAGGTTTGAAGATCGATTTTAGTTCTGTGAACACCTGTTTGAACTCAGATTTGTCAGCCATTGCATCCACTCCTCTTCAATCATGGTCGAACAGCGGTCTTCCATGGTGGCGGTAACAATCGTCGCCGGCCGTCAGCGGCCATCGCAATATTTGGTTCGTTGAGTTCCTTTCGATCCCAAAGCTTGCACGTAACCTGACGGTGGGCTTGATCAAGCGCTTCACAGTAATTCGTGTAAGTGCATCTGCGGACTTCGGCTCCATGGCCGGACTTTACTTTGATGAACCAATCCGGATCCGCCAGCGCCTGGCGTGCCATGCCAATCACATCTGCATCGCCGCCGCGCAAAATTGCTTCTGCTTGTTCGAAGGTTGTGATTCCTCCCGTCGCGACAACCGGTGTTTTGAATCTGGCTGCGTTTACTCCATTTTTTATCTCCGCTACGAGTGGCAAAGCGCGGCCAAAAGGACCGCGTTCATCGGACAGCGTCGTGGGCATGCATTCATAACCGCTCTGGCCTGTGTAAGGATAAACCGCCTGTCCAATCCTGGGCTGTTCGGCATCTTCGAACTTGCCTCCTTTTGAGATGGAGAGATAGTCGAAACCGGCTTTCGTGAACTCGACGCCAAAATAAACGGCGTCACCAATTCGATTACCTCCGGCAATCACCTCATCGCCCAAAAAACGTACACCGACGACGTAATCTTTGCCGACGCGTCCGCGGACAGCTCGATAAACTTCGAGCGGAAGACGAGCGCGATTAGCCCGCGGGCCGCCATAGCCATCATTTCGATCATTCAGCGCGCTCAAAAAACCGGCCATCGTGTACGCATGCGCGTAATGCAACTCAACTCCGTCAAAGCCTGCTTCACGCGCCCGGCCGGCTGCGTCGGCGAAGATTTGCGGCAAGACTTTTGGCAGATCGCGAATGTGCGGCAGATGCGTATCGGTGACGCGTTCACGATAGCCAAAACGGAGGGATTCAAGCTCACGGGAATCCAGAATTTTTTCGAGAGCTTCTTTGTCGGAGGTTTTGAGAAACTCGCGCAGATCCGATTCATCGGCGTCGCGCCAGGCTGGCGTGTTAGTGATGTCGGCAACAGCGTCGCGATGGCGTTGTTTAATTACGAGAAAACGCTCGAAAAACTTTACCGGATCCGGCCGCCGCTTTACCGCGAGGAAGTCGATAATTTGAATGAAAAGCCTTGTGTGGCCTTTGCTGGCTTCACGCACGGTCGCAACCAGTTTCTTTAAGCCCGGCAGAAATCGATCATGGCCGATACGGAGCAGCGGGCCACTCGGAATGTCGCGGACGCCCGTTGCTTCAACGACAATGGCGGCGGGCCGGCCTTCGGCAAATCGTCGATACCAATCCAGATTATCCTGTGTCACGTATCCGTCTTCAGTCGCGCGCCAGGGAACCATCGCCGGAACCCAGGTTCGGCTTTCAAGCGCGAGCGATCCAATGTTGATTGGTTGAAACAACAGCGAACGCGCTGCTTCTTCGGCGGTTGGCCAATGCGCCTCGGGAATCGGATGTTTGATCGGATGGACGAACTTCCACATCAGCGAATGCACTTTAGCACGGAAGCAATTTGAAGTGCTGCACGCGAGTGTGTCAGAACCGGGAGCAGAAGCGACCGGGTCGTTGATGATTGCCCGGTCGCCACCGCTCCCGGTTCTGACACGTGCGTGATAAATTAGCAGCGACCTGAATAAGCACCTGCATGACTGACGATCTTCTCAAATGGCGGTCTGAATTTCCGATTCTGGAAAAGACTGTCTACCTAATCTCTCACAGCCTCGGGGCAATGCCGCGCGCGACCTACCAGCGTTTGCATGAGTATGCCGATGTCTGGGCGACGCGCGGCGTGCGAGCGTGGGCCGAAGGCTGGTGGGACATGCCGGTCGCAATTGGCAACGAAATCGCACGCATTATCGGCGCGGATCCGAACACCGTAGTCATGCATCAGAATGTTTCGATCTGCCAGTCGTTGATTCTGTCGGCGCTGCTGCCGCTTCCAGCCAATTCAAAACGAAACAAGATCGTCTTTGAAGAACTCAACTTTCCGTCCGTGATGTATGTCTACGAAGCGCACGCTCGCGCGCATGGCTTGCGCGTTGACCGCGTCTCTTCCGATGACGGCATTACGATGCCGCTGGAAAGAATGCTCGCAGCTATCGACGAACAGACGCTGTTAGTCCCGATCTCGCACGTTCTTTTCAAAAGTGCTTTCCTTCAGGACGCAAAAGCGATTACTGACCGCGCGCACGAAGTCGGCGCAATTGTGGTGCTCGATACTTACCAATCGGCAGGCAGCGTCCCGTTCAGTGTGAAGGATATGAATATTGATTTTGCAACTGGCGGCTCTGTGAAATGGCTCTGTGGCGGACCGGGCGCCGGTTATCTTTACGTGCGACCGGATTTGATCGATCAATTCAAACCGAAAACTACCGGGTGGATGGCGCACGAACATCCGTTCGCGTTTGAAACTGACATGCACTACGCTCCCAATGTCACGCGGTTCCTGCATGGCTCGCCGGCTATCCCGGCGCTGTATGCGGCTGAGTCCGGCTACAAAATAATCAATGATATCGGCGTCGCGGCGATTCGGGAAAAGAGCATTCGCCAAACTCAACGGATAATCGACCTCGCTGAAGATGCTGGTTTTCGCGTAACGAGTCCAAGAGACGCGGCGCAACGCGGCGGCACGATTACAGTTTGGGACGATAACGCCGCGGCAATCACAAAAGAATTAGTCCGCCGAGAATTCATCGTTGATTACCGGCCGGGTGCGGGAGTCCGCATCTCTCCGCATTTCTACACGACCGATGAAGAGCTGAAATTAGTGATTGCGGAGATGAAGAAGATTCGCGACCATCGCGAATTCGAGACAACTGAAAAAGCCGGAGCCGCATTCTGATGAGCACGCCGTCAATGAAAGCGTTTCTGGATTCGCCCGACTTACTGAAAACCGTCGCGTCCGAGGCGGAAAAGAATAATGAAACCGCCAGGGTGCTTACTTTTGATTTAACTGAAGGACAGCTTAACTGGAAACCGTCGCCCGGCCAATGGAGCATGGCCCAATGCCTCGAACATCTCGCGGTCGCGACGAAAGGGTTCGAGAAATATTTTCCCGCGGCGCTGGAACTCGCGCGACAGAAATGGACCGCTAACACTCCGCCGAAGTACAAACCCACGATTCTGGGCGGATGGCTCGCCAAACAAGTTAGCCCCGAAGGCGAAAGAAAATTGGCAGCTCCGAAGATATTCCGGCCGGCTGATTCATCTAACATCGAGGGGTCCGTCAAGATATTTCTCGACCAGCAGGTAAAGTTCGTTGATTTCGTTCGCCGCTGTGAAGGTATCGATTACAATAAAACGCGGCTGCGTTCGCCCGTCACGCCATTGATACGTTACAGTTTGGCTGACGCATTTGTGATTACGGTTCTTCACGCTCAAAGGCACCTGGCCCAGGCCGGGCGAGTTCGCGAAAGACCGGAATTTCCGTCCGCCTAACTGCTACACTATGTCAGAAGATTACGGTCAAGGCTCTCCCCTTTCATACAACAAATATCTGCGAGTGCCCGAGCTAATCGACTTGCAGACGTGTCTTTCCTCACCCGCGCAGCATGACGAGTTGCTGTTCATCACAATCCACCAGGCTTACGAACTCTGGTTCAAGCAAATCCTTCACGAGATTGATGCGGCGATTCTTATGATGAAAGAGGATCGAGCCGCGGAGGCGACGCAGGGCTTGCGTCGCGTGGTCGAAATTGAAAAGTTGCTCATCGCTCAGATTCACATTTTGGAAACGATGTCGCCGGTGCGGTTCCTCGGTTTTCGTGACGAGCTGAACCCGGCGAGCGGCTTCCAGTCGATGCAGTTTCGCGAGATTGAATTCTCCTCGGGTCTCAAGGACGAGCGCATTCTCCGCGAGTTTCGCGATGATGATTTCGCCCGCCGCCGCCTTGAAGCCAGAATGCAACAGCCCTCGCTGTCCGAAGCCTTCTTCGCACTGCTGCGTCGCTCGGGGTTTGACACGCCGGCCAGCGACGCGCCCAGGGATGCAGCAGAGCGGCGCAGCAATTATGGCAAGCGGCACCGCGCAGTGGTCGAAGTGCTCACTCATCCCGAGCAGTTGTACAAGGAATATCAATTAGCCGAGGCCTTGCTCGAACACGACGAATATTTTTCGCTGTGGCGATCACATCACATCAAGATGGTTGAGCGGATGGTGGGCGCGAAACGCGGCACCGGTGGTTCCGCCGGAGTCGGTTATCTGCAGACGACGCTCGATAAAAAGTTCTTTCCAGAACTTTGGGAAGCACGGACTTATCTCAGCGCGACGCATGCCGATCAGGGCTGTCCGTTCGCCAAGTAATCCCTCACGCCGATGCCTGTCGAATTCCCAGAACTATTCAACATGGCCGATTACTTCCTCTATCACAATCTGGAGGAAGGTCGCGAAAACAAAGTCTGCCTGCATTTTAGGAATCGAACTTACAGCTACGGTGAGGCAGCGCGCATGGCAAATCGCGCCGGCAATGCTCTGCGCGAACTTGGCGTTCAGATGGAAGATCGAGTGCTGATTGTTTTGCCTGATTGCCCTGAGTTTGTTTGGACCTGGTTTGGCGCAGCGCGCATTGGCGCGGTTATTACGATGGTCAATCCGTTATTGCCGGCTGACGATTATCGTTATTACCTTGAGTACACACGCGCGCGCGTAGTCATTGCGCATGAGTCGTTCATGGAGCCGATTGTGGCAGCCGCGAGCTCGAGCAATCATCTGCGAGCGATAATCATTGCTCGCAAAGAAGATTCGGTTGAGGCCGAGCCGCTCAGCGTGCAAAGTCAGATTGTCTCAGTGTCTTTTTCCGAAGTTGTCGATGCGCAACTACCTGTTTGTCGGGCCGCGGAAACGCGTCGCGACGATATCGCTATCTGGTTATTCACGTCCGGCTCAACAGGCCATGCCAAAGGCGCTGTTCATCTCCAGCACGACCTGCCTTACAACACTGAGGTTTTCGCCAGGCGCACGATGGGCGTGCATGAAAACGATCTGACGGTTTCCATTCCGAAGCTCTTCTTCGGCTATGCCACTGGGACCAACCTTTTGTTTCCGTTTGCGGTGGGCGGCGCCACGGCCCTGTTTGCCGAACGCTCGACTCCGGAAAGAATGTTCGAAGTGATCGACCGGTATCGACCGACCATCCTTACAACTGTGCCGACGATGATCAATGCGATGCTGAATGTTGAGGATGCCAGCAAGCGGGACCTCTCGAGCATTCGCTTTTGTTATTCAGCCGGCGAAGCTTTGCCCGTTGAGCTTTATCATCGTTGGAAAGAAGCGTTCGGGGTGGAGATCTGCGATGGAATCGGCTCAGCAGAGATGTTTCATATTTACATCACCAACCGGCCGGGCGACGTGAAGCCGGGCAGTCTCGGCCGCATCGTTGAGGGTTATGAAGCGAGGATTGTGGATGCGGATGATAACGAAGTCGGCACGGGAGAAATGGGAACGCTGAAAATCAAGGGCGATTCAGCAGCGCTTTGTTACTGGAATGCGCATGAAAAATCGAAGGCGACCTTTTCCGGGGACTGGTGCACCAGCGGCGATCAATTCCACGTCGACGCGGAAGGCTACTACTGGTATCACGGTCGCACGGATGACATGTTGAAAGTCGGCGGCATTTTCGTTGCTCCCGCGGAAATTGAGAACTGCCTTTTACAACATGAGGCAGTGCTGGAATGTGCAGTCATCGGTCATGATGAAGGCGACGGTCTCGTCAAGCCAAAAGCTTTTGTGGTGGTTCGTGGCGAACATCAGCCCAGTGCCGAGTTGGCGGAAGAGATCAAACTGTTCGTCAAGGAACGAATTGCAATTTACAAGTACCCGCGCTGGGTGGAATTCGTCACTTCATTGCCAAAGAATGACCGAGGCAAAATTGATCGAAAGTTGCTCAAGAGTTAAAGGCTAAAGCTCTCCAATTTCGCAAAACGAAAAAGCCGCGGATGCAAATGCTTCGCGGCTTTTCGCACAGCAATTACGTGCGAGCAATTACGGACGGCAGGCGCCGGCTATCTCAATCGTCCTTCGAGATTGTAATCACGCAGACGCCGGTACAGTGTTGATGGCGAGATGCCGAGTGCCTCGGCGGCTTTGCCCCTGTGCCATCCGGTCCGCTCCAGCGCCGCGATGATTTGCTGTTTCTCGATATCGCGCAACGAGCCGGTCGTGGGTCCGGAGTCCATGCTGGTAGACATGCCCGTTAGGCTGACTGCCTGAGGAGAAGTAAACGGCATCGACCCGTTGTTACGCGCAACTTCGGGAGGCAACTCGTTTACGGTGATGCGACCTTCATTGGAAAGCAACACCGCCCGCTCCAAACAATTACGAAGCTGCCGTACATTGCCGGGCCAGGCATAAGTGCGAAGACTGTTTAATGCATCAGATGTAATCTCGGTTGGATTGGCGGTCAGTTGCTTCAGCATGTGCTGCATCAAAGGTTCGATGTCTTCCGGCCGTTCGCGCAACGGAGCGAGATGAATCTGAAAACTGTTGATACGATAAAGCAAATCAGCGCGAAAGGCGCCATCCGCGATTACCGCGTCAAGGTTGCGATTCGTGGCGGCAACAATACGCACGTTGACTTCGACTTTTCGCACGCCGCCAACGCGGAAAAACGTTCGGGTCTCGATCGCACGAAGTAGTTTGGCCTGCAAGCCTGCCGGGAGTTCTGTGACTTCGTCCAGAAATAATGTCCCGCCGTCGGCCAGTTCAATCAAACCAAGTTTTCGCGCTTTCGCTCCCGAGAAAGCTCCTGCTTCATAGCCGAACAATTCTGATTCGAGCAGCGTCTCCTGAAAGGCTGCGCAGTTGAGATCGATGAAGGCTCCATTGGCTCGATGCGATAAGCGGTGGATCGCCTGCGCGATCAGTTCTTTGCCGGTTCCCGACTCGCCGGTTATCAGGACCGACGCTTCCGACGGCGCTACGCGCTCAACCAGGCGAATCGCTTCGGCCATCGCTTTTGACTGGCTGACGATTTCGGGACCTGCCGACTTACGTTCGATTTGCGCGCGCAGTCTTTGATTGTCGACGCGCAGATTTCGTTTTTCTGCAGCCTGCCGGACGCGAACATCGAGTTCGTTAATACTGTAGGGCTTGGTAAGGTAATCGTAGGCGCCGAGCTTCATGGCCTCGACCGCAGTTTCAATCGTGCCCTGTCCCGTGAGCATGATCACTTCGGGAGGATTCGGGCGCTCATGAACGCGGCGCAAAAGTTCCATTCCGTCCATGTGCGGCATGTTGATGTCGCACAGCAGCACGTCGACATTGCTTTCTTCCAATTTCCGCAATGCCGCTTCGCCATCATTAGCAGCCTGCACTCGATAACCGAGCCGTTGCAACTCTCTTTGCAGGACGAGACGCAGGTTGGCTTCGTCTTCAGCGATCAATAATCTTGCATCACGTTGTTCGTTCACCGTTTATTACCCCGCACTTGAAGGTTGGTACTATTCAGTCGCAACCGGCAACGTAATTGTAAAGGTGGTGCCGACGCCAACACTCGATCTCACGTCCAGGCGACCTCCATGATCCGATAAAATACCATAACAGACCGCCAGTCCCAGCCCCGTACCTTGCCCAATGTCTTTCGTCGTAAAAAACGGATCGAAGATTTTAGTCAGGTTCTCAGGAGGAATTCCAATTCCCGTGTCTCGAACTTCGATCATAATTCGAGAGCCTGATTGAGAGGCGCGTAACGTTAAGGTGCCGCCCTCAGGCATCGCATCGATGGCGTTAGTAGCGAGGGCGACGACTGCCTGTTGCAATTGTGCCGCATCACCCAGCACAGCGGCCAGACCTTCGGCCGTCTCAATTTCGATTTTGATATTGTCGCCCCGTTGCTGATGAGTAACCAGGCGAGCCGTCGCCTTTATCAGGTCGCTGACATTGACCGGCACTCGTTGTCCGGCCCGAAGGCGACTGAAATCCAGCAAACCGTTGGTAATCGACTTACAGCGAAACGCTTCATCTCTAATCAGGCCGAGATACTCGCGCAGATCGTCGGCATCGGGTGAGCTGCCAAAAGCGCCTTCTTCAATCCTTTTTTCAAGAGATTCGGCGCAGGCGGCAATCGTCGCCAACGGGTTGTTAATCTCGTGAACAACGCCGGCTGCAAGGCGGCCGACGGCAGCGAGTTTTTCCGCCCGCGCTACGGCGCGACCGGCTTTCACCCGTGCCGTAATATTTTCGCCGACGGCGATGACGTGGGTAACCTTGTCACTTTCTCCCGCGTGCATCGGGATTTTGCTGATCAGCCAGTGATTTGTCTCGCCGTCTTCTGATACCGTTTCTTGTTCGACACGGTGAATCTTGCCAGTCGCAAAAACGTTACCGAATTCGTACTCGAGCATTTCGCGGCTTTGTTTCGTCAAGACCTGGAAGATGTTTCTTCCCAGAGCTTCGTCCTTTGGCAACCCCAGTTCACCGAGTTCACGATTCCGGTTCCACGCCACAATTTGATACTTGTCGTCGATTGCATAGAGCGACAACGGCAGTGCATCAATGATTGCTTCAGTGAACCGTTGCTGCATTTCGGCCTCTGCAGTTTGACGATCAACTTCTTCAGCCAGGGTGGCGGCGGATTCGCGGGCCTTCGAGTACAAACGTGAGATTTGAGCAGAGAACGCCGCCTGCTGGGCGGCCGCGTCGATCAAACTTCGCTCTCTCTCAGTTGCGTCCGCATCATCGGCAAAGGCGACGAGCAGCGCACCTGATTTCTTTTCGCCGAAGCCAATGGGAGCCAGATACTCGCAATCGTGCTGCGTATCACGAAACAAAAATTCTTTCCGATTTGTCAGCTTGACTGCGTTTGCCGACCGGGCAGACTGCAGCCATTTCTCCAGACGCTGCACATTGATCAGCTCAGAATCGCCGGCGCTGCCCTCCGTGTCGAAAACACAAATCGCCAGGCCGTTGCCATTGTTTCCAATCGCGCAGGCACTTTGCGCCGCATTCGTGCCTTCGAAAATCGCGCCCGCCACTCGACGAGCAACCTGTTCAGGTTCCAACGTGCGCAGAAGCCCTCGGCCGAGGTCGGCAAGAAAACTAAGTTCACGATTGCTGCCACGTAATTCCGATTCACGCTGAGCGATGGTCAAGTGCGAATTGATGCGCGACAGCAGTTCACCGGGGGTCGAAGGTTTAACGATGTAATCGTCGGCCCCGGCGGTGAAGGCTTCGACTTTCCGCCCTTCGCTATCATTTGCGGAAAAGATCACTACCGGCAATTGCTTTAGGGCCGGCTGCGCTCGCAACAAACGGCAGAGAGCCAGCCCATCCACCTCCGGCAACTCGACGTCGAGCAGCACGAGGTCGCACTGGCGCTTACGTAACAGGCTCAAAGCGGCAGGCGCGTCCCCGACGGCAATCGTGCGGTGACCCGCCGTTTCGAAAATAGTGCGCAATCCCTCGCGCGCCGATTGATCGTAATCGACTATGAGCAACGTTGAGCCAGTCGATCCTTCAATTGATGAAAATGTCATTAGAAATTTAACGTCTCGTCGCAGACTTACCCCAGATTGGCATTGTCGAAACTGAAATTTGAGGACGCGGAATCTGGTGTTCGCAAATGAAGCGGAAAATTCAGGACAAGGCGCTGATTTAGACGGCCGTCAGAACAGCGGCCGGTTGCGGGCTGGACGTTGGGGTTACGCCCGCTTGCGACTCTTCCAATTTGACTGGTCGAGCGGGAAATTGTCAAGAAAATTAGTCTATCAGCGACGTTTTAGCAGAGATGGAGTGCTTTCAACGCGGCCGCTTGGCATACACGGAGGATATTGCTCGATACCGTTGGTTCGGACGCCGGGATGAAGAGGCTTTGTCCTATCTTCATGGCAGTCTCCAAGGTTCGACGATGCCGGCTCGTTACCTTCTAAGATTCGAGTGACGTTTACCGCTCGTTCGTTTGGTTGACTAGGTGATGGGAAAAATAATGAGAGTAGAACTAGTCTAGCGACGACGTGGACAGTTCCTAAGACATAGGTCTGCGTCGAAAGCAGTAAGCCGGAGCAACAGGGCGCTTTGCCTTCGACGCAGGACCGGGCAAGTTGACGGAGCTGGCACGGCGTCCGCCACCTGGGGTGTAACAGCAGTGCAATGGTGATTCGCGCGAATCGTGGGACAGCTGGTTAAGGCCGGGGCGGCTAGCGGGCCCAGTGCGGTGGGCCCGTCCAGCGGTTAACGCTTACTAGCCGCAGCCCTCCCTTATCAAGACGCGTGCCGACGAGTTTCAAGCGCCAATTTCGGAAAATCGGAGATAATCTAATGTTCTTGATGAGGAGAAAAGTAACGCACTCTCACTTTCGGTTACTCACTTTCAATCTGACAGGTCAAACTGAAGACGGATGCGACAGTGAATAGTCAAAGGCCAGCGATAAGTTTAGTAGTTGAATGCTAGCAGCTTGCTCACGCTTACGCTTCTGATAAGCTTCCAAAAACTTTGAGCAAAGAATTCCAGATGCGTCGTGAGATTGGGCCGCGTGTCGGCTACATCGAACTGCTCCGTTCAAACCGCAGATTTCGCTTTCTTTGGTTTGGTCAGGTGGTTAGCCAGATGGGGGACTGGTTCGACACGGTCGCCGTCTACACGATAGCCCTGAAGCTCACCGGCTCAACTCGATCAGTTGCTTTGATCATGGTGGCGCGGTTTCTTCCGACTGTGGTACTGGGGCCGCTGGCTGGCGTGATAGCGGATCGGTTCAGCCGGCGCGCGATTATGATTGGCTCAGACATTGTTCGCGCGATCGTGGTGCTGGGATTCTTGTTTGTCCGCCGTCCCGATCAAATGTGGCTGGTCTATGTCTTAACAGTTTTTCAACTCGCGTTTTCGACTTTTTTTGAGCCGGCAAAAACTGCTGCCATTCCTTCAATTGTCACTGATCGCGAGCTGGTGCCCGCGAACGCGATCGCGGCTGTTACCTGGTCGGTGATGCTTACGCTGGGAGCTGCGCTCGGCGGTTTTGTTGCCGGCTGGTTTGGAACCAATGCGGCCTTCGTACTCGACTCGCTTACGTTTGTAGCCTCTGCGATATTGATTTCGATCGTCCACTTTCCGAAACGAGCCAAACGCGAAAAGGCTAAGACGACAGTTCGCAAAGCGTTGGGCATCTCAGACACGATTGAAGGCGTCCGGTATGTAAAACATCGCTCGAGTGTATTGGCTTACTTGCTCGTGAAACCGGCCTGGGGTTTAGGTGGTGGAATTTTGACGCTGCTGGCGGTTTTCGGAGAGCGAATCTTTCCGGTTGGTGGCAAAGCAGCGACTGGAATCGGAGTCCTTTTTATGGCCCGCGGTATCGGGACCGCCTTCGGACCGATGCTCGCGCGGCGTTGGAGCGGCGAAACACGCAAGCAAATGCAGACGGCAATTGGTATTGCCTTTTTGATGGGCGGCGCTTTTTATATTGGCTTCGGCGTCTCATCCAGCTTTGCCCTGGCTTTGGTGTTTCTGGCCATCGCGCACATGGGTGGCAGTATCCTCTGGGTTTTCTCGACTGTGTTACTTCAACTAAACGTAGAAGACCTATTCCGTGGCCGGGTGTTTGCAGCTGAGGCGGCCTTGACCACGTTGACAATGGCCGCCTCGAATTACGTTGTGGCTGAGTTGATGGATGGAATTGGTTTGTCGCCGCGTGTCGTTACAGTCGGTGTTGGCATTTTCTTTTTGATGCCTGGTTTGATTTGGTTTGCGACTCGAAAATGGTGGGATCAAAAGGAACGAATTCCGGCAGGAGTTGGTGAGCGCGAAGAAATGCCAAGTCCTCTGCATACCGAACATATGGAGATTTAGTTAACGTCTTCGTTTGTTGACTGGCGGAGACGGGCCCAACGCAGAGCTAAACTTGCTTACGAAGATCAAAGTTGGCGTGATGGGATCGGCTGAGGAAGCCGCCTCATCTAAAATCGGCGAGCTGTCGCATTCTCTAGCGCTGGAGATCGTCCGGCGCGACCTTGTCCTGCTGACCGGCGCGACCACCGGCCTGATTTATTCGATCGGGAAGGCGGTGAGAAACGCAGGGGGTTTTCACATCGGTATTTCCCCGGGCGCTAACTCACGCGAGCACGTCGAGCACTATCATTTGCCGGCTGACGCGTGCGATGTAATCGTCTATACCGGCTTTGGATTGAAAGGCCGAAATGTTGTTCTCGTGAGGTCGAGTGACATCGTACTGTTTGTGGCTGGATCAATTGGATCGTTAAACGAATTTACGATCGCGTACGACGAAGGCAAAATTATCGGGTGTTTGACCGGAACCGGTGGCGTGGCTGATGAAGTCAGGCGCATTGTCGACAGCCTACGAAAGCCAACGCAGTCCCGCATCGTCTATGACGAAGACCCGCACCTGCTGATTAATCGATGTTTGCAGATGCAAACAGCTTAGGCAGCGTCAGTGGTAACGTCGCCGTCGAGTTTCATGAGGGATGATAAATGGATCTGGGACTTAAAGATCGTGTTGCCATCGTAGCTGCCGCCAGCCGCGGTATCGGCTTCGCATGCGCGCTGGAGCTGGCCCGTGAAGGTGCGCGCGTTTTTTTGTGCTCACGCGATGCTCAAAAAGCTTCCGAAGCGGCAAAGAAGATTCATGAGGAAACTGGTTCGGACGTTGCCGGAATCGCCTGCGACGTGACTCACAACGACCAGGTCGAAGCTTTTGTCAATCTCGCGTTGGAGCGCGCGGGCAAAATAGATATCTGCGTTACCAACGCCGGTGGCCCCCCGGCGAAGGTGTTTGCCGAGACTGAGCTGGATTTATTTCGTCAGGCCTTCGAACTGAATGCTTTGTCGGCGATTAGATTTGCCAAACTGGTTTTGCCGGGAATGCTGGAACGCAAATGGGGACGAATCATTAACATCACCTCCGTTTCAGCCAAGCAGCCAATCGACGGTCTGCTCTTATCGAATACTGTGCGCGCAGGTCTCACCGGATGGGCCAAAACGGTATCTAACGAAGTTGCGGCAACCGGAGTCACAGTCAACAACGTCGCGCCCGGCTACACCCTGACTGAGCGGCAGGATGAACTGGCCGAAGTTCGGGCGCGAGCTGCAGGCAAAGCGAAACAGGAAATAATTGATTCGTGGGCTTTGCAGACTCCGATGCAAAGAATGGCACAACCTGAAGAGATCGCGGCGGCTGTCGCTTTCCTCGTTTCGGAACGCGCGTCATACATCACCGGCGTGACGTTTCAAGTTGACGGAGGTTGGGTAAAGGGACTGCTCTAAACTGGAGTGAGCGTCCGGATACGGTCATGGCTCGTGGCTGGGAAAGTAAATCTGTCGAGGATCAAATCGGCGCCGCTGAGGCTGAACGAGAAATTCGCGACCGGCGTCAGTTAACTGACGAGCAGCGCGAGGAAAGTGAACAAAGACAATCGCTGATGCTGTCGCGAGCGCTGATCCTCAGTCGAATCAAAGCAGCCAGAGACCCGCGATATCGTGCTCAGCTGCAGGTCGCTTTGGATCAACTCGAAGCCCAGTTGCGAGAATTTGACTAGCTTACGGAGCCGCAGGCTTGGGCGGCATATTGAATTTCGAATCGTCAAGGGTCACGTTCAACTTCATCTCGGTGAACGTTCGTGTTGATGTTGGATTACCAACTTCGATGGTCGAGCTACGAGCGGTGAACGGGAACTTTACTCCCTCCACTTCACGATAGTCTTCCAGGTCAACCTGGTCCGGAATGTTTCCGACCATCGTCGTGATGGTCGTTGCGCGTCGCACCAATAAGCCTGAACTCACGTCGAAGAACAGCCTCAGGCGTTTGCCGTCAGTCATCACGCCATCAAGGACGTACACATCGCGATCGCCAATCTTATCGCGGCGCACTCTGGGTGGACGCGCATATTGCTCTTTCAACTTGATCAGGCCAAACAGAGCATAGGTCGCCCTGAAATTGGTCAATTCGCCGCCGGTAAGTTCGCGCACACCGCGCGCGGTTTTCTCCCAACCAACCTGTCCATTAAAGCCACGTTCAAAGGGTCCCTGTGGTGTCGTCACCAGGAAATAGAACTTATCTGGCGCCGACTGGTACAGTTCGAACTGTAAGGTGTTTCCGTTTGCCTGGACGAGAGTTCCTTTCGTAGTGCGCGAGGCGAGCTTGTCGATGGCCGCCTGTCCACCGATCGCAGCGGTGTACTTACTGAAAATTTCGTCGGCCGAAGGTAGGGCCGGCGTAGGTCTGGGGGAAGCTTGAGCGGCAGGAGGGGTCGCACCAGATGCGGGCGTCGACCCGGCACCAGACGTATTTCCCGGTGGTGGCGAAGGCAGAGGCAACGGCAAAGTTGGCAGCGATTGAGGTTGATTGCGGCCACGATGACACGTATAACAACCAACCTCGGTGCTGCCTTTAAATGTGGTCTTGTTAACGTCGAGGACCATCTTGATCATTTCACGAGCGGTATTCTTTTCCCCCTTGTCGTCCGAAGCGTAGTCCCATTGTCCATTGTTGTTTACGTGACAGAAATTACAGCGACGGCCCATTGAAGCGGCGATGTAATTCATCACGGGAATCAACTGTGACTGAGGTAACCCGGTTAGGACTTTGATGTTCTTTTGAACCTGCTCCGTGGTTTTCTCCTGCGCTGCGGTCGCAGGTGTCTGGGTCGGTCGAGGATCCTTTGGCATCGATGCCAATGTTCCCAGGGATAGCGAAAGCTTATGCGCCTGCGCGTTACTAATCACGACGACGGCGCTGGCGACGGCCAGCAGAACGACAAGCAGTCTAAGAATATTCAGCTTCATTTTTGGCTCCGACGAATTTTACAGTTAGCAGAAAAACACCGTGGGGTAATCATTGTAACGGCACGCAGTTATAGACTGAAAGTGATGAGCGATGCAATGCGTGGCGAACCCAATCTGCATTTGCGACCTTGAGTCCACAAATGAAAAACACCCGGCCGGGGGCCAGGTGTTGCTGTGTCAGAACTGCGATCGGTTGTGAAGATAACCTGATGACGTCAGGGCTGACGTTTGAATGTTGTGCGTATCACTTTTCGTGCGATCGCATAAGGCTGTCGACCGACTGATAGATTTGTAAATAGAGTTGCGTCTCGCGCGGAATTAATGAGCGCCAGCCAGCCCCCGCTCTTCGAATATAGCCCGGCAGCTTGGCTGAATTCGAGTTGTAGCCGGCAGCGACTATCTCAGCCTGTGTTGCCTGCTTTG
>Ga0126375_10000148_pt1 | contig 15785 bp, 14 predicted proteins | sample PanSoiMetPlot_14_FD_109577 | JGI IMG/M metagenome (GOLD analysis project Ga0126375, IMG submission 109577) | Tropical forest soil microbial communities from Panama - MetaG Plot_14 | ecosystem: Environmental > Terrestrial > Soil > Tropical forest | place: Panama | collected 2016-02-17 | reverse complement strand
CTTGGAATCATCTACGACGGCAAGACCGCTGGAGAGACTCTCAGGCGGAATATGACGTCTAACTCTGCCAAGTCCCAAGCAGCCATGCGTGGAACGGCTCAGGATGTGTCACAGGAGATTTTGCAGCGAGGACGGACTGACATCCAACAGGCTGGAAGGTATGGGTCTCGCTGGACTCAAGGGTTGCAAGCGCAGGTGACTTCCACTGGGGGAGGGGACTTCAAGATCGAAGTCACTCACAGCCTGCCGTACTTCTCCTTCTACCTGAAGGGAGGAGTGATCAAGGGCAACCCGTTACTGTGGCTACCCTTCTCCTTCGCCGGCCTCGAAAAGGGACAAACACCTCGAGACTTGACTGGTACTCTGTTTAGGGTGGATCGCAGGTCGGGGGACCCCATTCTAGTGTCGAAGGTGGATCGGCAGCCGAAGTTCCTAGGCAAGACCTCGGTTACCATACCAAAGAAGTTCCACACCATCGAGATCATACGGCAGATCATGAATCAGGGCAAAGCCAAGGAAATCTACTCGGCCAGGTTCGCCTCTGGTTAAGGTGCAGTGATGGCAGGCTCAGACGACATTGTCCAGAACATAGTCCTAGCAGGACAAGCTGAAGTCATCGCGGGGTTTGCGGCGATCTCTGCTGCGGGCGTTGCTGCCTTCGATGCCATCCAGAGGTCTGCGACAGCAACCTCGATAGGTGGGGTAGCCGCCGGCTTCCTTGAGATAACAGGAGCTGTTGCTTCTGCCACTGCAGGGATGTTTGCGTTCGTTCAGGCCTCAGCTCAAAGTACAGCGACGATACAACGGCTAGCCACCACTGAGGGCGTAACTCTCGAGGTGATGTCTGGGTTCGTTGGTGCCCTCAGTGCAACTGGTGCATCGGTCGATGGCTTGACTGCAGCCTTCAAACGGTTCGCAGTGCAGGTGTCGCTACAGTTCCCCACAGTATCGAAAGAGGTTAGGAACGCTTCCAACCAGATGGTTGGCGACCTACTCAGGGTGGAGCAATCTCAAGTCTCCCTAGCGTCCGCTGTCATCAAGTCATCCTTCCAACAGCGCGAGGCAACGCAGACACGTCAGCAGGACATCAAGTCGTTAGCCCAAGCTCAACTCGGTCTGGCAGAGGCTACAGAGAAACGCATTGCTCTTGAGACCGGACAACCGATCCCTCCCGGTCTTCAGGTGGAACTCAACTTCCAGAAGGCCTTGTTGGAAGAAGAGCAGGCACGCCTCAACGTTCAGGAAGCGCTCAAGAAGAAACAGGAGGATGCAGCCCTAGCTCCTATCAAGGCTCTTCAGGCTCAACTGGACGTCGCAGAGAAGGCTCAACAGGCTGAGACGGCGCGACTCAAATTTTTGGAGGATCAGGGCAGCAACATCCTGAACCTCAAGAAGTTCATTGACGATACAGCTGCAGGGATCCGCACCGACTCCTCAGGGCTCATCCTGTCTGAACAGAACATTGTCCGTGGACTCATTGCATCCGTGGGCCCTGCAGTCAACTCTGTTACCCAGATTCAGGGAGCCATTGGGGACTTCGGAGCCTCGGCTCCCAAGATGTTCCCAACCCTACTAAAGCTCGCCGACCTGTTCAAGAACCTGGGAGATGAGACAACAAAGCAGGCCGTTGCGGTTGCACTCTTCGGTCGTGGCTTCAATGTGTCCCTCATCGAATCTCTGTCTTTGGGGTCGGGAGCGATCCAGAAGATCGCGGACAAGTTCAAGGACCTCGGATTCATTCTGACGTCAGTGCAGGAGAAAGGGAAGGACTCCGACGAGTTCCTCGAGAAGAATTTCCGCCAGACCTTCGGTCTATTGGCTGCAGAAGTCAACATCGTCTCCAAGCAGTTCGCCAATCTGTTCTCACCTCTATTCACGCCCATTATCGCTGCCTTGTCCGGGGTGATAGAGCAGAACCGCGAGACCATCATTAACTGGGGGAAGTCGATCGTAGACTTTGCTCTCCCCGCAGTGGAGGGACTCATCCACCTGCTCACCGGGAAGATCCTTGGAGGAGTCACTCTGACTCCAGAGCAGATCGTAAAGACAGCCGAGTGGGAGCTGACGTTCAGCAAGATCGGAGAGACCATTTCCAAATGGGCCAAGCTGGTCATAGACTTCCTGATGGTCTCGATCCCGGCAGCCTTCAAGTTCGTCTTGGGAGTCTTAGACACCCTGGCCTCGGGAATCAACAAGGTCTTTGGTACCAAGGTTACTGGAGAGGAGTTAGGGTTTGGGATCTTGCTAGGCCAGCTGACTGGCATCAACAACATCGTGCTGACTCTGATCGCGAACGTCCCTTTGCTGGCGTTGTCGTTCCTCGCAGCCTTCGGACCGGGTGGCGCTATTGCTCTGGCAGTGATTGCTCTAGCGGCAACACTTGCCGTCTTCTGGACCAACATGGACAAGGACTCTACCGAAACGAACCAGAAGATCCGGGCTACGTGGAGTGCGAAGCCGCTCATTGACAGCGAGTTCCTTTTCGGAAAGAAGGGAGGAAGGTCGGCTTGGCAGGACTTCATAGACGTCGTAAACAAGGACAAGGCGGGAGCTTCCAACTGGGAAATCTTCGTTGACACCGCTAAAGCCGTCTTCCAGTTCGATCCTCTGAAGGCAGTGATTGAGGAAGTCCGAAAGCGGATGGACCTTTCGGACATCGCGAAGAAGGACGAAGAGGCTCTGGGGTTGGTCGATGGCGGATGGTCTGCGATCCAGAAGACCGCGGATGGAGCCAAAGCGTCTCAGGTGGATGCCAACGTAAAGGCCATCGAAAAGGCCAAGGAGCTGGAGTCTCAACTCAAGAAGACCAAGGATGCTGCAGAGGATGCCGCGAAGTCGGGAGCCAAGATCGGCGGTGCGGTGGCTGGGGCAGCTGGAGCAGCTCAGGCTGGGTTAATCCCGAAGGGCTTCCAGGGGCTAGTGGAGGGCTCCAAGGCAGCTGCTGATGCGGTCGGAACGAACATGTCCGGGATGGTCATTAAGATTGAAGCAGCTGCCAGCCAGATCGGAGGCCCGCTGCAAGGAGCTGCGAAGGTTATCACGTCTGTTACTGGTACGATGGCGGATGGGTTTAAGGCTGCAGGTGAAGCAGCTACCGGCATGGCGATCAAGATTGGCACGGTCGACAAGTTCACAGGTAGATCTACGACTCAAGCATTCATTGACGTCAAGCGGTTCACGGACGCAATGAAGAAGGAGCTGGAGTCTGTTGGGTCTTTCCAGCCCACGATCGGAGGTCCCAAGGTCCTGAACCTCGAGAAGATGCTCGCGGACATGAAGAAGCTGAACGAGGAGGCAGCAAGGATAAATCAGCTGCGGGCTGCAAGGCCGGGCGCGTTCGAGTCAATGGAAACTTCTGTCGTAGACATCATAGAGAAGCTCAAGCAACTGGAGAAGGAGACAGAGAAGGAACAGGAAGACCTCGGAAAGGGACCGAAGGCTGCAACTGGTGCGTTCGACCAGTTTGACGAGGACTTCAACAAGATGCTGGAGGACATCAAGAAGGCTCCGGATGAGATCACGGGGGCTACGTCGGGACTGAAGAAGGACTTCGGGGACGTCTCCCAAGCAGCTGAGGAGGTCGGCCGAAAGGGATCGGTGTCGGTCGATACCCTCAAGACCGCACTGGATGCTGCCGCTGCTCCGTCGCAGACAGTCGCTAAGGGGCTTCAGGATGCAGCCAGCACTGCGCCGAGTCAGCAGCAGATTGCTACTGCCTACCAGACGCTTGCTTCACAAATGTCGGCCCTTTCAGGCTCTACTCCGACAGTCATGACTGCTCTGACTTCTGGAGCGAACGCTGCATCAACGGCAGTCACCAACTTCGTGAGCAGCGCTATGAGTGCTTTGGACAGGCTGATCGAGAAGCTGAAGCAGGCCGGCACGTCCTTTAGCAACCTGAAGGCCGGTTCTGCAACTGCGACAGACGTCCTGTCTGGCGGCCCAGGACCTGAGCCGACAGTGTTTGGCTTTGGTGGTCTGGTGAGGGGGAAGCCTGGGAGAGATCAGAATCTAGCTTGGCTGTCCGACTATGAATACGTGTTGAGACCCGAGGCGACTCTCAGCATCATCAATCGGTATGGAAGATCTTTCCTGGACATTCTCAATGCTACAGGGAAGATCCCAGGCTTCTCGGCTGGTGGCCTGGTACGCGGCCTATCCAATACCTTAGCTGCAGGGATGAAGCTGGGTATCCCTGCGTATGCGGCAGGCGGGTTGGTTGGTGGAGGTGATCAAGGGCGCAGGGTGACGGTCACTCTGAGAGCGGGTAACAAAGTGGTTGGGAGCATGTCTGCGACTGAGTCAGTGGCAGACAACCTGGCGAGGTTGGCATCACATGCCAGGATTGTAGCTGCAGGCAAATCGCCGGACTGGTACAGTTGATCAGGGAGTAGTTTATGCCTATCCTCCCAGCAGAAGGCACCCTGCTGTTGTTGAGCACAATGGGAATCCCCCTGTACTCAACCAGGCAGGCGGTTCAGACCCTGTTTCCCATAGACCAGGCGAAGCAGACAAGAAGGACGATCAACGGTGAACTGATAGACATATCGTTGGTTAAGTTCCAGAAGTATGGCTCCAAGATCTCGTGCACAGACAAGAATCCTCCAGCGTTCGACTCCGTGTGGCCTGGGAAGGTTGTAGTAGTGTCCTGCATAGCGGAGCTCGGGTATTCGGCTGCAGGAGCTGCAGGTAGACCAGTGGTGTCTGGGAGCACACGCTCTGTGGGCGGGTTCACCTTCTACAGGCCGATGCTGACTATGTTGGTGACCAGCTCGAGCTTAGAAGGTGACGAGTGGCCGCACGACTACCCATGGGAACTCGACCTAGAAGAGGTGTGAGGGTGATCCGTGTCTAACGGTACACCAGTTGCAGGGCCGTTCTACTTCTCCTTGGGAGGAGAAGGCGACTCGCTCGCTCTCCGGTGTGATTGGTACATCTTTAGGTTTGCCTACGTCCACGAGGAAGGCAAGAACGCTTCTCTGACGTTGACTATCAAGAACCCTGGGATCGGGCTCTTGAGTACCTCACTGTGGTGCTGCTTCGGCTGTGACTTCGGTGTGCCTGGGGGAGCTACATTCCTGTTCAAAGGGCGCGTTACCGGATTGCCTACAGACTTAGCGGCCGAGACGATTGATGTCCAGTTCACTGCGAGGGCTTCCGATCAGGCAGCACAGAAGCAGACATTGGCAGAGACGCTGAAGGTCAGGCCCTATTGGGATCCCTTGTTCATCGACAAGGATCACCAGGACGATCCCGATACCATCCTGCAGGGGTACTCTAGGCTGTGGCATATTGATCCCAGAACGCTTGCGGTAGCAACCTCGGACGTGTTGGTGGGTGCAGGGACTACAGCAACGTTCGGGCACAGCGCGGCCTTCTATGACTCAGTGCAGATCACTATTGAGGGGTCCCCCATTTCCACGATCAACGGTACGCTCACTATTCCCTGGACACAGACAGGTTCAGGGACGGTTGCGATTGGCCCTTACACTGCTCCAGGGCCGAACGTTGCTAACGATTGGCCTAAGTCTGGGGGCTCTATCCCGGGCGGATACACGGTGCTGGCTTCCACAGCGACTGGTGGAGGTGACGCTTCTAATCACCCGACCGTTAACTTCTCCTTCTCGTACCAGAACACAGCGAAGGTGCACCGTGACGGCGACACAATGTCTCTCAACGAGAACGCCTCTTACCCCGAGGGATCGGGTCCAGAAGGCGGAGAGCAGCTCACTTTGATCACGTCGTTGATCCCAGGGGATCCAGCAACAGGGACCGCAGCCGAAGGGAGTAGACAGCGTACTGGGTTCGTCGGTTTCATCGGAGAGTCTGCTCAGTCAACGGTGTCAGCTGTGTTGGGGTACGAGTTGAAGGCGAAGCACACCGAGACAGCGAAGTTCGCTCTAACGTCAACGCTGCAGCCTATCGTGGTCGACCCATTTGACACCACCTTTTCGGAGGATCTGTCGATTAGCGGTCAGGACGCTGAGAACGATCCCGTAGCGGCGTTTGATCCCACGTCGTGGACGTACTTTGCTACAGACCGCGGAAACTGGTCTATTGAGTATGGTCTAGTGAGGGCGGCTGCGCGGCTCATGATTGGGGGAAGGGTAGGGAGAGTCTCGTGGCAGACGCTTATGGTAAACGTAGGTCTGTTGAACTGTGACATGAATGCAGAACTGCTGGACGACCGACTGCCCAACGGCGCTGCGGTGGGGAAGATCATCAGGGTCACGATGGATGGGGACGGCGACACCGGACAGCATGTTGGAGGGATTACGATTGGTTGCTGCGTGGGAACTGGCGCGGGAGTGTCCGGATCAGCAGGCATTCCAACTTACGCTTCCACTGATTACGTTAATACCGATTACGCAGTGCAGCTAGGACTGATCACATTGTTACCTGCAGGAAACGTTGGCTACACACCGCCCGCCCCTCCCGCCAACGGACTGCAGCTGCCTTTGACCGCATCTCAGGTAGTGTTGTCGGCTACTGTGACTTCTAACGCTCAGAACATCGCGGACGCTACAGCAGCAGCTGCTGCTGTAGGGAGAAATGCTACAAGCAATGTAGGTCTTCCGGCTCCGCTCAACACTATCTCTCCGATCGACTCGGGTATAGCTGATCAGCAGGCGAAGGCGGATGCAGCTAAGAAGGCGTTCCAAGCAGCCTACGCTCAGGTTGGGTCCTTTCTAACTCTGGTGGTGGCGGACCTGCAAGGTGAACAGGCTGGCATCGAATTCGACATCACCACTACACCGTTGAGTCTGCCTCAGCAGATTGTGTTGTGAGGGCATTATGGCATCCTTTGAACAGCTGGTCAGACCCTTCCAGCTAGGAGACACCTCACCTCCTAAGGTGATCCCCCCTCCAGCGGGGACTACTACAACTCCAGGGACTCAAACGGTGGATTACGGTAAAGCTACCACGGTTACCGTGCCGCCGACGTACGACACCTCACACTCCGTCCAGGTCAAGCTGTACATGACAGCGGTGCACAAAGAGGTCACTGGACCTCAGCCTGGGTCAATTGAAGCCGCTGTCGGGTTGGGCCCAGGACCAATCCCAGAGCCCACGTTTGGTGGCTTCGGGATTGGTGGGCCGGTTTCAGGTCCCGGTGGGCAGTTCCCATGAGCCTTAGGAAGGGTCAGCTACAATGACAATAACTTGGAGGAATGCTGGTCCTTGGGGCCCTGCAACCGTTGCGACGGCTCTGTCGTCTATCCAGGTGGACTACAACTTCTGGGATCATGAGCAACGGTTGAGATCCTTGGAGGCTGGCGGACGTCACATTGTGGACGCGACACAGTCAGGGAATGCGGTTACTTTCTTGATGTCCGACTACACCACTGAGGGGCCCTTCACACTAGGGACTCCAGTGATCAACTGGACTACACCAGTCACATGGCAGCCTTCCCACTCGTATCTAGTGGGAGACGGCTTCGTGGTCGGGTCTACAGCATACTCAGTGACCTTCGCGCACACCTCGAGTACTCTGTTTGATGCCAACGCTAACGATGGCCATGGTCATCAGTATTACAAGGCTATATTTGTCCTGCCCGGTGGATTGCCTGCAGGGGGCTCCACTGGCCAGATACCGATGAAGAACACGGATGCCGACTTCGACATCCAGTGGCGAAGCGCTGGTCTGCCTCAGGGAGGAGTGAATAGGCAGATCGCGATGAAGAACTCCACTGCCACGTTCGATGCGTCTTGGCACTACCCAATCGAGATGAACCTGCGCATTCAGGACATGTTTGATTTCATCCTGGCTCCGCCCCTACAGGACGGGGAGGTTATCAGGTGGGTAGCTACAGGGTCAGCGACTGGGTACTTTCAGAACGCACAGCTTTCATCCATCGGTGGCGGTCTGCTACTTGATACCTTGGCAGACGTTGTAATTACCTCGCCAGCAGCTGGAGAGCTGCTGAAGTACGATGGGGCGCAGTGGGTAAACAGTACTATCGCCTTTACAGATCTGGCAACTAACCCAACGGCGACTCCTTACCAGGTCAGACAGCAGACGCAGACGGCTCTCCTGACGACCAACCCAACCTCACTAATGACTATCTACGGAGACATCTTCACGTTCACTCCCACTCAGGACACGCAGATCAACGCCCAATCCTCTGGAGCGGCGGGCGGCCACATTGTGTTGATCATAACCACATCAGGCACAACCTCGAGGCTCATAACCTTTGCTACCAACTTCAAGTCCACCGGGACGTTGACGACGGGTACGGTGAGCGGTAAAGTGTTCACTGTGTGCTTTATCGACAACGGGACTAACCTGATCGAAGTGGCACGGACTGTGGCGATGTAACATGGCCGACACTTTTAGCACTCTCAGGTACTCCCACATCGAACGTGTGTACGGGAAAAACAACACCGGAGTAACACTCGAGTTCGACGACGGAACTACGATCGAGGGGACTGATTGCAGTCAGTGTTGGATAGACACTGCCGCGCTTGATCAGATCGTTACGATCTCAGGTTCGGGTCCGCAGTACCAGACCACCGTTTGGAGGTTCTTGTACACGGAGCAGAGCGATGATACCGGAGAGTTAAACAACACCGTAAGGATGGGTTACTGGAAGAGGATCTTCAATCCTAGTGACAAGACTCAGTGGATCGATGTTCCGATTACTTTCCGAGTGTTGATTGAGTGGTCGTCTGGGTTCCGGTGGCAAAGTATGATGTGGCAGTTCGACAACACGGCACAGAACACCATCAGGAATACTGGTGTCAGAAGGGTGTACCACTACGACATCGATGACCAGTACATGACCAACCTGCCTACTGAGGATGCCCCCAACGCGAAGCCAAGACCGCCAAGAGATCCGGCGACGTACATACAAGCGATCATTGACACAGGGTCTGTTATTGAAAAAGGGCAGTACCTCGATGTGGAGGTGGTAACGAGGTGGGCGACGTTTGGTGAGGCGAGGGGTGAGTGGCATGGCAAGGAGGTTTACACTCAAGGACAGGGTACCTACTATGTTCCTGGACATTCGGGAGACCCGCTCATGAACGTTCCACTGGTTCCAGACCCAAACCAGCCACCGGGGTAAAGCAGCATGTCGATGACGGGTGCCATCGATCCCCCGTGGCGTCTGGATCCCCTCCAGAACATTGTCAATGTGAACTGGGGTGCGGGGGTTTTCGTGCTCGTGTGGGTTCAAACCACCGGCTTCGGGCATACGCGTGATGGGTGCGTCACGCAGAACGTTGCGCCTTTGCCAACAAACAAGGAAGGTGATCAAGTTCAATTCAATCCAAAGCTTGAACTGGCGGATGATTCTAACGCAAAAATCCTGTACAAGCGCGTGGAGGGTATCATTAAGGTTGACAATACTCTGTATTCGTGTCGCATCGACGCCGGCTCTTATACTCTTACGGACACTCCAGGCGGAACATACGTGTACAACGGCAGTAATGGAATACTCTCCCTGAGCGGGTTTGCTGCAGCAGATGCCCACTCCGCTCCGCTTTACCTTTGTGGCGGAGAGCACACCTGTGTTGAATGGCTGACAGTAGCACAACCTCACCCTTGCGTCGAGGCCGGATTTGGTACCAACCCTAGCCCGGGGCCGTGCTCCTACGGTGGGTTTGAGGGCGCCTATGCTACACCGGACGAGCACCCTCCGATAGTCGGTCATACCTATGCGATTCACACCATCACCCAAAACGCAACAGGGAATGCGCTCAGTAAGATCGAATTAACGTCTGCACAGTATGAGGGTATATGGTTGATAAAGCCGCCGTCGGTATCAAAGACGACGAAACCGTTATTCACGGTCACCGTTGGGGAGTATGCTTGCGGCATAACAGTGCTGGCTTACCCGACGAAGGGCATCAAGTTTGACGGAGAGAACAATGTCTCGATGTGGGGTAACCAAGCGTCGACCGGCCGCGTGTACGTTCCCTTGAACTGGTCGTCGGAGGACAAGAAGCCCCCGAAGGCGCCCGACGGGAAGGATTGGCCAGGTTATCCGCTCGTCGGCTGTCCTCTGAAGGACGTCAAGAATGCAGTCCTGTACCAGGGTGGCGTATCGCCACAAGCAATAGTGAGTGGCAGTCGGGACTATAAGTTCGTCATCACAAAGGATAAGCACTTGAAGGATCCCAGTGTTGACGCCCCCCAGGATAGTGATCCTCCCGGTTACGCTCAGTCAACGGCGGATACGATCGTGCAAATATACATGGACGACAGTTCTGCTGGAGCTCCGACTGACGACGACACTGGAGATCAGTTTTATGGAGGAAGATTCTGTGACGTTCCCTACGGGCTGCCGTTCCGGAATTACTTGGACACGGACAAGGCAAGAGGCCCGCTCCAGAAGACGGACATAAGAGACACGTACGATGATCTAGGAGACTGTACCTAGTAGCAGAAAGGATCTAAACTATGGCTTGTCACAGTTGTGAGGAACGAAGGAAGATGATAGCTGAGGCGTATAGTAAAGTGGTCGGACTGGCTGGAGCACTCACACCCAGACTCTACGATGCGCTAGACCTTCGTCGCTCGTTCGACTCGGAGGCTTTCATGGCGAACTTCCGAAAGAGCCAACGAAGTGCTCCCTCCCCTGCCGAGCGCTACAAGGATAACCGCAATGTCGAGTGACTGGAGAGTAGCAAGGTCCCTGGAGACCCTTAGGGAGCAGGTGAACCAATTGTGTCCTGGGAGATCCAAGCTGGACGATGGCACCATCGCTGGGGACGAGCATCACAAACAGAATCCCAGATCTGATCACGAAGCGGATATCAACGGCATCGTACACGCCATGGACTTGACGCACGACCCAGCGCACGGATTTGATTCATACAAGTTCGCAGACATGCTGCTGACGAATCGGGATCCTCGCATCAAGTACGTGATCTCGAACAGAAGGATTGGTGGGGACCCTGCGTACTCGAAGAGGAACCGACAGAGAATGTGGACGTGGGGAGGATACTTTGGGAAGAACCCGCACGACCACCATGTGCACATCTCGGTGAATGCCGATGATGGTGATGACATCTCGCAGTGGAACCTTGGGGGATTTGACTCGGTCCCTGTTCAGGGTGCTCCAGAGGTGGCTGGGAAGCCTGTGCTGCAGTTAGGCTCTAAGGGGGAGGACGTCAGATATCTACAGTCCATGTTGGGGGTCGCAGCTGACGGAGACTTCGGTGTCCTGACAGCAAACGCAGTGAAGTCCTTTCAGTCTCAGCACGGGCTGGCTCCAGACAGTGTGGTGGGGCGTATGACCTGGGATGCCCTCATGCAGGGAACTAGTGTAGGAGTGGCGCCTGTTCTAGGGTTCGTCCCGAACGTTCTGGCTTCAGTGTTTGGCGGCCATACAGACAGGGAGAGGTCTGCCTACGATGGACATCTGATTACGGACTCGGAGAAGTGCTGTGCTTTGCCCTTCCGGTTCAAAGGAATTCGTCCTAGGGTAAAGGTGACCAACCGCGAGACGGGCGCGTCAGACTTCTGCGTCCCTGAAGATGTAGGGCCTTGGAACGGTATCACTGAGGACAAGTCGGACGCGTACTGGGAACACGCAGGGCAGAGGCCTCAGGCTGAAAGCGGACGGGATCTAAATGGGCGGAAGACTAACAAGGCGGGCATTGATTTGTCGCCTGGCTTGGCCAGAGCGATAGGTGTGCATGACCCATCGAACTGGATGGGCAGGGTTGACGTTACGGTGATCCCACCATTCACAGGCGCAGTGGAGGAGATAGCATGAGTGTAGTCAGACAACAACTTCCTGATGGTGTATGGTCGATGGTCCGTTGGGCGTTGGCGACCCTAGGCGGAGGTGCTGTGACCTCTGGCTGGCTTACCGAGAACGATCTGTCCACCATCGTTGGTGCCGTCATCTCAATCCTCACAGTGGCTTGGGGCATCTGGGTTCGGCACGGCACTAGACAGGTACCAGTCGAAGTGGCAAAGAGCGTCGATGTACCCACTGTGTCTGCAGCCACCGGCAAGACGCTGCCCGGCACCGCCTTTACGGGGTAGGGGTAGTAGGGGTAGTGTCATGACTAAGCGACTCGCAGGCGTAGTGGTTGAGAAGGAGGTTGCTCCTACAACCAAGACCGACTTCATTGGGTTGGGGCTCAGAGCGTTCGGCCATCGCGCTGAGATTTCCTCCTTGATAGCCCAGATGATGCCCATCATTGATGTGGCAACCGTCCAAATCCCCCGCATCATGGAGTTGGCGAAGCAGTTGGCTCCCGAGTTGTTGCCTGAGTGGCAGACCTCCCTGGCGGACACCGCTGGCGGAGTTGTGTGCATGTTCAATGTGCGATGGGTTCAGGAGAGCCTTACTGCTTTGAGTTATAACCCTGGGCCAGTGGATGGGTTCCTGGGGCACCAATCGCGGGCTGCAGTCCGTAAGTTCCAGGAGGAGCATGACTTGATGCCTGATGAGTGGCCAGGCAGAGACACTTGCCTCAGGATAGGCGAAGAGCTTAGACGTAAGGGAGGCACACGGTTAGCTGGAGGCAAATCGCCATAGCGGTTCAGACACCACTACTGGGGGTTATTCCCCCCTCCGATAATAAGGGCGAGGTGCTGTCCTGTGCTGTTTGGTTTCGGCGGGCGCGGCTTGATGCTCGTCGGATAGGCTGGGGAGGTTTTCTTTGCCTCCAGACCTTCCCAGCCACTTCCTTTGTGGAGGCACAACAAAGGCCACGACAGGAGGCCCATCATGGCACAGGGTCCGACGACTGAGGAGGTGTATCCCGAGTTCTTTCCCGACATCAGGAAATGGAGGCTGAGAGGCCGGTCGGCTTCGACTCTGCAGGAGCTGCAGCTCAAGTTTCCCGGCTTGCGGTTTGCTGGGTATTGTCCGATGAGTGGGGATATGAAGGTGTTGGTACCTAGAGCAGTTATCCCTGCACCTCGTGCTGCGCCTCAGGCCCAGAAGGTGGCGGTCAAGAAGTTGGAGCCCCGCACGAGGAGGCGTCCGGCCTCAGTGCGATCTTGGTCGGAGGAGGAAGACCGACGGCTGATGGAGATGTACGAGCGGGAGCACCGTGTCTTCTCGGACATCTGCAAGGAGCTCGGGAGAACTCGTAACGCCTGCATAGGGCGCTATCACAGGCTGGTGGGGAAGCGCCGTGACTTAGCGATGGTTGTTTCTGGTTAGTGCTAGGAACTCTTCGCGGAGGGCGGGGTTGGACATGAACCGCCCTCCCATTTTCGAGGTCACTGTATAGGACAGCTCATCACGCACACCTCTAAGCTTGACGCACAAATGTTCTGCCTGGATCACTACGGCTATGTCCTCACACTCCAGGATGTGTGTCAAGGCGAGGTGGATCTGGGCGGTAAGTCTCTCTTGGACCTGTGGTCTTCGGCTGAAGAAGTCCACCACCCTATTGATCTTTGAAAGCCCAATAACCTTGGTTGCTGGGAGGTATCCTACGTGTGCGATCCCGGTAAACGGCACTAGATGGTGCTCGCACATAGACATTACCGAAGCTCTTTGGCTTACCATCTCGTCGTACCGCATCTTGTTCAAGATGGTAGTACACTCCGGAAAGTTGTTATAGTCTAGTCCCCAGAACACCTCCCCAATGTACATCTTGGCTACTCTGCTCGGTGTCCTCTTGAGGCTGTCGTCCTTCAGGTCTAGGTTTAGTTCACTGAGGATTTGAGCAACGTGCTTTTCGACCGCTGCGAAGCGGACGACATCGACCTCGTCGGTCATGGGGGTCTCTAGGCCAGCGATGCGAAGAGCCTTCGCGACCTCTCGACCCAGTTGGCGGTCTACAGTCAGTGAGTCCATGTGTGTTGCTACCTGCGCCTACGGTTCTTGCCTTTGCCCCTTCGCCCTGGGCCCTTGAGCTGTGGAGGTTCAGTGATGGGTGTGGGTGGAGGTGGGAGAGGTTCGGGGATTGAGAGAGGCTTTTGAACGGGGCGTGCTACGATGGACTCGAACAGGTTAGAGACTTCGTTGGCGGAGAGGTCTGGTTGGTCTTTGCTCCTGTTGAAGGCCTCGATGAGCTCACCGGCCTTCCCTGGTACTGGACGGTTGTCGACCAGAGAGTTGTTGATCCAGGAGTCTGCGTAGATCATCAACGTGGCTAAGGCGTAGCCGATGTGCGGCTTGCCACTCTGCTGATCGTAGTCCTCGCCATCAATGAGGGCGTCGAGGTGACGCATAGCCGCTTCCAGGTAGATGCGGGCTTGGATCGGTGTGTGACGCCAGTTGTATGGCCCGTACCTCTCCTCCCCGTCCTGCATGCAGATGGCTGTCAACACCTTCGCAGTGCTGGTGACATTGAGGAGCGGGACTTTAAGGCTCCCCGAGCTGTCTTTCGGGTTGAGTCCCTCCTGAGTGGTAGGGCGAAGTCCCGAGGCGTATCCTTTGGTTCTCTGTAGCATGGTGTTTCTGTCCCTTATTGGCACGTGGTGAAGTCACAGTTGGTGCACACTTTACAACCCTCCTGATGCTCTATCGCAGGCGCGAGGCATTGCGGGCAACGCTCCCTAGAGGTCTGCGACTGTGGCTGAAGCGCTACATGGGTCTCCCCAGGTGCAGTGAGATCTCTGTGCAAGATGAAACCGATGTAGGCTAGAAGCGAGGTGAAGAACTTAGGCTTGGGTTCTCCCTGGATCGGGATCCACGCAGTGTCGTGGAGACTGTGCACCGCCTGCAGTTCGGCTCCGATGAAGCTCGTGTCACCTCCGCGCCTAAGGATTGCGGACACCATTAGCGATAGGGCAGTCATCCACTCTTGTGTGCGGGCGTCCTTGGACGAGAAGAAGATCTCGAACGGCTCCCTTTCCTCCGTGTAGTTAACCGTGAGGTATAAGGCCGATGACATTGAGGGCCACTTGAGCTTGTGCGTGATTCCGTGAAGGGCTTCAGGTCGCTCCGGGAGAGTCGGCTTTTCCTTAGGTGGTAGATCGTCAGCTCTAACGAGGATCGATCCACGTACAGCTGATGGTCGATACGTTGTACAACCCTTACAGCCAAGGGTGTATGCCAGATCGTATACCTTGGCAAAGGCTTCGAACGGGGTTTCCTCAGGTACATTGATCGTTTTGGAGACACTAGCATCGACCCACCTCTGGACGGCCGCTTGAGTCGCAACATGGTCCTCAACTGAAAGGTCTTTAGCCTCCACCATGTATGTCGGGGGCTCACAGCTTCCTGGTTCCTTCCCCATATGAGCGGAGTAAAGCAGAAGATTGTACCCATAGGCGGTATACTCCTTGAAGGAGTTATCAGCCTGGCGTACCTTGCGATTAACCTGATGAGCAAAGACTGGCTCGATGCCACTACTGATGTTGCCGAAGAGGATGGACGTCGTACCTGTTGGTGCCACGGTGAGAAGAACACCATTGCGGATTCCTGTCTTCTTGATGCGCTCATGGTACTCCTCGGATAGCATATTCCCTGCGAAGTTGCCGTTGAGGTATTTGTCTGGGTTGAAGTCTGGGAAGCTCCCTTTCTCTTCAGCCAAGTCCATCGACTGCTCGTAGGCGGCCAAGCAGATAGTCTGGAAGATCTTTTCCGTTACTGAGACCGCTTGCGCGGATCCGTAACGAAGACCCAGTTGAGCAAGGCAATCAGCAAGGCCGCTAACGCCAAGACCAAGCCTGCGTTTAGCATATTCCTCATCCATCTGTTCAGTGAGGGGATAGTTCGTGGCCTCGATCACGTTGTCTAGGAAGCGCACTCCCACCTTGGCAATGTGACTGAGGAGCTCCCAGTTCAGGTTGGCCGTCGGCTTAAAAGGATTCCGAACGAGCCGAGCAAGGTTGATAGCACCGAGATTGCAAGTGCCGT
>Ga0126375_10000147_pt1 | contig 15794 bp, 11 predicted proteins | sample PanSoiMetPlot_14_FD_109577 | JGI IMG/M metagenome (GOLD analysis project Ga0126375, IMG submission 109577) | Tropical forest soil microbial communities from Panama - MetaG Plot_14 | ecosystem: Environmental > Terrestrial > Soil > Tropical forest | place: Panama | collected 2016-02-17 | reverse complement strand
CGTTACGACGCCTTGAATAACTCCGAGGAACAAACTCGATCTCTGGAATGTTTCAAGCGGCGGCGAGTTGACGAGCGGCGCCATCAGAAATATCAGAATAAAAAGTCCTACATAGAGGAGCGAGACACTCATCGTTACGATGAAAAACACCAGCGACACGGGCTTTTGCTCCTCCCCAGTCTCAAAAGCCGTCGAAGCCAGCGTTGCCACTATCAGTCCGATGGTGGGAACGATATTTGGCGTGAACCAATTCCAGGCTTCAGCTTCCTTGCCGTGATAGACGGTGCCGAAAATGGTTTGGGCCGCAAGGATTAACAATGGAATTGTAAAACCAATCGCCCAGACGATTGTCAGGAGAGCTCTGCTTTGACTCAGTGTGATCGTCATTTCTGTTTCTCCAAATAAGGAAGGATCCCCTGCAGGTGGGTCTCAGCCAGGAGCGTACCGTTATTCTTAAACTGGGTCGGCTGATCCGGGGCAGTTTTTTCAAACTCATAAATAAGGGCGGTACACGAATAGTCATCGGTGAAAGGTAGATTTCCAACCGATTCGGGCAAAACATTCGCGCCTTCGATGGCAAGGTTGGCAGCCTGGCCGACCTCGACTCTCTTGCCACTCTCCTGGGAAAAGAAGTCATTCGTAACCACAAAAACGATCACACGATAATGACCGACCTTTCCTTTGAGCAGAGTCAACAAATAGTCAACGCTGAATATTTTCGGATTTTCGACCTGCTGGGACCACCGGTAAGGCTCATCAGCCGGCGCACCATTTGGTTTGAATTGTTCGAGGCGCGTCACGAGGGCAAATCCGCCCGGAACGGCATAGTAGCCAGTCTGGCCATAACCACCTTGTTTGAGGGCGTCCTCCAACCGAGCTGCCGCGTCTCCCAACCGGCTGGTTCCGTTGTGACTGATCAAGTAAGGCGTCGGAATTTTTGTAAAAGCCGAGGCGCGAGGAGGCCAGGGAAATTCGGGCAAAACCTGTGGGGGAGGTGACACGTTCGGCGGGGGCTTCCGGGCGTTGTATCTGCAGCTAAGTATGGCGACTCCGCCCACGATTAAGCCAAATAAGGACAAGATACGGGTGATGCCAGAGAGGAAGTTCTTCAATTGGTTCAAACGTTCTCTCAATTGAAACTTACCTCCAGAGTCAGGCTCGGCAGCTAAACGCTGCGAGAAGATCTGGTCAGTGGGGGACGAGGATGTCTGGGCGACCAGCTATCCGCGATGTCGGGATGTTCATTGTCCTCTCCCGTGGGGATGGATCGGGAGAGTGTTGCTGCTTAGCGTAAACCTTTAGCCCGCCGTACGCTAGAGGGAAATATCTTGGGGAAGTATTAGCCGCAGATTAACGCGGATAGACGCGGATTTGCCAAATGTCTTAGCTGCGTTTTCCGCGTAATCCGCGGCTAATCGTACTCAATACTTCACGAACTCAAACTTCAAACGCATGCTGAGGCCCGGACTGTTGTAGAAGCCGCCGAATTGCGGGCTGGCGAGGTTGTTCTGCACATCGCGCGGGTTGAAATGGTTTGTGATGTTGAAGATCGTGACGCCGGCGCGGCCGTGGTATCTCTTGCCTCGGAACGGAATCACCAGCCCTTTCATCACCAGCACATCGAGCGTGAACAAATGCGGGAAGCGACCGGCGGCATTACGCTCACCGACAAAATCCTGTTGTTGATTCAAAGCGGAAAACGGAAAGCCGTTGCGCCAATCGACCACCGGCGTAATCACTATCTGATGTGGTAAAGCGAAATCACCCCAAAACAGGAGACGATTCGGCACGTCGAATGACTGGCGGCCGTACTCGTTGGGCCTGATTACCGGATCGCGAAAGTTCCCAAAGTAAGTGTTGTAATCATTGAGATCGCCTCGCGCCTGGGAACGCACGTACGAGAGAAAAATATTCCGTCCTTCCTGAAAACGAAATCGCGCGACCGCCTGAAACTCGCGATAAAGCGATCGTCCCGCATTTTGCAACTGCAGTTCATTCGCCGAACTTACGGGCTCAACAATGAAATCTCTGTGTGTACGCCGCTCTTCGTATCCCAGGCGAAACATCAGGCGTTCCGTCAACTGATGATCGACCTGCAAATTCCAGGCAAGACTGTACGGATTCTTCAAATCGGGGGGAGCAGCCGTGTTGCGATAAAGCCTTGGCCCATCAACCACAGTCAAACCATTCGCCGCAAAGGTCGTGACCTGCTGGCTCGGATACTGACCGAACGCGCCGATGTTTAGCGGTATCTTGTCGTAGAACAATCCCACGCCGCCGCGGACAACGATGCGGTCGGATGCGGTAGGCAGGAACACAATTCCGATTCGCGGCGCGAAGTTATTGTTTGCCCCGAGCTGATCGCGATCGAAACGGAGGCCGGCATCCAGAGTCATGCGGCCGTTGAGCTCCCACTTGTCCTGCACGAATGCCGAATACTCATTCTGCTTTTGCTCCAACAATCCGCCATCAACAAAGTCAATCAGCTGATAACGGGTCCCGTCCGCGCGCACGATTGTCACCGGCTGGCTCGTGTCAGTTCCTGAGAACGACGTGTGACTGTAATTCAATCCGGCCTTGAGCGAATGCGTGCCGTGCCACTTCTGCGGCGCGAAGTTATAGATCTCCAGCGTTTCGTAGCGGCGACTGTCGCGATGCTGCCGATCGTACCAACCGCCGAAGTTGCGCTGAGGCGCAATCCGGTAGGGAGATCCGCTGTTGCCAAAGATATCGCCGTCAAATTCCTTGGCGCTGAAGCTGGATTGCAGCAAGGCGCCGGATTTGAAGGCCGCCTGTTCGTTGAGCGCGAGGAACCATCCGCGTTGATGAGCGTTGGCGGTCGTCTCGATGGGATTGAAAGTGTTCAGGTTGAAGTAATCAAACTTCTGCGGAAACAGCGAGAAACTTACCGTCAAACGGTGTTCAGAATTGATGACCCAGTCGAGCCGTGAAAACGAGTCGAAGCTTTCGCGTTTAATATCGCTTGGCAGATTGAGATCTTCCAGACTGGGAACGTTGTTACGCACGAAGCGATATTCCACGCTTTGAAAAAAGAACAGCTGGTCTTTTTTGATGGGCCCACCGACTGCGATGCGCGGCGTGGCCGCCGCAATGCCGTAGATATGACCGTCGCGCAAACGCGGCCGTGGCAATGTTCCGGTCAGCAGGTAACGCAATTTGTTACTGCCCGACCGTGTTTCGATTGCGGTAACCGCACCGGTGAACTTGCCATACTCAGACGAATAGGGATTGGAATAAACATTCACCGTCTCAACCGCTTCGAGCGGTAACTCAATCGCCGGATTGCCGGTCACCGGATCAGTCACGTTGAGACTTGAAACCAGAATGCCGCTCTGACTGGGCCGAGTTCCCTTAATGTTGAGCGTGCCGTCAGGCCCGCGCACGACGCCGGCAGAAGCGGTAGAGCGTCCTGAAACTTCTGATCGATCAAAGGTGCCTCGCGCAAAGCAGCTGCGGTAAGAACGCCCGGCGCATTGGTGTCGGTCTTGCCCGCATCCGTCGGATCCTGCTTCACGGTAACGCTCGCGCTCACAGTTTCGGGCTGCAGAAGCAGGTCTTGTTCGACGGTCGCATCAATCTGGACGCTTATCTTTTGTTCGTACTTCTTGAATCCAGTCAGTTCGACAGAAACCACATACTCGCCTGCAATTAGTCCCGGAAAATCATAACGACCGTCTTCGTCGCTAATCGATTGCAGTTGTTTACCTGCGAATCGCTCACTAGTAAGAGATACGACTACGCCAGCGAGCGCCTTTCGCTGGTCAGGAATGTTTGCAACAACTTTGCCTTTGATGCTGCCGCCCTGTGCCGCGGCGATCGATGATGTGATGAGAATAAATCCGATGACGGATGTCAGGGTTAACGCGACACGTCTTAAGGAAACTCCCGCGGGATTCATAAAACGACCCGGACTTATCAAACCCATGAAATCGATCCCCTTGATTATTTGTTGGTCTGTGTCTCTGTGGTGCTTTGTGTCTCTGTGGTTAGTGTGTCTGGGGATTCATTTACCACAGAGACTCGGAGAGAATGCAACCCTACCTTGTCAACTGACGATACTTAATCCGGTGCGGCACTTCAGCCGCCGCACCCAGCCGCGTCTTGCGATCTTCCTCGTAGTCTGAATAGTTCCCTTCAAACCAGACCACCCGGCTATCGCCTTCGAACGCCAGCATGTGGGTCGCGATTCGATCAAGAAACCAGCGATCGTGCGAAATGACCACTGCGCATCCGGCAAAGTTTTCCAGCGCCTCTTCCAATGCCCGCAACGTATTCACATCGAGGTCGTTCGTCGGTTCGTCAAGGAGCAGGACGTTCGCGCCTTCCCTTAACATCTTTGCCAGGTGCACACGGTTGCGCTCACCGCCGGACAACATCGAGATCTTTTTCTGCTGGTCTGAACCGGAAAAATTGAAACGGCCTACGTACGCACGCGAGTTCACTTCGCGATTTCCTAATTTCAAAGTGTCTTCGCCGGCGGAAATCTCTTCCCAGATAGATTTGTTCGGATCGAGTGTGCGGCTTTGATCGACGTACGCAAGTTCCACCGTCCCACCAATTTTGATTTTCCCGCTGTCAGGTTCTTCCTGCTTCGTAATCATGCGAAACAGCGTCGTCTTCCCTGCTCCGTTCGGACCAATCACGCCCACGATGCCACCCGGCGGCAACGCAAACGTCATGTCTTCGACCAGTAGTTTGTCACCGTAAGCTTTGCTTATTTTGTCAGCTTCGATCACGACATCGCCCAGCCGCGGACCGGGCGGAATCGGAATCTCCAGATCTTCGCGGCGTTTATCGGACTGTTTCTCCAATAAGCTTTCGTAGGCATTGATGCGCGCCTTACCCTTGGCTCGTCGCGCTTTCGGCGACATCCGAATCCATTCCAGCTCACGCTGCAGGGTTTTCTGCCGCTCGCTCTCAGATTTCTCTTCACGCCGCAAGCGCTCCTGTTTCTGCTCCAGCCAGCTTGAGTAATTTCCTTTCCAGGGAATTCCTTCACCTCGATCCAGTTCAAGGATCCAGCCGGCAACGTTGTCGAGAAAATATCTGTCGTGCGTTACCGCGATAATCGTCCCGGAATAATTTTGCAAGTGATGTTCCAGCCAGGCGACCGACTCAGCGTCAAGATGATTGGTAGGTTCGTCGAGCAATAGAATGTCCGGTTTCTGCAGCAACAGTCGGCAAAGTGCGACACGGCGACGCTCGCCGCCTGAAAGTATTTTCACCGGTGTGTCCGGCGGCGGACAGCGGAGCGCGTCCATCGCCATCTCTAAACGCGAATCCAAATCCCACGCGTCGAGTTGATCTAACTTTTCCTGCACCGCTCCTTGTCTTTCAAGCAACGCATTCATCTCGTCATCCGACATCTCTTCGCCGAATTTTGCATTAATCTCTTCGAATTCTTTGTGCAAACTGACAGTTTGCTTTACAGCTTCTTCGACGACTTCGCGTACGGTCCGGCTGTCATCAATCAAAGGCTCCTGTTCAAGATAGCCGACGGTATAGCCGGGAGAGATCACCGTCTGACCGTTAAAGTCTTTATCAACTCCAGCGAGGATACGCAGTAGCGAGGACTTACCTGAGCCGTTCAAGCCGATAACGCCAATCTTTGCGCCGTAAAAATAGGAGAGATAGATGTCTTTCAGGACCGGCTTTTTGTCATAGAACTTACTGACGCCGACCATTGAATAAATGACTTTGTTTGGTTCTGTACTCATGATTTCTGTAACGCCGGCTGTTTAGCTTGCGCATCGTCGCAAACTAACAGTTTGCTTACATTGAATCCACAGATTACACAAATTGGGTGATTAGGAAAAACGTCGGAATGGGTTTAGCTCGGAGCTAAAACGAATCCTTCCCAAACAGACTGATCGGCTGGTCGTCCGGGATCACAGCGGTGTACGCATCCAGGTTATTCTCCAAACGCTGCTGAAAGAACTGTACAACTTTCTCGGCTTCATCTTTCACTCTCAACGGCACTGGAATTCGATAGTCTTCCTTGTGATACTTCGTTTGCCGGGCACCGTGTTCATCGTAGGTGACAACTTTCCAGCGAACGCGGAGTTTGAGCGGACTCCCCTCGATACCGAGATAACCTGCGAAGGTGACGACTTTCGTTCCCGTTTCTAACTGGTACACATGTGAGTCGGAATCGGACCAGACATACACACCGCGTTGAGAGATTCGCACCTGGGTTGACCCGCCGCCGGCCTTCGCCCAATCGAATTCGTCAGTCACGGCCTGCTGCCACTCCTGGGGTGTATAGGTCCAACTGGCCAGTGGATTTGGATCGTTGAGAATGTCCGCTGCGATGCTCGCCTGCCGCCAGCGCCTGAAGTACCTGTAACCGGCGGCTGCGATGAGCGCGAGTACGAGTCCAATGGCAATCAAAATAAGTAAGGACATGGTTTGGTTTCTGCGAGATCTCCGTTTTGATTTTTCGGACGCGTACTGTTCGGCCGACGTTTTTTCATGACTCTCCTCTGGGAGGAGGGTTGGGTGAGGGCTTAACCTGTGAAGCACCTTTACTCGTGACATTGAGAGGGATGATTTCGCTTTTCAGCGAAATCATCCCTCTCAAACATTCAGGTGTTAGATCGACGACTCAAGCCCTCATCCCCAACCCTTCTCCCAAAAGGGAGAAGGGAGTTAGATTTTCCGTCGCCGCGCGCGCAGATGCAGGAAGTAGGAAACTACCTGTGCATCCTGAAGCTCGGGATGAGCCAGGATGGTCTCGTCCGTTGGTCTCGGTTCTTCGACTCGCTCGAGTTCAAACCCCGTCTCGACGAGGATATTCAACCACTCGCTCAACGTGCGACGGAAACGCGGAATCCGGAACTTGCGCATTCCCTGCTTCACTTCAGCCGGCGCCGCCTTGAACAACCACTCATCAATCTCACCATCACTATTTCGAAAATAGTCGCCAACTTCGATCGCGTAGGTTCGATGGTTTGCGTCGCGAAGATTACGACGATGCGGCGTATCAAAGCACGGATGAGCGATCGAGAACTGCAGAAAGCCGCCGGGCTTCAACACTCGATATGCTTCGGTCAGCGCGCGATTCGTTTCTGGAACATCCATTAAGCTCATGAATGCCGTGGCGAAATCGAACAGCCGATCGCCAAATGGCAGCTCAACCGCGCTCGCAACTTGATAACTGATCCCAAGAGGTTTCTCGCGTTCGCTCTCTTGCGCGTACGCGACGAACGTTTCAGCAATGTCGATCGCAGTCATTCGAGCTCCGCGCTTCGCCAGAAGACGTGTGTTGTAACCTTCGCCGCAACCTATATCAATTCCTTTGAGTCCTTTGATTTCCGGTAACATCTCCAGGAACGCCGGAGTGTTCAGGTAATTACGGTAGACGTCGTACCCGGCGCGCGCGAGCTTAGTCCAGGCGTCGGCGCTATCGCCCCAGTAACGACCGGCTTGGATGTGATCCATGGTTAGACTTTTATAACAGCAGTGGATCGCGAACTGTTAGCCTGCGTTGCGAAGAGAGCCGACAGAAGCTGGTAGACGTAGAACAGTCGACTACTTCTTCGCCGAAGCCCGAATGATTTTCTTTAGCGTGGGAAGATCAACGTCGCTGAGACGTTTAATGTAAAGGCATCCCTTTCCAGTAGTGTGCTTGCCGAGTGATTTCATCAACTCCGGATCCTGGCTCCCAGCGCCGACGTAAAGCGTCAGGTTCTGCTTGCGCGGAGAAAACCCAATGATGGGCCAGTCGCCGGTCTTTCCACCGGCATACTTGATCTGTTTGATACCAAAACCGACGATGCTGGTGCCCCACATCTGCGGCTCGGAGCGCGTGGCTTGCTGCATCAACTGTGAGATCGTTGCGCAGTCTTCGCGCACCTGAGCATCAGGAAGGTTCTTGATGAACTTTTCTACACTTTGCTTTGTTGGTTTGGTTTTTGGTTCAGCCATTCGCGACTCCGTAAAAAATTATCCGCAGATTACACAGATTACACAGTGTCAGAACCGCGAGCGGTAGCGACCGGATCCTACAGTTACGCCGATTGTTGCTTGTCATCAAGTTGCATTTATGATCCGGTCGCTACCGCTCGCGGTTCTGACACCCTGTAATCTGCGGATAAAGATCAGAGCGGCACGAGTTCAGTCGTCGTATCTCGCCGCTTCTTTTCTTTGAACCCTTGAACAAAAACACTTGAGCCCGGCGTGGGAAACTTTTCGGCGTAGGCACGATCGACAAGCTTCTTTAATCGTTCGCTGCGCGTGAATACCGGGCGTACTTTGACCTGCTTTCCGTTCACTTCGATTATGCCGCGCGGTTCTTCCTGAAATGTTCGCCACCAGCTGCGCGGTTTGAGCGAATACGATCGCACGAACACGCGGCCTTCGACTACGACTGCCCAGATGCCGATGATCCGATGAGGCTTAGTGCCGGCTCGTATGCCGAGAATCTTCGCGTCGCGAATTGCTTCGACCACGCTCCTGGGAAATTTTGGCTTCATGACTTTGCCGGCCATCTTAATATTAGAACTTTGCCGCGAGGACGGCCCTCCCTCACGGTCGGGCTTCTGACACAGTCAACTCACCTACAACCAGGCATCCTTAGACCGGCGATCCTGCTCGTGTAATTCGTTTCACCTTTCTTCAAATAATCTCCGACGTACCAGATGGTGCAATCGTCGCTGGGGTCAACAGCGGTTTGGGTGTAATCCTCCCAGCGCATCGCTGTTTGCGCCGCTTCGCCTTCAATCAAAATATTTTCCATCAGCGTCAACTTCCCGAGCGAATCTTTAGCCAAACGACCCGCAAAACGCTGGCCGGCAAAGTTCGGCACGCCGCCAAACGAATAGCCAATCCCAATATTGCCGGCATGATCGATCGCCGGGCTTGCCATCCATCGATAGAAATTATCAGGGGCAATTGTGCCTTGCTGATAAAGTGTGAGGTCGCGGCCTTTGCCGACACGGAATTCATACCAACGCACACCGCCACCGCCGGCGGAGGTATTCACTGAATGCACCGCCACAACTGACTCGCGACTTCCAATTTTGCGATAAACCAGGCGCGCCATGATCTTGTCGCCCTGTGCATCCAGCCGCGTGTTGGTTCCGGGCTGCGGGACACAGTTGGTCAACTGACCGCCGCACAAATAATGATACGGAGCAACCTTGATTTTATCGGGACCGATTACCTTCGTGTTAGCGGCGTTCTCCCAATCGACGTGAAACTTCCAGACGAGAATCACGTCGTCTTCGAGAATATTTTTTAATTGCGTCCCTCCCGCAGCCATCATGATGTTTGGTGCACCTTTTGGTGGCAGCGCCCGACCTTCGAGATCTGCGTTGTTCAAAAAATTGACACCGTCGATGATAACGCATTGTTCGCGAGCAGGTTCGCCTCGCAGCATCTTTTCTCGTTCGACGACGCATCCGTGCTTTTGAATTACATCATCACCGGTGCTGGTCGGAAGGTAATAACCATCGGGCCAAATCGCCGGACGAGGATAGTCGGGAAACAGCGCGCGCAGGAATTCGTAACGATAGTACGAACCCAAAGGATCGCTGCTGGTGCTCACGGCATAGCACATCGAATAAGGACCGGGCAAAGGCACCGGCGTTGGCCCGCCGCGCGGCTGCGGCGGTTGCGCCAATTCGGGAGCTGGTTTGAAAAGCAGGACAGCTGCTCCGGGCTGATCGACCTTTCCCGGAACGCTTACCTGGGCAGGATCGCCATCGCGTCCAGCCTTTGGTTGATCGGGACGCGCCGGGCCGCGGCGAAAGATTGGCATCACGATGAGCCAGCGATTGGCCAGTTGATCGTAACGAACGACGGCGTCTCCATTGTTTATGTTTTCACAGGCGCCGCCGAAACCTTTGAATAAAGTGTTTGTTCGCACGGGGCCATAAACCGCCTCGCCGGTCGTTTGGAACTGCTTCCCCTTCTTTGAAAAAATCGCCATCCGCGTGTTGACGATCTGAAAAATGTGATTGGGACCAACGGCTAAGCTGTTGTCGGAAGGATTGCGCAAGATCGCCGTTCCCTGCGGGCCCTTGAAGCCGGCCCCGAGTCCATCGAAGTTGGCGATAATTGTCGCACTCGGGCGGTTGCCGGGCGATGTCTGTTCTACCAACCTGGCTCCGGGCGGACTCGTCATGTCGGGTGGCGTCGGTGATGGCCGGGGAGTTTGAACCGCGTCATCGATCTCTTCGGATTCGGATTGGAACAATGAACGCAGAGGCGCCGAAATATCGTGAGCTGTGTCGAAATTGAGGGAAACACTTTCTCGCAGCACAGACTCGACCATTGCTGAAGATGGCGGACGAGAAGACAGAAGGGGAATCACAGCGATCGCCAGCGCTATTATGATCACAACGATTGTGCGGATCTCTCTCAATTAATTTGGTCCGAGCTCACTAGTGACTTTGCGTCGACAAAGGCAGACCCGGTACGACTCCACCCGACCAGGTCGCTACCGGTCCCGGTTCTGACTTCGCGGCTAATTTCGAACAGTAGGATATGCGATGCCTAACTGTTCGAGATACGTCTTGTACTTTGCCGGATCGTAATAGTACTTGCGCATCTGCTCGCGATAGGTGTCCATGGTGCGCTTATTCATCCAGGTCTGCGGCTTGTCGGTCGCGCCTATTAGGGGCTGATACTTTGTGTCTTTCGTCTGCACTTCGCGAAAGTATTTCCATGCCTGATCGATCAGTTCCCTTTTAGTCAGGAGATCGATCATCGTCATGGCAATTACTTTCGCACCGGCAATAACACCCTTGTGTGCGATTGGCGTCGCCATCGAGATCGCGTTTGCCCAGTTATGACCTGGTAGATTTGGAATGTTGCTCGGATAACGCAAACGCACAGTAGGCACGTTCCACGAAACGTCGCCGATATCGTCTGAGCCGGCGCCGCCTTCTTCACTCCCCGGTCCCGACAACGTGGCCAACTCGGTCGCCAAACCGCGCTCGGGCTCTTTCAATTCCTTTTGCAACGCTTTAGCTAACTTCTGATCGGCTTCACTCCACTGTGGCAAACCAACCTGTTTGATATTTTCATACATCGCCTCGGCCACGGGCTTGTTGAAGTGTTGCGGCCAGGCCGCGCCGAGAATTCGCGAGGTGACAGTCGTGTTCGTCATCATCGCCGCGCCTTGCGCGATCTCATCACCAATCTTCCACATTTCTGTGATGTGCTCGTAATCAAGTTCGCGAAAGTAGTACCACACGCTCGCATTCGGCGGCACGACATTCGGCTGATCACCACCGTTCGTGATCACGTAGTGGGATCGTTGTTGCGGCCGCAGATGTTCGCGCCGAAAATTCCAGCCGATATCCATTAATTCAACAGCGTCCAGAGCGCTACGTCCGCGCCACGGCGCACCGGCGGCGTGCGCGCTCTCGCCTTTGAAGTTGTACTCGACCGAAACCAGTCCGGTTGCCGAGGCCGGGCCGGCCGTAACACTCAGGTTGTTGCCTACGTGTGTGAACAAAACTACATCGACATCTTTGAAGTAACCGTCGCGAACAAAATACGCTTTGCCGGCGACCAGTTCTTCCGCGACGCCGGGCCAAATCTTGATCGTGCCTGGCAACTTGTTTCGTTCCATCTGTCGCTTGACCGCGATCGCGGCCAGAATGTTCAGCGGCACGCCCGAGTTGTGACCTTCGCCATGACCGGGCGCGCCTTCGATCAAAGGATCGTGGTAGGCGACGCCAGGTTTTTGCGACGCTTGTGGAATGCAATCGATGTCCGAGCCGAGCGCAATGACCGGCTTGCCCGCGCCCCAGGTCGCCATCCAGGCCGTGGGAATGCCCGCGATGCCGCGTTCAATTTTGAAACCTTCCTTCTCCAGGATGCCGGTCAGGTACTTCGAAGTCTCGATTTCCTGAAAACCAAGCTCGCCAAAGCTGAAGACCATATCGACCATGACCTGGGCTTGTTTGCTCATCGAGTCGACATCCTTGACGACCTGAGATTTGTAATCCGGAGAGCTGCCTGTTTGCGCCCGCGTTAACTCAAAGGTCGTCAGAATTAAAAGTCCAATGAGAAAGAGTCTTCGCATAGTGGTCTCCATGAATATGAGTCTGTCAGTCAAAGGTTAAACGGCCGATGGCGCCGCGCGCCCCCACGCCCCAGCCAATTCCTCGGCCGCGGAGAAAACTGAAGGTGTCAAAACCTGGACCAGGCAGCGGTCTCCAGGTACGACCATCGTCTGTTGAGTAATCGCCGCCTGCGGGACCGATCGCCACGATTGTGCGGGTGCCCGGCACGTACGAGACCACTGAGCGAAAGCCCGTTAGTCCTTTTACGAGCGCCCAGGTCTCTCCGCCGTCGCCGGTGACCGCGAGATTATCGATGGCCTCAGTTTCTTTTTTGTAATCACCACCGGCGATAACGCCGTGCTTCGTATCACGAAAGGCGATCGAAAAGATTCCGGAAGACTGGTCGGACCTTATGGGAGTTTCAAAAACTTTCCAGGTGCGGCCGCGATCAGTTGTTCGCAGCACACGCGCGCGCGACGCGGCGCCTAAGCCAATCCACCCGTAGCTTTTGCCCTGGACCGCGATGTTGGTGCCGCTGGCCGCAAAGGCGCCTTCATTTTCGAGCGCCGGCGGCAAAGTGTCAGTTGGCAAACGAAACCAGACGCGGCCTCCGTCGGAAGTCGCCAGAATCCAGAACTTTCCATCAACCGAATCACCAATGACAAGTCCATGATCGGCGTCCCAGAAAGACATGGCATCGGCAAACGCTTTTGGATCGTCGTTGCGAAATTGCAAAGTCCAGGTCGCACCTGCGTCTACAGTCTTGTAGATTCGCGAAGACGATCCGTTACCAATGCTGAGCACATAGGCAGTGTTCTCGTCGATCGCATCGATGTCGCGAAAGTCGAGCGATTCACTCGTTACATTCAATTTCTTCCACATCGTGCCGCCATCGTCGGTACGCAATACAGTGCTGCCCGAGCCGCTGGCCCACGCGACCCGCTCGTTGACCGCGCTCACACCGCGCAGTCGTGCGTTGACGTTGCTGGTTTGCAGAGTCCAATGCGGTGCGATGAATATCCACAGCAGCAGGAAACAGACGAGATTCATGGCCATAGGAAAGTGCGTTCCGTTCGTGTGGCGAGTCAGTTTCGAGTAATAACCTTGCCTACCACAGAACCTCTTGACAGTCAGTTCAACCCGAAGGGTTGAGAGAAAGTAGCCGGAGGTCGAATCCCGATTCATCGGGAGGAGACCTCCGGTATCCCTGAAGATCCGCGCCGGCACCCGGAAAGGGTGCCAGGAACCGTTGAACTAATTTCGCACCCCTTCTGGGTGCGGACTAAATAAATGACGGGGATGCCGAACGTCACAGAGCGTGAACACGTTTTCAGGCTGAGGAATATAACAGCAATTTCAGCGCCGGCTTAGATTTTTTCGAGGACGTCAACCGGGGGGACGTCAACCGGGGTCAGGCCTTCGATTCTGCGATTCCCGAGATTGCCAATGAAGCTGCAGTTCGGACGGAGGGAATCGCAGAATCGAAGGCCTGACCCTGAGAGGAGCCTTACATCAGACGCCGGTGATCAACCATGAGACACCGGTCCTGCACGACCTTGATTCCCGCTCTTGCGAGTTCTTGCGCAACCTCGTCATGATTTATGCCTAACTGGATCCACACCGACTGCGGTTTTTTCGCCAGAATGTCTGCGACGTGAGGCGGGATGTCCTGTGAGCGGCGAAAAACGTTGACCATGTCGATGTCGTCTGGAATGTCTGTCAGCTTTCGATAGACCTTTTCGCCCAGAATCTCAGTAACTTCAGGATAGTAGACCGGCACGGGAATTATCTTGAATCCGGCTGCGTGCATGTATTTGGGAACATAGAAGGCAGGCTCGCCGAACTGCTTTTCCGTTTTCATGCCGAGCACGGCAATCGTTCTTGTTTGCGAAAGCAATTCGCGGATTTGTCCCGCATCGTTAATGAGGTTGTCGCGCCAGTTCATGATTAGCCACAGATAAACACAGATTCACACTGATTGAAAACAAAGAGCATAATGTCGTTCACCTCGGCTACGATTCGAGCACTCTCGTTCGGCAGCCTTCCTACTCTATCAGTGTAATCTGTGTAAATCTGTGGCTAATTCCTTCTCAGAAGTTCACGCCGGCTGCAGCCAGTATCGCAAAGACAACAGCCAGAATCGCCTCACCCGCGATCAACCCCGAAGCAAGTGGGATGCGAAACTCTTTTTCTGTCTGCGGCGAGACTTTCGCCCAGATCAGTTGCGCGACGCCACCGAGCACAAAAGTAATTATTACTGCCGGCGTTATGAGCATGCCGATGCCCATCGCCGAGGGTGAAGGAATGTACTCGCCCCATTTTTCTGCCAGCAGTGTCAGCAGAATTCCGACTGCAATTCCAATCGCCAGGCCGACCAAACATCCGGGAGGCAGGGCTTTTAGCCCCTTCGTCAGCAACTCGGCAAAACCCGCCCACTTCACGCTGATGGGTGACGACAAGCCCTGGTCGCCGATGCCGAATTTATTCCGCAGGACTGGATAGACGACGGCGGTGGCGATTGAACCAACCGGCGCCGCAATAAGTTGTGCGATCGTCAGGTTGCGTGAATTCGATTTCAAAAGCTGTCCGGCCTTGAAATCCTGCATTAACGCTTCCGAGGTTACGGCGATCGTGCCCGTTAGTCCGCTGGAAGACATGTTCACCGGGACATTGCCGGGCGAGATGAAAGCAAAGATCGCCTGCATCATGTTTGACATCGCGCTAATCGGTCCCCAGTTTGTCTCGCCCAGTACGCGCAGGCCCACTAACATCAACGGCAAGGACAAAATGATCGCGATAAACGAAAGATAGATGGGAATGCCCATGCTGAAGTATTGAATCACGCAGATGATTCCTGTCAGGACTATCGAACCCAACACCACGTATTGCATTGGGAAATCGGTCTGCTCCATCCTGCTGCCTTTCAGGCCCCGAAAAGTCTTGACGATCAAATTCCATTTGAGCGCCAGCGAGACCAGTCCGCCTGCGACCATGAGACCCGTCGCGGGCCACATTACCCAACGCAATGTTGAAGGAAAATCGAGTGCGGTGATCATTCCGTGGCTCATCAGAAACGGAGGCAGAATCACCCAACTGATGAGCGTGCCGATTCCCATGGCCAGGCAAATTCGAAATCCGACTAACAAGCCTGAGCCGAAGCCGAGCAGGCTAACGTTGAGCCCGAGGCGCATAGGCTGGCCTCCGGGAAAGAACCAGTTTTCACGCACCCATTTCAACGTGGTTGCAGTCATCACGGCCGCGGAGGCAGAGGTGCCAACGGCGAGGGCCTTTACCGGGCCCGCTGATACACCAGTGTCGCGGCCTTCGTGCAACACTTTGATCGTCTCGCCCGCCGCCAATCCATCCGCGTAGGTCAGGTTTTCTTCATCGATATAGTGCCTGCGCATTGGTACTGCCAGCAGAATGCCCAGCAAGCTGGCGCTGCAAAGCCAGAGGAAGATCTGCCACGTCCCCAGGTGAATTGGCGGATTGAAAGTGCCCCGAGTGTTGAGCATATCGAAGGCGGCGAGCAGCACCGCCATGAAAGCGGTCTGGCCCGCGCTTGTGCCCATCGTCTGGACGATGTTGTTCTCGCGAGCGTTCGTCCCGGCGGCGCGCAGAATCAGGACCAGTGCAATGAAACCCAGGAATGCGGAAACGACCGAGAGGTTCGGGCCAAATCCAAGTTTGAGAACACAATATGGATACGCGCTGCCGATAATCATGGCCACGATCAGGCCGACCACGATCGATCGT